>Ga0137307_100377_pt1 | contig 63576 bp, 55 predicted proteins | sample NAcewD2O_March_2_FD_97180 | JGI IMG/M metagenome (GOLD analysis project Ga0137307, IMG submission 97180) | Mouse cecal microbial communities from Vienna, Austria - N-Acetylglucosamine amended D2O_March | ecosystem: Host-associated > Mammals > Digestive system > Large intestine > Cecum | place... | reverse complement strand
AAAATCCCCGCTTGCGCCGCTTGAAAAAATCCACACATGAAGGATGTAAAAATCCTACTGAAAAAACGTGAGGCTTTGGAAACACAGTGTTTTCAAGGACTGTGAGTTTCCGAGAGTACTCGATGCATGAATAGAGGTAATAGTATGCAGCCTCAGTTTTGCTGTAGACAGCCAAAACACTTTTCTGTGAAAAATTTGATAAAGGCCTATTATATAAGCTATCATATAAGTGCAAAATGCTGATAACATACTGAAAAGTTAAAATCAACACAAATTTCAAAAGATGTCGTTCAATTCCTGTATAAAATCTAGTATGATCATATCAGCTGCTATAATATTTGATCAGAGGAGAGGTTATTATGAACACAGACAAAATTTATGCTGAATCAATTGCTAACGAATATGCCCCTAAGAATACTTCTAAAATAGTTGCTTTGAAGAAGTTAGACAGAAAAGCAAAGGGAAAGGCAAACATTTTCGCTTATACTTTCGGAACGGGAATGACGCTTGTTTTGGGAATCGGATTGTGCATATCTATGGGTGTAATAGGCAGCAAAAGTTCCTTGACGATGGTCATTGGGATTATTGTAGGTGTAATCGGTTTTGTGGGAATTGGTATTAATTATCCCATTTACAAGAAGTTACTTGAAAACGGAAAAAATCAGTATGCGTTTGAAATTATGCAGCTCGCAAAAGAAATCAGCGATGAAGCAGAATGACGGTATCTTATGAATAAGTGTGAAAGCAAATATTTTAATACTGCCCTTTGTATGAACGAAGCACTTATTTCTTTGCTCAAAATAAAAGATTTGGGATTCCTAATGCTTACTGGAAATATTATATTGCGTACTATATAGAGGGAACAGTGGCGATCATCAAGGAATGGCTCAGCAATGATTGTCAGGATCCCATCGAAACAATAGCTACTGTTATTGAAGAATGTATCAGACCTTTAAAAGGAGCATCCGGGGAATTGGATAGTGAAAAATACGATCGCTTATGATAAAGATGGAAAACAGACTATGGTTTCAATATTATGGTAAGTTCTTTTTCATGCGAAAGCGACAGCAGCTGCTGGAAGAACGAAAACTGTCTGGTCAGGAATTGAAGAAGCTCTTCTTCTGATTCCAGGCAGCCGCTGTCCAGCCATTTTTGCAGGATAGCAGTCAGTCCGGCGAGAAAAAATGTCTGGCAGTATTCGTATTCTGACACACTGTTATCTGCTCTGGTACGTGGCAAAAAAACAGAAAGCATTTTCCCTGAATATCAGGAACCTGTCATTGAATAAGGAGGTAATTGTGCCCATCGTGACACTGGGGCTGCTTCTGGCCTGCAGTACGATCATGATGAGCATTTCCCACATGTTCATGAACCATATACTGGCCGGATACGGCTCCGTCACTGTAGCGGCAAGCGGAGTGGCCGGAAAAGTTTCCATGGTAGTTTCCATGACCGCCATGGGGCTGTGCATGGGACTGCAGCCCGCGGTTTCTTATAGCTGTGGTTCAGGAGAACTGAAAAGGATGTATCAGATCATCCGGAATCTGGGAATCATGACCGTTATCGCGGGAAGCCTCATGACCGCCGGCTGCCTGCTCGGGAAGGGCAGCCTGGTAGCAGCCTTCATCAAGCATGAGGAAGTGATCGCCTTAGGAGAGAAGATGGTCGTCGCGTCCATGCTGATGGGGCCCTTTTACGGACTGTACCAGTTATGCACTACATTCCTGCAGTCTACAGGAAAAGCATCCTATGCAACGGTGGTGGCGCTGTTAGATAAAGGGCTCATCTACCTGCCGGTCCTCTTCGGGCTGAATGCGTTGTCCGGATTAAACGGCGTGATCTACACGGCTCCGCTTACGGATATGCTGTCTCTTCTGGCGGGGGCGGTTCTGTGTTTCAAATGGAACAAAAAACTGTCTGGCAGCTTCAATTGCCAATCGTCATAGCGTCAGTTTTATCGTGTACATTCATGGATAGGTTAGAACAATTTTGAGAGCCTTGCGAAATTCACATCGGATAAGGAACAGAGATAAATGTATGTCACGAAAGTAATAGGATTGTGTCAGAAAGGCAGGAATATATTGCAAGAATTTTATGAAATATAAGCGTACAATACAATTACACCATGTATTTGATCTGTTCAATAAAAGTTCACACGCTTATTCTTTTATTGACCGGGGTGTACAGCCTGCCGCAGTCCGTGCCCGAGACGGGCGGACTGCGGCAGGCTGGAACTGTATAGAAGGAGGAGGACTCATGGAGTACGCGGCGATCAGACATTTTGCAGATAAGCGGTATTGTTATGCATTGGAGAAGGGACGTTTTCTCATCAGGCTTGAGACCAAAAAGGGCGATGTGGAGCATGTGGCGCTGCATGTGCAGGACAAATATATGCCGCTAAAGTGGCAGGATACGCGGCAGGTGTATCAGATGCAGGCCACTTATTCGGATGAATATATAGATTATTATGAGATGGAGCTGGATATGGATGTGGTCTGTCTCCGGTATTTTTTTGAAATAAGGGATACGGCGGGAAAAGTGGTTTTCTATGGCAACCACGGCTTTTATGACGAGTGCATCACGGATCTCGACAGGATGTACGACTGCCCGCAGACGCTTCGGGAGGAGGAGCTGTTTGAGCTGCCGCAGTGGGCGAAGAACAAGGTCGTCTACCAGATCTTTCCGTCCAGATTTGCCACGGACAAGGCGGTTTCCGAGGCGGAGTGGTATCAGGCGCCGATCGGTCATCAGGCTGATCTGAAGGGATCCCTGCGCGGGATCATCGATCGTCTGGATCACATCAGGCATCTGGGCGTGGACGTGATCTACATGACGCCGGTCTTCAGCTCCAATTCCAGCCACAAATACAACATTGACGATTATTATAAGATCGATCCGTCGTTTGGGACGGAGGAGGATTTGAAGGAACTGGTTCAGAAAGCGCATGCGCTTGGAATGTATGTCATTCTGGACGGCGTGTTCAACCATTCGGCGGTGGATTTCTTTGCTTTTAAGGACGTGATGGAACAGAAAGAGCAGTCGGACTATCTGGACTGGTATTATATCAATGATTTTCCGCTGGTGATGGAGTGGGGGAAGAAGCCGAACTACAAGACATTCAGCTATGCCGCGATGATGCCGAAGTTGAATCTACAAAATAAGGAGACGGCGGATTTTGTCATTGATGTGGCATTGTACTGGATCCGGGAGTGTGATATTGACGGGTGGCGTCTGGACGTCGCGGACGAGATCCACCATGCATTCTGGAAAAGATTCCGCAGGGAGATCAAGGCGGTCAGGAAAGATGCGCTGATCATCGGGGAGATCTGGCATTTTGCAGGGGACTTTCTGGAGGGCGACGAGTGGGACAGCATCATGTATTACCAGTTTTATCATGCGGTGATGGATCTGGTCGTCACGGGGCGGATGTGCGCGTCGTCGTTCGTCGGGAAACTGAACTTTATGAGGGGAAATTTGAATCGAAAGCTGGAAGGGTACCTATGGAATTTTATTGACACCCACGACACGGAGCGGTTTCTGCACAGCGTCGGGAAGGATGTGAGAAAGCAGAAACTGGCGGCGGCCCTGCAGCTGCTGCTCCCCGGTATGCCGATGATCTATTACGGGGATGAGGTGGGCATGGACGGCGGCATGGATCCGGACTGCAGGCGCGGTATGCTCTGGGATCCGGACAGACAGGACAGGGAGCTGCTTGGATACTATCAGGCATTGATCAGGATCCGGCATGACTTTCCTGTGCTGACAGAAGGTACGATCACAGAACAGTACGCTGATGACGATGCAGGACTGATCTATATGGAAAGAATGCTGAATGGACAGCATATCGTACTTATTTTTCACACAAAGGACGGCTGCACAGAGATTCCGGCGATGAAAGGCATGAAAAATCTTGTGGACGGCAGTGTGTTCATGGGAAGTCTGGGAGACTATGAGACGGCAGTGCTTGTCAACGGGTCTGTGTGAGCCTGTTGCAGTCATGGCTGCAGTTCAGTCTTGCTGGACGATAGTTGGTCATGGCATATGAAAGTAGGAAAAATGAAAAATATTTTGCGATCAGTGAAAGGATTGCCGCTTCCCGCGCGTATTGCTTATGAAACAGGAAATCAATGTGGATATATGCGCGGGATCAGGGGAAAGTTTTCGCGTGTACATTTCTGAAACGGAGGTAATCAACATGCGGAAAAATGTAACAAGATTTGCGGCAGTGATGGCTTTGGCTGTAATCGTGGCTGGAAGCACGTCGAGCGTGGCGTCGGCGCATCACGGGAGAGGGCACAGGGTAGTCGTGCAGACTCCGCCGGTCGTCTGTTATGAGGACGGCAGCTGTGATGTGGACGGTGTGTGCCAGCTCGGTGTGGATTGCGACGGGACAGTACATCACGCGACAACGTATTATTACGGCGGAACGAGACACCACAGCGGTCACCATCACTGATCGATCGCCAGAAACCCTGTCAGCAAATGACAGGGTTTTTGAATGCAGTGCGATTGTCGGCAGATGAGGGGGAAAACAATTGAAGAGCACAGAGGATGTGAACCGTGTCATGGAGGCGTATGCGGACATGGTGCGGAGGATCTGTTTCGTACATCTGAAGAACAGGCACGACACGGAGGATGTATTTCAGAATGTATATATGAAATATTTGTTATATGAAGGTTCTTTCGAGAGCAGTGAGCACGAGAAGGCGTGGTTTGCGCGTGTGACCATCAATGCCTGCACGGACTGGCTGCGTGCCCTGTCGCGCAGAAAATGGGTTCCGCTCGATGCTCTGGCGGAGGAGGGAACGGTGCTGGACGATCCGTCAAAGGAGGTACTGGAGGCTGTCCTCAGGCTTCCCGAAAAATACCGGGATGTGATCTATCTCTTTTATTATGAGGAGTACACGGCAGTGGAGATCGCGAAGATCCTTGGCAAAAAGGAGAATACGGTCTATACATGGCTTTCCAGGGCAAAAGATATCCTGCGGGAAAAGTTGGGAGGTGAATGGTCATGAGCGGTGTGAAGAACGAGATTCAGAAGAGTATGGAGAACATACGGGCGACAGCGGATATGAAGCGAAATACACTGTTTTATCTGGAGGCGCAGCGGACGAAGAAAAACCGCAGCATTTTGCAGCATAAGCAGAATATGGCACTGCGGTACGCCATGGCTGTCATCTGCATCTTTTTGCTGGCCGGGGCGGGCGGTTATCAGGTGTATCGCAGGCCGGTGTCGTACATCAGCATTGACGTCAATCCGTCCATCGAGCTTGCGGTCAACCGCTTTGACAGGGTAGTATCCGCAAAAGGCTACAATGCGGACGGTGAGGATATCCTGCAGCATGTCTCTCTGAAAAATATTTCTTATCTGCAGGCGATCGAACGCTTGCTGCAGGATGCCTATTACAGCCGCTTCCTGAACAGGGATTCGCAGCTGGTGGTGACGGTGGTATCTGAGCACTCCGATGTGATGATGGAGCAGATCAATGAAAATGACAGCTTCCGGGCGCTGGATGCGATGACGTACAGCAGCGACACGGCGTGCATGGCGGAGGCGCACCAGCATGAGATGTCCTTCGGAAAATACAGGGCCTTTCTGGAATTGTCACAGTATGACGAAAGCATTACCGTGGAGGACTGCCATGGCATGACGATGGGAGAGATCCAGAACCGGATCAGGAAATGTCAGGGACATGGCGGCGGTTCCAAGACGACAGAAAAGCATTCAAACGGCCATTCCGGCAGGCATGGCCATCACTAGAAAAAGGCTGTCTCTTTGATGAAGGAGACAGCCTTTCGTATTCATCTTTTGGAACAAATTCATTCAATGTTTATTCCGGCAAAATCAATCTCAAAGTTTTCATAGATTCCGGCTTTTACTTTATCTGAAAAAGAATATTGTTCAAAGGTATCATGTTCAAAATTGTAAACCAGAATCAATTGCTTCATCGAATCAATAATCCAGTATTCCCTGACGCCTGCCGTTCCATATTTCAATAATTTCTTATTATAATCCATCGCACGGCTGGAAAGTGAGACAATCTCTATTATCCAATCCGGCGCGCCCTTGCATCCATCATCGGTTAGTTTGTTCTTGTCGCAAATTACAGATATATCAGGCTCAAGATAGATTTCGTTATTTGCATTTAAAAATACAGCAAATGGCGCTGGAAAGACTTCACAATCCCCGTTATTATGCCGAATATGATCTTCGATAAGATAAGTAAATTCTTTTACTAATCTTTGATGATTTGTGCTAGGTGCCGCCATCATATATAATTCTCCGTCGATCAGTTCCGCTCTTTCTCCGGCCGGTAAATTATAAATGTCTTCAATTGTATAACGATCTAAATGCTTTGCCGCTGCATTCATTCGATCACCTTCCTTTTCCCTATATTATATCGTGTACTGATTTATGTTGCAAGTTCTTTCCGCATGCGCAGCCCATTCGAATGTTGAAATGATGGATCTTTTAGACAGTTGCATGTCTTTCAAAATGTGTGTATACTTTATATGGAAGATGGCAGGAATTTATCTCTGACAGTGCCTGCACGATGAGGGTCAAAAGGTCTTTTTTGACTGTGATGAGTAGATCAGATGTGTGAGGGGAATGAGAACATTGAAAACGATACTGTTGATCGAGGATGACAGGGATTTGAATGCGGGGCTGGCGTGCGATCTGGAGATGGAGCGGTACGAGGTGCTGTCCGCATTCACGCTCGCGGAGGGGCAGCGGATTCTGGACGAGGGAGCACCGGATCTGATCCTGCTGGACGGAAATCTGCCGGATGGGGACGGCTTTGATTTTTGTAGGAAAGTCAGATCCGAATATGACATTCCCGTCATTTTTCTGACGGCGAGGGATATGGAGCTGGAGGAACTGCAGGGCTTTGACTGCGGGGCGGATGACTATATCACAAAGCCGTTCAGAATGCCGGTACTCCACAGGCGGATACAGGCGGCGCTCCGCAGGACGGGCGCGCGGGAGGAGCGCCGCCTGTACGACGACGGATATCTGCGGATCGATTTTGACCAGATGACCGCGGCGCGGGATGATGAGCCGTTCACAATGACACCGACTGAATTCAGGATCCTGCGGCTGTTGACAGCTAACGCGGACAAGGTCATGACGAAGCGCCTGCTGCTGGAAAAGATATGGGACGTCAGCGGAAATTTCGTGGATGAGCACGCGGTGGCGGTGAACATCAACCGTTTGCGGAAAAAGCTCGAAACGCAGGATCACGAGTATATCAGGACGCTGTACGGCGTGGGATATCAGTGGCAGAGCAGGGAAAAAGGATTAAAAGATGGAGGAAACGGGATAAGATGAACTGGATCGTGCTTGGGAGCGCCGCGCTTCTGTTTGCGGCGTCTGTAGCTATTTTGCTGTATGTCAGAAAAGGGCTTGTGCAGTACACAACGCAGTTGATGTACAGTCTTGACGCCGTACTCGCGGGGGAGGCATGGGTCGATCTGCGGGAAGACAGGGAGACGTTGAACGGAAAGCTGCAGGCGAAGCTGTGTCAGCTCAATGAGGTGCTGGAACAGAGGTCAGAGGAGAACCTCCGACAGCGAAAACAATTGGAGGCGATCATTTCCGATATCTCGCATCAGGTCAAAGCGCCGATCGCAGGCATACGGATGTACCATGATCTGCTGAGCCGCCAGGGATTCAGTGAAGACAGGAGGGCAGCGTTTCTGGCGGCGGTGGAACATCAGGTGGACAAGCTGGAATTTTTTATGAAGAGCATGATCCGCATGTCCCGGCTCGAGACGGGGATCGTGCAGGTGCAGCCCAAAAGAAATCCGGTATCTGAGTTGATCGCACAGGCGGTCTGTGACGTGGCGCTGAAGGCTGAAAAGAAAATGATCGATATCGTCATTGACGGAAGCATCGATGACACGGGATCCCGCTGATCTTCAAGCGGTTCTACAGGGAGCCGGAGTCTGCCGGTGTCGAGGGCGTCGGCATCGGTCTGTATCTGGCGCGCGAGATCGTGATGAACCAGAGAGGATTTATCGAGGTGCACTCCAAAGAGGGGGAGGGCACGGAGGTCTTTGTGAGCCTTCCGGCGGCGAGATCTTAACAGTTCCTTATGATTCCTGTGAATATAAGATTATCTCGAAACTGTTACTTTTTTGAGAACAGTTTGTGATAATCTTTTTCTATTCTTATTTTAGAAATTTTTTTAAATTTTTGATCAGGAGGGGAAACCATGAACTACATTTTGGAGACAAAGGATCTGAAAAAATATTACGGCAGGGAGCCCAATATCACAAGGGCGCTGGACGGTGTCAGCGTGGCGGTGGAGCAGGGGGAGTTTGTGTCGATCATCGGAACGAGCGGCAGCAGGAAGTCGACGCTGCTCAACATGCTCGGCGGGCTGGATATACCGACCTCGGGCAGTGTGAAGATCCGCGGCAGGGAGATCGGGCAGATGAACGACGAACAGCTGACGGTATTTTGCAGGCGGAATATCGGGTTTGTGTTTCAGAATTACAACCTGGTTCCGATCTTAAATGTCTATCAGAATATCGTGCTGCCGATCGAGCTTGACGGCAACAAAGTGGATAAAGCGTATGTGAACAGGATCATTCAGACACTGCATCTGGAGGGAAAACTTGACAATCTGCCAAACAATCTCTCAGGCGGGCAGCAGCAGCGCGTGGCGATCGCGCGTGCTCTGGCGGGCAAACCGGCGATCATGCTTGCCGACGAACCGACTGGAAATCTGGACTCGAAGACTTCGCTGGAAGTGATGCAGCTGCTGCGGATGACCAGCACGGAATTTGGGCAGACACTCCTCATGATCACACACAATCCTGAGATCGCGCAGATCGCAGACCGGATGATCCATATCGAGGATGGAAAGATCAGGAAGCAGGGGGATGAAGCGAGATGAAATTATTGGAGAACAATAACCGGAAATTTATCCGTGCATTGTCTGACAGCTGTTTAAAGGCCAACAGGGGCAGAAATGCGATCGCGATATTGGCAGTAACGCTGACAGCAGTCCTGTTCATGGCGCTGACGACTGTACTCGAAGGAACACAGATCTCAATGAAAAGCCGGATGTTCCAAGAGGCGGGCAGTCAGTTTATGGTATCGGTCAAAAACCTGACGAAGGAGGAAGCGGAGGAGCTGGTTTCAGATCCGGATTTTACGGCTGCGGGGATCGAGCAGTACGTGTCCATGGCTGTAAATCCTGCGCTGGGCAATATCAATGCGGTCGTTGGCTGGGTGGATACAGTTATAATGGAGAATAGTTTTATGCAGCTGCAAGCAGGGCATTATCCTGAAAAGGCAGATGAGATCGCCTGTGACACGGAGGTCTTAAGATTGCTGGGACTGCCGGAGGACACCCTCGGAAGCACCTTCGTGCTGGAATACACGGCAGGCGATGTGTTCATGGAGAAGAAGATGACAGTCTGCGGTATCTGGGCGGGCAGGAAGTACGAGCAGTCTGCCTCCCTGCTGGTATCGAAGCCTTTTGTGGAGGAGGTGCTGGCAAACTATACGGGAGAATACGAGCCGCTCCGTGAGACGTGCTATGATGTCCGCGGCAGCTTTGCAAGCGACAGGAACATATCGATGCAGCTTGACAGAATGGTTGAAAAACTGGGGTATGATCCCCTGGCGGAGCGCGGGGAGGAAGGCTTTCTCATACATCATGCGAGTCCGGCGTACATGAGAGGGATCACAGGAAATACAGCGGCGGCGTACATTGCGGAAGGGGTTGGCGCAGCGCTGATCCTGTTTGCGGGATATCTGATCATCTATAACATATTTAAAATTTCGATCGAAAAGGATATCCGTCTCTATGGCCAGCTCAAGACCATCGGGGCTTCACCGCGGCAGATCCGCTATATGGTGATCCGGCAGGGAAATGTGTTGTCGGCGGTGGGGATTCCGGCAGGGCTGCTGTCTGGCTGGCTGCTGGGCAACCTGCTGCTCCCGCTCGTGATGGCAAATACGATCATAGGCGAGGCAGCATTCGTCGTTCCGCCTGTCTGGGTCTGGTTCATATCGGGATCGTTTACGTGGATCACGGTGCGCATCAGCTGCGGCAGACCGGGCAGGATCGCGGGAAGGATCTCCCCGGTTGAGACGTTGAAATACCATGGTGTATCGGATACTGCAAAGACGCATAAACGCGGCATGGATTCCAGCCATCGGATCATGTCGATGGCACTTGGGAATCTGGGAAGGAACAGGGGAAAGACGGTGCTGGTGGTGCTGTCGATCTCGTTCAGCGCGGTGCTGCTCAACAGTGTCCTCAATTACGCCGGAAGCATGGATGAAGAGACGTATATCCGAAGGGACAGCATCACGGACTTTGACGTGCGGAGTGCGGATTTTTATAAATATATGATCGATCATTACACGAAGGTCGTGCCAGAGCAGGTCGTGGATATACTCAGAAATATGGAAGGTGTGGAGGATTTTGGGCTGGTCTACTGCAACATGCTGCCGGGTGAGCAGATCACTGCCGCGCGGGAGGATCTGGCGAAAATAAAGCACGCCAATGAAAAGGAAGTGCAGGGCAGCATGATCTATGGATTTGACGCCTGCGCACTGTCGCTTGGGCGGGTGATCGAAGGCAGTGTGGACTATGAAAAAATGTGCAGCGGAAACGATATCGTGATGGTGGGATTTCTTGATGACCGCGGAGAATATATCTATAAAGCGCAGCAGTATCACGCGGGCGACGTGATCGCTGCTGAGATTGACGGGAACGTGCAGGAGTATACGGTTCTGGCGGTTGTGGGAATGCCGAACGCCGCCCTGCAGTGCTACAGCGCCGGGAGTTATGAGGCGATCGGCTTTGCGGAGCCGGTCTTTCGGGAGAAGTTTCCGGGGATGCAGCAGCCGATCCACTGTCTGTTCAACGCGGCGGAGGGAACGTTTGACCAGATCAACGAGCAGGCCGGAGAAATCGCACAGTACAACGGATTGTCAGTCCAGACGAGACTGACCGTGGAGGAAGATTTTAAAGTTTTCCAGAATATGTATGAAATGGTCGGTCTGGTGAGCTCGCTGATCCTGGGCGGCATCGGCATTCTGAATCTGGTCAATATGATCCTGACTGGCGTGATCGCGAGACAGAAGGAGTTTGCGTCCATGCGCAGCATCGGCATGACGCGGCGGCAGCTTCGCAGGCTGGTCGTCTATGAGGGGATCTGTTACGCGGTTCTCGCAGGTATCGTCGGAACCGTGCTCAGCGCCGTGCTGTCGCTCACACTGGTGCAGTCGGTGGCAGAAGGTATGTGGTATATGAAGTATTCATTCACGATCGTTCCGGCGGTGCTGGTCTCTGTCATCTGTCTGCTGCTGGCAGTGTGCATCTCTGCGATGACGGACCGGGTATGGAATCAGGGAAGCATTGTGGAGCAGCTACGGGAGGCGGAGTGAGGAACGAAAGACGTTCAGACGGTGATCTCGATCTGATTGTCCTCGATCCCTATGATGCAGCTCTCATAGTAACCGTCCCCAGTAGTCCGCGGACCACTGATCACCTGATAGCCGTCGGCTCTGAGGCGTTGTGTGAGCGCGTCGACCTGCGTCCTGCTTCCCGTGCTGAATGCGATGTGGGCATAGCCTGTTCTGGAGACTTCTTTTACCGTGTCATTCATTTCAGGTTTCGTCATGATTTCAAGCCTTGCGCCGCCGTCAAAGGAGATAAAATAAGAGCGGAAACCTGTTTTCGTATTGTGGTATCCATCGTTTGATCTACCTCCGAGATAGTTTACAAAAAAATCCCGGGCCTTTTCCAGGTCATTTACGTACATTGCAGTGTGTTCGATCTTCATGTCCCATACTCCTTTGGATATTCAATCTCATTCATCGTCTGGCTGCTGCCCATTGTGCGCTTTCCACAGGCACTCTGTGATCATCATGTCAGTGAAGACGGCGGTAAAGCTGGAATCTTCCGGGCTGCATGCATAGATTCCGAAGCGGATCGTTCCTGCGCCTTCCCACATATGGCAGATGCGCATCTGGGAAAAGTGTACGCCGTCCTGTGAGCATTCGATGCAGTAATCGTCCTGTCTGCGGCTGAGACGATACCACATTGTCCGGATATCGGCGGAGATGGCGGTAGTTGCCCAGTCAGAATAGCCGTGATTCGTCACAACTGAGCCGAGGTGCTGGAAGTCTTCATTCTCATACTCGACAGATCCCTTCAGCCAGTTCTCGGAGTCGAGATACAGGACGATGCCGCACTGGTCAAAACGGTGCTGGCTTGTGCTGAAATCTGACCTGACAGTAAACGAAAAAAACGGTTCGTCCGTCTCCATCTGAAGTACCGGTGCATTGTCGTTGCGGAAGTGGTAGTAAGTCCGCTGCCACAGATCCGTGTGCGGTTCCGTGGTGATCTCGATTCGTTTTTCTGTTATGCTGTAGACGGCAGGCTCCCTGATCCACTGAAAATTTTTGGTGTTCATCGTTAGTGTATTATGCATGATCGTTACCTCCATAAAATGATATAGGGTGTTTCTTTCTGCTGAGTATATCATAAAACGGCGGGAGATGAAAGTGTTAAAATGCAGAACTGCAGAACAGTTCTGATTGATATTCTCCCAAAGAAGTAGTATAATATTTTGATAATCGAGTTGTGGACTGATTCTTGTTGGGAAAGGAAGGTCAATATGGCTGAGAAAATCAAAGGAAAATGTAAATTTTGTGCAAAGGAATACGCGTACAGCTATATGGGCAGGCATCTGGATGCCTGCAAGGAGCGTCAGCGCCAGCTTGTGGCGGAGACGGGGAGAAAGTGCGGATATTTTGAACTGGCTATTTACCCGCGCTATCACAAGGAGCACTGGCTGTTTATCGAGATCAAGGAGAGTGCAACACTGCGGGATCTTGACACATTTCTGAGGGATATCTGGCTGGAATGCTGTGGGCATCTGAGTGCATTTTACATTGACGGCGTCACATATGATGTGGCTCCGGACGACGATGATTTCTGGGGAGAACCCTCGGAGAGCATGAACCACAAGCTGGGAAAGGTACTGCGCAAGGGCATGACATTTCGCTATGAATATGATTTCGGCGATACGACCGAGCTGGAGATAACTGTGCGCGACCATACTAAGAAGGCGATCAGGAAAGAAGATTTGATCATTCTGTCAAGGAACAATCCACACGAATATATTTGCGGCGATTGTGGTAAAAAGCCTGCAACGGTGATCTGTCAGGAATGTTATTATGAAAGCGGGGAAGGTTTTCTGTGTGAGGACTGCAGCAAGACGCACGAATGCGGTGAGGACATGCAGCTGAATGTGTGCAATTCCCCGCGGATGGGCGTGTGCGGCTATGAAGGAAGCAATCGTTATCCGGATCAGTTTGTGCCGGATGTGCCGGCGAAATAGGGATCGTTTTTATTGACCGGTGCATTTCGCGTGTAAACAGTAACGGCAGAAGCCAAATTAAGTCGAAAATCATTGGTACAATTGTTGACAATTCCCGGCGTGAATGTTATCATATTAGACAGATCAGCATAAGAAAAAGCGATGACGGAAACAAGTAGCATATTGGTCGCAGACAGAGAGAGCATCATTTGGTGGAAGATGTTTATGTGGATCGTATGTGAAAACCATTCCCAAGCTGTAATACTGAAAGTAGATGTAAGTATTACCGTACACCTGAGTTAAAGGTTAGGATTTGATAGAATCTGAAGTGAAAAATTGAGGTGGAACCGTGCAATGAGCACCCTTAAAGATACCATACAGGTATTTTTGAGAGTGCTTTTCTTATGTTGGTTCAAATTTTATTCAGGAAAGGAAATGATAAAATGAAGATCAAGATGAACGACGGTTCCATTCAGGAGGCAGGCTTTGAGGAAGAACTGGGAAAAAATGCATTCAGACACACAACGGCGCATATTCTGGCGCAGGCAGTAAAGAGACTGTATCCAACAACAAAATGTGCGATCGGTCCGTCGATCGCAGAGGGTTTCTATTATGATTTTGACTTTGATTTCCGCTTTTCGGAAGAAAACTTTGCCGAGATAGAAGCGGAGATGAAGAAGATCGTAAAAGAAAACCTGCAGCTCAGGCACTTTACAGCAGACCGCAGAAAAGCGGAGCAGCTCATGGAAGAAAGAGATGAGACATACAAGCTTGAAATCTTAAAGGATCTGCCGGAAGATGAGACGATCAGCTTTTACCAGCAGGGAGAATACCTGGAAATGTGTGCAGGACCCCATGCGGCATATACCAGTGCGATCAGGGCATTTAAGCTGCTGTCCGTTGCGGGTGCATACTGGCGCGGCGATGAAAAGAATAAAATGCTTACCAGGATTTACGGCACATCTTTTCCGGACGAGGGTATGCTGGCGGAATATCTGAACCGGCTGGAGGAGGCAAAAAAGAGGGATCATAGAAAATTAGGAAAGGAATTAGGCTTATTTGCGCTGTTTGAGGAGGGACCGGGTTTTCCGTTTTTTCTTCCAAAGGGACAGATCTTAAAAAATCTGCTGATCGATTACTGGAGAAAGCTGCACACAAGAGAAGGGTATGTGGAGATCTCCACGCCGGTCATGCTGAATCGGCAGCTTTGGGAGACATCCGGGCACTGGGAGCATTACAGGGATAAGATGTATACGACTTCGATCGACGGGGCAGATTTTGCGATAAAACCCATGAGCTGTCCGGGCGGAATGCTCGTATACAAAATGGAACCCCGTTCCTACCGTGAATTTCCGATGCGTATCAGTGAGCTGGGACTGATACACAGAAATGAAAAGTCCGGTACGCTGCATGGCCTGATGCGTGTCCGCTGCTGTACACAGGACGACGCCCACATCTTTATGACGCCGGATCAGATCCAGGACGAGATCAAGGGCGTTGCCCGCCTGATCGATGAGGTATATTCTGATTTTGGATTCCGGTATCATGTAGAGCTGTCCACGAGACCTGAAGGCTCCATCGGGAGTGATGAGGACTGGAAAATGGCGACAGACGGGCTGAAAAACGCATTGGACGATCTGAAACTGCCATATATCGTGAACGAGGGAGACGGGGCATTTTATGGCCCAAAGATCGATTTTCACCTGGAGGATTCCATCGGAAGGACATGGCAGTGCGGGACGATCCAGCTGGATTTTCAGCTGCCGCAGCGTTTTGAGGCAGAGTATATCGGGGAAGACGGGAACAGACATCGCCCGATCATGATACACAGAGTCGTGTTTGGATCGATCGAGCGGTTTATAGGGATCCTGATCGAACACTTTGCCGGGAAATTTCCCTTGTGGCTTTCGCCGGTACAGGTCAGGATCCTGACGATCTCGGACAAATACGCTGATTATGCGAAAGAGATCGAAAAGACTTTCAAACGAGAAGGCCTGCGCTGTGAAATAGATGAAAGGTCTGAAAAAATAGGCTACAAAATAAGAACGGCACAACTGGAAAGAATACCCTATATGCTGGTGATCGGAGAGAAGGAAGTCCAAACGAACAGTGTCTCTGTCCGCGGGAGGGACAGCGGCGACATGGGAAGTATGCCGGTGGAACGATTGCTGAAAGTTCTTCGTGAGGAAGGAATCTGAGGAGAACCGTTTATTGATCGAGGGGCAGTGATTTTGCCCCTCGGTTTATGCAAGTCAAAAAAAGTATTTATGTTTAATACGGATAATACACGATTATCAATCACCCACCCCATCCACCCCATCAATTCTCAAAACAATCACCCACCAGAATACACAACAAAACAAATATTCCGGTATGCTGCAATCTAAGTTCCTACTATTTGATAAAACCACACAACTCCCTATCAAAAAAGAAAAAAATACCAACAACATATTGACAATCGCATTAAATGTGCATATACTGTACTTATCGAATATATACGCATATAACGGAAGACACGCATGGAGGTGATTTATTGGAAATAATCATTAGCAACAGCAGCGATAAGCCAATTTATGAACAGATCTGCATGCAGGTCAAGAATCTGATCATGAACGGGACTTTGTCTGCCGGCGAGGCACTGCCGTCTATGAGGGTATTGGCGAAGGATCTGCATATCAGTGTTATTACGGTTCAAAGGGCTTATGAAGATCTGACCCGCGATGGATTTATAGAAACGGTATCGGGGAAGGGCAGTTTTGTTGCGGCTCAAAATAAGGAATTTATCCGGGAGGAGCAGTTGCGTGTGGCGGAGGAGTTGCTGCAGAAGGCTGCAGAGATAGGCAGGGCGCATGGGATCAGTTATGAGCAAATGACAGATATCCTGAAATTGTTTTATGAAGAGTGAGGAGGTACACGGATGGAGCAAAACAATATTTTGGTGCGGGATCTATGCAAAAAGTTTGACAGCTTTTCGTTGGACCATGTATCGTTTCAGGTTCCGAAGGGCAGGATCGTCGGCTTTATCGGTGAGAATGGGGCGGGGAAGAGTACGACTATGAATCTGATACTTGATGAACTGAAAAAGGACAGCGGGCAGATACAGATTTTCGGCAGGGAAAATACGATTTCTTCTGTCAGGGAAAATATCGGGGTTGTTTTTGACGAATGCAGCTTTCATGATGTATTCAACACGGATGACATCGAAAGGATATTATCGGGCGTATATCAGTGTTGGGACAGCAGTCTGTACAGGCAGTACCTGAACCGGTTTAACATTCCTGGAAAGAAACCGATCGGTTCTTTTTCAAAGGGAATGAAGATGAAGTTATCTATTATCTGCGCTATGGCACACAAACCGAAGCTGCTGCTCCTGGATGAGGCGACGACGGGGCTCGATCCGGTTGTGCGCGACGAGATGCTGGATCTGTTTTTGGAGTTTATACAGGATGAGGAGTGTTCGATCTTCTTTTCTTCCCATATCACGTCGGATATACAGAAGATTGCGGATTATGTGATTCTGATCCACCAGGGCAGGATCGTGTTTGAGGAACAGAAGGACGATCTGATTTACAACTGGGGCGTGGTAAGATGCGGGAAGGAGAGATTCGCTGATATTGTTCCGGAGGATTACATCATTCACAGGACCACGAGTCTGAGTGTGGAGTGTCTTGTGCGGGACAGGGAAATGATAAAGCGCAAATACAAAAATGTTGTCGTTGACAAGGCATCGCTGGAGGATATCATGCTTTTTTATGTCAGAGGAGGTGCAGCATGAAAGGATTGATCTATAAGGATATTGCCATTTTCTTTAAATGTATTGACAGAAAAATGATCCTGATCGCGGTTGGCGCGATCATACTGCTCATGTGCAATACGGGTGTTTATGCAGGGCTGGTTGCCTCAGTCCTGCTCGCAATGACGATCGGGATGCAGAATGTGATGAGTTTTGCCAGTGATGAAAAAGCGGGATGGAATCAATATCAGATGGCACTGCCTGTGCGGGCAGTGTATGTGGTGGCAAGCAGGTATCTTGCCGTTGTCTGTACACTGGCAGTCAGCCTTGCGGGGAGTGTGATACTGAATCTTATTTCCAGCGTTGTTTTCCGCCATTTTGACAGCAGGGTCTGGGGCGTTTCGGCGGCGGTTTCTGTTATGATCCCGCTGTTATGGACGGGGATCTGTCTGCCGCTGACGTATTGGTTTGGTTTTCGCTCCGCGCAGACGATGGGGATGATCGCGGTGATTCCGATGTTCTATTTTGTCCGGTATTTTGAAGATGGTGCCGGGTTTTCAGCCATGACAGATTCCATAGGTATGTATGCCGCAGTAATGGGGGCGGCCGTCTCGCTTCTTTTCATGGTTTCTATGATGATCAGCGTCGCGGGCTACAGGAGAAGACGATAATGTGATCATACTGGGCACTGGACTGCTCAGGGTATTTCTTTAAGGGTCCTTATCAGGCGGAAAGGGGTCAGTCCGTGGATCTGCTGAAAGACTGAGGAAAAATAATTGGTGTCATTATAGCCGCAGGATCTTGCAGCTTCCGCCACGGATAGGCCGCCCTTTTTCAGGAGCTTTTCTGCATTGGACATTCGCACATAAGTGATGTACCGGTTGATTCCGATTCCTGTAACGACCTTAAACTTCCTGGAAAGATAGCTTTCACTGATGGCAAATCTCTCGCTGATTCCATGCAGTGAGATATCCTGCCCATAATTCTGTTCGATATAGGCCGTGATCTCATATATGATCCGATCCGATTCCTGGATCGTACGTTTTCCGGGTCGTTGATAGCGGCAGAGAAGAGAGAGCAGTTCCGTGATATAACTGTGCATCAGGATCTCTCCATATGCTTTGGACTCTTTGTATTCCCGCTCTATCTTTCTGAAAAGTTCCTCCAATTCCGGTATGTTAGTTTCCGGTATGGTATAGACAGTCTGTCTGCAAAGCGCCTGGTATAACTCCTGGGATCTCCCCTCAAAGACTTTATCTGAAAAATTCAGCAGGATTCTGGTATTTTTCCTGCATTCCCCACTGTCTGTCCGATGGAGTATTCCTTTGGGGATAAAAACAAAGTCGCCTTTCTCCACACTGAGGATTTCGTTGTCAATGAAGTAGGTTGTTCTGCCGTCCTGCATATAATACAGCTCATGCTCATCGTGATAGTGCACTCCGCAGCTTTTTCTCCGGTTTACGATCTTATCCCTCGAGATCAACGAATCCGAGACTTTGACAGCTTCCATAGCAGATCTCCTTTTTTCTCTTTATCCCATCATGATAACACGGAAAGAGAAAAAGGTCAAATTTTTCCTGTTTTATCTGTAAATAGTCAAATAAATCGAGGATTCCTATAAAAATTTGCTATATAATGGATGTGATCGGAACAAAAAATATTTTATTTCAACGGAGGACAGAAATATGCAGTATACACAAAACAGAGTAGAGGGAATCAGGATCGCCTATATCGGCGGAGGCTCCAGAGGCTGGGCGTGGGGGCTTATGAGTGATCTGGCTGCCTGCGAGGATATCAGTGGTCAGGTCATTCTCTACGATATCGACCTTCAGGCCGCAAAGGATAACGTGGTCATCGGGAATATGTTTGATGGTGTGGAGGGAGCCAAATCCCACTGGCATTATGATGCGTCAGCGTCCCTTGAGGAGGCACTGGAGGGAGCTGATTTTGTGGTCATCTCTATCCTTCCCGGGACTTTTGATGAGATGGAGTCCGATGTACATGCGCCGGAGCGATACGGGATCTATCAGTCGGTAGGGGATACGGCAGGACCTGGCGGTATCATTCGTGCCATGCGGACGGTCCCGATGTTTGAAAAGATCGCTGAAGGAATAAAAAACTGCTGTCCGGATGCATGGGTCATCAACTATACGAATCCCATGACCTTATGCGTGAAGACGCTCTATCATGTTTTCCCGAAGATCAGGGCTTTCGGATGCTGCCATGAGGTCTTCGGCACCCAGAAATTTCTGGCGCGCATGGTGGAGGAGGTATTTGGCGTAAAGGGGGTAGACCGCCGTGACATCAAAGTCAATCCTGTGGGCGTCAATCACTTTACATGGCTTACCAGCGCCTGCTGGCAGAACCAGGATCTGTTTCCTTATTATCGGGATTTTTGCTGTAAGTATCAGAATGGCTATGATTCCGCTGAGGGGAACGTTGACTCCAACTGGATGAACAACAGTTTTGTCAGCACAGAAAAAGTTAAAATGGATCTTTTTCTCCGATATGGTTTTATCGCTGCCGCGGGCGACCGTCATCTGGCGGAATTCTGTGAGGGAAAATGGTATCTGGAAAGTCCTGAGAGGGTTCAGGAAATGCAGTTTGGGCTGACCAGTGTCGCATGGAGAAAAAAGGATCTGGAGGAGCGCAGGACGCGAAGCAGAAAGCTGCGGTCCGGTGAGGAACCCGTGCAGATCAACGGGACTGGGGAGGAGGGCGTCTCGCAGATCCGTGCGCTCCTTGGGCTCTGTGACCTGGTGACGAACGTCAATATTCCCAATTATGGACAGATCCCGAATTTGCCTGCCGGTGCAGTGGTGGAGACCAATGCAGTCTTTCGTGCAGGCAGTCTGGTTCCTGTCCTGGCAGGACCGGTTCCTCTGGAGATCTATCCGCTTGTTTCCAGAGTCTGTGGGGAACAGGAGCTGGTGTTCGAAGGGATCATATCCAGAGACGTTCAGAAGATCTTTGCGGCTTTTGCAAACGATCCTCTCGTGACATGCAGTCTTTCCGATGCCCGCAGCCTGTTTCGGGAAATGTGCGGGAATACCCGAGAATATCTATCCATGTATGATCTTTCGTGGCCTGATCTGGATCGGTGAGAAAATCCGCATAGGTGTTGCCGCCGATTGCGGATTGTACCCAAAAAAGTGCAAATGATACCAAAAAGCTTTTTGTTTGGAAAATATCTGCTAAACTTTTAGTCAAACAAATTGTTAGGCAAAGGAGGACATGGCAATGGATTTTCCAACTAATTTTTTGGACAGGTTTGAGCAGATCGTGGATCGGTATCCGGACAAGGCTGCGATCGTGGATATGGACGGGGCGAGGTGCACGACGTATCGCGAACTCCGCGATCTGAGCCGGAGGGTTGCGGCAGGGCTCTGCGGGCAGGTCGGACCAGGTGCGGCCGACGGTGTCGATGGGAGCGCTGTTCTGGTCTGCATGGACAGGCGGATGGAGTATGTGGCGGCGGAGATTGGCGTCATGATGGCCGGGGCGGCATATGTGCCGCTGATTCCGGAGTACCCGCAGGACAGGGTGGACTATATCAGGAAGGACTGCGGCGCAGTGTGTTGCATCGACGCTGCGTGGATGGAAGCGCTTGGGGAAGCGGCAGCCGGTGAAGACATTTTGAAGAGAGATGATGACAAAAGGGCGATGATCATCTACACATCGGGATCTACGGGTGCGCCGAAGGGGATCGTGCACAGCCATTCAAGCCTGTCTGACGGTGTTATGTGTATAGTGGGGGCACTTGGTTTTGATGAACGGACTTGTCTGGCGGCGTCTGCCCCGCTGTCCTTTGTGGTATCGCTGATGGAGTATCATGCGGTGCTGGGCAGCGGCGGCTGTGTCCATATGCTTTCTGAGGAGGTTCGCAGGGATGTGCGCCTGCTGGAGGTCTATTATGCGGAAAAGGAGATCACCTGCGGCTTTATCAGTCCTCAGATGCTGCGCTATTTCAGGAACCGGGGAAAGGCGCTGAAAATGGTTATGACCGGGAGCGAGCGGGTATCCATGCTGAGCGGTGACGGCTATGTGTTGTACAATCTTTATGGTTGCAGTGAGGTAGGGGTTCTAGTGTCTGCTTTCCGGGTGGAGGAACCGATGGAAAATACGCCGATCGGAAAGCCTCTGCAGGGTGTGGAGATGTTCCTGCTGGATGAGCAGGGCATGGAGGTACCAGACGGTGAAGAGGGGGAGATCTGTGTTCTCGGCGTGCTGGGTGAGTGTTATCTGAATCTGGAAGAACAGAGCGCCCGCACGTTCCAGCGCCAGGAGGACGGAAGAATCCTGCTGCATACAGGCGACATAGGGAGAAAACTGCCGGATGGAAATTATGTGTATGTCAACCGCCGGGACTGGATGGTAAAAGTCAATGGACAGCGCGTGGAAGCGGGAGAGATCGAGCTTCGCATGGCGGCAGTACCGGGCGTAGAAAACGCTGTGGTGAAAGCTTTTGAGGATGAAAACGGGCAGAACTATCTATGTGGATATTTTGTGGCAGGGGCGGAAGTCGGGGCGGAGGAGCTCCGCGCGCAGTTGAAGAAGACACTGCCGGATTACATGATCCCGCGCTTTTTCAAGAGACTTGACGCGCTTCCCAAAAATGTAAACGGAAAACTGGACAGGACTTTGCTGCAGGCGCCGGGCGTCTCGGAATACAAAGCGAATTACCGGGCGCCGGAGAACGAGCTGCAGCGCCGGATCTGTGATGCCTTTGAGACGGTTCTGGAGTGCGGGACGGTGGGGCTTGACGACGACTTTTTCCGGCTGGGCGGTGATTCCATCAATGTCCTGAAGCTGGTGGAGTGTCTGGCAGATACCGCACTGACGCCCCAGCTTGTGCTCCGCGGCAGGACGCCGGAGCAGATCGCGGTCCTGATACAGGCACAGCGGGAGACCACAGTGCAGGAAGGCTCACATCATCAGGCAGATCCCTGCGCGGAGTATCCGCTCACGGATTCACAGATGGGAGTCTATCTGGAGTGCGTAAATGAGCCGGATACCACGATGTACAACATTCCGATGTGCTGTGAACTGCCGCGGGATGTGGACCTGGACCGGTTCTGTGAGGCAGTGGGGACGGTTGTTTCCATGCATGCGGCGTTTGGCGTCACAATCGTGCAGCATGAGGGCGTTCCTGTCATGCGCGTGTGTCCGGAATACACGGCTGCGACGGTGGAGCTGTGTGAGACAGAGGACATGGAGGCGGCGAGATCAGCGTTTGTCCGTCCGTTCTGTATCGGAGAGGAGCCGCTCTACCGCATGGCGGTGTACAGGCAGCAGGACAGAAGCTGCTTCCTGTTTGACGTGCACCATCTGATCTTTGACGGCACGTCGGTGAAGGTATTTCTGGAGGAGATATCCCTGATCTATGAGAACCGTGTAAAAGGTAAAAAGTGGGATATCAGACCGGAAACGTGCTCTTTGCTGGATATGGCGGCGAGGGAGGAGTCCCTGAGAACGACACCGCAGTATCAGGCGGCGAGGGAATATTTTCAGGAGAAACTGGCGGACGTGGAGACTGGGGATCATCTGATCAGGGATCACAGGCCAAAGACTGTCACTGCCGCGTGTGCCTCTGTGCGGGTATCTCTGGGAGAGACGCTGTCTGTCATGGCGGTCGAGCAGTTCGTGCGCCAGAACGGGATCTCTGAGAACACGCTGTTTCTGGGGGCGTTTGCCTATGCGCTGGGCAAATATACGGGTGAGAACAGGAGCCTTTTCTGTACGGTGAACAACGGGCGGCACGCGCCGGAGCTTGCCAATTCTGTCGGCATGTTTGTCAGAACGCTGCCGATGGCGCATTCGTGGGACGAGGATTCCTCTGTGCGCGCGTATCTGCAGGAATTCCAGCGGAATTTTTATGAGACGATGGAGCACGACTGCATTTCGTTTGGGGAGCTTGCGCGGGCGTACGGGATCGCCTCGGATATTCTCTTTGTCTATCAGGGCGGGATTCTGAGCGGATTGTCGATCGACAAAAAGCAGTATCCGGCGTGTCCGGTTCCGCCAAAGGAGGTGCAGGCGGATCTCTCGGTCATGGTGATGAAGGGACAGGGAGGTTATGATATCACGCTGGATTATCGCACGGATCTGTACCGCGTGGAGACTGCGCGCGGACTGCAGAGAATGTTCGTGCAGGTGCTGGAGGGCATGCTGACCTGTGCCGCACTCAGGGAAATGACACTGGTGTCGGAATCGGATTTGCGCCTGCTCGAGCGTTTTCACGGGGAGGAGCTTCGGTATGACAAGTCCCAGACGGTGGTCGACCTGTTCCGGGAGCAGGTCAGGCGGACCCCGGAGCACACGGCGGTGATCTACACGGATCGTACATATACTTACGCGCAGCTGGACGACCTTACGGACCGGCTTGCCGCATACATCGCTAGCTTTGGCATCGGCAGGGAGCAGGTGGTGTCCGTGCTGATTCCGCGGTGCGAGTATATGGCGATCGCCTCACTGGGCGTCCTGAAGGCGGGCGCTGCCTATCAGCCGCTCGATCCGACTTACCCCAGGGAGCGTCTGGCGTTCATGATCGCGGATGCGGAAGCGCAGTTTCTGATCGCGGATGAATCTCTTTTATCCCTTGTGCCGGATTACCATGGCTATGTCCTTCTGACAAAGGATATTCCGGGTCTGCCGCAGGCATCACAACAGCCGGAGCAGCCGGGACTGAAGGATCTGTTTATCCTGCTGTACACGTCCGGCTCCACCGGAATGCCGAAGGGGTGTATGCTCGAGCACGGAAATATCGCGGCATTCTGCCATTGGTATCGGTCGTACTATGACCTGCAGCCGGAGAGCTGTGTCGCGGCGTATGCAAGTTACGGTTTTGACGCGCATATGATGGATCTGTATCCGGCGCTGACGACGGGGGCTTCGGTCTGCATCATCGAGGAGGCGCTCCGTCTGGATCTGGGTGAGCTGAACCGGTGTATGGAAGCGCAGAATGTCACGCACGCGTTTATGACGACGCAGATCGGCAGGGCTTTTGCGACTTCAGTGCGCAGCCGGACACTGAAGCATCTGGCCATGGGCGGGGAGGCGCTCACACCGTTTACACCGGAGGGCAGCACGGTGTACCACAATATTTACGGACCCACCGAATGCACTGTGAATGCCACAGCCTATGAAATGGAGGCGTTTGAGGAGGATGTGCCGATCGGCAGGGCGATCGCCAATGTGAAGGTCTACGTGCTCGACGCATGTGGCAGGCGTGTTCCTGCAGGCGTGCCGGGTGAGCTGTGCATTGCAGGCGTGCAGGTTTCGCGCGGGTATCTGAACCGGCCGGAAAAGACGGCGGAGGTGTATGCTGAAAATCCGTTCTGCGCACACGAGGATTACCGCAGGATGTACCGTACGGGGGATATCGTGCGCTTTCTGCCGGATGGGAATATACAGTTTATCGGACGGCGCGACGGACAGGTCAAGATCAGGGGATTCCGTATCGAGCTGACCGAGGTGGAGGAGGTGATCCGCAGATTTCCGGGTATCAGGGACGCAGCGGTGGCTGCGTTTGACGAGCCGGCCGGCGGAAAATACATCGCGGCCTATATCGTGTCAGATGAGATGGTGGACATTGCGGCGATGAATGCGTTCATCGAGGAGAGCAAGCCGCCGTACATGGTTCCCGCGGTGACGATGCAGATCGACCGGATACCGCTGAACCAGAATCAGAAGGTGGACAAACGCGCGCTGCCCAGACCGGAGCGGAGACAGGAGGCGCTGTCGGCACCGGAGAACGCTGTACAGCAGAAAATATTTGACTGTGCGGCGGAGGTGATCGGGCACAGGGAGTTTGGTGTCAACACGGATCTCTACCGGGCGGGCCTGACTTCGATCGGCGCCGTGAAGCTCACGGTGACGCTCTCTGCGGCATTCGACGGGGCGGTCGTGCGCAATAAGGATCTGAAGGAAAACAATACGGTCGAGAAGCTGGAGCGGTTTTTCGGACAGTGTGCGGCGGAGGAAGTGTTCGAAAAACAGGAGGCATACCCGCTGACACAGACACAGGGCGGTATCTTTGTGGAGTGCGCGGCGAATCCGGGGAGTACGATCTACAACATTCCATTCCTGTTCCGCATGGATGATGCGGTCGATCTGCAGCGGCTGAAAAAGGCGGTTGAGACGGCTGTCGAGGCGCACCCGTACATTAAGACGACGTTGTATATGGACGAGAACGGCGATATCTGGCAGAAGCGCAATGATGATGCGCTGTTCGAGGCAGCGATCAGGGATCATCTGGACAGGGAGACACTGGTCCGGCCTTATGAGCTGCTGGGCGGAAGGCTGTTCCGCATGGAGCTGTATGATACGCCGGACGGGAAATACCTGTTTGTGGAGTTCCATCACATCATCAGCGACGGGACTTCGTGCGGCATTTTTATCAGGGATATCAACCGTGCTTATGCGGGTGAGCAGCCGGCGCGCGAGGCGTTTTCCGGCTTTGAGGCGGCACTTGTGGAGCAGAGGGCGCTGCAGGGGGAGGAGTATGCGCGAGCAAAGGCGTATTACGATTCTGTTTTCAGGAACTGTGACACGGATTTCCTGCCGGCGAAGGACAATGTGCAGGGGGAGGATGAAAAGGCTGCCGTCGGTGTCTACAGCCGGCGTGAGCCGGCGGATCTAAAGGCGCTCCATGCGTTCTGTGCGGAGAACAGGATCACCATGAACGCGCTGTTTACCGCGGCGTTTGGCTTTGTGACGGGGCGCTACGTCTACAAGGATGACGCGGTGTTTGCGACGATCTACAATGGAAGGAACGACTCGCGCCTGTCGTCTGCGGTCGGCATGTTTGTCAAGACGCTTCCGGTGTACTGCAATATTGACGGGGAGCGCGGGATCGGGGACTATCTGCGGGAGGTGGGCACACAACTCATGGACAGCATGAATGCCGATATCTATTCCTTTGCGGAGATCAGCAGGGCGTACGGGATCAGGGCGGATATCCTGTTTGCCTTTCAGGGCGACCAGTTCCGCTTTACGGAGGTCGCGGGAAAACCCGCGGTGATGGAGGAGCTGCGGCTTGACACGGCAAAAGCGCCGCTCTCGGTGGATGTCGCCGTGGAGGACGGTGCGGTCTGCTATCAGGTGGAGTACCGCAGTGACTTGTATGAGGAGTGCACAATCGCCGGACTGATCGACAGTCTTGCCGTTGTTGTCAATGAGATGCAGGAGAAAAAGTACATAAAGGAGATCTGTATGGTGAGTGGCGCGGCGCGCAGGGAGCTTGACAGTTACAATGTGACGGACTGCCCGGTGGAACAGACGACGGCGAACGTTTTATTTGAACGTCAGGTGGAGCTCTGCCCGGACAGGATTGCCGTGATCGCGAACGGGGTCCAGCGTACTTTTTCGGAGCTGAACGCAGATGCCAACAGGATCGCAAACCGGCTGCTGGAGATGGGGTTGACGACGGAGCAGATGGTGGGCGTGATGATGCCGCGCACAGTGGAGGTGTACGCGGTGCGGCAGGGGATCATGAAGGCGGGCGGCGCGTTTCTGCCGATCGATCCGGAGTATCCCGACGAGCGTGTTTCCTATATTCTCGAGGATTCGGGGGCGAAGTTCATCATTATGCCGCAGGCGCTCGTTAAAGAACGCAGTCTGTTTGGCGGGATGCTGCCAGTCAGGACACTTGTGCTGGAGGAGCTTCTGGCGGACGGCGGCGACACGCGGAATCCGCAGGTGGACATCAGACCGGAGAATCTGTGCTACTGTATCTACACCTCGGGATCCACGGGAAAACCGAAGGGTGTGATGATCGAGCACCGCAATCTGGTGAATTATGTGGATGACAATCCGTTCAATGTGGAGGCGCGGTCCTATGTGCAGAATGCTTCCGTATCGCTGGCTTTTGCGGCGATCACGTTCGATGTCTCGATCCTGGAGGAGTGCATACCGCTGTATCACGGCATCACGGTCTGCATGGCGAACGAGGAGGAGATCCACAATCCGCTTGCGCTTTCGAAACTGATCCTGGCGCACGGGGTGGATGTGATGACGTGCACGCCGTCTTATCTGATCAACATCATCGATATGCCGCAGATGCGGGAGGCGCTGTCGCGGATCAAGGTGTTCAACGTCGGCGCGGAGGCGTTTCCGGATGCGCTCTATCATAAAATCATGGCGCTCGGGACGGACGCAAGGGTGTTTAACGGATATGGACCGACCGAGACGACAATCGGCTGCGCGTTTGAGCTGGTCACGGGCGGTGCGGTCACGATCGGAAAGCCTATGGCAAATATCCAGATGATGATGCTTGACAAATACCGCAACCTGCTTCCCGCAGGCGCGCCGGGCGAGCTGCTGATCATCGGAAACGGCGTGGGCAGGGGCTACGTTGGCAAGCCGGAGATGACGGCGGACAAGTTTATCGGATTTGAGGGAAAGAAGGCGTACCGCAGCGGTGATCTCGCGCGGTGGAACCACCATGGCAAGATTGAGTTTATGGGGCGCATGGACAATCAGGTCAAGCTGCGCGGGCTGCGTGTGGAGCTCGATGAGATCGAGAATGTTATCAACCGCTACCCGACAGTGAAATCCAGCGTTGTCCTCGTGAAAGAGAAGGATTCCATTCAGTTTCTGTGCGGTTACTTTGTGGCGCAGGAGCAGATCGAAAAGCAGAATCTGACCTGTTTCCTGCAGAAGTATCTGACGCCGTACATGGTTCCGAGCGTGCTGATACAGCTCCCGGAACTGCCGCTCACCAACAATGGCAAGGTGGACAGGCGGGCGCTGCCAGAGCCGGAATATGCGGCGGAGAGTCAGAATTATGTGGAGCCGCGCACGGAGCTGCAGCGCAGGCTGTGCGAGATCTTTGCGATGGCGCTCGGTGTGAAGCGGATCGGTATCGAGGATGATTTCTTTGAAAATGGCGGGACGTCGCTCTCCGCGTCCAAGGTGGCGATGAAGTGTATGAGTGCCGGGATCGAGGTGGCTTACGCGGACCTGTTTACATACAAGACGCCGCTTGCACTCGAGCAGTTTATCCTCGGGAAAAAGGGTGAGAAGAGAGCGGAGGAGAGCAGACCGGATATCCCTGATGACATACTGGGCCGGAACACAGTGGAGCGCGTCGATGAGATCAGGGCTGCCGCGGTGGGCGATGTCCTGCTGACGGGGGCGACTGGTTTCCTCGGTGCGCATATCCTGAAGACGATGATCGAGCAGTGTGACAACCGCATATACTGTCTGCTGCGGAAGGGGAATGCGCCGTCGCTTGAGAAACGGCTAAAGAGCATGCTGGTCTACTATTTCAGCAATCCTTATGAGGAGCTTTTCGGCGACAGGATCTTTGTCCTCGAGGGAGACATCACGGACACGGACAGCGTGGCGGCGCTGCAGGCGTATGATTTTGCGCAGTTCATCAACTGCGCGGCGTGCGTCAAGCATTTTGCGGCGGACGATATCCTGGAGAGGGTGAACTATCAGGGGGTATTGAACCTGATCGATCTGTGTACCGAAACCGGAAGGGAGCTGATCCAGATCTCGACGGTGAGCGTCGCGGGGGAGAATGTCGGAGGCAGATTCCCTGCGGAGAAGCGGCTGCATGAAAATGAACTGTCGTTCGGACAGAACATTTCCAACAAGTATATCGACACGAAGTTCCGCGCGGAAGCGGCGGTCCTTGCGGCAGTTACGAAGGGCATGAAGGGCAGGATCATTCGTGTCGGCAACCTGATGAGCCGCGTCAGTGACGGGGAGTTTCAGATCAACTCTGTCACAAACGGATTTATGCGTACCTTGAGGGGGTATATGGCGCTCGGAAAGTTCCCGGTTTCCCTGCTGGATGCGCCGGCGGAATTTTCGCCGATCGACGCGACAGCGGAGGCGATCGTGAAACTCGCTTCGTCGGAAGGGGACTTTAGTGTATTTCACGCGTACAGCAGCTATGTGATCCAGATGGCGGATGTCATCGAGCAGATGAATGCGCTGGGAATCTGGGTGGATATCGTCAGCGATGAGGCGTTTCAGACGGCGCTGCGGAGTGCGCTTGACAATGATGAGAAGAATGAGCTGATATCCGGACTGATCGCGTACCTGTCGAGCGATGCGGAGGAGGGAAGCGTCTATATCGACGCAGACAACAGCTTCACGACCAAGGCATTGTACCGGCTTGGTTTCAAGTGGCCGATGCCTGACGGAAATTATCTGCGCAATGCGCTGAAGGCGCTGGCCACGCTGGGATTCTTTGACAATAAAATCGTATGAGTTAGGATAGGGTTATGGAGAGAAATGCATATTTGATCAACAAAAAGATTCATCAGTATATCCTGCCCGGGGTGTTGATGACGGTTGCGATGCAGCTGGGAAATGTGGTCGACGGCATGATCGTGGGGAATCTGCTGGGACCGGAGGCGATGGCGGCGATCGAGCTGTCCATGCCGGTCCTGCTGCTCCTGCAGATGCCGGCGATGATGCTGGCAATGGGCGGCGCTGCCGAGGCGGCAGTGCTGCTCGGCAGACGGGAGACCGGACAGGCGGGCGGTATTTTTACCGCCTCGCTGCTGGCAGGTGTCGGTCTGGCGCTTGTCTTTGCGTTGATGACGCCTGTGCTGCCGGGGATACTCTCGCAGACACTCGCCGGAAATGAGCAGATGGCTGCGCTGGTGAAGCCTTATATAGCGGTGAACTTCGGCGGAATCCCGATCTTGACGGCGGCGATCGTCTGCTGCTATTTTATGAATACGGACAATCACCCGCAGCTGGGAAGTGCGTTGTTCATCATTGCAAATGTGGTCAATCTGGTGTTGGACTTCGTATTTTTGAAGATGTTTGGGCTCGGGATGGCGGGGAGTGCGCTCTCGACGGTAATCGGTTATCTGACAGGTATGGTGACGGTACTGTTTTATGCGCACTCCGGACACAGGATGCTCCGGCTCACGAAACTGGACGAAAATTTTGTAAAGTATGTCAGACTGGCGGCGGTGGCAGGGATACCGAGCGCCGCATTTACATTGATGTCGGCGCTCAAGTCGGTCATCATCAACTCGGCGATCGTGCGTTTCCTGGGCAACGATCCGATGGCGGTGTATTCTGTCTGCGCCAACGCGGTACTGATCGCGGAGCTGTGCGTGGGCGGCATCATCGGTCTGGTGCCGAACATCGCGGGGATTCTCTATGGGGAGCGGGATTATTATGGAATCCGCGCACTCTGTAAGCGGGTGCTCATCTACAGTTATCTCGCGATCGCGGTGCTGCTGATGGTATTTCTCATGTTTCCGCAGGTGATCGCGGGTCTGTTTGGCATCGCGGAGGGGGAGATGCTGGCACTGTGCAGGACGGCACTGCGCATCTATGCATGTTCGTTTCCGTTTTATGTGTACAACAAATTCCTGATGTCCTACTACCAGACGATCCTGCAGCCGGGACTTTCCACGGTGATCACGGTTCTGCAGGGATTCGTGTTGATCGTGCCGTTCACGCTGGCGGGAATGATCCGGGGCGGGTTCTTAGGTGTCTGTATCGCGGCAGTGGCGGGGGAGATCCTGACTATTTTATGCGGCACGCTGTACCGTGTACGCGGACAGCGGACAGGGCGCTTTCCCTCAGGCGGGCGGTACATGCTCCCGCAGGTCACGAACGAGGTCAGCCTGGATTTTTCCATGAAGAACGAGCTCGCGGATGTGGCAGCGCTGCGGGATCAGCTAATGGACTTCTGTGCGGACAACGGCATCGGGGAGAAGAATGCGAATTATCTGGCGCTTGCGCTGGAGGAGATGACTGCCAACATTATCCGGTACGGTTACCGGAGCGGTCAGAAGAACTATATCGACATCAGTTTTACGATCCAGGACGGCAACTATATCTTGCGGATTCGTGACGACGGCGTGCCGTTTAATCCGCTGGAGCAGAAGGTGTCCGCGGAGGGGCCGGTGGTCGGCGGGATCGCGCTGATTCGCAAACTCATGTCGGATTTCCAGTATACGCGAGTGCTGAATATGAACAATACGGTTATCGGACTGGAGATCAATGATGGCAGGCAGGGAGAGTTGGAGCGCAGAGGATGAGAAGAATGAAAAAAAGGATGAATGCAATTTTTTCGCAGAAAGAAATCAACACGGGAAGGCAGCAGGAGTTTGATCATCTGAAAGGGATTTTCATGCTGTTCATTTACCTGATCCATGCGTTCCAGGCAACCTTGTCTCCGGAGGATCTGGTCACCCGATGGCTCTATATGTTTGCGACAATGTCAGGTGCGGCTATTTTTATCTTTGTCATGGGGATCGGAACGGTTTACAGCAGAAATACGGCGCCGACGGCGTTTGTAAAGAGCGGCCTGCGCATGGTGGTCTATCAATATCTGGACAATATTGCCTACGTGGCTGCACTGTTGATACCGTATCCTTTTGTTGCCGGGGGCTTGTCTCAAAACGGGCTGGAGCGCTGCTGGTTCCTGGCGAGGGTTTACATTCAATATACCAATATCTTCTTTATCACAGGGATCATTTATCTGGTGCTGGCACTGTTGAAAAAACTGGATGTCAAGACTATAGGGTATGTGGTCATCGGTGTGGCTGCAGGCATTTCCGCGCCATTGCTCTACGGGACACCTGTGAATGTGCCGGTGGCCGGATATCTCGTGAGACTTCTGATCGGGGAGGCGGATTTCGTCTCGTTTACGCCGATCTATTTTCTGTCCTATGCGCTGTTTGGAGTCGCTTTTGGAAAGCTCCTGAGGCGTGTGGAGGATAAAGCAGGATTCTACAGGATCCTGGCTGTCGCCAGCAGCGTGATCGTCGTTGTATGGTGGGCGCTTGTGTTTGGAAGATACGGTTCGGATCTGACGGAGATGATGGCTGTTCTGAGTGCGGCATACACATGTCCTGATCTCTGGCATGTGGCGGCAAGTCTCGCGCACATACTCCTCTTTGCGGCTGTTTTTTTCTACATCGGGGAGAGCCGAAAAAAGCGCTGCGGGCCTGACAGTCCTGTAGCGCGGCAGATCCTGTACTACAGTGGACATATATCAAAATATTATGCCCTGCATGTGCCCGTATATCTCGTTGTCCTTGGCTGCCATGGTTATGAGAGCTTTCAGGGCTATCAATGTTGGCTTCTTGCACTGCTCTCGATGTTCGTCACCGAGCTCATGGTGAGAGGATACAACTATTTTTTAGAGAGACGGATCACATATGGAAGAAGGAAAGAGGGATAGGATTTTACTGAGATGGGTTGTGGGGAAAGCACTGATATAAAGATGGTTCCGCTGGAGATTGGCGGCTGTACAGTGGAGCTGTACTGGATGGACACGGGCGTGTTGGAGGATGAAGCCTGTTTTTCCTGTGCGTATCAGGCATTGTCGCGCGGGCGGCAGAAAAAAGTTGATGCCTTTTTGTTCAGAAAGGATAAGAGTCTTTCGCTGGGGGCGGGATTGCTGCTGCGCCAGGGTCTGGCGGCGTATGGGATCAACGAGCGGGAGGCCGTGTTTGCGTATGGGGAGAATGGAAAACCGTATCTGCGGGATTATCCGGATGTCCAGTTCAATTTGTCCCATTCCGGCGGGATGGCAGTCGCGGTGTTTGCGGACACTGCTGTTGGATGCGACATCGAACAGATCGGAACTGCAGAGCTGCCGCTTGCCGCGAAGTTTTTTCCGGAGGGGGAGTATCGGTATCTCGCCCGATTTCCTAAAGGACAGCAGCGGGACGCGGCTTTTTATCGGCTGTGGACCTTGAAGGAGAGTTTTGTGAAGACGATCGGGGCGGGTCTCGCACTGCCGCTGGATGCATTTGAGATCGTGATCGCGGCAGGTGAATGTGATGGCAGGAATGAGCAGATCGAAGTCCGCCAGAATGTGGATCCTGCGGCGCGTTATCTGTTTGCAGAGCCTTATTTCAGGGGGTATTGTGTGTCGGTGTGCCTGAGAACAGATTGCGATCGATACCGAAAAAAGTGCGAATGGTGCCCGAATGCCCAAATGGATCAGAATGTGTGCTATTATTATGGAGTGACAAAAACATGTTTTACAACAGAAAAGGAGTACATTTTTATGGCAGATTGCAGTAACAACAGACCATGTCCCTGTACATTTGACTGTCCGAGGCATGGCAGGTGCTGTGAGTGCGTGGCGCATCACAGAGACAACGACGAGGGCGTTCCAGGGTGCTTTTTCTCTGCGGAGGCGGAGGCGACCTACGACAGGAGCATAGAGGCATTGTGTCACGACAGAGGAATAATATAGGAGGGTCTGAGAGATGGGAAAACCGATTTTTACAGGATTATCACATGTATGCATTTTTGTGGACGACGTCAAAGAAGCGTTTGCGTATTATGAGCGGATTCTGGGGGCAGTGCCCAACCAGCATATTCCGCATTGGAAAAACGAGGGCTTTTTCCAGGCGGGCGGTTTTATTGAGGAGGCGAAGGAGGCGGAGGTCTCCATTGGATTTATGGATGTGCCGGGCACGAAGTTCACGATCGAGCTGATGTGCTACCACAAGCCGGAAGGGCGCAAAGAGCCGATCATCTTCAAGGCAAACGATATCAGCGGCGCGCGCCATGTCGCGCTTAAAGTGACGAACATCGAGGAGGCGTTTGCGTACATCAAGGCACAGCCGGATGTCACGCTCATCAACACGACGGATGATTATAAGGTATACCAGATCAGTAAGACAGAGCCTTCGGATTTCTATTATTTTGATGAGGCGAAGGAGAACGATGCGCAGGCAAAGCAGGCGGCGGCTGACATTCTTGGAAACACCAAGTATTTTTATTTCATCGACAAGTATGGTCTGCAGTGGGAGTTTGAGCAGGGACACACGGATATCGGGGACTGATCCTGCGTGAGGGGGAATGGATATGCCATTTATCAATTCGAGGGTGAGCACTGTGATGACAGCGTCACAGCGCTCGTCCGTGAAGGAGAAGCTTGGCAGGGCGATCTCTATCATACCGGGAAAATCGGAGGAATGGCTGATGGTGGAGCTCGCCGACGGGTGCGACCTGTATTTTCGGGGTGAGCAGACACAGCCGTCCGCCTTTGTCGAGGTGAAGGTGTTCGGAGCGATCCCGGAGGGCTGTCTGGACAAACTGACAGGCGAGATCTGCGGGATCTATGAGCAGGATCTGCAGATCCCGCAGGATCACGTCTACGTCAAGTATGAGGAAGTTAGCAAGTGGGGCTGGAACGGAAGTAATTTTTGATGGAGGAAAAGGATATATGAAGATCACAAAATCGCAAAATGGAAATAACCTGACAGTGGCACTGGAGGGACGGCTTGACACAAACACGGCACCGGAACTTGAGAGTGTTCTCAAAAATTCCCTTGACGGGATCACAGAACTGACGATCGATATGACGGCGCTCGATTACCTGTCGTCGGCGGGACTCCGCATTCTGCTGGGGGCGCAGAAGACGATGAACAAGCAGGGCAGCATGAAGGTGGCGAACGTGAACGACACGATCATGGAGATCTTTGAAGTGACAGGTTTTGCGGATATTCTGACGGTGGTATAGATATGGCGGCAGAAGGACAGAAGATCAGGGCGCTGAATCTCTCACAGAGAGAGGTCGCAATGACACAGCAGGTTTGTCCCCAGGGCGCCCGGAATACGATCTCACTGAAATTATATCTGCCGGATCGTACACCGCAGGCAGTGAAGGCGGCGGCGGATCAGGTGCTTGACAGCGCCGACATCTTTGCCGCATCATTGCGGCATGACGCATCATTGCGGTATGACGCTCACGAGTGGCAGATGGTATATGGGGAGAAGAGGCTGTACACATGCAGTGTGTGGGAAGCATACACTGTGGAACAGGCTGAAAATCAGATGGCAGCGCTAGACAGGATCCCTATGGACATGGAAAAGCAGTTGTACCATGCAGTTGTGATGCCGCTCTTAGGAGGCGGCGTCTATTTGTATGTGCGTTTTCACCATGTCATTATAGACGGCTATGGCATGAGCCTCTTTGTGCAGAAGGTTCTGGATGCGCTTGGCAAAAAGGCGGTAGCAGAATCTGTTTTTGCCGGGGAGGACGCTGCGATGGTGATGCAGGAAAGCGAGGACACTGCACGCGCATTCTGGCGGGACTACTTCAAGGATGCGGATTTCGAACCTGCTGTTTTTCCGAAGATCGATCCAGATGCGCACGAGGCATTACAGACACGGTCCCGCTCTGACGGGGAAACGGAAAATGCAATGGGATCCGGCAGCATCACGCGCCGCGTGCCGGAGGCGCTCATGCGCGGGATCGAGGCGTTTGGCAGGCGGGAACAGGTCACTGTGCCGTATATCGTGGCGGCGGCATACGCGTATTATCTCGCACAGGCGTCTGGAAAACCGGATGCTGTATTTTTGATGCCGCGCCTGGGACGGACAGCGGAACAGATGGATACGCTGGGCTGCTTCACGCTACTTGTGCCTGTGTGTGTCAGGACAGAGGGAGCGGGTTCCTTTGTGGCGCTGTGCCGGGCAGCAGAGCATGCGTCACGGGAAGCTTCGGCGCATAAGCATACGGGGTTTGACAGGATCCTCTCTGTTTTGCGCGAGGACGGCACGATATCGGATGCGCTTTCCGAGTACGTGTTCAATTTTTACCGGTTTCAGTATCATACCGAACTGAATTACCGTGTCCGGTTCAGCGTCGCCGGCGACATGAGCAACCATATGACGTTCAGTCTGTTTTATGACAGCGACGGCGGACTGAACATGCAGTTTGACTACCATAAACAGTATTATACAAAAGAGCGGGCGGCATATCTTGCGGATGCTCTCTGTGCGATCCTGGACAGGGGTGTGCGGGAAAATGTGCTGTCATGGCCGGTTGGGGAAGCAGAGTTTCAAAAGGTTACCTCGATCGCCGGGAAAAAGATCGATGTTCCGGACGACCTGACGATCCCCTTCCTGTTCCGGCTGGCGGCAGAATGCTACAGGGACAGACCGGCAGTGTATGCGGGCGACAAGACGCTCACCTTTGCACAGCTTGACAGGCTCAGCGACAGGATCGCCTGCGCGCTCGTCCGCAGGGGCGTGAAGACAGGCAGTTATGCCGCGTTCATGCTAAAGCGTGATATCCGGCTGATCCCGACGATCCTGGGCATCGCCAAGTCAGGAGCAGCTTTTATTCCGGTCGATCCGGCGTATCCGTCGGAACGGATCTCTTATATCATGGAGAACAGCAGTGCTTCCTGCCTGATCTCCTCACCGGAGGTTCCGATTGCCGGGAACTATGACTACGTGGATATCGATCTGTTGATGTGCCAGGAGGCGGACGGCAGCCTGCTGCCCGAGGTCCGTCAGGAGCAGACGGCGTACATGATCTACACATCGGGGACGACGGGCAGGCCAAAAGGTGTGATGCTCTCGCACCGGGGGATCGCTAATATCGTCCACTCGGATAATAATCCGTTCAACAGGGATATCGTGAAGAATTGCCATGGCATTGTGGCGATCGGTTCGATCTGCTTTGACATTTCGCTCTTCGAGATCTTTGTCCCGCTGATGAACGGATTGTTCGTCGAGCTTGGCAGCGAGAAGGCGATGGTCGATGCCGGGGAGCTGGCGTCTGCGATCCTGCGCCATGATGCCGATGTGCTGCACTGCACGCCGTCGCGCATCACGGCCTATCTTGCAAACGCCTCCTTTGCGAAAGCGCTGGGGGGTGTCAGGGCTGTGCTTGCGGCGGGGGAAGTGCTTCCGGGCAGTCTGGTCAACCGGCTGAAGGATACTTATGGTATCCGCATCTACAATGGTTACGGGCCGACGGAGACGACGATCGGCGCGACGATCACGGAGGCGGGCGATGACCTGAGTATCGGCAGTCCGATCGCGAACACGGGGATCGTCCTTTTAAACGGGGCGTGCAGGCCGGTTCCGTACGGGGCGGCTGGCGAGATCTGCGTCTATGGGAGCGGTGTGGGTATCGGCTATCATGCCAGACCGGAGGAGACGGCGGCAAAATACATTGTATGGAATGGCATGCGGCTGTACCGGACTGGCGATCTGGGCTATTTCATGGAGGATGGCAGGCTGGTCTACCGCGGGAGAAATGACAGACAGGTCAAGCTGCGCGGCCTGCGGATCGAGCTTTCGGAGATCGAGAATGTCATGGGAGCGTTTCGGGGGGTGGCGGCGTGCAGCTGTATCGTGCGCAAGATCGACAAGACAGACCATCTGGTGGGGTTCTATACGGTCTCAGAGCAGGCGCAGGTCGATCGTGAAAAGCTGAGGGAGCACATGAAGTCGCATCTGACTTCCTATATGGTGCCGGATGTATTAAAAGAGCTTGCTGTGATGCCGCAGACGCCGAACGGAAAGACGGATCAGAAGGCGCTGGCGGCAGAGCCTGTTGAATATCAGCATGTGTACCGCGACCCGGTCACGGAGAGGGAAAAGCGCATGTGCGGTGCTTTTGGCGAGACGCTGGAACTGCCGCAGGTGGGGCTTGACGACAACTTTTTTGAGCTTGGCGGCGATTCGCTCAGCGCGGTCACGCTGGTGCTGCATGTGGAGGAGGCGCTGTCGCTTCGGAAGGATCAGCTGGAATTTGGCGATGTGTACCGGTATCCGACACCCGCGCTTTTGCTGGAACGGCTGTACAAAAATACGGAGGGTTCCGGTGCGTATGATATCAGCACGCTGGATTACCGGGGTTTTTCGGCGTATCTGGGTGCACATACCGGAAACAGGGTCAGCAGCGGGTATCTTGGCAATGTGCTCCTGACGGGGGCGACGGGATATCTGGGTGCGCATATCCTGGTGGATCTGCTGAGGCGCCCGGAACTTTGCGGAAAGATCATCTGCCTGGCGCGGTCAAAAAAGACGCTCAGCGCAAAGAAGCGCGTGCGGTCGGCTCTGTTTTACTATGCCGAGGAGGATTTTTCACAGGATTACGGGGAGAAGTGGGAGGTTGTCGAGGGGGACATCACACAGCCCGAACTGTTTTCAGGAGAGCGTGATGACCTCTGCAGGATCGACACGATCATCAATTCCGCGGCAAACGTTGCGCATTTTTCCTATGGAAACGCGCTGGAGGCGATCAACACGGACGGGGTGAAGAATCTGATCCGGTACGCGCTGCGCGAGAAGGCTCTGGTCTGTCAGATCTCGACGATCAGCGTGGCGGGCATGACAGCGGGAAATGCCTTGCAGGAGTCTTTTGGCGAGTCGGACTTTTATATCGGGCAGGAGATACAGAACAAATATATCTACTCGAAATATATGGCGGAGTACGCGCTCCTGCGTGCGGCAGTGGACAGCGGACTGCGCATAAAGCTGATGCGCGTCGGCAATCTGCAGGGGCGTATCAGTGACGGGGAGTTTCAGATGAACATGCATTCCAATGCGTTCACGCGCCAGTTCGCTTCCTATGTCAAGATCGGTGCGGTGCCGCAGTCCGTCTATGAGGCGGGTGTCAATTTTTCCCCGGTCGACGAGACGGCGCACAACATTGTCTCGCTCGCCGCTGTTCCGGGGGCGGCGGCATTTCATGTCTATCCGCCGGACGAGGTTCGGTACGAGGAGCTGTTCCGGGGAATGGAGCGGCTTGGATACCGGATTGCCGTGCTGACAGACGAAAAGTTTGATGCACTGGTACAGGAGCTGAAGCGGACAGAGGAGGGCAGGGCAAAGCTGGAAGGGCTGTTCATGAGGGAGTCTGCAGGCGCATACTGTGAGATCCCGGTCCGGCAGCAGTATACAGACCAGTATCTGAAGGAGCTGTCGGAGGGCTGGAGCACGGTTACCAGGGAGTATATCGACAGATATCTGTCCGCGCTGGACGGAATGGGTTATTTTTGATGTGGAGGTGTTGTGATGGCGGTCATTGCGCTTTGGAGCTTTGCGGTTTTTCTGGCGTCGGTGTTTGCAGGACTGCTCACGGGGATCACGCTCACGCCCCGATATAAAGGAACGATCCGGGCGGCGGCGTGGACCGCCGGGGCGGCGCTCGGCTACGGCATCGCGTTTGCCAGCTATAGTGCCAGCCTGTATAATGACGCAGTGGGGATCCTGGGACTCTCCGCGCTCGTGTGTATCTTTTCGCAGCTTTTGTATAAGGATAGCTGGTCGACGAAGCTGGCGATCGCCCTGATGGCATGTCTGATCGCGAATGTCAGCACGTTCATGCTGTGCGGGACGACGGACAATCTGCTGGGAACCCGCCTGGGACTGATCGAGGAGAGCCCGTATGAGACGGCGAACCTGATCTTTTTCATCGGCATCAAGCTCGTGGTGTATGCGGGGCTTTCTGTCCTGTATATGCGTTATCTGAAGAGGACGCTGCACCGCACGATCGAGGCTGTGGGCGGCAAAATGATGGTCTTCATACCGGCGCTTGTGATCTCGGTGGTCGGTTTTTACATTATCAATCTGGTATCGAACAGTGTCGGCATCTATCCGGACAGCTTCTGGTTCTTTCCGCTGTATCTGACGATCTGCGTGATCTTTGTCGTGGAGTTCTGGATGATATTTTACTCGATCGACCAGAGTGCGAGGACGATGAAGACGACGGCAGAGCTGAATGTCGCCACCAATATCCAGAAATCCATGCTTCCCTGCATCTTTCCGGCATTTCCGGACCGTGAGGAGTTCGATGTCTTTGCTTCGATGGATCCGGCAAAGGAGGTCGGCGGCGATTTCTATGACTTTTTTATGGTGGATGACAGTCATCTCGCCATCGTCGTCGCGGATGTCTCGGGCAAAGGCGTCCCGGCGGCGCTCTTTATGGTGATCGGCAAGACGCTCATCAAGGATCACACGCAGCCCGGGAGGGATCTGGGAGAGGTGTTCACGCAGGTGAACAGCCTGCTGTGCGAATCCAACAGCGAGGGACTGTTTATCACTGCTTTCGAGGGTGTGCTCGATCTGGCGACGGGGGAGTTTCGCTATGTCAATGCGGGACACGAGATACCGTTTCTGTGCAAAAAGGGCGGGGCGTTTGAACCGTATAAGATCAGGGCTGGATTTGTCCTTGCGGGAATGGAGGGGATCCGTTACAGATGCGGTTCGATGCAGCTCGAGCCGGGAGACAGGATCTTTCAGTACACGGACGGCGTCACGGAGGCGACCAACAAGGCAAATGAACTCTACGGCATGGAGCGGCTGCAGTCCGTGCTCTGCCAAAATACTTCTCTGACGCCGGCACAGCTTCTGGCAGAGATCAAGGCGGACATTGATGCATTTGTGGGGGATGCGCCGCAGTTTGACGATATTACGATGCTCTGCATGGAGTATAGAGGAAATGGGACGGAGGGAGATCAGAATGAAGGAATTGACGATTGATGCGACTGTAGAAAACATTGTGACGGTGACTTCCTTTGTGGAGGCGGAGCTGGAAGCGCTGGACTGTCCGATGAAAGCGCAGATGCAGATCGCTGTCGCGATCGATGAGCTCTTTGGCAATATCGCGCATTATGCCTACAACCCCGATGTCGGACCGGCGACTGTCCGCGTGGAGGTGATGGAAAGTCCGCTCGCGGTCGTCATCACCTTTATCGACAACGGCGTGCAGTATGATCCGCTTGCCAGACAGGATCCGGATACCGCGCTTTCCGCTGAGGAGCGGGAGATTGGCGGGCTTGGCATCTATATGGTCAAGAAGAGCATGGATGAGATCACGTATACGTACAAGGACGGGCAGAATATACTGCAGATCAGGAAGAACATATGATGGATATATGATCGGACAGAAGGGAGAGACAGACTATGGATGCGTTGACGCAGGAAGGGATGGACAAACAGAGAATGCAGACATTTCGCGCGGATGAGGTCATCATGCGGGAGGGGGAGGTCTGTGACGCGATGTACAAGATCCTGTCCGGCTCCGTGGCGGTCTATGTGCGCTACGGGGAGGAGGATGAGCATCTGATCGGAATTTATTCAAAGTCGCGTTGCTTTGGCGAGATGAATGTGCTGTCAGAACAGCCGGGCGCCTACACGGTGATCGCCTACGACGATGTCCTGCTCGTGCGGATCACGAAGGATTTTCTGGAGGATTTTATCCGGAACAATCCCCGCAACGCCGTCGATATCATGAGAAATATGGGGCACACGATCACAGTGATGCAGAAAAATATCGATCTGCTGCTCGACGATCTCAATGAGAAGCAGGATCTCAACAGGAGACGGACGCAGGAGCTCCGGGACAAGATCAGTCAGTACCGGATGAAGGGGATCATGGTTTAGGAACTGTGTGATACATCAGCAGTTTCTCAACATGATGGAAGTGTGGAATACCATGTCATTATGGACAAATTCCACATTTCCATCATATTTTTGTGCGATCTGCGCAATGCTTTTCAATCCCAGTCCACGGTGGTTATGTTTCGTGGAAAGGTAGCGTTCTCCGTCCTGGCGCACGACGCCGTTAAAACCGTTCTCGGCGGCGATCATCAGCATTTTGCCGGGACAGGCTATCTTCAAACGGATATCACGGTGTTCCCCAGATGCACCGGCAGCCGCCTCGAATGCGTTTTCAAGCAGGTTTCCGAGCAGAACGGACAGATCGGTATTTTGAATGATCAGCGTGTCAGGGATATGGATCTGCGGCTCAAAAGTGATGTCATTTTCCTTTGCAAGATCCATATAATGACAAACCAGCATATTGACAACAGGATTGCCGCATACCTTTGTGACCGTGAATCGGTCTGTCTGTTCCAGATACTGGGTCAGATAATCGCGCACCTTGTCCGTCTCGTCATGTTCCAGAAAGCCCTGTATGACCAAGAGATGGTGTTTTAAGTCATGGCGCAGCCTGCGGCCGTGCTCCATACGCTCAAGGATCCGCCGGTACTGTTCGTCACGGATATCTATCTGATAGATGGTGTGCATATATTTTTCGTGTGCAAGCTGTTTTTCGTGCGCCAGGGAATACATCTGAAACACCACGCCATATAGGACAAAAACGATCAGGAACAGAGTCACATACAGCAAAAAAGCAAATGGCTGTGTGGCGAGGTAATTGAAGCCCACATAGGAAAAGACGCCGGCGATCAGGAGAAACAGAAACAGTGACAGAAATGCCAGATATCCGTTTTCCTTTTGGCTCATGCCGTCTTCCACAGGCATGTAAAAATGTTTCAGAAACAGGCACAGCACGGGTACGATAACCGCATGGATGATCGGTTCGAACACAAGGGAGTAACCGCTGTATAAGGGCCATTCAACAGATCCGGGCAGGTTATGGCAGATACAGCTCGAGACAGAGGCGGCGAACAGGGCGCTTGTCAGGGAGAAGGAAAAGATAAACATCTTTTTCTGCCAGCCTGTCCTGATGGCGTGCAGATACCACAAAAAGCACGGGAAAAGGACACAGAGGACGATACTGTTGCTGATCCGGGTACATTGGAGTCCGGTCAGCGGAAGATAGCAGAGGTATGTCGATGCAAGGGCATAGACCAGGACGGCAACGAGTATGTATGCGGCAGTGATGGCAGCAGTCTTACGGATCGAATACCGAAAATAGCGGACAAACGGAAATGCACATAAAATGGCAAACGACGCGATCTGTATCAGTATGCCGAGGAAAAAGCGCAATGGTAATGGTATGGTCAGCACAGTCATGATGGATCCTTTCTTGTCTTTTTTTGTTTATCAGGTCAATTATATCAAATAATGACACAAAAGACAGAGGGGTCAAATTACAAAGTATACCAAAAAAACTGCGAATTGTACCAAATTGATAGACGCGCAACCTTTTTGCTGGTAAAAAAATAGCAGCAAATAAATTAAATATGTCTGATTTTTAATCAAATTTATGTGGATCGCGATGTGTGAAATACAAATGACGAACAAAGGAGTGACAGCAAGATATGTATCAGATTGCAATTTGTGACGATGAAGTATCAGAACTGGACAAAGTAGAGCAGATACTGCAGAGCTATCAGACACCGCTTATGCAGGGGGGATTTGAGATCCGGCGGTTTGCGGATCCGGAGGAGCTGCTCCTGCAGATGACAACGCAGGACTATCAGCCAGACCTTATATTCATGGACATCTATCTGCCGGGAACGACGGGGATCGAGATGGCGAGAAAGCTGCGGGACAGAGGGAACGCCTGTAAGATCGTATTTCTGACCCTGTCGCAGGAGCATGCGCTGGAAGCGTTCGGGGTGGAGGCGTTTTCCTATCTGGTAAAGCCAGTCACCAGAGAAAAGCTTTTGGCTGTGCTCGACAAGGTTTTAAAGCGTCTGGCAAACGAACTGCCCCGATACATCTCCCTGATGGTGGAGGACAGGCTCCTGAAGGTGGAACCCAATGATATCATCTATTGCGAGGCGCAGCGGAAACAGCAGTGTGTTCATCTCAAAGAGGGCAGGAGTATCTTCCTGCGGGTGACGATGACAAAGCTTGCCGAACTTCTCTGCACCCACAGGATGTTTGCGAAACTGGGGGTTTCCTATATCGTCAATCTGGAGCATATCGAGCAGCTTGGCACACAGATGCTGCAGCTTGATAACGGGACGAAGATCTTTCTTCCCAGAGGTTCCTATAAGGAATTGCGGGAAAAGTTCTTTCATTATGTCATGAAGACAGAAGAATGCTGCTGAGGAGTGTTTCTCCGGCTGGCTGATTTAGAAACTGCTAAGAATGTGTGGCGGAGGTGCTGTCAGATACAGGGACAGCACCTCCAAATTATTGTTGACAAAAAGTTTCTCTCAGATATAATGATAATTAGAATAATTCTAATATATTCAGAAAGGAATCGTATGACGAAAAATGCTGAACAGATTTTAGAGATTGTGAGGACTTCTACAGAGCATTTGTCTGCCGAACAGATTTTTCTGCGTTTGAAGGAGACCAATAAAGGTGTTGCGATGGCTACGGTATACAATAATCTGTCCTATTTGTATAAGGAAGGGTTTATCAGGAAGATCTCGTTTGAGGGATATCCGGATCGGTATGACAATATCAGGCGGCATGACCACCTCGTGTGTATGTGTTGTGGGAAGCTGTCGGATATTCAGCTGGAGGATCTGACGGAGCTGCTCCAGAAACAGGTAGGGGTTTCGATGCTTTCGTATGATCTGAAGATCAACTATCTGTGTGAAGATTGCATGAAAATAAATTCAATGATTGAAAGGGATAAAAAGTTATGAAGATCAGGAAAAAAGCGTATGACACAGCGGTCAGTTCTGTTTCGAGGCTTGTGGAAATGGATTATCTTCCACAGAATGAGGAGCTGAATGATATACATAAGCGTCTGATGACGGGCCGCAGAGAGTTTGAGCAGGCAGTGACAAAGACGATGGATGCAGTGATCCGCATGAGCGCCATGGATCTGACGCTGGAGACCAACGCCGCGACCATCGAGCAGATCAACACCTCGATGGGAATGGCAGTGGATGGGATCAGCGGATCGGCAGAATCTACAGCAAAAGTCGCCTCCGAAGTCTCAAAGGCGCATGAAAATCTGACATCCACTATCATAGAGGTCTCCGACGAATCCGGCCGGATCATGGAGGATATCCGCAGCTGTGAGAACGAGCTGACTTCGATCTCGGGTCTGTCGTCCACAGCGATATCCACGGCACAGGAAATGAAGACGGACATAGGCGGCCTGATCGACACTGTCCGTGACATGACGGAAGCGATCGCCGCGATCAATGCCATCTCTGCACAGACAAATCTTCTGGCGCTGAATGCATCTATAGAAGCTGCGCGTGCAGGAGATGCCGGCAGGGGATTCTCGGTCGTCGCGGAGGAGATCCGCAGCCTTGCGGAGGAGGCGAAGGCACTGACGGGACGTATGGGGGCATTTGTATCCAATATTCAGGAGGCTTCCCGCAAGAGCTCTGACAGCGTGGACACCACAGTTGCGGAGCTGGAGCATATCAATGAGAATATTCAGAACGTGTGGAAGATAACCGGAAAGAACAGAAAAGGCATGGATCACATTGCGGATTCGGTCTCTTCCCTTGCCGCTGTCAGCGAGGAGATCAGCAGTTCCATGCATGAGCTGGACAATCAGATGCAGCACATCAATGAAGAGTGTGAGGATCTGCGGGGCAATATGGATTCCCTGGCGGTTTCGAGCAATTCGATCGCGGATCTTGTAGTACCTTCAAAGGCGATCGAACAGCATTTGGAAGAATCGACCCAGATCATGGGAAGCATGGTTCAGGATGCATTTTATATGCTGGATAACCAGATCCTTCTCAACTGTCTGAACAGTGCAGTTGACGCGCATCGCAGTTGGCTGAACACACTCAGGGAGATGGCGCAGACCGGGACACTGAAGGTCCTGCAGACCGACTGTACCAAATGCGGGCTCGGTCACTTCTATTACGCTTTCAAACCTGCCAATCCACAGATCACGGATATCTGGAATGGCCTTGAGGCAAAACATAAAACGTTTCATTCATATGGAACGGAAATGATCAACGCCATTCAGAACAGGCACAGCGGTGAACTCCAGCATATCTATCAGAGAGCTGAGGGCTGTTCCGGGGAGCTGATCGCTGACTTCGAGTCGATCATCCGCATGATCGAAGCTCTGTCCAGAGACGGTATCCGCATTTTCGAGCAGGAAGGGGCGCATTAAGAAAATGGCGGAGAGATCTCCTTTCGCAGGGATTGGCGGTACTGTGTCGGAGTGCACCCGATCATTTTTTTGAACACCTTGTTAAAATAGCTTGTATTGTTAAAACCGACAGCGCCGGCGATCTCGGAGATGGATTCGTGGGTTTTGCGGTGCATATACTTGGTCGATTCCGTGATGCGGTATTTCATGAGATATTCGACCGGGGAGAGACCGGTGGCGCGCTTGAAGCAGCGGCAGCATTCGCTCTTGCTGACCAGGATGGAGCCGGCGATGTCATCCAGCGTGACAGGTTCCATAAAGTGATCATGGATATAGAGCATCGCCTGCTTCGCCCGCTGCGCATCCTGGTTGACGGTGCGCGCAGAGAGCCTGGAGTCCGTGTCTGTCCCGGATGGGTGCTGGTCCTGCAGCAGATTCCACAGCTGCAGGATACAGGCCTTTGACAGAAGCTCATATCCTGAAGGGCGGCTTTCATTGAGGGTGATCAGCTGCTTCAAATGCGGGAGGAACTGCTGGTATATGCAGTGGCTGTGTGAGAGGTGCAGGTGGCTGAAGGAGCGGTCTGCGATGATGGGATTGACATATTTGTTCTCCAGCTCGAGCTGTCCGAAACCCAGTATGAAGGAAGGGTGGATGACAACGGAACTGAAAATGACACCATCAGCGCCTGCTGGAGTGATAAAATGCCTCACGGCCTGGTTGATAAAGACGATGTCGTCCCCGGAGACTGTGATCGTGTCCTCGTCGCATGTTATATAGGCTTGTCCTTTATGGATATATTGAAATTCGATCTCATCATGCCAGTGCCAGTACACGATGGGAGCGTCGGGAGTGGTGCAGTCTACCGTGGTAAGTTCTACAGGATATCCACTGAGCAGGAGTTTTTGTGTGCGTTTCTCATAAAAATCGGGTCTCATAAAAATATCCTTTCTTTCAAATCGATTCTTCATTTTTTCTGGCTTCTTTGACAGGTCCGCAGTACCAGAAATGTCAAAAAGAGTATACCACATTTTTTGAACAATTTCATAAAAATTTACCTCAGTCGTTTTGTTTTTCTCTGTTTTGTATTTAATAATAAAATATTTTAAATTCAGGTAAAATAAAGGGTTGTTTCTTTATTCATATTATGGTAATAATATAGTATCAATATTATTGGAGGTTTATCATGAAAACAGGAAAAAATTACAAGTTTTGGTTTGCGACAGGTTCGCAGGATCTGTACGGCGATGCGTGCTTAAAGAATGTGGCAGAGCACTCCAGGATCATCGTGGAGGGGCTCAACAAGTCCGGTCTGCTGCCGTATGAGGTCGTATGGAAGCCGACGCTGATCACAAACGCGGTGATCAGAAAGACCTTTAATGAGGCGAACGCTGACGAGGAGTGCGCTGGCGTCATCACATGGATGCATACGTTCTCGCCGGCGAAGTCCTGGATCCTGGGGCTGCAGGAGTACAGGAAGCCGCTGATGCACTTCCACACACAGTTCAACGAGGAGATCCCGTACGACACGATCGATATGGACTTCATGAACGAGAACCAGTCCGCGCACGGAGACCGGGAGTACGGCCATATCGTGAGCCGCATGGGCATCGAGCGCAAGATCGTGGTCGGACACTGGCAGAATCCGGACGTAGTCAGAAAGATCGCGCAGTGGATGGTGACTGCGGTTGGGCTGATGGAGTCCTCCCACATCAGGGTGTGCCGCTTTGGCGACAACATGAACAATGTGGCTGTCACCGAGGGGGACAAGGTCGAGGCACAGATCAGGTTCGGCTGGGAGATCGACCACTACAATGTAAATGACCTGGCAGAGTATGTCGATGCAGTCTCTGCCGCAGATATCAGGAATCTGACAGACGAGTATTACAGCAGGTACAAGATCCTGACAGAGGGCAGGGACGAGGCGGAGTTCAGAAGACATGTCGAAGTGCAGGCAGGCATCGAGATCGGTATGGAGAGGTTCCTCGAGGAGAGGGATTATCACGCGGTCGTCACGCATTTTGGCATGCTCGGCGGACTCAGGCAGCTCCCGGGACTTGCGATCCAGCGCCTGATGGAAAAGGGCTATGGATTTGGCGGCGAGGGCGACTGGAAGACGGCGGCGATGGTCCGTCTGATGAAGATCATGGCTTCTAATGTCAAGGATGCGAAAGGCACGTCTTTTATGGAGGATTATACATACAATTTCGTTCCTGGCAGGGAAGGGATCCTGCAGGCGCATATGCTGGAGGTATGCCCGAGCATCGCGGACGGCGATATCTCGATCAAGGTATGTCCGCTGTCCATGGGCAACAGGGAGGATCCAGCAAGGCTTGTGTTCACATCAAAGACCGGTCCTGCTGTGGCTACATCACTGATCGATCTGGGCAGCCGTTTCCGTCTGATCATCAATGCGGTCGACTGCAAGAAGGTGGAGAAGCCGATGCCGAAGCTGCCGGTTGCGACGGCATTCTGGACGCCGCAGCCTGATCTTGCAGTCGGTGCGGAAGCATGGATCCTGGCAGGCGGCGCACATCACACGGCATTCTCGTACGATCTGACGGTCGGGCAGATGGTAGACTGGGCGGATGCGATGGGCATCGAGGCTGTCGTGATCGACAAGGATACAGACATCAGGACACTCAGGAATGAGCTGCGGTGGAATGCAGCCGTGTATAGATAAGATTATCCTGAGATCATTCAAAATACAGGCGTTTGGGCTTCTCGACGAACTCGACTTCCTCAAGGTCGGCGAAGGCGTCCACAAAGTCCTCCCGGACGGTAGCGATGGCGTAGCCGTTGATGAGGGGTTCGATGTGGATGACTTCCGACTCGAGCCGCTCGAGCGGTCCGTGATATTTGACGATCAATTCCCAGGTTCTTGTGGCAGGCGTGTAGCCTGTGCTGAGGATCTGGGATTTTTGCAGTTCAGCCTCGGTGGCGGCGAGGGCGAGATTGAGGAGGTTTTCGAGCTTGGCGTTTGGCATGGCGCGGATTCCCTTTGCGGCAGGATCGTGGATTTATTATATGATATTCCGTGTATGCGGAGTGTGTTCAAACAGGGATTTTATACAGTTCCTTATTGTCTGAAAGAAGGAAAAACAGTATAATATATTTAACAAAAGACAATTTGTTATTTTTCTACAGATCCTAAGAGGGGAGGAGACATATGCTATATCTGAAAGCACAGGAATTATCGCAGATACAGGACGTATTTAATGCGAATCCGCTGCAGGAAGAAGCGGAGATCGATCAGTTTTATCAGGATGCGACGGAGGCGAGGACGGGTGATGCATATTCGGGTTTTGTTGAAAAGATGGATTTATTGCTGGAGGATTCCCGTTATTCGCTGATCCATAAGTTGTTCATAGGGCATGCCGGAGTCGGAAAAACAACTGAGTTATATCGGTTGAAACACAGAGCTGAGGAGAAAAATTTTCTCACATGCATGGGAAGATGCGATATTGATCTGGATTCGGGTGATATTGAGTACACAGATGTCCTGTTCTATATATTGGATCTGCTGGTGAATAAGGCAAGTTTTGAGAGGTTGAAGATCAGTGATAAAGTGGTGAAAAAAATCGAGAATTACTGGAATAGCAGTACAGAACTGACCAGGACGATCTCCATGCAGGGTGAGACAGAGCTTTCAATTGGCGCCGGAACGGAAAGAGGCATCGCAAATGTCATTCGGCTGTTGGCGAATGTCAAGGCAATCCTGAAAAACAGTGCAGAGTCAAAAAGAGAGATACGGACCCAGATCGAACCGCGCAGCAGTGAGCTGATTCATCAGATCAAGGAAGTGATCAATGAAGTCAGGAATCAATTGCAGGAGAAAGGACGCCCGGAAATACCCTTTGTGATCCTGGATGGACTGGATAAGATTCCATTGACGCAGGCGAGGAAGATCTTTCAGGAAAATGGCTCCAGGTTTCAGGATCTTCCGATCCATCTGCTGGTCACATTTCCGATCTCTCTGTCATATACACCGGAATACAAAGACATTCAGGTATGGTTTCCGAATCCGGAGAAACTGCCGATGATAAAGATACGGAACTGGCAGCAGGGTGCATACCAGGAAGGATATACGGAAGGAGTGGATACAGTAAAAGCGATCATCGGGAAACGTGCGGATCTCTCACTGTTTGCGGAGGAGGCATTGCAGGAACTGATCTACTACACGGGTGGATATATAAGGGATCTGTTCCGATGCATCTGTGAGGCAGCGCTGCGGGCAAGGCTTCGGAAATCCAGCGTTATTGAATTGGAGGATGTCAGAAAGGCGCTGGCAGTATTAGAGTCGGACATCAACGGGCGATACGGCGATGAGCTGATCGGAAAGATGGAGGATATCTACAATGGAAATAAACATGTCTCCTCTTCGGAGGAAATAACGGTTCTGCTTCAGAATGGTGCAGTATTGGAATATAATGGTACCAGGTGGTGTGACTTACATCCCCTGGTAGAGAAGTGGCTTGTAGAAAACAATAAAATATCTGGATAGTGATGGAGGCATATTTTATGGGAAGCGATACTCAGAGTAATGAAGAACAGTTGGAAATGCTGTTGATGACACTGGCGGAGGTTCGGCATGGAATATGCCTGTTTCAGTCTGAAAATCAAGGAAAGCGGGTTTCGCTGATTCAGGAGCGCTTCGGAAAAGAGAACATTATCGTGCATGACATTGCAAAGGACGATGAAGAAAATGGCATGGTAAGTTCCAGGGATTTCAGAAAATGGGCATCAGAGACAGAGGCGAAGGTTGTGATCGTATATAATCTGCAGCTGCTCGGGATGCGTTTTGGAGATGAGGAAGCAATCGAAAAGTTGAATTTCATGCGTGACCAGATCCTTTCGATCGGAAAATTGTTTGTGTTTGGTGTGTCGCCATATTTCAAGAGGCTTCTGTCAGGAAAAGCTAGGGATTTGTATTCCTGTATCCTGTATCATTTCATATTTCACGATTCGGAAGAAAGACCTGCTGTAATATGTGGTCTAGATCTGGATAGATTGACAGGGAACGATGCGCTGGAGATATCGAGATATATGGAATTGAAGGAGAGGATACAGAGTCGTAATATTGCGAGGGATATTCCGATGTATCTGGCGTGTATGGAAAGCTGGTGTGATGTTGAACAATATCTTTCCTATCGTGAGAGGGAGTTTATCGCGGTACTTGCAGAGGAGGCAGACCGGCATTATGCGCAAAAAGATATAAAGATCGCAGATATAGAAAATGTATGGATCCTCGCAGGGACGTGGATCGGGCTGGAAAGCGCGGAAAGGAGTGCGCCCTGGTATGAGAAGGTGCTCTGCATGGTGAGAGGGGAATTGGGAGAGAATCACGAATTATATGCAGATGCACTGATGGAGTATACGGATTATTATGAGGCGATCAGTGATTATGTGACCTGTGAAATGTTTTGTGACCAGGCGGTTAAGATTTATGATGAGAAAAATATGAAATATTCAGGAAAAGGCAGGGTTGCATTGCAGCGAAAGGCTAAAATATTTCGAATGCATTCAATGTTTGCCGAGGCATTGGATATGTATCAGGGTTTATTGGATTATAACATCAGTAAGTATGGAGAGAAATATTATGGTAATGCCTATTTATATAGTAATATGGGAAGAGTATATGAAGAACAGGGAGATTTGTCGAGAGCCTTAGAACAGTACAATATAGCGTTGGAGACACTCGAAAAGGCAGGAAGAGGGGAAGGATGGCTTGTTCCAATTTGTCAGAATATATGTGTGACTTATATAAAATGTGGCAATGCAAATACAGCATGGAAATATATTAAGAAAGCAAAGAAGATTGTAGAAGATGTCTACGGAAAAGATTCTATTTATCTTATTGATATTTATAATAGTATGTCTGGTGTCTGGAGTGCGAGGGAGCGACCGGACAAAGAACTTGAATATTTACAGAAGGCATTCCGTTTAATCAGACGGATTCATATGGAAGACAGTGAAAAGGCATCATACATATATCACAACATGAGCAGGTTGTTGAGCTACAATGGACTCATGGACGATGCGGTTACTTTATGTAAGCGTGCAATTAAGATTCGGGAAAAAGTATATGGAGAAAAAAATGAAATAACGGCAAGTTCATATGAACAGCTTGCGTATGAACTATATATAATATCAGATGCTTTACAGGCTAAGAAATATATCAGTAAGGCTAGAAGTACTTATGTATCTTTATATGGAAATCAAAACAAACATGTAAAAAGAATTGATGATTTTCTGGAAGCCAACGCGCAGGAGGTACTGTAAGTTTGAAACAAAAAGGTAGTGTATAGAGAAAAGAGAATTGTATAGCAAACAGGCCATCTTATGAGGTGGCTTTTCAAAAAGTGGATATAGACACAACACCTAATCAGGAAGCAGGTATAACATCATCTTTGATGGTGTAGCCACGTTGCTTTAGCAGGTTAAGTGCCTGTGAAGTTGTCAATACCTTTGATCCATTCACAGGACGTGATTCAAGAAAACCTTCCGGTGTGTATGGCTTTAAATCTGAAAGTATGTGCCAGATAGCGGTCAGGAGCATACGGCAGATTGCAATGATGGCTTTCTTGTGGCCACGGCGTGCTTTTATACGCTTGTAGCGGTCGGTTATTTCTGGATGTTTCCTGGAACGCAATAAAGCATTTGCAACTTGTACCAGTATTGGTTTAAAATAAGTACCAGCACGGGAGATTCGAGTCGATTTGATCTTATTGTTGCTCTGGTCATTGCGTGGACAGCATCCTGCCCATGAAACGAGGTGTTTTGCTGTGGGGAAGACAGACATATCACCGCCGATTTCAGAAAGGACCTGGATAGCAGTCATGGGATTTTTATCAAACCCGGGGACAGTACGGATCAGGTTAAGGGCATCCTGGTATTTATCAGAGAGACGAAGGATCTCCCGTTCTATTTCTTTAAGATGGTTTTCTAATTCGTCGATGTGGCTAAGGCACTGCCTGAGTTTAACAGCCTGTTCAGGAGAAATGGCACCGTCAACAGCAGCCTGGATCTCTTCGACAGGTGTTTTGCACCGGCTGTCCACAAAAGGTGTTACGTCAAACAGTTCCCCGGGATGGGTAAGCATAAATTCCGTAATGGAGCGTGCGGATTTTCCGAACACGTCACTGAAGACGTCGTCGAGTTTGAGATTGGATACAGTAAGACAATTCTGTGCACGGTTCTTTTCACCAACTATCATGCAGGTGAGTTTGAAACGGTATCTTACCAGGTCCCTCAAATGGCGGATGTCAGCGGGTGGAATAAAGGAAGGTCTGACCATGTCACACATGTAAAGGTCACAGATCCATTTTGCATCCTTGCGGTCAGTTTTGTTTCCCTTTCGTGGTTTCGTATACTTGGGATGGGAAAGGGTAACAAAAAAATTGTTCTTCTCCAGGATGTTAAAGACAGGGATCCAATACTTGCCGGTAGATTCCATACAAACGTCAGAACAGTGGTATTTAGCAAGCCAGTCAGACAGCTCCTGTAAGCCTTTTGAAAAGGAAGAGAAGCGGGTCTGCTTATACTCTGTGCGGCCGATGGAATCAGTAATACCAATACAGGCATAAATCCATGTTTTGTGGACATCGAGTCCACAACAGTTAAAACGAAAAACTTTAAAAGACAATATAAAAACCTCCTGATATATTATAGGGATAAAACTGACAGGGACTGGCCATCCGGCAAAATCGAGTCGACTTTGGAAGAGATAAGTTTACGGGCTACGGGAATGCGCCATTCATTGATGCCTTAACGGATGACCGACAACATATAATAATGCGGGGTCGCCGCTATACAGCCCCGCCACTCACCTCCACGTGTTCTGTAGTGTGTCAGTCTTATTAAGAAAATAATATCAGAAAGGAAACAGAATAAAAAGCGAAAATTATCCTATGGGTTTCATAACCCCATCGGTGCCTTTCGCAGAAAGGTGGACCATAAAAATGAAACTTGAAAAAGGCAGACCAGAGAACGAAGCAGGGAGACTTCGGAAGGAGATCGAGACCTATGATCTGCTCGATTCCCTTCAGATATCGTATGAGCGCGTAGACCACGAAGCGCTCTATACGATGGAGGCGTGCACAGTGGTGGATCGGCTGCTGCAGGGCACTGTATGTAAAAACCTGTTTCTGTGCAATAGACAGAAGTCGAAATATTATCTGCTCATGATGCCGGGAGATAAAACCTTTAAGACAAAAGAACTGTCATCGCAGATCGGGAGTGCCCGGCTGTCCTTCGCACCGCAGGAGGATATGGAGAAGCTGATGAATCTGACACCGGGTTCTGTCACTGTGATGGGGCTGATGTACGATCAGGAGAATCAAGTGCAGCTGCTTGTCGATGAGGATGTCCTGGCAGGAGAGTATCTCGGCTGTCATCCATGTGTTAATACGTCCAGTATCAGGCTTCGGACAGCGGACGTATTTGACAAGTTCCTCAGGGCAGTGCACCATGATGCGACCAGTGTGCATCTGACAGTTCCTTAGGTTATTTCTTTAAAAGGGAAGTTTCCTTCCCTTTTTTAGTTGACATATGTAATACATAATGGTATGCTGAAAATATAGTTGACATATGTAATACAAATAACGACAGGAGTTGATAAAGATGGGAAATGTGATTTTAGGGCAGAGCGAGTGGATCATCATGGAGAAGCTGTGGGAGCAGCAGCCAAGAACGATCATGCAGCTCTTCCACTCGCTGGAGGTGGATCCTGGGTGGAGCAAGAGCACTGTCAATACATTGCTTGGCAGGATGGTGGACAAAGGCATCATTGATTATGAGGACGGCGGCAAAGCCAGACAGTATTATCCGAAGATCAGGCGCGAGGAGGCGGCGCTTGCGGAGACGGAGCATCTGCTCTCGCGTGTGTACAAAGGATCGGTCGGCATGATGATGAGCACGCTGGTCAGGAAGCGGGATCTTACAAAGGAGGAGATTCAGGAACTGTACGACATTCTGGATGGACTGGAGGGCAGAAAAGAGTAAAAGCACAATCCACATCAAACGTTTGCGGTGTTCCCTGTGGTATGCTTTTATTGTAACAGATAAGAGGGAGGAAACGGCATTGTACGAGTGGAACGAGGCGATACAGAAAATGATCTGCTGGATCGAGGACAGACTGACAGACAACCCGTCCCTGCAGGAGATGTCGGCACAGATCGGATATTCGCCGTATTACTGTTCTGTAAAGTTTCATGAAGTGGTCGGAATGACGATACGGAATTACATTGCGGGCAGGCGGCTTGCGCAGGCGACACTGGAGATCCGTGACACCAACGAGAGGATACTGGACATCGCAGTGAAGTACGGATATTCTTCACAGGAGGCTTTGACGAGGGCTTTTGCCAGCGCATATGGGTGCACCCCCGCCGCATACCGCAGAGATCCGGTGCCAGTCGCACTCTCCAACCGGCAGGTCGTGTTCTTCCCGGAGCATTATGTGAACAGAGGAGGACCTACGATGAACAGAACGCTTTTGACAGAGGCCCATGTGAGAGTGGAACACATTCCGGAGCATAAGTATGTCGGTATATGGGATAAGACAGCAGGTGATTACTGCAGTTTTTTCGGGCGGCATGACTGTGACGCGGTCTGCGGCACGATCGACAGCATGAGCCATGTGTCCCACCCGATCGTCACCTGCCACACAGCGGGATGGTTTTACGATAATGGCACGAAGGGATACTTTTACGGATTTGGCGTGCCGGCGGACTATGACGGTGCGATACCGGATGGGTTCGAGATCCGCGCGGTCCCGGCAAGCGATTATCTGGTATTCTTCCATCCGCCCTTTGACTATCTGAAAGATTGCGGGGAAGTCATGAAAAGGGTGGAGGAGCTGGCATGGAATTATGACCCGTCGACAAAAGGTTACGAGTGGAATGAGGAAGCCTGTCATGATTATCAGCGCCATTATCCGGAAGTGATCGGATACGAGGTGTTAAGACCCGTCAAAAGGAAGAGATAGCATGCATTTAACAAAAAAAGATCAGGAAAATTTCCTGATCTTTTTCTTGACAAATATATCGGTAGATGATATATTGAATGTAAGATATATCATCTACCGATATATCGTGGGACGATGATATAACCGTTTAAAACAAGGAGGTATTTCTATGGATCGCTTTAAAAAAGTGTACAGTCAGGGTACGATCAGTATAGTTGAGATCTGGGTAGACACAGAAACCGGAGTCAACTATGTGTTTCACAGAGATGGCAACGCAGCAGGCTTTACACCGCTGCTGGATAGGGAGGGGAGGCCGGTCGTGACAGCATAGCGGCCGCCGCATCGCATTTTCTGTCCAGAACGGAACAGTTCCATAGTGAATGGCATGAGGGCAAAGGGGAGAAGTAAAAAATCGGGAAGGAGTGGTCAGAATGACAGAAAAGGATATCCCGCTGACGGAAGCCGTCTACTACATCCTGCTGGCAGTGCGGAAGCCCAATCATGGGTATGGGATCATCCAGGAGGTGGAGCAGTTGACGAACGGGCGTGTCGTGCTGGGCGCCGGGACGCTGTACGGTGCGGTCCAGACGCTTCAGAAAAAGAAGTGGATCGACATCTACAGCGTCGACACAGAGTCCAGAAAGAAGAAGGAGTATGTGATCACGGATCTGGGAAAAGAAGTCTTTGAGGCGGAGAGAGCGCGGCTGGAAGAACTGCTGGGAAACGCGGATCTTATGAGGAGCGAGTAAAGGGGAGGAATGGGGAAATGATCAAATATCGTTTTTATCTGGATAAGGACGCAGAGACAGCGTGGCTGAACCAGATGGCGGCGGACGGATGGGCCATGAAGCGCTTTTTTGCCGGGTTCTATGATTTTGAAACGTGTGAAAACGGCGAATATGTCTATCAGGTTGATTTCGGTGACAGGCTGTTTTCGGTCAGCAGTGATTACAGGGAGCTGATGCAGGATGCGGGGATCGAGATCGTCCAGACATGGGGATACTGGGTGATCCGTAAAATGTTCAAGATCGTGACGATCATAGAGATGCTGATCATGTTTTATGAATTGTATATGGGAGTGACATATGGGGCTGCGCCGGGATATGCTGCTGCATTGCTGTTTGCTGCTATTTTGCTGGGACTGGTCAATATGTTGTTCCGGCTGAACAATGTCATTGCGGATCTGGAGGAAAAGCAGACAGGGATCGCCAAAAAGTACAGGGGACGGAATGTCTCAGCATTTCTGATGGTGGGACTGCTGCTAAACAGTTGCTCGCTTATGCTGATGGATGTGCTGCCGCATCTGGTGACACGCACAATACAGATCCTTGCGATCGTTCTGATGCTGGCCGGACTGGTACAGACAGGGCTTGGCAAAGGTAAGAAACTGTAGAGATCGGTCCGCAGCGCCAAGACATGGATAAATACCGCAAAGATGGAAATACTGATCTAATGAAAAGGGATGCCTCAAAAATGCGGTCATCCCAATCATGAATGGAGGTATGGAGAAATGATCGAACAGGATACGATCAGACTTTTGCGGGAGTGTGATGCGGGGATCAAGATGGGTGTGTCGTCGATCCAGGAGGTGATCGGGTATGTCAGTCACGACAAGCTGCGCAAATGCCTTGAGGACTGCAAGGCAAAACACGAGAAACTGCAGGGAGAGATCCAGGCGCTGCTTACGGAGTATCACGATGATGGGAAGGAACCAAATGTCATGGCAAAGAGTATGTCGTGGATGAAGACCAATGCAAAGCTCGTGATGAACGAGTCAGACCATACGATCGCGGATCTGATGACTGATGGCTGTAACATGGGCATCAAATCATTGCACAAATATCTGAATCAGTATAAGGCGGCGGACGAAAGATCTAAGGATATCACAAAGAGGCTGATCAACATCGAGGAGAAGCTCACACTCGATATCAGGGAATTTTTATAAATTTTTTATTATTTTTTGTTTTTAGCAATAATTGTTGACCATATCCAATTTATCAAGTATAATTATGGTAAATATTTGCCAAGAATATCACAAGAAAAGTTATGCGATTTAGATATTTTGTGGGCTTCTTTGCTTGCAACTACGAAGATGGCGGAATGATTATGGTATTTTTCACAAATAAGAACGCAGTAGTAAGTTGAAAGGATATGGTTACAGGTATGGAAAAAAGGAAAGAAACACCTACAAGTGAAGCGTTGGGAAAAAATAGCCAGGTGGCGCGTTTGAGGAAGATCGTAAAACAGACGAATTTTTCATTAGTGCTCGGTATTGTGCTGCTTGTGTTGTTGTTTTTTGCCAGCATCAGTTATGCGGTTGTCTCAAATGAGCAGCTGGAGAGTACGATGTACCTGAATCAGTACCGTCTGGGCTCCAAGGCGCTGACTACGGCAGTACAGTCTTATGCGGTCACTGGTAACAAGATGTATTACGATGATTATATGAACGAGTTAAATAGGGACAAGAACAGGGATATCGCGCTGGCAGGCCTTGAGGCGAATGACATCAGGGATCATGAATGGGAAGGGCTCAACGAGATCGCATCTTTGTCCAACAATCTGGTTCCTCTTGAGGAGGAGGCGATGGCGGCAGTGGCAGCGGGTGATACGATCTCAGCGACGGAGTTTGTGTTTGGTGCAGAGTATTCTGATACGATCCAGAAGATCAATTTCAGGACAGATGAGGTCATTGAGGAGATCCAGAACCGTCTCGATACTTCCAAGAAGATGTTCATGGTGATTCAGATCATCTGTGCTGTTGCCTTTCTGGCAGGCTTCATCAGACTGGCACAGCAGTGTATCAGGACGATCCATTTTTCGCAGTCAGAGCTGCTTGCGCCGATCATCAAGGTTTCGGATCAGATGGAACTGCTCGCGGGCGGTAATCTTCACGCTGAACTTGATCTGAAGGAGGATGACAGTGAAGTTGGGAACATGGTCGCTGCGATCCGGTTTATGAAAGACAATATGGCGATGATCATCGATGAGATCTCCTACATTCTGGAACAGATGGGACATGGCAATTATATTGTTGAGGTAAAGCAGAATTATGTCGGTGAATATGTGAAGATCAAGGATTCTTTTAACAGGATCATGGAGGATATGCGCAGGACGGTGAGCACGATACAGGAGGTTGCAAAGGAGATTGACAGCGGTTCTGCACAGCTTGCCTATGCGGCGGACGATCTGGCGACGGCATGTACCGGACAGGCCACGGAGGTATCCGACCTGATGAACCTGCTGACACAGCTTGGCGACAGTATCGAATACAATGAAAAAGAGGCGGAGGAAGCTGTGAAGATCGCGAATCTGGCAAGCTCTACGCTGGTCGTGGGTGCTCAGAAGATGCAGGAGCTTGGGAATGCCATGCAGGAGATCAACCAGTGTTCAGAGCAGATCATCTCCGTGATTTCGGCAATCTCGGATATTGGCGACGAGATCGATCTGCTCTCCCTGAATGCTTCTATCGAGTCCGCGAGGGCAGGCGAGGCCGGGAGAGGATTTGCAGTGGTCGCGGAACAGGTCAAGAAGCTTGCGGAAGCGTCCCAAAATGCTGTAGGACAGACGTCCGAGCTGATTGAGCGGACAGTCCAGTCTGTAGAAGTCGGGACAAGGATAGCCCATGAGGCAGCAGCAAATATGGAAGATGTCCAGATGGGCGCTGAGGAGACGACAGGGCGTATCAATAGCATCGTGGACAAGTTGAAGATCGAGGTTGAGAGCATTGCCCACATCAATGAGAGCATCGGCGTGGTTGCAGGGATCGTGGACAACAATTCGGCGACATCGGAGGAGACTGCGGCAGTCAGCGAACAGCAGAAGGCTCAGGTGGAGTCCATGGTAGATCTGATGAACAGATTTAAAGTGTGATCGTGGTACATAATCTCTTGCGCGGCATAGGATGGTAATAAGATCGATAATGCTGTAAGAGGTTTGTATGAATGATTTGGAGAAGGCACAGTCCTGTATTATGCAGGTGGTGCAGCAAGAGCCCTATCTCACAGGTGAGAATGTGATCGTTGCGGTACTCGACAGCGGGATCGACTATTTTCTGCCGGAATTTCGCGATGCATCCGGTCAGACACGCATTTTGGCGATCTGGGATCAGACGCAGCAGCCTGATGAGGCGCAGGGGAGGATGCCGCCTCCTGGATATCGGGAAGGGATACTTTACACAAGAGAGATGATCAATGAGGCACTGGCTTTAGGGCGTGAAAACGGTCAAAAGCTGGTGCCTGTTTTTGATATATCGGGGCATGGGACAGCCGTGGCAGGCGTGGCGGCCGGTACAGGAACGGGGGTGGCGCCAGGAGCAGATCTGCTGATCATCAAACTCGGCAACCCGCAGGCGGATTCTTTCCCGAGAACGACACAGCTGATGCGGGGGATCAACTATGCAGTCAATCTGGGTGTTGAGCTGGGCAAACCGGTAGTGGTCAATCTCAGTTTTGGAAACACCTACGGTGACCATCAGGGAAATTCGCTGTTGGAGCGGTTTATTGATAACGCTTCTGAGATCGGGAGGAGCGTCATCGTTGTGGGAAGCGGCAACGAGGGAGCCTCGGGAGGCCATACTGCGGGTATAGTGCAAAACACCAGCCGGGAGGTGGAGCTTGCAGTGGGGGACTATGAGACCGGACTCAGCATCCAGCTGTGGAAATTTTACCAGGATGTGTTCAATCTGGTGATCGTTTCGCCTGGCGGTCAGCGGACGACATTGGAGCTTTCTGAGCTCAGGGAGGCGGAGGCAATGCGGCGGATGCTGGAGCAGACACAGCTGCTGTGCTATCTGGGAAAACCGCTTCCCTACAATGCGCAGCAGGAGATCTTTATCGACATGATACCAGGAGATCTTTATCTGAACAGCGGTGTGTGGCGTCTGGAGCTCCAGCCGGTCTCACTGATGACTGGGGAATACAGGATGTATCTGCCAGGCTATGCGGCAAGAAGCGCTGCGACCAGATTTTTCCTGCCTACGCCGGATATGACGATCACGATTCCCTCGACAGCAAGACGTGTCATCACTGTCGGTGCTTACGACGTGTCGCGCAGGAGTTATGCTGATTTCTCCGGAAGGGGGTATGTGTACAGCTACAGCGATGGCAGGACAGATACGGCAGGCGGACGCCAGATCATTGCGGACGTGAAACCGGACATTGCTGCACCGGGCGTGAACATCACAGTTCCCATACCAAACGGCGGCTATGAAAAGGTGTCAGGAACATCCTTTGCGACACCTTTTGTGTCAGGAGCGGCTGCGTTATTGATGGAGTGGGGGATCATCCGCGGGAACGATCCGTTTCTGTATGGAGAGAAAGTGAAGGCATATCTGAGCCGCGGCGCCAGACCATTGCCCGCCCTGGAGGAGTATCCCAATCCGCAGCTTGGGGCTGATGGTATAATAGTGTCAAGTTAGTAAGAAGCCAGTAAAATCAAAGGTTTCCGCTGATTTAGTCCTAAGAAAAAACTGCTGTGAGAACAGCGAAAGTGATTAGGATGAGCTCATTTTTAATCTTGAAACAGGAAAATAAGCAACTTGACACTAAATTACCATCAAGCATTTTGACGGTGTAAGAAGTGTACCTTGAAAGAGGTGATAATTGAATATTTAACATTTAGGTAGGACTAAATTAGCTCTTTATGTGGGACAAGTACCACGCTTGGCATAGCTAACTTGGTCCTACTTTTTTATTGCAAAAAAGGAAGGGCAGGGAGTGGCAATGACAAAGCAAGAGCTAATAGAGTTTTTAGACAGGCTGGTGGAGTTAGTCAGTGAGGAAAATAAAACAAAGGCAGTCTTAGTAAAAGAAAAATTCATAAACAATTTTGAAAAGAGTTATGAGTATGAAAAGGAGGTAGTAGCAGAAGTATCCTATTTGCCATCGCACTATATAGCAGCAATGCCGGATTCTGTGCAGGAAGAAATTAAGCAGAAAGTGATAGCGGCATTGGCAGAACACGGAGAATGTACTCCTGAAAATGTTGACCGTGCTATGTGTTCCAAAATTTATGATTTAGAGGATTTGATTGATATTCGTGAGTATGTCGAGCGGATGGAAGCGGAACAGAGGAAGAAAGCGGATCAAAAAAGGAGGGGCAACAGATGATACAGATAGGAATAGGGGTTGCAGTGGCAGTAGTGCTTGTGATGTTTTTCTCACTTGCAAGATCAGCGGGCATAGCAGACAGGAAAATGGAAGAACTTCATATGCTTTCCGTCGCAAGAGAGGCGGGTGGCTCGGATGGGAACTAATGTTAGGATCAGGAAATATCCGAAATGTGAAGATGCTATTACAGCAGAGGTGATATTGGAAAGAGATATAAAAAGTTGTATGCGTTGCAGGTTCTTCCATAATAGCAGACGGTGTATTGCCAATAAATGTGTGAAATTAGCAGGAAATCCAAAGCCAGTAGAGAGAAGCAAGGAAAGTCAGTGCTTTGACTGTCCATATAATCAGTCGGAAAGATATTGCTTTCCCTGTATGAAGAAATTGCTTGGAAGGACGGAGGAAAAAGTAACATGAAAAAGATATGGAGGAAAAACAGAATGGAAAAACATATTGAAGTAATCGGGATTGATCACGGCTGGTCCAACATGAAAACAGCTACACAGATTTTTATAACAGGAGTAAAGGAAATCACAACGGAACCCGCATTTTATGATGATGTAGTGGAACTGGACGGGAAGTATTACAAGGTAGGAGGGAAACGCCTTGAGGTCAGGGACACAAAAGTTGAGAATGACAATTTCTATCTGCTTACCCTTGCAGCAGTTGCAAAGGAACTGAAGCAGAGGGGAATGAAAAATGCGGATGTCCTTTTATCGGTAGGGCTTCCCCTGACAAGGTTCGGCGCAGAGAAGCAGGACTTCATTGATTACCTGTCGAAAAAGAAAGAGGTCGCTTTCCTCTTTGAGAAAGAGAGGTATTCGGCAAGGATCGCAAGGGTGTCTGTGTTTCCGCAATGTTATGCGGCGGTTGCAGAGCAGTTGAAAGCCTTGCCAGAGCGTGTAGTAGTGGTGGATATAGGAAGCTGGACGATTGATATTATGTCGATACAGAACGGCAAGCCGAATGAGGCGGAGTGTATAACAAGTCAGCAGGGACTTATCCGCTGCATGAGGACGATCAATGAGGAATGTAACAGGCAGATCGGGCAGGAACTTGAGGAAAACGTGATACAGCAGGTCATGGCTACCGGGGAGGCAGCATTGCCGGACAAGTACATGAACATTGTAAAGGACTGCCTGCGTGATTTCGCACAGAAAGTCTACAATACTCTGAAAGAACACGGTTACAACCTTGATGTGATACCGATTGTGTTCGTAGGCGGCGGAGCGGCAGTTATGAGGCTGTTCGGTTCACATGACGGTGGGAATATCCGGTACATTGAGGATATCAAGGCAAATGCAAAGGGATATGAACAACTTGGCAGGATTTTTCTTGCAAAGCATCGTAATCAGATAGGATAGGAGTGGCGCAAATGGCAAAATCAAATATTTGCTATCATAATGTCCGGCTCAATCTTGATAATGAACAGCATTGCAGGATACACAAGGTTCTGGCAGAGCTGAATACAGAAATACACAAATCGGTCAACCAGTTTATCGTCGATGCGGTAGATTACTATATCCGCAGCCTGAATGATGAAAGCCTTGTGAAAGAGACAGGGAAAGCGAAGAAAGATGCCGGGTACATTACGAGGGAAGATTTGGACGGTATAAGGTCAGAGTTGAAAAACGAAGTCAAGAATGAGATTATCCTGCTGCTTGGAGCGGCACTCGGAGCCGGAACAGTGAGGGCGGCAGATGCAGTCATGGGCAGGGGCGGCATGGAAATTAGGACAATGGAAGCGGCTGACAATACGGAGGAAGCAGACGATCCAACCATGACGGAATTGGTTGACGGATGGGGCTAGGAGGAATGTTTTATGGCAGGAATGGTTTTAAGAAAGACCGGGGTGGTATTGCTTACCATATTGAAATGGATATTACTGTTGCTCCCCATTTTTTCTGACTTCAGATTACTCTGGTTGCCTGTCACAGAATTA
>Ga0137307_100375_pt1 | contig 63798 bp, 48 predicted proteins | sample NAcewD2O_March_2_FD_97180 | JGI IMG/M metagenome (GOLD analysis project Ga0137307, IMG submission 97180) | Mouse cecal microbial communities from Vienna, Austria - N-Acetylglucosamine amended D2O_March | ecosystem: Host-associated > Mammals > Digestive system > Large intestine > Cecum | place... | reverse complement strand
GCTGACGCGAGGCAGCCTGCTGCATCACTTCGACGCCGTCGGCGCGCAGACGCACAATTTCTCCGGGGCCTAAGTCGCGCAGTCTGTGATATCCCAGATTGGGGAATGCACAAGTCTCGCTAGTGGCTGCATAGGCACCGTCCTTTTCACCTATTATAATAGGTGTACGACCGAGATAGTCGCGCGCCGCGATTATGCCGTCTTCGGTAAGAATAAGCATCGAACATGAGCCTTTGATTTTGCGGTATACAAGATTTATGCCATCCACATAAGTCTGTCCCATGTTTATCAGCAGTGCCACGAGCTCGGTCTGGTTGATATTGTTTGCCGAAAGTTCGCTGAAATGCATGCGTTGCTGCAGCAGTTCGTCGGCAATTTCTCGTATATTATTGATTTTGGCTACCGTCACCACTGCATATCGGCCCAGATGAGAGTTTACTACTATCGGTTGTGGGTCGGTGTCGCTGATAACGCCTATACCTTGATTGCCTATGAATTCGTCGAGTTCCGGTTCAAATTTCGACCGGAAGTAATTGCTCTCGATTGAATGAATCTTACGACTGAATCCTTGCTCGGAATCGTAAGTGATTATGCCGGCGCGTTTTGTGCCGAGGTGTGAATTGTAGTCAGTGCCGTAGAATACGTCGTTGACGCACGGTCGCTTGGATATTGACCCGAAAAAGCCGCCCATGGAAATATTGTTAAAAATTTTTGCAAAAGTAATAATTTTTTACCGTTTGACAATACATGCTTCATGTAAAATTATAGTGTCTTGTGCATTTACAATCATTTACAATCACTTTTCAGGTGGCCTATATTGAAAATTTATCGCATTGTTGATGAGCGATAAATTTTGTGCCTTTGTGAACTCTTTTCTAACAACGAGCTATTGAATCTTAAGGGACTCCTGATTATATTGCTAATGAAGAAAATAACAATAGTATTGCTGATTATATCGGCAATGGCTTCAAATCTCATTATGGCACAGCAGAAAACCGTTCAATCTTCGACTCACGGTACTGAGGTGATGCAGACCATAGGCCCTCAGCGACTTGGTGAGTTTGCCCAGGAGTTCGACCATCTTTTTAACGAAGACATCCGTTTCGGCGAAGTGTGGAGCCTAAACAACCTTATGCCGCTGCGCGACCGCAGACTTGTGACAATCTCGTTTAGCTTGCAGGGAATTACCGACAGCTCACTGACCGGTCACCTTCAGGATGCGAAGAGAAGCGGTATAACATGCACTGAGGCTGCCGAGATTAGCACCCATATCGTTTGCCATGCCGGAAGCCCGAAGCATGGGCGACTTTCCGTATTGCCAAGGATGTGATAATTAACAATGTTGTGCCTAAGTAAATAAATCGCTAATTTTGCGGTATGCTAACGAAAAGTATTAAAGAAGCGATGGTGTCGCGTCGCTCGGTGCGCAACTTCATCGATCGTCCTCTCGACCCGAAGGTGCGGACAGCCATAGAAAGCAAATGTGCGGTTCTTGCTCAGAGTCTTGCCGGACAGGAGTGTCGTATCGTTCCGGTATTTCGCTCCATGGGCGGTAAGATTGGCAGTTACGGAGTGATTCGTAATGCCCAGTGCTGGCTTGTGTTGGTTTACCGCGATTCGGATGTCTTTAGCGCAGTCAATGCCGGCATGGTGATGGAAAACATGGTGCTGTGGCTTACTTCGCAAGGCCTTGGCACCTGTTGGGTCGGCGGCACATTTTCACGTTCCGACGTATCAAAATATGTTGCAGTACGCGAGAACGATAAGATTGCAGCAATGGTCGCGGCAGGTGAAGCCGCCGGACGCGATTCGCTGCTGTCCGGAATAATGAAGTCGGCTATCGGCAGTCGTCACCGCAAGAAATTCGAAGAACTATTCAAGACCGAAGTTGATTCTCCGTTCCGCCCCGCGCTTGAAATGATGTGTCTTGCCCCGTCGTCATATAATTCACAGCCGTGGCGAGGCATCGAAAGTCCGGCAGGGGTGATGAATTTTTATACGTCAATGAATAACAGTAGCGGCTTTCTCAACCTCGGCATCGCGCTCTCGCACTTTACGTATTTTGCACCCAAAGGCACATGGAGGGTTGTCGAGGGCGCTCCGTTGTACAAAGGTGCTGTATATGCGCTGTCGTGGATAAGTGGTTGAGTCAGAGTTTTCTGTCTGTTCTGTCTCTGTGCCGCTGCCTTTTCTTTTTTGCATGAAATCTCTTTTCCGGAGAGTCTTTCTGCCCGGGTGATTGTGGGTGTGGCTGCACTTCCTTTCTCTTAGGCTGAACCGACTGCAATTCATCAGCCGCAAGACATTTACGCACGGCAGCCCTGATGCGCTCGGCGTGAGGCGTGTTGTGCCGTAATATGTTGATTAAAGCTTCGATGTACTTGTCTCGGCTCTGCAGACCACAGAGCTGTGCCACGTTGCAGCTTATCAGAATTGACTTTTGATTGAAGACCCTGAGAATGGACTCGTAGTCACCGGCCTGCTCATACTTGTGAAACTGACGGCAGAACTCATCATATACTGCGGTGGGATTTACCTCCTTCAAGAGGTCGGAGAGGTGCTCCTCGAGCATGCCGACATTTTCGCAGCGTGCATCGACACGGTATTCGAAGGTACGCTTCACCCTATGCCGGGTGTGTAGCAGTGCCTGTTGGTTGAGGTCTGCTTTGAAAAGACTCAATATTGCCCGTTTTACTTTGAAAAACACGCGGTCGGGGTCTTTTCCTGCGACTTCGGCCATGGTGCGTACAATCTCCTCAATCAAAAGCATATTCTCTATTTCGGCAACATTGGGCACCATAATCTTTTTCCGTCTCAGATAAGCGACTTCCGCGTCGTCGCGGCGGTCTCGGTCGACAATGCCGAAAGAGTCCATCTTGTGAAAAGACGAGAGATCGTTGAAAGTGCGGGTCGATTCTATCACCTTGTTGCAACTTCCGAGCGAACGAACGGTATAGTCCGGAAATATCAAAGGATAGAGTTTGGCATCGATGGAGTGCTGGCTGTCGCCTTCGATAAACAACACCGGTTTGCGCGTGCCTACGAGCGTGAGATAGAGCTCCGACGATATTTTTGACTCCGGGGGCAACACTTCATAATTCCAAGCGTCTTTTTGTGAATCGCAGTCGCGTACCCAAATGGCCGGAGCTGAGTCGCGCGATGCCGTAAACTCTGTGTCGTGAGTGGTATAACAGAATGTGCAGTCGCTCCGCATAGCTTCAAGTCTATTCCATAGAGAGGCGGTGAGGGTAGGGTGAAGGAACATCTCGGGCGAATCTACAAATATTATTGCACCGGCAGGTGCATACAGCACTGCGCCAGCATAGTAAAGCACGGCTTTTTCGCCGGCGGAGAGGCGTACTGCCGAGTATGCGTTCGTGTCGATGTCGCGTGCAAAAAGAATCTTGCCGCTTTCGGTGAGCACGCGGTTACCTGGAAAAACTTCTTGCCAGAGCGAAATCACACGGTCGAGACGCGTGGGCCTCAGTTCGGTTTTGCGGCCATCGGCAATTGCGAGTTTATATCCTATCAGATTTACAAGTTCGTCGTGCATCAATTGTTGCAGCAGCATGTCGATAAGCGTAGGTGCCGGAGTGCTCTTTTCGGCCTGGGCGAGTATTGCCGGAGACAATACTCGGCGGAGCGACGACGGGAGATTGTCGTCAGAAGATTTTCGGTTGTATAAAGCATCGAGAGCCGACAGGCTGAACGCCTTCTCTCCGAGGCTTTGGATTATAGCATCGGTGAATCGTGTTTTGCCGGCTCCGTTGGCGCCGATTATGACAAACGACATGGCCGGGCTTAGCGATATAGTCTGAGCCTGGCGGCCATCGTTGCGAGGGGGTAGTCGGAGTTCCATGATGAAGAACTTTTTTATTGTGCCGCAAGATAATCATAAAATTCCACACGGGAGCATCAAATTAACATTAGTTTGAACTCAAGGAGTTTTTTTCGCCATAATTGCAGCACATATTGCCGATAAATGCCGTTTATGACGGCTTGTAGAAAAATTTTCGACTCCTCGCTGCTTGTTGTTTCGTCTATATTAAGTAATTTTGTACTTTGAAAATAAAGAGAAGATTTGATAAACAATATGAACACACCTACCACTCCCGGAGGCAGCCGTTCTCCACAAAACAACAATGGTGAAACAAAGCGCAATCTGCTCATAGCCTGCGCTGCAGTGATACTCTCAATTCTCGTAGGCTGGCTTGTATTCACGGCCGTGCGTGCAAGCAAACGCGCCGAAGCTGCCCAGATTCAGATGGAGCAGTTGCAGCTCGATATGGCTCAGAGCCAGCTCGAAAGCGATTATGCCTTGCTTAATGAAGAGTTTGCGCAGTTTGAAAATTCGCGCCGTTTTATAATGGACGACTCTGTGAAGCGCGAACTCAACGACAAATACGAGGCTGCCCGTGTGCAGGTGGAAAAACTTCAGCAGGAGCTCAAAAACCAGAAGCACAAAAGTGCGGCCGAAATCGCTAAACTCAAGGATGAAATCGGCACCCTGCGAGCTTTGCTCCGCCACTATGTGGAAGAAATTGACCGTCTTAACAAGGAGAACGAAGCCCTTCGTTCAGAAAATAAAGAGATTAAAGAGCGCAACAGCAGGCTGTCGTCGCAGGTTACGGAGACAACACGTCGCAATGAAGTGCTCAGCGAGCGCATGACTCTTGCCGAGAAGCTCAACGTAACCGGCCTCAACCTTACTCCGCTGAACAAAAAAGGCAAAAACGAGAAAAAAGTGTCGAAGGCCACACAGCTTAAGGTAACATTCACTATTCCGCAGAACAATTCCACTCCGGTGGGCGAAAAGACTATTTATATGCGTATCATGTCGCCTTCGGGCCAGTTGCTCGGAACTGGTGCTACCTTTGCATTTGAAGGTGGTCAGGTAGGCTACACCGCACGCAAGACTATTGAGTATGCCGGTGAGGAAATTGGCGGTGTGACGATTTTTTACGACGTGAACACTCCGCTGATTGCCGGTGATTATCAGGTTGAACTCTTCGCCGACAATTTCCGACTCATTTCGCGCTCGTTCACTTTAAAATAAAAATATCTTGACAGCCGATATATTCACATATATAACCGGTCATATTGACTCTGTTGAAGTCAATACGATAGGAGCGGTCTACAAAATGGTGCTGAGTATGCTGCTCGGCGCGGTAGTGGGCTTTGAGCGCAAGCGAAAAGGCCAGACTGCAGGAGTGCGCACATTCTCACTCATAAGCATGGGCGCTACTCTGGCCATGCTGCTGTCGATATATGTGCCGCAGGAATATATGGGCCTCAAGAACGGCGACCCGGGCCGAATAGCGGCGCAGGTGATTACCGGCATCGGATTTCTCGGCGCCGGCGCCATAATACAGATGAAAGGTTCGGTCCGTGGTCTTACTACGGCAGCCGGCATATGGATGGTGGCAATCATAGGCATGGCTGTAGGCGTAGGTATGTATGTGCTTTCGATTGTGGCTTGTGCGCTGATTCTGCTTGTACTTGTTCAGCTTGAGAAAGTGGAGCAGCGTGTAAGTCGCGGTACCACTTCGCGAATCATCCGCATACATACAGCCGATATTATCAGAGATGTGTCTGATTATCGTGAGGTACTCGCAGAGAACAAGGTTACGCTTCTCAATTATTATGTCGAGTACGACTTCGTCGACACTGAGACACGGCTTAATCTGGTAGTGCTTGTTCTTGAAAGCACAAACTACATAAAACTCTTCTCTGCTTTCGAGCGGTTGCATCCTACCAAAGCCATAACACTTGCCAACCAGTTAAGCATCTGATTCATCTATGGATATCGAGGGACTTATTACCGACCTTGCCTTTATTCTCCTTTTGGGGGCTGTTGTCACTGTGGTTTTCAAAGCCATACGTCAACCGGTAGTGCTCGGCTATATCGTGGCCGGATTTCTGGCAAGCCCTCATTTTCAGTATCTTCCGTCAATTACCAATGAGGCCAACATCGAATTCTGGGCTCAGATAGGTATTGTGGTGCTTCTGTTTTCGCTCGGTCTTGAATTCAGTTTCAAGAAACTCGTCAATTCGGGCGGCTCGGCGGTTGTGACCGCTCTCGTAATCATTACGGGCATGATGAGCGTCGGTTTTGGCATAGGGCGACTCATGGGTTTCAATTCCATCAACAGTCTCTTCCTCGGCGGCATGCTTTCGATGTCTTCTACGACAATAATTATCAAGGCATTCAACGACATGGGGCTGAAACAGAAAAAATTTGCTTCGCTTGTGCTTGCCGTGCTTATTGTCGAAGACCTTTTTGCCGTGTTGATGATGGTACTGCTGTCGTCGATAGCTATAAATAAAAGTGTGGAGGGCGGCGAGCTCCTTTACTCTGTGGGCAAGCTCGTGTTTTTCCTTGTGAGCTGGTTCCTGGTCGGCGTGTATGTGCTGCCTTCGCTGCTCAACGGCATACGGCGTTACCTCAATAGCGAGACACTGCTTGTAGTGTCGATGGGATTGTGCCTCGGCATGGCAGTGTTTTCTGTTGCATGCGGATTCTCGCTTGCTCTCGGAGCCTTCGTCATGGGTTCGATTCTTGCCGGCACATCATATGCCGAGCGCATAGAGCATGTTGTGGCACCTGTCAAAGACCTTTTCGGTTCTGTCTTCTTTATTTCTGTGGGCATGATGGTGCAGCCCGCCATACTTGCCGGCTATTGGGGTCCGATACTGATATTGTCGCTTACGGTGATAATCGGCATGATTGTATTCGGCACTTTCGGCATGCTTCTCACAGGCCAGACACTCAAAGTGGCGATACAGTCGGGATTCTCACTTACCCAGATTGGAGAATTTGCTTTCATCATAGCCACGCTCGGCATGTCGCTCGGCGTGCTCGATAAAACGATATATCCGATAGTGGTGGCCGTGTCGGTGATTACAACGTTCACCACACCATATTTTATAAAAATGGCCGACCCGGTGTATGTGATGCTCGAGCATCATCTGCCGGCAAGGCTCAATTTCCTTATCGATCGTTACCAAAGGCAAGCCGATCGCAGCAGCGACAATGGTCGCCCCTGGGGACGTGTTATAAAGCGACATCTTGGCAGCACTTTGCTCTACTGTATCATTCTCATCGGCATTCTTGTAATTTCCGATAAACTGCTTGTGCAGCATGTGGAAAATATTTTTGGCGAATGGAGCCGCCTGGTGTGCGTCATTGTTACTCTGCTGGTAATGTCGCCATTTCTGGTTGCCCTTATGGTGCCAATCAATGCCCGTAAAGCCAATGCGTATGAAGAGCGTGAAGGGCGTGTCCCCCGGCTTGTCGTTACACTTGTGCGTATAATCATATCGGTAGCATTTGTCGTACGTGCCATGACATTGTATTACTCGGCAAAAGCCGGCGTGCTTGTAGCCGTGGCAGTGCTGCTGCTTGTGGTGCTTGTCTTCTCCAAAAAAGTGCGAGAAAGCATGGCGAGAATCGAAAATAAATTTCTCGACAATCTGAATGAGCGCGAACTTCGTCGCAGCGGCAAGAAAAATGCCGTGGTCCACGACCTTCACAAGGCATATATCACTGTCGGCACTGGTTGTTCTTTCGTCGGGCAGCGTCTCATGGACAGCGATGTCCGCCGCAGCTTTGGTGTAAATATCGTGGGTATACAGCGTGGAACCCAATACATACCAATTCCCGACGGCCGCACGCGAATCTTCCCCGGAGATGTGATAAGTGTAATCGGCACCGACGACGAAATCGAGCGGATGTTGCCCGATGTAGAGAAAAATCTCCCCGAACCTGACATTATTGTCGACCCGTCTGAAATAAAGCTCAACCGCATACTTCTGTCCGACTCATCGCCTCTTATATCAAAAACGCCCCGCTCGGCATCGTTACGCGACACTTTCGATGCCTTGGTTGTGGCTGTCGACAGAGGAAATACACATATAGATTCGCAGCCCGACTTTGTATTCCAGCCCGGCGATATTCTGTGGGTGGTGGGCGAGCCGTCGAAAGTAAACCGAATGAAATAAACCAATCATCATAATAAAAATGGCAAACGAACGCTATGACCTCCGCGGAGTATCGGCTACTAAAACCGATGTACATGCGGCTATCAAGAACATCGACAAGGGCATATATCCCGGTGCTTTCTGCAAGATTATTCCCGACTATCTTGGCGGCGACGCCGAATACTGCAACATAATGCATGCCGACGGCGCCGGTACGAAGTCGTCGCTTGCCTATGCCTACTGGCGCGAGACAGGAGACCTCTCTGTTTGGAAAGGTATCGCTCAAGATGCGCTTATTATGAATATCGACGATTTGCTTTGCGTAGGCGCTACCGACAATATACTTCTTTCGTCGACAATAGGCCGTAATAAACGGCTTGTGCCAGGCGAGGTGATTTCGGCTATCATAAACGGCACTGAAGAGCTCGTGGCCGACCTGCGGAAATATGGCGTGAATATCCACACCACAGGTGGCGAGACTGCCGATGTAGGCGACCTCGTGCGCACAATCATTGTCGACAGCACTGTCACATGCCGCATGAAGCGTGCCGATGTAGTCGACAACGCCAATATCAAGGCCGGGGACGTAATCGTAGGCCTCGCTTCTTATGGCCAGGCAAAATATGAGAGTGAATACAACGGCGGCATGGGTAGCAACGGCCTCACTTCGGCGCGTCACGACGTATTCGGCCCGCAGGTGCGCGACAAATATCCCGAGACATACGATAACGGTCTGCCTGTCGAACTTGTTTACTGCGGAAAACTAGGCCTTACCGATGAAGTCGACGGTGCTCCGGTCAATGCAGGTAAACTCGTGCTGTCGCCCACACGCACATATGCGCCCGTCATCAAGGCTGTGCTTGAGCATTGCCGTCCGCAGATTCACGGCATGATACATTGCTCGGGAGGCGCACAGACAAAGATTATGAACTTTGTGGATAACAAACACGTTATTAAAGACAAGTTCTTTGACGTACCGCCGCTCTTTGACCTCATTCGCCGGCAGTCGGGTACGGCGCCTTCGGAGATGTACCGGGTATTCAACATGGGTCATCGTATGGAGATTTACTGTCCGGCTGAAGCTGCCGCCGATATCATCGCCATTTCCGAAAGCTTCGGTGTTCCGGCAATGATTGTCGGAAGTGTAGAGGATGCCCCGGCAAAGCGCCTGACGCTCGTTACGCCCTTTGGCACTTTCGAGTATTGACAGAGACAGACTCTATGTCGGCTTCTGAGGTTTTGAGCGCGATTTAAAACGCATTATGCAAAAGATGCAGATTGTATTGAAATCCACTTTTTGCTGCGCTATCATGTGCGCAGCCTTCTCATGCAGCGGCAATTCATCGCTGAGTGAGACAGAAGCCGACGAGCCTGCTCAAGACACGCTCAAAGTTGTCACGCTCTACGGCCCGACATCGTATTTCATATACCGCGATGAGCCAATGGGCTATGACTATACGCTGGTCGACAGTCTCGCGCACGACAAACATATGGTGCTCGACCTGAAAGTGGCGCATAGCCTCTCGGCTGCCGTTGCCATGCTCGACTCAGGCAAGGTGGACCTCATCGCATACGATGTGCCCATAACAGAGCACTACAAGAAGTATGTGATTCCTTGCGGACCGGAAAACTATACCACGCAGGTTCTTGTCCAGCCTAAGGTGCACGGGCAGCCATTGCTTACCGATGTCACACAACTTGTAGGACGTGAGGTGTTTGTGGAGAAAGACAGTCGGTATCTGCGTCGCCTTGAAAATCTCAATGACGAGATTGGCGGCGGAATCATTATCAAAGAAGTCGATGCCGACAGTCTTATAACCGAAGACCTCATTAAGCTTGTGAGCGATGGCAAGATTCCACTCACGGTAGTCGACAGCGATATCGCGCGTCTGAACAGCACTTATTACCCCGACCTCGATGTCGACCTTGCAGTCAGCTTTCCGCAGCGCGCCTCATGGGCTGTAGCTCCCGACAAAGAGCAACTGGCAAAGGAGATTGACGATTGGTTTGCCGAAGCTTCTCCGCAACGCACCAATGCCGAACTGCTCAAACGCTTCTTTGAGCAGGCAAAATATGCTCCTGTGGTGAAATTCGACTTCTCGAAGGGATACATATCGAAGTATGACTACCTCTTCAAAAAATATGCCCCAACAATCGGCTGGGATTGGCGACTGATGGCCGCACAGGCCTATCAGGAAAGCAGATTCAGACCTAATGCAAAATCGTGGGTCGGCGCGCGCGGACTCATGCAGATTATGCCGAGCACGGCACGTGGATACCGCACCAAAGTGAGTCAGCTCAACAATCCTGAAGTGAGTGTCAAGGTGGCTTCTCTGCTCCTTGATGACCTCGACGGTTATCTCCGCAAATATGTGCCGAGCGATAAGGAGCGTATAAAATTCGTGATAGCTGCATACAATGTCGGCATTGCCCATGTCTATGATGCTATCGCGCTGGCTAAAAAATATGGCCTCGACCCCACTGTGTGGGAAAATAATGTGGCGAAGGCGCTGCTAATGAAAATGAACCCTAAATACTACAACGACCCTGTGGTTAAATACGGCTATTGCAGAGCTACGGAAACTGTAAATTATGTCGATAAAATCACATCGTTCTACGAACAGGCACGTCGTGAAATAAATGCATAACCAATAAATAAAAACAGTCCTATGAAAAGAAAAGTGATTAACACTGCTGTAGCGGCTCTGCTTGCCGTATCGGCCATCACAACACCTTCATGTATCGGCAACTTTGCCCTTTTCAACCGAGTGCTCGGCTGGAACAACAACGTGGGCAACAAATTCGTAAACGAACTCGTTTTCATCGGTTTTTGGATTCTTCCGGTTTACGAAGTCTCGTTTTTAGCCGACTTTGTGGTGCTCAACAGCATTGAGTTCTGGAGCGGAACAAATCCTATCGCTTCAAATGAAAAAATCATCGAAGGTAACGATGGTCGCTATCTCGTCAAGTCGGACGACAAGGGATACGATATTATCAGCTGCAACGACGGCAGCAAGGTGCGTCTCGATTTCGACAACGAAACCCGTTCGTGGAGTGTGACTGCCAATGGCGAGACTCATGAGCTTTTCACTTTTGTCGACGACACTCATATCCGCGTCCCTGCCGGTACAGGAAACGATTACCGCACTGTCGAAATTTCGGCCGAAGGCGTTTACGCATATCGTCAGATGATGGAACAGGCAGCTTACGCAGCCCGTTGAACAACGTATAAACCATAAACTCTTCCTCCTTTTGTCGCACGACAAAGGGAGGAGTGTGTTTTTATATCAAGCTATAATAATATGAAATTGAGCAAGCAGGCACTTATAGGTTATCCTGCAGGTGTTGTCACCGGTGTTACTTACGGATTGAATCCACTTTTTGCCGTACCGCTTATGGCAGCAGGCGCGGCTGTAAGTTCGATTCTGTTTTTTCGTTATTTGTTTGCAGTGGTTCTTCTCGGCCTCTTTCTATTGGCTACGAGACATAGTTTTGTTGTAAACTTGCGGCAGGTCGTGGTGCTTCTTACTTTAGGATTATTGTTTACCTCGAGTAGCTTGCTTCTCTTTGAAGCCTATCACTATATGGCATCGGGTCTGGCTACAACACTTGTGTTTCTCTACCCTGTGCTTACTGCATTGATAATGGTTTTTCTCGGTAAAATACCTTCGTGGCCGGTATGGCTCTCGATAGCTGCCACATTTGTCGGTGTCGCTATAATGACAGGCGGCTCCGACAACGGGTCTCTGAGTACCACCGGCATAGTATTGTCTGTCTTGTCGGCCTTGTCTTATGCATTGTTTATTGTTATCGTCAACCGTAGCCGTTCAATAGCCGATATCTCTGACACGGTGCTCACTTTCTATACCTTACTTGTGGGCAGTGTGGTTTTCTGGCTCTGCGCTCAATTTTCCGATACGCCCCTTACCTACGGCATCAGTGGCGTGGGTGCATGGCTGTCGCTACTCGGCCTCGCCATATTCCCCACAATAATTTCAACGGGCACACTCGCTGTCGCTACCCGTAAAATCGGTGCGACAAAAGCATCGGTATTGGGTGTGTTCGAACCAATCACAGCAATTCTTGTGGGCACGATAGCTTTTGGAGAGCCGCTTACACCTGCTATAGTCTGTGGCATCGCCATATCAGTGGCGTCTGTCTCGTTTATGATTTGGGCTACTAAACGTTAGTTTCGGCTTTTAAGTACGGCGCGGATTGCCGGCGGAGCAGTAAAGAATGCAATCAATATGCCCGCGGCATCAGCAAGAAAGTCGAAGACATCGCCTTCGCGCGCCGATGTGAGCGTATTCTGGCAGATTTCGTCGAGGCCTCCGCAGGCAATGCATGCGGCAGCGGTAATTACAAGTGATTTGACTGTCATGCCGCGGCCGTCGCGGAAACGGTCAAAAGAAATCGCAGAGAAAAGACCTCCGAACATAATGGCATGTATCACCTTGTCGGCACCCGGAAAAATCGGTAGCTCGTCGGCTCCGAGGGGGTTGTCGTTCAGAGTGGCGTATAAAATTACGGCGATAACAATCATTGTTGGCCACCATGTAGCAAAAAATCGTTTCATAATCATTCAAAACCGATATAATCCTGTGGGTCGAGAGCTGTGCCGTTGTGCCACAGTTCGAAGGTGAATGCATCGCCTGCTGTGTTTCCAAGACCTTGTGCCGCCGATACTTTGCGCCCTTTGGCCACGTATACATCACTGAGCCCGGAGTAGATGCTGATAAAATCGTTAGGGTGCTGTACAATTACAGTCGAAAGACCATTGGAACCGGTGTTAATGTCGACTACGGAACCGCGATATACGGCCTGTACCGGTATGTTTCGCGCGGTTGTGATTTTCAAACCTTGAGTGGGTAAGGTCTCTGTTTTGAGAACACTTGTGGCAGGAGCTCCGAAAATCATGCCTTCGGCGGCTATCGGAGAGAGCACCGACAGATTGAAGCGCTCCTCTTCTTCATATTCGCGGACAAACTGGCGCTCGCTCTCGGAGGCAAGAAGTAATGAATCCGAGGAGATGACTTTGGCGGCGGCGAGCTGAAGAGCAGAGTCGCCGGGCAAATCGTCGCGCATTATGGCCACTATATTGGCTATGTAGGCGTCGTTTATACGGGCAGCCTGTTCGAGGGAGTCGAGACGAAGCGCCGTCTCGAGATAGCGGCTGCGCATATCTCCGCTCAGCGATTCGGGCAACAGACGGCGAATGGGAGTATATGCCATTACAAGCCATAAAAGTGCGGCGAATCCGGCAATGACAGCAGTCGATACTATTATCACTTTTATACTTGTCATGCGCACGCTCCACAGTCTTGCAAAAGTGTTCTCTTTTACAAAATCGAGACGGTAGTGCGTATGTTTTTTTGAGTAATCAGCCATTGTGGTGCGGATTTTGTGCTATTACTTTAGCCGGAGTCGACGAAGAGTTGTTCTTGTCGGCCAGGCGGTTAAGAACGTCTATGGCAAATTCGAGTATCGTGTCTATACCTTTGGCCTCTTTTTCGGGGTCCATATCGATAGCCCCGCCGTCTGTAGGTTCCACGCCGTTTTCGGTGAGTTTCATTTCAGCGTCGTAGACCGGAGAGGCCGAGAAGCGCACACTCCAGCCGCAAGGAATTTCCGACGAGAAAGGCATGCCGCTGCCGCCTCCTGTGCAGGCTCCGACAATCGCCACCTGCTTGAGGCCTTTCATGGCACTCACAAAGTTGTTTGCAGCGCTGAAGGTGCTACGGTTGGCAAGTACAATCACCGGTTTGAGCCAACGCACATGCCCTGTGGCCGACTCGTAATAAAACGGATAAGGCTCGGAGAATTCATCATGTCCCGGTCCTGTCTTATGTTGGATGTATCCGCCGAGAGTTTTCTCAGTGATGAAATGTGACACTATTTTTTCGACATTGTCTATAGCGCCGCCGCTGTTGTCGCGGACATCTATTATGATTCCATCTGCATCTTTCATCGAGTAAAGCATCTGGTCGATGAAGCTGTGGCTTGCGCAAATCGAAAAAGTGCTGTACCGGATATATCCTACATTGCGTTCGGTGAGGTATTTATATTGAAATCCGCCGCCGGAGCGCCATTCGAAATTGAGATAATACTGCTCGATGATACGCTCGTTGAAGTTCTGGGGATAATCGCTCCACCATTGACGGTAATAGGAAATGTCGAACCATGAAGAAAGATTGGTGTGTCCGTCGCGGAGCTCACCGAGCATTTTGGCACAGTGGTCGAATAATTGAATCTGGTCCCAGTCGGGGTCGATTTCGGCGCGGTATTGCCGTCCTATTTCGTCCCAGTCAACATCCTTGTCGGCAAAGAAACAATAATGCTCGTCGAGAACTGTCCACAGTGCGTCGAAGTTGCCGTAGGGGTCATTGTCCCATGTGTCGATGTGGTGACATGCGCTTGTGGCGACAAGCAGCGGCATTGTCAGAGCCAGAGATGCAAATATTTTCGCGATATGTTTTGTCATCGTGATAAAGCGTAAAAACAGGTCAGTAAAGGGCACTGATGATGCGTGCATTCTCAAGTCCACGGTTTCGTCGCGCGCTCAGCGAGAGCCATTCGGTGGCGAGCCCGACAACAAGTGTATGTGTCACTTTGCGTGTGACAATATTGCAGGCTTTGCTCGATAGTATAGTGCCCCGATAGCCAATGCGCAGTATAGTGCCGCCGAACCGCATGTCGAGAGTGGCGAGATTGTCGAGGCGCAGGTAGTTGCCGGGCCACGCTCCGTGTAAAAGACCGCTGTGGTTGCCAAGATAAATCTCGTAGTATAGCTCGTCGTACTGCGGCGAAAAGAATATGCCGGCGAGAGGCATCTCAATGAGATAACGGGCGCACAGCGGAAGTCCGTGAAAATTGCCGTTCCACACCGCTCCGGCCAATGCGTTTACTGTCCACGATGCTTTGGCCGATGCCGGATTATTGCTGTTTCTTGCATTATAGAAAGCGCCGCCGGCCACACCGGTAGAGCCGCCTGCCATAAGTGTGATGCCCTGAGGTCGATGCCAGTGGAGCAGCATACCCCAGCTCACATTGATGTCAATATCGAGCATCGATGCATTGCGTGCCGGGTTTTCGGCCTTGTTGAATGCAACTCTGGCGTTGAGGCGCATGAGCCATTTTTCGGGCGAAAACTTCATGGCCTGCATTCGCTCGTAGTTTAGGGCAGTCGACCATCCCGAATATTTCAGGGGCGAAAGGTAAGTGTCGGCGATATGCGACGAGCCTATTTCGGCCGTATAGGCCGACAGCACAGGCCTCAGCAGCGGTTCGTCGGCGTGGGCGCACAGCGCTGCAATGGCAAGTGTTGCCGATAGTGCCGCCCGCTGCAGATATTTATTCGTCAGCTTCATTATTTTCGTCAAAGAGCGATGGCGTTTCTTCGGCAGATGTCTCTGCTTGCACGTTGTCGGCGTCTGTTTCTTCAAAATCGGCGTCAGGTATTTCTGTGCTTTGCGCAGTTTCATCATCTACAGGCTGAGGAATGCGTTTGGGTTCGAGCTCCACAACGCTTTCAAGCCCATAGGTTGTAAGACGCTTGCCGCGAGCCTTGAATGATTTCAGTCCGATAAATTCTTCGGCATCTATTGTGAGCGGAACTCGCGAGGCGTCGGAGAAATTGAGCTCGAATCTGGCTCCGTCGGCATCGGTGAGGATGATTAGTGTCGACCGTGTGTCATCTCCCACGAAACGTTGCTTGCGTGGCGAGTCCTCAAACGTAAAGCGTTTGATGTAGGGATAGCCTTGTTCTGCATCGTTGAGCACGGCGGTCCACTCCTGCTTCGGGCGGAATTTTTCCAGTCGCACTATTTTTTCATCGTAGTGGTTTGTCACCTCAAAGCCTGTGGTGTAGAATTCTCCCGAAGCCGTGACCACAAGTATGCGATCTTCGCCGAGGAATTCGCCGAGGAATTCGCCGCGACCGTCGTAATTGAGCCTCATGACATCGGAGTCGAACCACACTTTGCGGCCACCGAGAGTGGAGTGTCCGCGTTCTTTGAGCGAGAAACGCGCCACGTCGTTTTTGGTGACGAGATTTCCCTGCGCAGCGCGGCCTTTGATTGCAAGTTTGGAGAAATCGACATCGAAACTCAGATTCTTGAGCCTCAGTTTCGGCTTAAGTGTCACTTTCACCACTTCGGCCTCGCCGTTGGGATTTGCCGAGAACCATACGATTCGGCTGTTGGGCTGGAGGTTGGATGTGAGAGTATATTCCTTGTCGCGCGTCATGCCCGTTGCGGCGAAGCGTTTCATATAATATATGCCGCCGCGGCCGTTCTGATAGATGACATTGTATATTGTGCGAGTGTCATTGCGCTTGTATACATTAAGATACAGCACATTCTTGCCGACAAAGAGCTTGTCTTGCACCCTTACGATTTTGTAGCGTCCGTCGCGGTAGAAAATTATGATGTCGTCGAGCGACGAACAAGTGCACACCGGCTCGTCTTTGCGCAGCGCAGTGCCTATAAAGCCTTCCTCACGGTTGATATAGAGCTTTTCGTTGGCTTCGGCCACAGTTGAAGCCTGAATGCTGTCGAAACTGCGGATGACAGTCTTTCGCGGATATGAAGCGCCATATTTTTTCTTAAGGTACTCATACCAGATAATAGTCTCGCGGTCGAGATGTTCGAGCCGGTCGATATTGTCGGCAATGCGTTTCTGCAGAGCCGCAATGGCGGCATTTGCCTCATCGGAATTGAAGCGAAGTATTCGCTTCATTTTTATTTCAAGCAGCCGCAATATGTCGTCGCGAGTTATGTCGCGGATAAACGACGGCTTGAAAGGCTCGAGGCGCTTGTCTATATGGGCCATGGCTTCGTCGAGAGTCCGGGCCTCCTCGTATTCTTTATCCTTGTATATACGGTTTTCTATAAAAATCTTTTCGAGGGTGGCGTAGAGCAGTTTCTCGCGGTCTTCGCCAAGGATGACACGGAGGTCGGCATCAATAATGCGTTTTGTAGTCTCGACGCCGTGACGAAGTACATCGCTCACCCCGAGGAAGCAGGGCTTCTTGTCTTTGATAACGCAGCAGTTGGGCGAAATGCTCACCTCGCAGTCGGTGAACGCATAAAGCGCGTCGATTGTCTTGTCGCTCGAAGTGCCGGGCAGAAGATGAATCAGTATCGAAGCTTCGGCGGCAGTGTTGTTCTCTACTTTTCGTATTTTGATTTGTCCGCGTTCGAAGGCTTTGAGAATTGACTCAATCAGGGCTTCGGAAGTTTTACCAAAAGGTAGTTCAGTGATATTTAGAGTCTTCTGGTCGATTTTTTCAATTTTGGCACGTACTTTTACCACGCCACCTCTGCGGCCGTCGTTATAACGGCTCACGTCGATGAGGCCGCCGGTCATAAAATCGGGGTGCAGCTCGAAGTGTTCGCCACGGACACATGCTATCGAAGCGTCGAGAAGCTCGTTGAAGTTATGCGGAAGAATTTTCGACGAAAGGCCGACGGCGATGCCTTCGGCTCCTTGAGCGAGAAGCAGCGGAAATTTGGTAGGCAAAGTCACAGGCTCGCGCTTGCGGCCGTCGTAGCTCATTGTCCACGTGGTCACCTTAGGGTTGAAAAGCACTTCGGAAGCAAACGGCGACAGACGCGCCTCGATATATCGGGCTGCTGCCGCTGCCGTGCCGGTGAGAATATTACCCCAGTTTCCTTGTGTTTCTATGAGCAGTTCTTTCTGGCCAATTTGCACGAGTGCGTCTTTGATTGACGCGTCGCCGTGCGGATGATACTGCATGGTTGTGCCGACAATGTTCGCCACTTTGTTGAAGCGTTCGTCGTCGATAGTCTTCATTGCGTGGAGTATGCGTCGCTGCACTGGTTTGAGACCGTCGTCGATGTGCGGCACAGCACGTTCGAGTATCACATATGAGGCGTACTCGAGAAACCACGACTGATACATGCCGCGTAAGTGATGGCGCACCACCTCGTCGGCCGGAGTATATGGTCTGCGGCGCTCTGCCAATGCGGCCGCCTCTGTCGTTTCGGCATCTTCTTCGCTCTCCGGAGCATCAATGATTTCGGTGCTCTCAGAGTCTTCGCTATGGGTGTGTTGCACTGCTCCCGATGTGTTGTCGGATGCAGACTCGGTATATTCCTCCTTTTCAGAGGACTCGTTAGGTATTTCTGAAGTCGGTTCTTGGTAATCGTCGCTCATTGCAAGTGTTTCTTTGGCAATCTTGCTACAAATTTAGCAAAAATTTGTCAAACACGCGAGTTTAACCTTTGAAAACTGTGACAATGGACTCTTTCTACGCCGAAATATTGCGATTTGGAATCTGCAATAGGAACGACAGCCTTAAAAAGTTTGTAAGTGATGCTCTTTTTTTTTAATTTTGTTGCAGAAAAATAAACCGGTCTTTTTTACTCAATGAAATCGCATTCACTAAAATTCCTGCGCATAGTCGTAGCCGTCGTGTTGTTGTTGGCGCTGACATGGCTTTTTGTAGACTTTACGGGGGCCGCTGCTGTCAAGTTGGCGTGGTTGGCAAAGATTCAACTGGTGCCTGCATTACTTGCAGTCAATGTAGTGGCAATTGCCGTTCTTGCTCTTCTAACCATTGTTTTTGGTCGTATATATTGTTCTGTCATATTCATATGTCCGCTGGGTATAACCCAGGATATTGTGATATGGCTTCGCCGCATATTTTCTTCGAAGAAAAACCGTAGGCTGGGGCTTTATCGCTTTGCGCCCGAACACAAAGCATGGCGTTATGGCTTTCTTGTGCTTTTTCTGGTCTTGGCAGTGTCGGGTCTCGTGTCCCTTGTGCCCATGTCGTATGCCGGCATTCTCGACCCTTATAGCATTTTCGGCCGTATGGCCGGGCAGGGTATAGTGCCTCTTTGGCGAGCTGGAGTATCGGCCGTTGCAGAGAGTCAGGCTGCCAATGGCAATTATATCGTTGCCGGAGAAGTCCCTGCAGCCCTCGCCAATTTCAATATTGCAGTTTCGGTAGTCGCTGCTATCTCATTTATAATTGTTGCAATTTTTGCTTTGCTTACCGGTCGTGGCTACTGCAATACTGTTTGTCCGGTTGGCACGATGCTCGGGTTCCTCTCGCGCTTTTCGCTCCTGCGTCCGGTGATTGACAAGTCGAAATGCAATCGCTGCGGCTCATGTGGCCGTAAATGCAAAGCTAAGTGCATCGACACCAAAGCACATGTAATCGATATGTCGCGTTGCGTGGTGTGTCTCGATTGTATAAACAACTGCTCCCAGGGTGCAATCAGCTACAGTCTTCGCCGCAAGGACGATAAAGAACCGACGACAGCCGAAACACATGCCGAGGCTGTCCGCAAGCCCGACGGCAGTCGACGTGCATTCCTTTTGGGTGCTACAATTGTTGCCGGAGCAGCTGCCGCAAGTGCAGCAGATAAGGTAACAGACGGCGGTCTTGCTCCTATAAAGGCAAAAAAACGCCACAAAGAGGCCGCGCCGGCTCTGCCGGCAGGAGCCATAAGTCTCAAACATTTTCGCAGTCACTGCACTGCATGTCAGCTTTGTATAAGCGAATGCCCCAATAAAGTACTTCGTCCCGGAACTTCTCTCGATGGCTTCATGCAGCCCGTGATGGTATTTACCGACGGCTTTTGCCGCATTGACTGCAACCGTTGCTCGCAGGTGTGCCCAACCGGTGCATTCAAGAAGATTGCCGTGGAGGAGAAGGCTGCGTGGAAAGTGGGCACGGCATTTGTCGATCACGAAATCTGTATTTCTGCTGCAAACGGTGAGTCTTGCGGCAACTGTCAGCGTCATTGTCCCACGGGCGCTATTTCGATGGTGGAGGCCGAAAACGGCAATATGCGTCCTGTTGTAAACGAGAGCGTATGCATCGGCTGTGGCGAATGTGAATACCACTGTCCGGTAGGCCGTGCAGGACAGCTGACTTCCAACTCGGCTGCTATATATGTAAACGGTATTGAAGTACATCAAAAAATCTGAAATCATGGCTGACAACTATAATAACATTGATAAATCGCGTCGCCGTTTCCTTAAAAATCTCGGCATATTCTCAGCCGCCGGGGCTCTCGCATCGTGCGGAGCGTCGACAGAAACAGAAAAGAAGGCTGTCAAAAGCTCAAAAGGCCCGATGTCGATGCGTACAAATCACAATACGGGAGATACTGTGTCACTCCTCGGCTACGGCTGCATGCGTTTCCCGACTATTGGCATGCGTGACGGAACGGATAATGATACGCTCGATCAGGAAGCTATCAACCAGTCGGTTGACTATGCTCTGGAGCACGGCGTAAACTATTTCGATACATCGCCTGCCTACTGCAAGGGCCACTCCGAAGCCGCTATCGGCGAAGCTCTTTCGCGTCATTCGCGCGACAAGTATTTTATCGCGACGAAACTGTCGAACTTCGCGCCTTCGACATGGCCCTACGAGGAGTCTGTGAAAATGTTTGAGAACTCGCTCAAATATCTTCGCACCGATTATGTCGACTATCTGCTGTTGCATGCCGTTGGTGGCGGCGGTCTTGATAATCTTCATGCACGCTATCTCGACAACGGTGTGCTGAAGTATCTGCAGGACAAACGCGAAGAAGGTGTTATCCGCAATCTCGGTTTTTCTTACCACGGAGATATCGAGGTATTCGATTATCTGCTTCAGCAAATGGACGAAGGCAATATGCACTGGGACTTCGTACAGATACAGTTGAACTATGTGGACTGGAAGGCCTCCGACGACGAGGAGCCTCTCAGTGTAAATGCAAATTACCTCTATCGTGAGCTCGAAAAGCGCAATATTCCGGCCGTAATTATGGAACCCCTGCTCGGTGGACGTCTGGCATCGTTGCCAGAGCCGATTGTACGTCAGCTGAAAGAACGACGTCCCGACGATTCTGTTGCTTCGTGGGCATTCCGCTTTGCAGGCTCTGAGCCCGGTATACTCACCGTTCTCAGCGGCATGACGTATATGGAGCATCTTATTGATAATGTCGACACTTATTCATCGCTTGAGCTGCTTACCGACGAGGAAAAGACATTCTTGCACCGTATCGCAATAGAATATCAAGAAAACAAAGTGGTGCCTTGCACGGCATGCAATTACTGTATGCCGTGTCCTTATGGTGTAGATATTCCGGGAATATTCGCCCACTATAACAAATGCATCAACGAGAATAACCTTCCCCGAGACCTCTCCGACCCGCGCTACGCCGAGGCCCGCAGGGCATTCCTTTATGGCTACGACCGCTCAGTGCCCCGTCTGCGTCAGGCCGGCATGTGCGTGGCTTGCGGTACTTGTCTGTCGCATTGTCCGCAGTCAATCAAAATTCCGACAGAACTCCAACGAATCGATAAATACGCCGATAAGTTACGCGGCGAAGCCTAAATCACAAATAAATGGGTAGGATTGATCAGGAAACAGTAAACAGAATCCTCGATGCGGCCGATATTGTCGAAGTCGTGAGTGACTTCGTAAAGTTGCGTCGTTCGGGAGCTAATTACAAGGGTTTGTGTCCGTTTCACAACGAGCGGACTCCCTCGTTTTCGGTCAATCGTGCCCGCAATATATGCAAGTGCTTCAGTTGTGGCAAGGGTGGCTCCCCTGTCAACTTCATCATGGAGCACGAGCAGTTGTCGTATCAGGAAGCTCTGCGCTATCTCGCCCGGAAGTACAATATTGAGATAGTTGAGAAAGAGCAGACTCCTGAGGAGCAGCAGGCTCAGAACGATCGCGAGTCGATGCTCGCCGTTAATGAATATGCCCTGAAGGAATTTCGCCACAATTTGCTCGAGACAGACGCCGGCCGCGACCTCGCCCTTGCTTATTTCCGTCACCGCGGTATAAGCGATACGATGATTGAGCGGTTCAGGCTCGGATATTCGCTCGACAAAGGCTCGGCATTTGTCGATGCTGCCCGTATGGCCGGCTATAAAGACAAATATCTCGTCGACACTGGTCTTGCCGGCGTGAGCGAACGCGACGGACAGAAGCGGCTATACGACCGTTTCCGTGGACGCGTTATGTTTCCCGTCCTTAGTCTGTCGGGACGTGTGATTGCTTTTGGCGGACGCACTATGCGCTCCGACAAGACTGTGGCAAAATATGTAAATTCGCCCGAGTCTATCATATACCATAAAAGCAACGAGCTCTACGGCCTCTATCAGGCAAAAAGTGCAATAGCACGTCGCGACAAATGCATTATGGTGGAGGGCTATCTCGATGTGATATCGATGCATCAGGCCGGAGTCGAAAATGTAGTGGCTTCGTCGGGAACCTCGCTCACCGAAGGCCAGATACGCCTGCTGAGACGGTTTACCAACAATGTAACACTCGTTTACGATGCCGACCCGGCGGGTATCAAAGCCTCGCTCCGTGGAATCAATATGCTGCTCGATGAAAAACTCGATGTGAAGGTGCTCCTTTTGCCACCGGGCGACGACCCCGACAGTTTCGCGCAGAAGCATTCGTCGAGCGAGGTAGAGGAGTATTTCTCAAGACAGGAAGAGGATATTATCGCTTTTATGACTCGAGTGCTGATGCGCGATGTGTCGCCAGAGGACCCTACTGCACGGGCCAAGGCTATTAACGTGATTCTCGGTTCTGTGGCTCATATAGACGACCCCGTCAAGCGGCAGGAATATCTTCAGCAGTGTTCGCGCATGCTCGGCCTTGCCGAGGAAGTGCTCGTAAGACAACTCAATATTCTCATCGCCAAGCGTTATGAAGAAGCGGAGGCCGGCGAAGCAAGGCGTGCCTCTCGTGAATCTCTCGGAGATATTGATAACGAAAATGTGTCCGACGAAAATAATACCGAGGCGGTACCCTTGCTGAATCTCAATGTAAACCGGCTCAAGCCTTTTGAAGAGATTCTTGCGCGTTATCTTGTACGATTCGGCTTGCTTTACATTGTAAACATGACCGACGAAAATGGCAATAATGTGCCTGCCACGGTCTATGATGTAATAAACAGTGAGTTGTCGGCCGACGGGATAAGTTTCACGCATAAGCCGTATCAGGCAGTATTTGAGGCTGTCGGTGCTTTGCGTAATGGCGGCGCGTGGCCGACAGAGCGTGCGGTGCGGCAGGGCGACATTGAAAATGAGGTGCAGGCGAAACTCGAGGACGCCCGCGAAAAATTACGAAGCGAAGGCGGGTCGATGGCGAAGATAGAAAAATTGGAAGCCGAGACTCGAATGGAGCTCGCATCTTTGCGCGAAGAACTGATAAATGAATTTGATGTGCAGTATGGACAGAATCATCTGATAAATTCGCCCGACGACATGGTGCGAACCACCGCTGTAGAGTTGCTTGTCGACCGCTATACAATTTCACGTTTCTATACGCGTCAGGGCGACAACCTCTCCGAGCAGAGTCTGCTCGCCTCGCTTGTGCCGACGGCGATTTACGAACTTCGCAACGCTATTGTCTCGGACATAATAAAGGAGCTTACCGTGCAACTCACAAATATTCCGTTGGATAGACCCGAGGATGCGTTTGCGATTATGAAGGAAATTCAGGAACGCAAGGAATTGCAGCGACGGCTGACCAAGGCTCTCGGCGATAGAATTATCCTGCCGGGAGCTATTTCGTAGTCTTGCTTTTGCTTAGCCGAAGAGTGCTCTGAAAGCATCGGCGACTTTCGCTACTTCGTGAATACGTATTTTCAGATTTGATTTGTCGAAGCCTTTGAGGTTTCCGGCCGGAATGAGCATGTCGGACATGCCTAACTTCTCCGCTTCGGCAATCCGTTGCTCGATGCGCACAACCGGACGTATTTCGCCCGACAGCCCGACTTCGCCAGCCATGCACCAGCCACGCGGGATGGCCATGTCGACGTTGCTCGACAAAACCGCGGCAATTACCGCGAGGTCCAGCGACGGATCGCTGACACGCAGACCACCGGCGATATTCAGGAAAACGTCTTTTGCGCCGATTTTGAAGCCCACACGTTTCTCGAGAACTGCCAATAGCATGTTCATGCGCTTAGGGTCGTAGCCTGTCACGGAGCGCTGCGGAGTGCCGTAGGCAGCTGTACTAACAAGAGCCTGTACTTCTATCAGAAATGGCCGTATGCCTTCGAGGGTCACTCCTATGGCACAGCCCGAGAGCTCTTCGTCGCCGTTGTTCTGCGACATGAGCATCTCCGAGGGATTGGTCACTTCGCGCAGGCCGCGGCGGCACATTTCATATATTCCTATTTCCGACGTGCTTCCGAAGCGGTTTTTTATGGCACGGAGCAGACGGTAGACATACTGGCTGTCGCCTTCGAACTGCAAAACAGCATCGACGATATGTTCAAGCACTTTAGGGCCGGCGAGGCTGCCTTCTTTTGTAATGTGTCCGATGAGGAGCACTGGCACTCCGCTCTCTTTTGCGAAGCGGAGCAACGAAGCGGCACATTCGCGTACTTGACTTGTGCTGCCGGCCGACGATTCGAGGGTATCTGTGGCTATAGTCTGAATCGAGTCGATAACAAGTATTTCGGGTTGTACGTCATCTACGTGGCTGAATATGTTTTCAAGCCATGTCTCGCTTACGATGAACAGATTGTCGCTTCCTCGTCCGATGCGGTCGGCACGAAGTTTGAGCTGGGTGGTGCTTTCCTCGCCCGACACGTAGAGTATCCGTTTATTGCGGATTGCAAGCAGATTTTGCAACACAAGCGTGGATTTGCCTATGCCGGGCTCACCGCCTATGAGTACAATCGAGCCTTTGACAATACCGCCGCCAAGCACGCGGTTGAGCTCTTCGCTGGGCATGTGCAGTCGCGGTTCGTCGATGGCCTCAATCTGATTGACAGGCCTCGGAACACTTTTGGAGCGGAGCGTCGCCGTCGTGGAATTGCCGGCCGATGAGAGCGTGCTCACTTTTTCCTCCACCATGGTATTCCAGGCTCCGCAACCTGGGCATTTACCTGTCCACTTTGGGGAGTCTGCACCACACTCGCTGCAAAACCACATTGTCTTTTGCTTCACTTTTGCCATCAGCGTATACGGAAGTTATAGCCAATTGATATTTCAATAGACATCGGACGCGACGCACTGAATACATCGGCTTTTTTTGCAGAGAAAATATTGCCAAGCCCATAGTAATAACGGGCTTCAAGCAGAAGCGAATGCCGTGGCTGCACATAGAATTCCATGCCGAGCGACGCACAAATGCCATAGTCGAACTTGCTGTTGATAGGCATATCGAGTTGTTCGTATCTGCGGTTCGACGGATAGTTTGGCACGGCAGATACATTAGTGTAGTCGAAGTCAGCGCTTATTTTGTCGCCAATCAGGTATGCGACCTGAGGTCCGAGATTTATAAATCCTTTGAAACGTCGCGAGCCGAAGTAAATGTGGGTGAGGATGGGGAGGTTGATATAAGTGAGTGTGCGGTTGTAGCTGAAAGGATTCAGCTCGTAGTTCTCTTTCCATCCGCGTTGCACCCAGCCGAGTTCAGCAATTAGACCGAATATTTTCTCCTCGGTATAGCGGAAGGTGACGGCTCCGGTAGAGCCCATGTTCCATAGCTGCTTCACTGAGGGCGAGAAACTTATCTGTCCCATTGAAACGCCTCCGCGCGCGCCGATGGCAATATGCGGTTTATAATGTGTTTCGGCAAATGCGATGGCCGGACACATTATCACGGCAACAAAGACCGGAAGGAAAAATCGGAATATTTTCATTGAACGCGTGATGATATCTGGCCGTCGGGCTGATAGTTGATTATGTATATGGCTTCGTTGGCAAAGCCCTCACCGGTGCGTACAAAATCAAAACTTGACTGTATGCCCATGAAAGGCGTCGTCTGCCCGGGATTGTATAATCCGTCGTTGGCGCGGAGATTTTTTATGAGATATGTTCCACTGTCGAAGCCTAAAACCCCATAGGTCGGTATACTTTCAATCATCTGAGAGCCATACCAGCGACGGAAGGCTGAGTTGATGTTTCTGTTGTCGAAGCTTGTGAAATCATCGAAGAAGCGCGAGTATATGGTGGCATTGAGGCGGTGCAGAGTGTCGAGTGCGTCGCCACGGAATGCTGTCCAGTCGGGATAGCCGAAGACTTCGGCTACGGCATACGTCACATTGTCGTCACCGTTTTCGGCTGCCGTATCCATGGCTTTTGATGCCGTTGCACGCAGACGGTCGCGGAATGCTTTGAGCACATATGCAAAGCGGTTGAACTCCTGCAAGGAGCCCGAAGAAGGTACGAAGACATATTTCTCGCCGGAGTTGCAAGGCAGTTGCTCAAGGTCGGCCATAAGCAGATTTTCTTTGTACTCGATTATGAGAGGTTCAACACCCTCTGCCTTATAGCGTTCGGTGAGATATGCGGTGAAATTCTCTTTGTCGTTTCGTCCTCCGGAATTGTGGAGAATCACCGGCCTGTAGCCGGGATACGACGCCATGAGGCCGTCGACGGCTCCAGCAAACATTTTGCCCTGAGGCGCATTGCCCTGGAGCATATAAGGATTGGTCATATACACGGTGTCGCGTATATTGAGTACGTTGAATACGTAAGAGCAGTTTTGGGCGGCGATGTCTGCTATTGCATTGAGTGCCATATCGTCGTCGGGACCAATGACAACCGATGCGTTGGCAATGGTCGTGTCGGCGGCCATCATCTGAGCAATCTCCTCAGGCTGCATCCCGTCGATATCGCGTACAACTATGCTGACTGCGCCGTCGCGGTTGCGCAGGCTGTCGGCTGCAATCAAAAAGCCCTTGTAAAAGTCAAGCATATGGTGCGAGCGTTTGTCGGGTTCGGCTTTGCCGAGCCCGAACGGCAGCATGATTGCAATGGTGCTGCTCTTCGGGCGCACTTCTTCTATGGCGGCTTCTTCGGTAGCTTCTTCAAGAGTCTCCTCGGCTGCCGGAGCTTCGGTATACTCCTCTAAGGGAAAGAGCAGCATATCGCCTTTGCGGACACCGTCGGCAACCGAAGGGTTGGATTTGACAATGGAGTCGAGTGGAAGACCGAGATGCTTGGATATGCCATAGAGCGACTCACCCTTTTTTACTTTATAGTAATAGTATTCCTTGCCTTTGACGCGCTTTACGGGCAGGTCGAGAGCGGATACTCCGGCTGTCAGCAAAAGTCCTGCGGTTATGATTGAGGCGATTTTGAGAATCGATTTCATTGCAAATGCTATTAGATATGCAAAATTAACATTTTTGGGCGGCTCTGCAAAAATTAAATTCGACAAGATGCCGCCGGTAGTATCACGATGCGCTGCTGTCGTGTCGGTGAGGCTCGAGCAGAGGCGCTAAATAACGCCCAGTGATACTCTCGGGCGAAGCGACGATTTCTTCGGGAGTTCCGGCGGCAACGACATAACCACCAGCTTCGCCTCCGTCGGGACCGAGGTCAATGACGTGGTCGGCGCATTTCACAACGTCGAGATTATGCTCTACAATGATGAGAGTATGGCCGAGTGCTATGAGGTCGTTGAAAGCCTTCAGCAGCAGGTTGATGTCGTGGATGTGGAGGCCGGTAGTTGGCTCGTCGAAAATGAAGATTTGCGGCGAGGTGCATCCTTGCGAAAGGTAGTATGCGAGTTTTACACGCTGGTTCTCTCCGCCGGAGAGTGTCGACGACGACTGTCCAAGCTGAATGTAGCCGAGCCCCACGGCCTGCAGAGGTCTGAGTCGCTGCACGATGCGGCGTTCGAAAGCACCGTCGAATTCGGAGAAGAATCCAATGGCATCGTCGACTGTCATATCGAGAATTTCGCTGATGTCGCGACCATGGTAGTGTACGTCAAGCACTTCGCGCTTGAAGCGTCGACCATGGCACTGCTCGCACTCAATGGTGACATCGGCGAGAAACTGCATCTCGATTGTTATGCGGCCTTCGCCTTTACAAGCTTCGCAGCGGCCACCTTCGGCATTGAAAGAGAAAAATCCGGCCGGGATGTCGAGTTGTCGTGCAAGAGGCTGCGAAGCCATAAGGCCTCTTATTTCCTCATATGCCTTCAGATAAGTGGCAGGGTTGCTTCGAGAGGATCGTCCTATTGGATTCTGGTCGACGAATACAACACCATGGGCGCGGTGAAGGTCGCCGGAGATTCCTCCGAAGCGTCCCGGTGCATCGCCTTCGCCTTCATAGTGGCGTACAAGCGCCCGGTAGAGTATGTCGCGTACGAGTGTCGATTTGCCCGAGCCGCTTACACCTGTGACACAAGTCATCACGCCGAGCGGAAAGTCGGCTGTCACATTTTTGAGATTGTGCTCGCTTGCGTCGGCGATGCGTATATAGTCGCGCCAGCGACGACGGGTGGAGGGTACGGGTATCGAACGTACACCGGTGAGATACTGCATTGTATAGCTCGCATCGCAGCCCTCAAGGTCGTGTGGAGTGCCTTGAAACACAATTTCACCTCCGAGAGAACCGGCATGCGGCCCGACATCGATAATGTGGTCGGCGGCACGCATTATGTCTTCATCGTGCTCGACGACAACTACAGTGTTGCCCATCTGCTGAAGTTTGCGGAGTACCCCTATAAGGCGCTCAGTGTCACGTGAGTGAAGACCTATTGATGGTTCGTCGAGGATGTAGAGCGATCCGACGAGACTGCTTCCGAGCGATGTAGCAAGATTGATGCGCTGGCTTTCGCCGCCCGACAATGAGTTGCTCAGGCGGTCGAGGGTGAGATAGCTCAGGCCTACTTCGACAAGATATGTCAGTCGCTTTGTGATTTCGCACAGAAGCCGCGATGCAATCTTTGCATCTGTCTGGTCGAGTTTCAGAGCCTCGAACCACGCCAGTAGCTTGCCGACGGGCTTTCTTACAAGTTCGGTAATCGTAGCACCGCCAACTTTTACATATGAAGCCTCTGGACGCAGACGTGTGCCATGGCAGGTGCGACAGGTAGTCTTGCCACGGAATCGTGCGAGAAAAGTGCGGTATTCGACAGCTGCGCGTTTCGATGCTATGTCGGCAAAGAAAGCGTCGAGACCTTTGATTTTGTCCCCGTCGCCTTCCCAAAGCAGGCGGCGTTGGGCTTCGGAGAGTTCATCATAAGGTGTATGCACGGGGAACTGTTTGCCTGCGGCATGTATAAAGGCTTCTTGCCACTTGCGCGACGACGGTCCTCTCCAAGCCACTACAGCCCCTTCGAAGAGTGAGAGCCGAGGATTGGGCACAACAAGCTCTTCGGCTATGTCGAGAGTCTTGCCGAAGCCTTCGCATACAGGACATGCGCCGAGTGGATTATTGAAATTGAACATCTGTTCGGTCACTTCCGGGAACGCGATGCCATCGGCTTCAAACCGTTTCGAGAAGTCGTGACGGACTATCTCTCCGTCATTTTTCCATATAATGAGTGAGCATTGATCGTGCCCTTCAAAGAAAGCCGTTTCTACCGATTCTGCCAGGCGTGAGCGTTCGTCGCCTTCAGTGTAGAGGGCAAGACGGTCAATGAGAAGGTAGGGCAGAACTGCGTTTTTGACATGCTTGTACTCTTCGATTTCAACGAATTGCAGCTCCGAATCGACAACACGCGAGTATCCTTCTTTAAAATAAATCTGAAGCTGAGTGTCAAGGTCGCGGCCTTCGGGCAGAGTAATCGGAGCTACAATGGCCGCACGAGTACCATCGGGAAATGCGGCAGCAGTGGCGAGAACATCCTCTACAGTATGCTTTTTGACCAGGGCTCCCGATATGGGCGAATATGTGCGGCCGATGCGTCCGAAAAGCATGCGCATATAGTCGTAAATCTCTGTGGATGTTCCTACGGTCGAACGTGGATTGCGGGTGCTTACCTTCTGTTCAATGGCAATGGCCGGCGGAAGGCCTTTTATAAAGTCACACTCGGGTTTACGGAGTTTGCCCATAAACTGCCGGGCATAAGCCGAAAGGCTCTCCACATAGCGGCGGCGACCCTCTGCATAAAGTGTGTCGAAAGCCAACGACGATTTGCCGGAGCCTGAAAGCCCTGTGATGACAACTAATTTATTGCGAGGAATTTCTACGTCAACGTTTTTGAGATTGTTGACCCTCGCGCCTTTTATGCTGATATTGGAAACTGACATAACTTACAAAGGTACGAATTAGATTGTTCTCACGCAAGGATTTTGCATGCTGCCTTTGCCAAATAAATAAAAAACTTCAAAATATCATATAAATTGTCAGAATAGCAACTGATATATCGCGTCGCCGTGATATTGGCCGAATTTATATCCGGCTTCCTTGAGAACTCCTGCTTTTGTGAAGCCATGCGACGTGTGAAGCCGCTCGCACGGCTCGTTTCCTTCAGTTATGAACGAGATGAGCGAATGGACTCCTTGTTTGCGGCATCCGTCAACAACGAGTGAGAGCAGCTTGCTGCCTATGCCTTTGCCGGTAAGACCGTTTCGCAGATAGATAGTTACTTCGAGTGTGTGGCTGTAAACAGGGTCGGGCATAAATTTATGCGCGAAACAATAACCGTCGATACGTCCGTCGTCGTTTACCGCCACATAAAAAGGAAAGTGTCCGACCACGGGCTCTATCTGGCATTTCATGTCTGCGGTGCTGCGGATGCGGTCGCTGAAAATTGCCGTGCTGTTGGCTATATAGTAATTGAAAATATCGGCCATAGAGGCCGCGTCGTCAATATTTCCAGGTCTGATTGTCATAATCTGTATAAGCTATATTATCGATTGTGAAAAAATCATGCAAAGTTAAGGTTTTTTTGATGGCTTTTCGCCAATTTTTTATAATTTTGTAATGTTCTAAAATGTGCGCATGCCGCACGTAAGCTTATCACTAAAAATATAGAAAATGAATTACATTATCAATCAAATTTATCCTTTTGAAGTGTTGCCGGGCGATGCTCGCGATGATGTTTTCCGTTTAAAGGCAGAGATGCCCGACGGGGTTGCTGAAATCACCCTGCCTAAACTGCAGTTTCAGAAACGAGCCGGATATCTGGCGCCGACACAGCTTACGTGCCGAGTAAAAAGTTTTGACGACGACGGACTGCCGGTAGTGACTCATGTGGTGCCGCCTTATGTATATGAACTGTATAACACAAAATTCAAAAAAGGTGAAATATTTGAGTGTGAAGTCTTTTATGTGCCGGCGAAGCCCGAAGTTGACTCATATCGTATCATTGACCGAAACGGTATATTCTATAACCTGCAGTACAGCGACAACATATTGTCGAAAGGGCAGATAGTTAAATGTCGTTTTGTAAAACTTACTCCAAAATATTTTCAGTTTGAACTGGTCGACGAAGTGGCCAAGTTCTCCTATTTCAGTCCCGAGACAATATTCGGCGCAATAGGAACACGTCCGCTGCTGCGACAGTTCATAATGGAGCATCTTATTGAGACGTCGACCGATGCGAGCCGTGAAATAGCGAACCAGAACCCGTTGTGGCCGGTAAACACAGCACGTGTCGTTTTGTCGCGTCTGCCTGAGTGGTTTCTTGAAGCCAGACTGCAGCAGCGCTACAGTGTGTGGGGATGCCTGCTCAACACGCTTCGCGACATGCTTTTATTTTTGCTCGAAGGTTCGGGCTACTTAAATGGCGCGCCGGCCGAGCAGCAGCGTAACTATCGCCGTCAGCTCACAACAATGGTGGAGAGCGTCGAACCCTATCGTCGCACCCTCGAAATCATTGCCGGAGGACTCGAAGTACAATTTGTAAACGGTCTGCTTGACAAACTGGAAAAGTCGGGATACCTCTTCCACCCGGCCGACCAGTTTGCTGTGCTGATGCTTTTCTTCAGGCTGCATCCCGAGAATGTGGGTAACTACATGAGCCGAATCTTCGAGGGTATTCTCAGCCGTGACCTCGACAACTGGAAGCGAGAACCTTTCCGCAGTGCTTTTGTGGAGCAGTTCGAGATTTATGTGAGTCAGGCCCGAACCAAAATCGATGCTCTTCCCATGGCCGAAAGCCTCGGCCAGAAAGCACGAATTCAGGCCGTGGTGATGGCGCTTGCATTGCAGATATTGCTTGGCGACGAAAACGATAACCTTGAGCGCAACTCGTCGCTGTATTACCGTTATATATCGCTTCTCCGTCCCAACAACACGCGCCAGCTTCTCTCCAAGTCGTTTCTTGCTCTTATGGGCGTGAAGGTAAATGGCAATCTGCGTTTCGAGCAGCTTAAAGAGCCCAATCTGATGATGACATCGGCCATGGTCACGTCATACGACGACGAGCTGCAGGCTCTGACTACAAACCACCTCTACACCAACGGAACAATCGACATCTCTGTATCGTCGGAAGGTATAGCATTGTCGCAATCGCGACGTAATGACATTGCGGAGAGTGTTATTCCCGAGAACCTCATGCCGTGGTTGCGTCCGCAGGTGCATGTAGAGGGTGTACGCTCGCTCACCGCTTCGAAATTTAAAAAACTGAACGAACACGAACTGTGGTGGGGCGAAATCGAGCATCAGTTGTTCGACAGCAACGTGCCGGTGGCGGCATTGACTGTCGACCGCACCATGCGTCGCGCCGAAGAGGACGATGAGGTTTTCATTGTTGTAGACAGTGTCGAAGATACCGGCGACGGCAATCCCGTGTTCCATTGTCATATCGACGACAGCGACTACAGCGAGGGCTCGGGCGTGCTTTACCGCAGCGACATTGTGGGTTATTCTCTGCGGCAGATAAACGAATTTTCATTCCGCGACAACCGTGGCCGCAAGCTTTTCTATCGTGCCCGTGTGAAGAGATTCAATCCCGATGGCACATATATTTTCACCCTTGAAAATGAAGTGAAGGCATACACCGACGCCTACTATCAGGCCGGCGAGGAATACAGTGTGCTGATTGCCCACGAAGCTCGTGATGCCGCACAGAGATTTGTCGGATATACCGGCTTTACTTCCGACGGTGTCAGCATATATGTGCCTTGTTCGCAGAAAGAGCATAACTTTAGAGTTGGCGACATTATAAGCGTGAGACTTCTGCCTGCGACAAACGGTATAAATGTCTTTGACATCTTGGGGATTGACGACACGCAGTCATTTACGAAAAATACGGCTTTCGACTGCCTCATGCAGGAAATCGCAGTGCCCGAGGCAATGGAAGACAGCGAGGAGAGCGGAAGCGAAGAGCTGCTGCGCGACCCCGACGAAATTCTCAATACCGACGATGTGCGAGAACTCATAGAGATTATCCGGTTCAATGCCATTGCCTCCACCGACCTTATGCGGGCCTACGACTATCTGCGTTTCGCGGCGCTTATGGCCAGAATCATTGCCGACGACAGCCTGGCTGCGACTTTGCGGACACATGCCAAATTGCTAACCCTTCACAAGGATTATGCAACCAATGCGAAACTCGATCCTGCGAAACTCGATCCACTGCGTGCGCCGGCTTCTGAGAATGAGCTCCTGGGCATGATTTTCCACCGACTCGAAATGGTGTCGTGGCTGTCGAACCAGGAGTATACAGAGCGCCTTTACAAAACCGTAGCCAATCCTGCATCTGAGCTCGAGGGCAGCATAGCCCGTCTTGTGCTCTCATACAACATGCTTATGGGAGGTGAAACCGAAGTGAACAAATCAATAGCCGATGGCATACGCCAGGAGATAATGAAAAAGCTCAATGTAAATAACGAAATACGTATGGGCAAACATTATGGCTCCGAGTCGAAATACGTCGAGTTCAAGACTTCGCTCGTCTTTCCGCCTGTCAAGCCTGGCGAGAAAATGGTGGAGAATCCCCTCAAGCAGCAGCATAATATTCTCACCCGAATCGCCGGTCTGCTCAACGCCGAAGGAGGCCATCTCTATCTCGGCGTGAACAACGAAGGCTATGAGGTGGGTATGCCCGACGACTTCCGCTACTACGAGCGTCATACCGTTTCCGACGGCAGGTATATGCATAAGATTAAAGACGTTGCTTCGCTATGTCTCTTTATCAATCACCTCGTCACTTATAACTTCGGAGAGACTGTTGCCCGAAAAATCAATATAGCCCAGGACCCCGAGGCCCATAAAGGAGTTGTCGACATACAGGTAGAACGTTCGCTCGAGCCAGTCCGCATTGACAACGAACTGTGGGTGCGCCAGACCGGTGAAGTCACGCGCCTCATATCCGACGAAAAATCAATACGGGAATTCGAGGAAGAACGCAAGGATTTGCGCCTCCGAGAGCAAATTTCGCTCAGGGCAAAATTGGAGGCTGCCGACGAAGCCGAGGAAGCCGAAGAAATCATAGTTGCCGAAGAGCAGTGCGCACCCCGTGATACTGAAAATGAGGCGTCTGAAGAAACTGCTCCCGCCGAGTATAATGCCGAGGAACCTAAGGCCGACGAGGCGACTATAGCCACCTCAATGTGGCGTCCCAATGTGTACAGAAGCTATGAGTCAGATTTTGTCGAGCCCTACGGTTTCCTATACTTCTTCAAGGATAACAAACTGCTTTTCTCTACGTCCGACCTCTACACCTATCCCGGCGCAGACGACTGTGTGCAGACTCTTGTTATTCCTCATGACATGGAAAACGCATACCTTGTCATAGGATATGACAATGAACGCGCCCTTCGAATTTCTCTTTCAGAGATTTACCAGAAGGCGAAGACCTCGAAGACAATAAACTTCAATGCCGACTATGAGGTGCTCTTCGTTGCACTGGCTTCGAAGGACGACGCTCTTGTGGTGATGGGAGCCGACAGTGCCGACACTCTGTGGCGTAGAGCTGTAAAAATCTCCTCTATCGACGCTAATCATCTCATGAGCAAGCCTGTAAGGCTGCACGAGTCGCCTATCAACCGTACATTCGGATTTGAAATTGCCGATGCTTCAGCTTTGTCGCATTTCAAAGACTGCATGAGCGACAAACTTGCTCCAAAACGTTTTGGTGAGACAATGAGAGTGAAGACCTCGTCGCCCGACCTCGAATACAAGCTTAAACAACTCATAAAAGATTGCATCCCACAAGTAAACTGAGACTATGCCACTTATTTCTATAATCACTGTGTGCTATAACGCCGCCGATACAATTGAGCGGACTATCGCGAGTGTCGACGCGCAGACATTCGACGACTATGAGCATTTCATTGTCGACGGCAAATCGTCTGACGCAACGCTTGCAATCATAAAATCGCATCCCGACAGCCGACGCCGTTGGATATCGGAGCGCGACGGCGGAATATACGACGCAATGAACAAGGGCATGTCGATGACTTCAGGCGATTATCTGATTTTTCTTAATGCCGGCGACAAGTTGCACTCGCCCGATACGCTCGCAGTCATAGCAAAGGCAATCGCCGAAAACAACCGACCGGGCATTGTATACGGGCAGACAGATATTGTAGACAACGATGGCTGCTATCTCCGTACACGGCATCTGTCGGCTCCCAAAGAGCTCACCCTCCGCAGTTTTGCCGACGGAATGCTTGTGTGTCACCAATCTTTTGTAGCTCTGCGTCGCATAGCGCCTTCGTATCAGCTCAAATACCGTTTTTCGGCTGATTACGACTGGTGTATAGGATGCCTTCAGCATTCGCGCTGCAGCATAGGTCTTACCGACACTGTCTTCACCGATTATCTCGACGAAGGAGTTACCACACGCAACAGACGCGCCTCGCTCATAGAGCGTTTCCGAATCATGTGTTTTTACTACGGAACGCTGCCGACAATTCTCCGGCATGTGAAATTTGCTCTCCGGGCAATAAAGCGTCAAATGAATAAGTAAAATAATATGATACTGTTGAATACGACATTCAGCATCGATGCCTCGGCAGCTGATGCTTTCAAACAATATATAATAGAAGAGTTCGTGCCTCGTGCCGAAAAAGCGGGTATGTACAATATACTCCTCACAGGAGTCCGCGACCGTGAGACACAGCCGGCACTTGCGCCGTCGCGTACTTTCGCACTGCAGTTCAGGGCTCCCTCACAGCAAGTGTATGACGAGTTTGCTGCCCACACGCTTCCGCTGGTGACTCGTTATATCAAGCGTAAATGGGCCGGAAAAATTGCGATGTTCGATACTGTGCTCGATGTAGTCCATGACCATAACAAGACAGCCGCAAATGATTGAGCAGTCTGTAAAAAAAGCCGACCGAATAATTTTAGGCATCGACCCCGGCACGATAATCATGGGCTACGGCATACTTGGCGTATACGATAAAAAACCGGGCATGATAGCCATGGGCTTGATAGAACTGTCGAAAATCGGAGACCACTATATGCGTCTGGCTCGTATCTACGAGCGCGTGAAAATGCTTGTGGAACAATATTGCCCCGACGAAGTGGCTATTGAAGCGCCATTCTTCGGCAAAAACGTGCAGTCTATGCTCAAGCTCGGTCGAGCACAAGGCGTGGCCATGGCTGCGGCACTCTCGCATCAGGTGCCTATCTGTGAATATGAACCTCGAAAAATTAAACAGGCAATAACCGGAAACGGAGCCGCTTCGAAAGAACAAGTATGCGAAATGCTCATACGCATACTGTCGATTTCTCGCGAAAATATTCTTCCGAAACTGGATGCCACTGATGCGCTTGCTGCCGCTCTATGCCATTTTTACGAGTTGGGCAAGCCTTCAGTGCCAAAGGCTTCGTCGTGGAAAGATTTTATAGCGAAAAACCCCGGCAAGGTAAAAGGCCTGTAACCCGATAAACGCAAAAACAATGGATCCTGAAAAAGAACGTATAGAATATCTCCGACGCGAACTTCACCGGCATAATTACAACTATTATGTGGCAAATTCGCCCGAAATAGGCGACAAGGAGTTCGACATGCTCATGAAAGAGCTGGAAGCACTAGAAGCTGAACACCCCGAAATGTACGACCCGAATTCGCCCACGCAGCGTGTCGGCTCCGACCTTTCGACCGGTTTTGAGCAGGTGCGTCACATTTATCCGATGTTGTCGCTTGCCAATACTTATTCAATCGATGATGTCGAAGCGTGGTTCAAACGCGTCGACGAAGCCCTCTCGGGACAGGATGTGACAATAGTCGGCGAGATGAAATTCGACGGCTCCGGAATATCTCTTATTTACGAGCATGGCAAACTTGTCAGAGCAGTTACCCGCGGCGATGGTGAGGTGGGTGATGTCGTTACAGACAATATACGCACAATAAAAAGTATTCCGCTTCAGCTTCAGGGTAGCGGCTGGCCCGATTTTTTTGAAATACGTGGTGAAGTGCTGCTGCCATGGGCCGCTTTCGACCGACTCAACGCAGAGCGTGCCGAGGCCGGCGAGCCCTTGTTTGCCAATCCGCGAAATGCGGCTGCCGGCACGATGAAACTTCTCAATCCTGCCGAAGTGGCGCATCGCGGACTCGATGCGTATCTCTACTACTTGCTCGGCGATAACCTGCCGTACGACAATCATTACGATAATATGATGGCAGCCCGTTCGTGGGGTTTCAAAGTGAGCGATGCCATGACTTGTCTCCATTCAATCGACGAAGTCGACAAATATATAAACTATTGGGACAAAGCCCGCAAAACTTTGCCGGTGGCGACCGACGGCCTTGTGTTCAAAGTAAACTCTCTTCGACAGCAGCTTAATCTCGGGTTCACGGCCAAGTCTCCCCGATGGGCGGTAGCGTATAAATTCGCGGCCGAACGCGCGCTTACCCGTCTGCGGTTCGTGTCTTTCGATGTCGGCCGCATGGGCATCATCACTCCTGTTGCCAATCTCGAGCCTGTGCTGTTGTCGGGTACTGTTGTAAAAAGAGCATCGATGCACAACGAGGATATAATGCGCACTCTCGATATACACGAGGACGATATGCTTTATGTGGAGAAAGGCGGCGAAATCATACCCAAAATTACCGGTGTGGAGATTTCGGAGCGCACTCCCGGCGCGCCTCCGGTGTCGTTTGTAAGCCATTGTCCGGCTTGCGGCGCCCGTCTTGTGAGAGTTGAAGGCGAAGCTGCGTGGGTCTGCCCGAATAAAGAAGGCTGTGTGCCACAGATAGTAGGGCGCATCGAGCACTTCGTAGGCCGTCATATGATGAATATCGACGGTATCGGTGAGGAGACCGCTGCTGCGCTTTTTGCCCACGGTTTTATACGCAATGTCGCCGATCTCTACGACCTTACAGCTATGCAGCTTATGACAATCGAAGGATTTGGCGCCAAAAGTGCCGAGCGTGTGATTGCCGGCATTGAGGCAAGCAAAGAAGTTCCCTTTGAGCGTGTAGTATTTGCCCTGTCAATTCCCTTTGTAGGGGAGACCACGGCACGCAAGGTGGCAAGAGCTGCCAAAAACATCGACACACTGATGTCGATGCCTACCGAACAGCTTGAGGCCATAGAAGACGTAGGCAGCCGTATTGCCGCCTCGATAGCTAATTTCTTTGCAGATGAGCAAAACAAGCGTATGGTAGAGCGACTGCGTGTCGCCGGACTTAAAATGGAGGTTGCCGTAGCTTCCGAGAGCCAGCCGCTCTCTGACACACTCGCAGGGAAAACATTTGTTATCAGTGGTGTTTTTGCAAAGCACAGCAGAGAAGAGTATAAAAGCCTTATTGAGCGCCACGGCGGTAAAAATTCCGGTTCTATTTCGAAGAAGACCGACTACGTGCTTGCCGGTGAAAATATGGGGCCTGCAAAACTAGAAAAAGCAAACAAACTCGGAATTCCCGTAATAAGCGAGGATGATTTTCTGCGCATGACCGGCGAATAATATTGTTTATATGTAGCATCCCGAGAAAAATTAGTAACTTTGCATGAATATTTGACATCAATTATTATGCCTGAACAGAAAAAAGAAATAGTTCTCAGTGGCATCCGCGCCACTGGAAACCTCCACCTCGGCAACTACTATGGCGCTTTGCGCAAATTTGTTGCCGTTCAGAATGACTACGACTGCAACTTTTTCATAGCCGACCTTCACGCCCTCACAACAAACCCCAATCCTGATGATTTGCATAGGAATGCGCGCCAGATTCTCGCCGAGTATCTGGCAGCCGGTCTCGATCCCGAAAAATCTACGATTTTCGTGCAGAGTGACGTGCCCGAGATTGCAGAGATGTATCTGCTGCTCAACATGCATGTAGGTATCGGCGAACTTATGCGTACAACCTCATTTAAAGACAAGGCCCGCAAGGCTCTTGGTATCACGGCAACGTCAGACGACAGCGACGAAGCATTTGAAAAAGAAATTATCGGAGCATCGACAAACAAGCGCGTCAATGCCGGCCTGCTTACATATCCCACACTGATGGCAGTGGATATTCTTATCCAGAAAGCTACAAAAGTGCCCGTAGGCAAAGACCAGCTGCAGCACCTCGAGCTCACACGCCGCTTCGCACGCCGCTTTAATTCGTTCTACGGTGTGGATTTGTTCCTGGAGCCGACCGATTTCAATTTCGGAGGGCAGCCGATAAAGGTGCCCGGACTCGACGGCTCAGGTAAGATGGGCAAGAGCGAAGGCAACTGCATTTACCTTGTCGATGACCCCAAAGTGCTGCGCAAGAAAGTGATGCATGCCGTTACAGATGAAGGCCCCAAAGAGCCGAATTCGCCTATGTCCGAGCCTATTGCCAATCTCTTCACTCTTCTCGAACTGACTTCGAAACCCGAAGTCGTTGAGCAGTTCCGTGACGCTTACGCTGATTGCTCCATACGTTACGGTGACCTTAAAAAGCAGATTGCAGAAGATATTCTTGCCGTCACCACACCTATCCGCGAGCGTGTCAACGATATTCTCTCCGACGAGGCATATCTCGAGAAAGTTGTGCGCATGGGTGCTGAAAAAGCCCGCGAGCGAGCGTCGAAAACGCTCGCAGAGGTAAAGCACATCATGGGTATACGCAAATTCTGAAAACCGGATAGCTGAAAGTTGGCTTCTTCAAAAGAACAACGGCTTGTGCAGGAGCAACAACAGCGGCTCCAGCAGCGTCTCAATCCGCAGTATGTGGCATTGGGACGTCTGCTCGAAATGTCTGTAGCCGAGCTTGAAGAAGAAATACGATCGCGGCTAAACGACAATCCGGCTCTCGAAGTGGTGTCGCCTTCGTCGGGCGACGAGCATGCGCAGGAGAACGATTTCCATGAAACCTCTGAACAGCTTCAGCAGGCCGACTATGCGTCGGAAGACGATATGCCGATTTCATCCCGGCCATACAGCCACAGGGCTGATGGCTATGAGGATTTCGACCCTACTTCGATTGCCGCTGACGATGGTGTCTCGCTTTACGAAGCCGTCATGTCGCGACTGGAGTCGGAGTATGAGATGTCGGATACCGACCGCCGCATCGCAGCCTATATAATAGGAAATTTCGATGAGAGTGGCTATCTGACACGAAGTCTCTCGTCAATTGCCGATGATATAGCCATTGCCGAGGGGTTTGAGCCTCGACCGGAGGAAATGAATCGTGTTTTCAGCCTTATCCGGACCCTTGACCCTCCCGGTCTGGGTGCCGTTGACCTTCGCGACGCCCTTCTTCTGCAGCTCGATGCCAAAAAAGCGTCTGTGACACAACGCACGGCTCGTGAAATTGTGGCCAACTATTTCGATTTACTCTCAAAAAAACATTATTCGCGCCTGGTGGCTCAGCTCGAGATTTCGGAAAAGAACCTTTCGGAAGCCCTCGACCTGATTAAAAGCCTCAATCCCAAGCCGGCATCGGCACTGAGCATCGGCGCGAGCACCGACCGCGTGCGACATGTGAATCCCGACATATCTCTGGAGTATGACAACGACACAGGGACATTTACCATTTCACTGTTGGGCAATATTCCCGAACTCGGTATCGAGGAGAGTTTCACAGAATTGGCTCCTATCGAAAAACCGAGTGCCAATGCGGCCGTAAGGCAACGTCAGCGTCAGGCTCTTGCGTTCAAACGCCGTAAATACGACGATGCAAGTGCCTTCATCGGGCTGTTGCGCATGAGAGCTGAGACTATGATGAAAATAGTGAAGACGATTGTAGACATACAGCGCACATTTTTCATCACAGGAGAGAAAGCCGATATCCGTCCTATGATACTCCGTGATATTTCGGAGCGGACAGGGCTCGACCTCTCTGTTATATCGAGAGCTACAGCTGATAAATATATCCTCACGACGCATGGCGTTTATCCCCTGAAACTGTTTTTCAATGAGCGTCCCGATGCCGAGTCCGATGTGTCGTCGCACGAAATCATCAAGGCTATTCAGACGATTATTGATGCCGAAGACAAGCATTCGCCTATGAGTGACCAGGCGATAGCCGATGCATTGGTCACCCGAGGATATGATATCGCACGCCGAACGGTGGCGAAGTACCGCGAGCGACTCGGTTTGCCGGTGGCAAGATTAAGACGTAATTTGTAATTTCTTTCTATAAGACATAGATATAATGGAAGAAAACAACCAGAAAAGCACAACTGTTGCCCGCACGGCGCATATCATCAGCGATGTGTTCTGCCCATTGCTAACGCCCACATATGCCATGATAGTGGCTATGTGCCTTACAAGATTGTCGTTTTTGCCCGGAGGCATACGCCTGTGGACAACACTCGGCATTTTCGGCATAACCTGTATGTTGCCTCTTGTTTTCATTCTCATTTTGCTGAGAACGGGTAGGGTGAGCGACATGAGCATATCTAACCCCAGGCAACGCCGAGCCCCGTACTGGGCATCGATAATCTGCTATTTTGCCGCTGCTGCATATCTTGCCGCTCTCCATGCCCCGATATGGCTGTCGACATTCTTTGTTGGAGCCGGCCTGGTATCTATTCTGTGCATGATTATCACCAACTGGTGGAAAATCAGTGCCCACACGGCAGGCATAGCCGGTTTTGCTGCAATAGTATTCTGGCTGTCGCGAACCGGCCTTCTGATATATGCGCCGCTCGAATGGAGCAGTATCGCATTTCTGCTTATCGGCGCAATGGCATGGTCGCGCCTGTATCTCAATCACCACACACTCTTGCAGACTGCTGCCGGTGCCGCGCTTGCGTTCTCGGTAGAATATGTTCTGCTTTTTATTATGACATTATAATTTATCCACGATAATTCCACATAACAATATGAGCACAGTAAGCATAATAATGGGAAGCACCTCCGACCTTCCCGTAATGCGCAAAGCCGCCGATTTCCTGGAGCAGATGGAAGTTCCGTTCGAAATGCATGCACTCAGTGCACACCGCACACCGGCAGCTGTAGAGAGCTTCGCGTCGGGAGCGAAAGACCGCGGCGTGAAAGTGATAATAGCCGCAGCCGGCATGGCAGCCGCTCTGCCGGGTGTGATTGCCGCACTCACTCCATTGCCTGTTATCGGCGTGCCTATTGCCTCTACACTTGACGGCATTGACGCTATGCTTTCTATCATACAGATGCCTCCCGGCATACCTACGGCTACCGTGGGTATAAACGGCGCACTCAATGCGGCTGTGCTCGCTGTGCGCATTCTGTCGCTCAGCGATGAAGCACTTGCCGGCCGCTATGCCGCTTATTGCGCGAGCCTTTCTGCCAAGGTCGAGAAGGCCGATGCAGAACTTGCCGCTATCTCCGATTACAAATTCAAGACCAATTGATTTCTGTGGCATCACAAGTTCAAGCCTCTTCTTTGCGCCGCAAAGTGAACCCGGTTGATATATCGGGTGTAATTGTCGGCGCTCCAAAACCGGTCGTGATTCAGTCGATGACAACTACACCGACACTCGATACTGAAGCGTCGGTGACGCAGACAGAGATAATTGCAAACGCCGGTGCAGAACTGGTGCGCCTCACCGCTCAAGGCGTCACTCACGCTGCAAATCTCGCCAATATCAAGCGCGAACTGCTTGCGCATGGATGCTCTGTGCCTCTTGTGGCCGACATCCACTTCAACCCTGCAGCAGCTTTCGAGGCCGCAAAGCACGTGGAGAAAGTGCGTGTTAATCCCGGCAATTTCTTCGATCCCGGCCGCACTTTTCGCAAGATGGAATTCACGGATGAGGAGTACAATGCAGAACTGAGCCGCATACGCGAGAAGTTTGTGCCATTTCTCGAACTTTGCCGCAGTAATGGCACCGCAATACGAATCGGAGTGAATCACGGTTCGCTCAGCGACCGCGTGATGAGCCGCTTCGGCGACGGTGCCGAAGGCATGGTAGAGTCGGCTCTCGAATATCTGCGAATCTGTCGTGACGAGCATTTTGATAATGTAGTTGTGTCAATCAAGGCATCCGACGTTCCTGTAATGACCGATACCGTGCGTCTGCTTGTGGAGCGTATGGCTGCCGAAGGTATGGCATATCCTCTTCATCTGGGTGTGACTGAAGCCGGCAATGCTCTCGAGGGCCGCATCAAATCGGCAGTTGGTATTGGTTCGCTTCTCAGCGACGGTATTGGAGATACCATACGCGTGTCGCTCAGTGAAGCCCCCGAGAATGAAGTGCCTGTGGCAAGAATGATAGTTGACCACTGCATGGAAAATTTAGCCACAGCCGGCGCTGCGTATTTTAACCGGTCTCAAGGCCGAAGGCCCTCCGAAGCATCTGCGTGCGGTATGGGCGGCCAAAATAACACCGTCATTTTAAACGACACAGTTGGGGCAGAGCAGCTTCTGGCCGATAAAAAGGCCATAGTGCTTACACTTGACACTCCGGGTCGCCCCTCGCAAGTGCGTCGACTGGTGGACTACAATAATCCGTCTCCGGTAATGGCCATTTTCTCCTATCCTGAAATCAGCGATAAAGAGCAACTGATTGTGGCTGCGGCTACCGACATAGGTGCGGTGATTCTCGAAGGCTATCGCGACGGAGTAGGCCTTGTATCGCCATTACTTAGCGAAAAAGAGGCGGTTGACCTTTGCCGCAAAATAGTGCAGGCAACCGGCATAACCCGCTATCAGGCTGAAATAATAGCCTGCCCCGGATGCGGACGCACCCTTTATTCGCTTCCCGAAGTGCTCGAGGACGTGAAGAAGGAATGTCTGCATCTCAAAGAGCTTAAGATAGCAGTTATGGGCTGTATAGTCAACGGACCGGGAGAAATGGCCGGTGCTGACTATGGCTATGTGGGCGCCGCGGCAGGAAATATAAGTCTATATCGCGGAATAGAGTGCGTGGAGAAGAATATACCTCAGAGCGAAGCTCTTGAGCATCTTGTCGCACTGATAAAAGCCGACGGCAAATGGCATGAGAAAGGAGCGGACGAGTGACGGTTGCCGAGCCTGAAGTAGTGGAATTCGATAACGGGCTACGTCTGGTGCATATACACCAGCGTGGTTCGGGCGCAGGTATTTTCGGAATATCTGTCCGGGCCGGAAGCGCCGATGAGCTCCCTGGCGAAGAAGGACTGGCACACTTTGTGGAGCATACGCTTTTCAAAGGCACTGCCCGCCGTTCGTCGTGGCATATCATCAATCGTATGGAAGCCGTAGGAGGTGAACTGAATGCTTTCACGTCGAAAGAAGAGACCGTAATCTACAGTGTTTTCCCTTCGGGAAATGCACCGAGGGCCATAGAACTTATAGCTGATCTCACCATCAATTCGCGCTTTCCGGATAAAGAACTCGATAAAGAGCGCGAAGTAGTGATTGATGAAATCAACTCATACCGTGATAATCCCTCGGAGGCGATTTTTGATGATTTCGAAGTTTATGCGCTCTCACCGGCTCCGACTGCTCACAACATACTTGGAACTCCGGCCGGTGTACGGAAGCTCACGAGTGCCGACTGCAGGGAGTTTTTAAGGCGCAACTATCGCTCGGAGAACATTGTGGCTTTCTACTCCGGTCCGCAGACTTTGTGCCATATCGCACAGCAGGTATCGCGATATTTCGATGCTTTGCCGCGTGGAGCCAAAGAGTGCGTAGTGTCCGAAAATCTCCGATATGATGTGGCTCTGTTCAACCGCACAGAAATTATGCGGATTCATCAGACCCATGCCATACTTGGGTGCGGTGGCCCCGGATTGCTCGATATCCGTAGGCATGCCATGGCGCTTCTTGCCAACATTGTTGGAGGCCCGGGCATGAATTCGCTGTTGAACATCGAGTTGCGCGAGCGCCGAGGCCTTGTATATTCGGTTGAAGCATCTACCGCATTTTTCGCCGACGGAGGGCTGCTGACAGTATACTTCGGATGTGACAGGCATGATTTGGATGAGTGTCGCCGCCTCTGTGTCGATGTTTTCCGGTCGATTGCCGACGGAAATTTTACCGAACGCCGTCTCGAACTGGCAAAAAAACAATATCTCGGTCAGCTTGCCATTGCTTTTGAAAACAAAGAAAATCGTATCATGGATGCGGCGCGCGCCGTGCTTTTCCGCGGTGCACTCAGTTCGTACAACCATATTCGCGATGAAATCAAAGGGGTTACGGCAGAACACCTCGCCGCATTGGCCTTGCCGATGTGCGAGCCGTCGTCACTCGTATTTACTTATAAATGACTTTTCGGATGAAAAAGCTTCTTAACGTATTTTTGTTGCTTGCTGCGGTTTTTATAGCTTCGTGTTCAAACGAGGCCGTAGAGAAACTCGCGCGTGAAGTCGAGAGTTTCAATAAAGATTGTCCGCGACAGTTTGGCACGACAGTGCTGCGGAGTATAATCTATGACAAGAGCGACAATGAAGTGGTGCTGACTTATATCGTCGACGAGAAATATACCGATATGTCGACATTGTCGGGTGTTGATGCTGAGCAGCGACGTTATCTTCAGGCATTTCTCGGCAGTGAGTCGACAGCTGGTTTTCTTAACGACCTTGTCGCGGCAGAAGCATCGTTCTGCATCCGCTTCGAGGGTAATGAGTCGGGCATCACGGAATCGGTGTCGCTTAGTGCCGACGAACTAAAAGCTATAGACCTGAAGTCTACGGGCGATGACAATGACCGTGAACAACTCGAGGGACTTGTGGCTTTGGCAAACAGGCAGGCGCCATCCGAAATTATTGAGGGAGTCACATTCTCATCGGTTGTCCTTGCCGACAGCTCTATCGATTATTTCTATGTCTACGACCCGGTAAAAGTGACAATAATGTCAGACAGTCTCGAAGCCATGCGAAAACTCGCGGCCGAGGAACTTCGTGAAGAGCTGACCGCACCCGAATCTCGCCAGCAGTTCGACATAATACGCAAGCTCGACCTTGCCGTGCGGCTCATATATTCGCCAGCCGATACAACAGCCGAAGAATACAAGCTTGTAATCACTTCGGAAGAAATAGCAGGTTTTTAGAGTTAAAATAGGTAATTTCGCTACGACCTTCAGAATTAATTTCTAACTTTGTTCTATATTAGGACAATTGTCAGCGAGACGAAAACCATTTGCAAGCAATACCATACAGAACGCACTTCATGAAGCTTATCTTCAATATACATTATCGCACAAACTGGGGAGAATCCGTATACATTAGCGGTGACACCGTAGCCTTGGGCGGCAACGACCTGTCGCGCGCAGTCAGACTCGAACACGAAAGCGACGGAAAGTGGTCGGTAGAAGTCGAAATCTGCGACACTGCGGGAGATTTTACCTACCGTTATGTGATAAAACGTGATGACGGTTCAGTTGTCGAAGAGTGGGGCAAACCGCATAGATTTGTTTCTTTCCCGGCAACCGGAGTAGTACGTATTTTCGACTCCTGGCAGGTGCGTCCCGATGATATGCCCATGTATTCCTCTGCGATTGCGGGCTGTGTCAACCTCCGGGATACTCCGGCCAACAGTGTGCAGCCCGCGGCCGGCTTCGTGACGATATGCGTCGAAGCTCCCATGGTCGGCAAAGATGAGACGCTTGTGCTCTGTGGCGAAAGCGCGCAACTTGGCGCATGGGTTCCTGCAAACGGAGTGCGAATGAACAGTGCCGTATATCCTGTATGGAAAATCAATCTGCCGGCAAGCTGTCTCAGTGCTGGTACGCAATATAAATTTGTCGTTGTCAAAACATCTGACGGCGAGACCGTCTGCTGGGAAGATGGTGATAACCGACATATCGGTGTGGACGCATCGGTGTCGGAGGCCACGATAATACAAGGGCTTCGCGTGAGGTGCAATAAGCTGTGGCATGGGGCCGGCACTGCAATTCCTGTATTTTCTTTAAGGAGCGACGCCGACTTTGGTGTGGGTGATTTCTACGACATCATTCCGCTGGTCGACTGGGCAGTGTCGACAGGCCAGTCATTCATTCAGCTTTTGCCGATAAACGACACCACGATGACGCGTTCGTGGATGGATTCATATCCCTACAATGTAATATCCACTTTTGCGCTTCATCCTATATATCTGCGTCTTGAAGAAGTAGGCGTGCTTGCCGATGACTCCCGACGCGAATATTACCATAGACTTGGACAAGAGCTGAATCAATTGCCGAAATTGGACTATGAGCGGGTCTATAATGGCAAAGAAGCTTATCTTCGAGAGATTTTTGCTCAGGAAGGAAACAAAACGCTCAACAGCGACGAATTCAAGTCGTTTGTTGCGCGAAACAGTTCGTGGCTCATGCCATATGCTGCATTCTGCACGCTTCGCGACCGCTTCAACACGGCCGAATTCGAAAAGTGGGGCATGTATGCGGTTTATACTCCCGAGGTACCTGCAAAGGTAGAGCGCGAAGCGCCGGAAGAGATGAACTTCGTTTATTTTCTGCAGTATCACCTTGACCGGCAGATGACGCATGCTCACAATTATGCCAAGACACACGGCATAGCGCTAAAAGGCGACATTCCCATAGGCATATCGCGCAACGGCGCTGATGCCTGGCAGAATCCACGCTTGTACAATATGGATTGTCAGGCCGGCGCGCCTCCCGATGACTTCTCTGTCAATGGGCAGAACTGGGGCTTCCCTACATACAATTGGGAAGTGATGAGCAACGACGGATTTGCATGGTGGAAAATGCGCTTTGCCAAAATGGCGGAGTATTTCGACGCCTATCGCATAGACCATGTACTCGGTTTCTTCCGCATATGGCAGATTCCTATCGATGCCATACACGGACTGCTCGGATGTTTCTATCCGGCATTGCCTTTCACTGCCGACGAATTGCGCGACAATTACGATTTCTGGATTCTCCTCGACATTCATACCCGTCCGTATATTACAGATGATGTGTTGAATCATGTCTTTGGCGACATGGCTCAGCAAGTTCGAAGTCGTTATCTTGATTCTACGGAAGATAAGCGCTACAAACTGAAGGACAGCTTCAACACACAGCGCAAAATTAGAGATTACTTTGCAGAAAATAACGACATCGAAAACGCCGAACTTATCTGCGTGGGGCTCATGAATCTTGTCGACGATGTTCTTTTCATCGAGGACCCGGTTGAAAAAGGTAAATACCATCCGCGTATATCAGCACAGAATACATATATCTACCGTTCGCTCAACGAATATGAGCGCTGGTGTTTCAACCGTTTGTACGAAGACTTTTTCTATCACAGACACAACGATTTCTGGTACGAGAAGGCCATGTGGAAGCTGCCGCTTCTGATTGCTTCGACTGATATGCTTGCTTGTGCCGAAGACCTCGGAATGATACCGGCATGTGTGCCTGACGTGATGCATCGTCTTCAGATTTTATCGCTTGAAATACAGCGGATGCCTAAAGAATTCGGTGTTGACTTCGATAATACATTGAAATATCCATATTATTCCGTATGTACTACGTCGACCCACGATATGGGCGGTATACGCCAGTGGTGGGAAGACGACAGAAATCGGGCTCAGAAGTACTACAACGAAGTACTGCGCGAGAACGGAGTCGCCACTGCAGGTGCCGAGCCACAGATTTGCCGGAGCATTATCGATTTGCATCTGCAGTCGCCGGCGATGCTTTGCATATTGCCTTTACAGGACTGGCTCTCGATTGACGGGAAAATACGACGCGACGATCCTCGCGAAGAGCAGATAAATGAGCCATCCAATCCCCGTCATTACTGGTGCTATAGGATGCATCTCACCGTCGGACAGTTGGCAGACAGCGAAAATTTCAACACCACTCTTCGTGATATGATAAAAAAATCAGGCCGGTAACAAGATGCCTGACAGACTCTGAACAATCAATGGCAATCACCAGAACACAAATAGCATCGGTAGTATGGAAGATTTTCCGTGCTGTTGTTTCGGCATTGCTTCTGGCAGCGGTTCTGTTGCCGGTGAGTCTGTATGTGCTGCTGTCAATCGACCCGGTTCAGAACGAAATACGCAGCTTTGGCTCTAAAGAACTTAGCCGCCTGCTCGGTGCCGATGTGAAAATCGGCAGGGTGATGATTCATCCTTTCAACAAGCTTGATATCCGCGATGTTAGTCTCTCGGTAGGCAACGATACAATTGCGAGACTCGACCGAGTCAGCGCCGCCTTCGAGCTTATGTATTTTTTACGCACCCGTCGGTTTGTGATTGACTATGCTTATGTCGACGGCATGTATGCCGGCATATCTCGCGAGACTCCCGACTCGCCGCTCAATATACAGACAATAATAGAGCATCTTAAATCCGATAAGCCTCGGGAAGAGAAACCATTCGATTTAGAGATAACCACAGTAATCATACGCAATGCCTCGGCGAGCTACGATGTTCTGTCGGCTTCGCAACCCGACTCGGCCAAATTCTGTCCGCAACACATAGCAGTGCACAATCTCGCCGTGAATGCATACATACCGCGAATCAGCAACAACCGCTATCAGGTGCATCTCGACCATTTATCGTTCTGCGAGCGTAGCGGATTTGAACTTAAGGCACTGCATGCAAAAGCCGACTTCGGCCGCAGCGGCGCCCGTCTTTATGATTTCAGTCTCGAACTTCCCGAAAGCCGCCTTGCCTTTGAGCCGCTTGAGTTAAGTTTTTCGGGCTATGAAGATATGCCGCGTGCCCTGCGAGAGGAAACTGTTGTCATCAACACCACCGGTACCAATACCGTATACCTTCCCGACCTCCGGGCATTTGCGCCCGTTCTCGAAGATTTTGACTGTCATGCCTCGCTCGTTCTTGGTGCCGAGGGTTCGCTTGACAACGTACACATCAATACCCTTGCTATCCGCGATGGGCGTGGGAGGGCATTCTCCCTCTCAGCCTCGGGCAATGTAGTGCATCCGGCCAACCGTGACGACATGTCGTATACTCTCGAGCACGCGAAGCTTAATTTCGATGGTCGCGATATTGTGAGAATCTTCCATAAAATACTGCCAGAGAACGCATCCGGATTACTCTCGCAGGTGCCCGATTACAACATAGAGCTGTCGGCCTCTGGAACAGTAAGCAACGGTATGGCATCAGTAAAGGCATTCGGCACTCCCGGCACAATCTCGGCGAAGGCCCGATATTCGGGCTCGAACCGCAACTATACCTTCACCGGCAATCTCTCCACTGAGAATCTTAACCTTGGCCTGCTTACAGGTAATTCCACATTGGGAATGCTCACCGCCGACATTGACGGCTCTGCCTGTTCGGGACGTAAACCGTCGGCAGACATCAAGGCACAGATATCATGCCTCGGGTATAATGGATATGATTACAGAGGCATAAAGGCTGCTTTAAAAATGAGCGGCGGCAAGCGAGTCGAAGCTGATTTTTCGCTTAACGATCCTGCTGCGCGCCTGCTCGCATATTGTGTATATGACAACAGCGAGGGGCTGCATAATATAAGCGGTACTGCCACTGCATCGGAAATCGACCTGCATAAACTGGGTATTGTAAAAGAAAAAGAGGGCTATCTTCTTAGCGCGAAAATGAATGTTCAGGGCGCATGCTCGAGTATCGATGACATCAGCGGCATTGCCGGGCTTTACGATATCCGCTGGCTCGACAGGTACGGACGTGGAATCAGAGTGTCGAAGGTCGAACTCAGTGCAAATCCTACAGCCGACGTGCCGACCCTATCGATTGACTCCGACGTGCTGAAAGGCAATATTTCGGGTACATATACTCTGTCGACATTGCCTGAACAGCTGCAGGCGATGGTGACGCATTTCATGCCTGCACTTATCCTGGCCAAACAAACGCAGCCGAGCAAGAAGCATAGAGGAGACAATGATTTTCATTTTGATTTCAAACTATTGTCGTCGGAAGCGCTCACTGAATTTCTGGGCATTCCGTTCCATGTGATGTACGACATCGACATCGACGGTGCAGTAAACAGCCGCAGGGGCATGGCGGTTGTCAATGTCGACGCTCCATACCTGCGTCAGGGAAAGAAACTGTATGAAAACACCTCGGTGCTGGCCTCGCTCGACACCGCACGTGAGTCGAGTCGCATATATCTCACTACCCAGTTTGGCACAAAGAAAGGCGAAATGGCTCTCTCAGGCTTGCTTACGGCTGCAAATAACCGGGTAGACACACACGTCGACTGGACAATAGAGCGTGCGATACCAATCAACGGCACGCTCGGTTTCTCCACACTTCTGCGCAACAAACCAGGAAAGACTGCCGACGGTCCGTTTCCGCTTGACGCCCGGATAGAATTTAATCCCGGAACGATTAATTTCGGAGACGAGACATGGAAAATACAGTCGTCGGCCATCGACATTACGCCGGCAAAAATAGAAGTTGACAACTTCCGTCTTGCCACTACCACGCAGACAATCGACATTGATGGTCTGATTGGCAACGGCGAATTCGACAATCTTGCCGTTGCGCTCGACAGCATATCGCTTCTGCCGATTTTCGAGACTCTTGAAATAGACAACGCCCTGCTAAGCGGACGTGCTACTGGCGTATTTACCGCGCGCAATCTTCTCGGCGACGAGCCATATTTTGCATGCGACAATCTGCATGTCGACTCTATCGGTTATCAGCGTTGCACCATGGGCGATGCCGAGATAAAGGCTGCATGGGACAACCGCCTCCGGGCATTTACGCTTGATGCCGACATCACAGGCGAAAACGGCCGTCTTTCTCGTGTCGACGGAGCGATTTTCCCCTTCGATGAGGCCCTTGACATAGACTTCTATGCCGACAGCATTCCCGTCGACTTCCTCCGGCCGTTTATGGTGGCTTTCACATCATCAATTACCGGACGAGCCAGCGGCCATTGCCGTCTTTTCGGCACTTTCCGCGACATAGACCTCGAGGGAGATGTATATGCCGATAATGTGAAGCTCAAAGTAGATTTTACAGGTACGAGCTACACGGCCTCCGACAGTATTCATATAACTCCCGGAAAAATCGACCTTGACAACATAGTTATCCGTGATTCGGAAGGCCACACAGCGCTGCTCAACGGCTGGGTGCGTCATCAATGTTTCCACTTGCCGTCGTTCCGCTTCGACATAAAAGATGCTCACGACTTCCTGAGCTATAACATCACATCGAGAGACAACCCTGATTGGTACGGCACTATTTACGGCAACGGAGGCGCTTCGATATCGGGCGAACCTGGCGAGGTGAACATAAGCGTGGCCATGTCGACAGCGCCGCGGTCGACTTTCACTTTCGTTCTTTCCGATCGTCTTGATGCCGAAGATTATTCGTTCCTCACCTTCCGCGATGCCACTCCCGACTCACTTAGGGTGGAGAAGCAAGTCTTCGATGATACCCCTGAGGCCGTGCGCGCATTCCGCACAAAGGCCGCCACAGGAGATGATACACCATCGAAATACAACATGGACATCCGTGTCGATGTGACACGCGATGCTGCCATGACCCTTGTAATGGACCCCGTAGGAGGCGACGAAATCAAAGCCCGCGGCGAGGGTAATCTGCGTCTGGTCTATCGCTCGGCCAACAATGACCTCAATATCTGGGGCAAATACACTCTCAACGACGGCAGTTACCGGTTCACACTTCAGGACATAATCATTAAGGAATTCACAATTAAGGAGGGTAGTGAAATACGCTTCGACGGAGACCCATATGCAGTTAAAACCGATATTGAGGCCTACTATGCGACAAACGCAAACCTGAGCGACCTCGATAAGTCGTTTACCGAAGACAAGGAGCTCGCACGAACGAACGTGCCGGTACATGCCCTGATGAAAGTCACAGGCGATGTACGGCAGCCTGCCATAGATTTCGACCTCGAATTCCCGACACTTACTTCCGATGTCTACCGCAAAGTGCGCAGCATTGTGAGCACGTCAGACATGGTCAACCGGCAGATAATATATCTGCTCGCTCTCAACCGTTTCTATACTCCCGACTATATGGCCTCTACCACCAAAGGCTCCGAACTTTTCTCTGTGGCATCGTCGACTATTTCGGGCCAGCTTGGCAATATGCTCGGCAAATTAAGCGATAACTGGAGCATCGCGCCGAATCTGCGCAGCGACCGCGGCGACTTCTCCGATGTTGAGGTCGATGTGGCCTTGTCGAGCCGACTGCTCAACAACCGACTGCTGTTCAACGGCAACTTCGGCTACCGTGACAAGGCGCTCAACTCCAATCAGTTTATCGGCGACTTCGACATAGAGTATCTGCTTAACCGTCGCGGAACATGGCGACTCAAGGCCTACAACCGCTACAATGATCGCAACTACTATATACGCAGCGCCCAGACCACTCAGGGCCTCGGTATCATATTCCGACGCGACTTCGATAGCCTCACATCTTTTCTCCGACGCAAAAAGAAAGACACCTCAGCCGAGCCTGAGGTGCCTGAAAAAGAGAAGTAGCATTTAGTTAAAATTCCGTTTAAAAAAAGTCGTCACTCCCATTGAGCGTGGAAGTGGTGCACGGGGCCATGGCCACGGCCGATGTCGTAACCGGCACCCACTGTCAGAGCTGCGGAAAGGTAGGTTTTGGCTCGTTCTACAGCAGTGTCCAGTGGTGCGCCCAATGCGAGGTATGCGGCAATGGCGGAGGAAAGGGTACAGCCTGTGCCATGGGTGTTGCGAGTGTCGACAATCTCTGACGAGAGAGTGGTTATATGCCCGCTTTCGGCGTTATAGAATACGTCGGTGAGGTTCCCTTCTGTCTGTGAACCGCCGTCGCTGAGGGCGAAGTGGCCGGCCTTGAGCATCACCGATACATGAGTTTCGGAATATAGGGCAGAGAGAGCCCTGGCTGCATCGGACAGTTGGTCTGGATGAGTGATGTCGCTTTCGAGCAGGAGTGAGGCTTCGGGGATGTTGGGGGTGATGACGCGGGCATAGGGAATGAGTTCGTCTCGGAGAGTGCCGATTGCTTCGGGTTGGAGCAGCGGGTCGCCTGAGGTGGCAATCATTACGGGGTCGAGCACCACGTTCCGCACATAGGGGTACTCCTGGAGAGTGGTGAGCACGGTGCGGATGAGTGATGAGCTGTGTAGCATGCCGATTTTGATGGCGTCTGAGCCTATGTCGGAAAGCACGGAGCGAATTTGTCCGGCCACGAAGCTGTCGGGGACAGGATGTACGCCGTAGACACCGCAGGTGTTTTCGTCGACCACGGCCACAACGGCCGATGTGCCGTAGACTCCCAAAGCGGAAAATGTCTTGAGGTCGGCCTGAAGGCCGGCACCCCCCGAGGGGTCGGAGCCGGCTATGGTGAGTGCGCGTCGGTATTGTTTCATAATAGTCAGGGACTGTGTCAGATTATGGCTTCTGGCCAGGATAAATTTTCGTAAGCACCGTGCCAGAAGAGCCATTCCATACGAGTACAAAGTACGAATACATCGGTCATGGCGCGGCATACTATGGGCGAAGCTTCTGCGGCGAGACGGTCGCAGATGTCAATGGCCCGCTGGCTTGAGATTTCGAATGCCGGGTCGGAGTAGGTGGCTATCCAGTCGGAGTATGGGTTGTCGGGTTTCATAGTGGCGGCGATATGTTGGCCTACCTTAAGGTAAACCCAAAAGCAGGGGAGAATGGCTGCGGCTTCCACCTCAACGGTCTCGTAGGCTTGGGCCATGAGTGTGGATGTGTACAGGAGGCAGGACGGCGACATTTCAATCGGGCGCTCGTTTATATAGAGCGAATGAAGGGCTTTCTCGACGGCAACGCCGTCTTGTGCGAATCCGAGAAATGCCTCGGTCATATCGGCTTGAGGCAAGCGCGAGGCTAAGTGCGAGAGCACACGGCAATAGACACCTAAGTAGAGGCTGTCCTGGCCTATATAGCGCTCGAATACTTCGCGTGGAAGTGTGCCGTCAGCGAGCTGAAGCACGAAGGGATGCCGGATAATCTCTTTATAAATGTGGTCGGCGGCGTTCCATGCCTGCTGTGACCAGATATCTGTTGGTGTCATATGTGCATCAGCAAGGTTTGATGGCCGTGATTGCCACATAGTCGCCGCGGTCGTAGCCGGGCACGGGTTCCTCGACATTCATGTCGGAGTAAAGGGGATGCGTGGTGAGTGTCTGTGCATAAGTGAGGTCGCGGAAACCGGTCTCTTCGAGCAGTGCGATTTTTTCGGTTGTGGTGCGCCAACGGGCCACCTTTACGAGCTCTATAGGGTAGGGATTCGGAGGATATGTGCCTTCGAGCAGGGGATGCTCCCATGTGCCGAGGGCCTTTGCGAGATTATACATTATTCCGTAGGTGCTCTCTTTGGGTACGTCGACGAGTACGATGCGTCCGCCTGGGCGCAGAGCCGTGTATACCTTCTCAACGACGCGCTTGAGGTCGGTGATGTAGCTTGGGCATCCGTTGAAAAGAACGGTGTCGTAGACATCCTGTGGAAAGTCGAATTCTTCCGCGGTAGCTTCGGTGACTTTCATGCCGCGACGGCGCGCGATGTCGGCCATTGATGCCGAGGGCTCGACACCGTCGGTGACGGTGATGCCGAAGTCTCTGTTCAAGATTGTCTCGAAGAGGCCGCTGCCGCAGCCTACCGAGAGTATGCGCCCTCCTCCGCGGAGGGTCGAAGCCACCAGACGGGCTTCGGATTCAAGTACGTTGGGATTCTCAAGAAACCATGCATCGTATTCCTGAGCGTATTGGTCAAATCCTTCTATCATGTTTTCAGTTGGTTGTGTATAATCAGAAATCTATAAGTGATGTGTCGAAGGTGAGGAGGTCGACTGTGCAGAGACGTCCGTCGAGCGATGCGCGTCCGGTGGAGAGATATTTCACGGCCTCGCAGGCCTGCATGGCTCCTATGACACCTGGTACTGCTCCGAGGACGCCTTTGGTTCGGTGAGGCAGGGCGCAAAGAGTGTCGCGGTCGGGGTAGAGCTCGGCATAGCGCCGCCGGGTCGCTCCTCCGAAGAGAGTCAGCTGGCCGTGAAACTCTCCTATAGAGCCGTAGATCCATGGTATTGAAAATTCAGCGCAGATGTCGTCGATGAGGTAGCGCGCTGCGTAGTTGTCGGTGCAGTCAATCAGTAGATTGCAGCCTTGCAGGAGGTTTTTGGCGTTGGATGCCGTGAGGCTTTCGTTGCATGCGATGATTTCTATGTCGCTGTTGAGTGCGCGCAGACGCCGCAGGGCACATTCGGCTTTTGGCAGCCCGATTTCGCACTCGCTGTAGAGTATCTGCCGCTGCAGATTGCTGAGACTCACGGTGTCGGGGTCGGCGAGCACGATGGAGCCTACACCTGCACCGGCAAGATAGGTCGCTACTGCTGAGCCGAGGCCTCCGACACCGATTACGGCCACGCGCGATGCCAGCAGACGGCGCTGTCCTTCCTCTCCTATTTGCTCCAGCATCAGCTGACGGGAGTATCGGTTGTCATTCATGGGATGCCTTTTGCTTTCTGGAGAGCTGTGCTATGTCGAAGACGCGGTCCCAGTCTTTCCATACCGCTTCACGGCCGAGGGCTCGCAAATCGGCAGCCACACGTTCGGGCGACGTGTCATCGCTGATAGCGAACTGTTCGAGACTGTTGACATGAGTGGCATAACCGCCGGGCTCGGTATGCGAGCCGGCCGACATCGTAGTCACGCCAAGCGTCGCCATGTTGTTTCGGAAGACGTGGTTTTCGCGAGTGGAGTAAGAGATGTCGACGTCTGGGTCGAATATACGGAATGCGAAAGTGAGCTGAGCCAGTTCGCGGTCGCTCATCACCACATTGGGCTGGAAGCCCGATTCCGACGGGCGCATACGCGGAAAGTTCACCGAGTACTTCGTTCGCCAATAGTTTTTGTGAAGATATGAGAGGTGGCGCGCCATCATCGTCACGTCGGTGCGCCAGTCTTCAAGACCAATAAGCACGCCCATACCGATTTTGTGGACACCGGCCTGTCCCATGCGGTCGAAGCCGTTGACACGCCACTCGAAATTGCTCTTCATGCCGGCAGGATGATATACCTTGTAGCGTTCGCGGTGATATGTCTCCTGAAAGCAGATAACGCCGTTCAGGCCCGAATGTGTGAGACGTTCGTAATCCTCGGCGCTGAGTGGCATCACCTCAATGGAGAGGTTCGAAAAGTAAGGACGACATACCTGCAGAGCTTTCTCGATATAATCGGTGCCTGCAAGTTTAGGATTCTCTCCCGTGACAATCAACAGATTCTCAAATGGACCGAGAGCCTTGATTGCTTTGCACTCGAGTTCGATTTCTTCGGGCGTGAGAATCACACGTTTGATTTTATTGTGGTGGTTGAAACCACAGTAGACGCATGAGTTTGTGCACGAATTGGTGATATAGAGCGGTATGAACATCGATATGGTCTTGCCGAAACGCTGTTCGGTGATTCGACGGCTTCGCCGAGCCATTGTCTCAAGATATGGGGCGGCAGCCGGTGATACGAGAGCCATGAAGTCAAGGTCGTCGAGGCGCTCTTTGCTTAGAGCTCTCTCAACATTGGTAGCGGTCATGCCCATGATTCGGGCTGCGGTCTCGTCCCAGTCGTATTTCTTTAATTCTTCTGAGAACATGGAAAAATCAGTCAAGAAAAGAAGTCAGTGGACTTGAGGCCTGTGCCACGTTGCATATGGCCCCCAGACCGGCTTCATAAGCCTCACGGCCAGCCCGGGTAGCGTCGGCAAAAGCGTGTGCCATGCGCACGGGATTGCCGGCTACGGCAATGGCGGTATTGACGAGTACTGCGTCCGCTCCCATTTCCATGGCCTCAGCCGCGTGGCTGGGAGCACCGAGCCCTGCGTCGACCACTACGGGTATGCGGCTTTGCTCAATTATGATGCGTATGAGCTCTCGTGTGACGAGGCCCTTGTTTGAACCGATAGGGGAGGCCAAAGGCATCACAGTTGCGGCCCCGGCATCTTCAAGACGCTTGCACAGCACAGGGTCGGCCTGGATATAAGGCAGTACGACAAATCCTTTGGCTGCAAGGCGCTCAGTAGCTTTCAGAGTCTCTACCGGGTCGGGGAGAAGATATCTCGGGTCAGGGTGTATTTCGAGTTTGATGAAGTTCGTGCCGAAAGCCTCGCGAGCGAGTTCTGCTGCCAATACGGCCTCTTCGGCATCCCGCACACCGGATGTATTCGGGAGCAGCTGTATGCCATCGGCCATAATATGACGAAGCATGTCGTCTTCACGGTTGTCCATGTCGATGCGCTTCATCGCCATCGTCACCATCTGTGTGCCAGAGGCCTTTATTGCTTCGGCCATTACTTCGTGGCTGCGGAATTTGCCTGTGCCTGCAAAAAGACGAGAGGTAAATTCCTTGCCGCCTATTATAAGAGGTTTCATGTGTTTTCGATATGGATATTATTTATTATATTCACTATTTTTGCCGTAGCTGCCGCAGGATTCTGTGTCTTTACGATTGAACCGCTGAGCGCTATTCCCTCGGCTCCGGCCTTCATGATTGGTACGATATCGCTGTCTGTGATGCCGCCGATAGCCACAAGCGGCAACCGAAGATAATGCTTATGGCGAAAATCGGTCGCCTTACGGTAGCCTTCGAGCCCTAAGACGGGGCTGAGGTTCTTTTTGGTCGTAGTAAATCTGAACGGCCCATAACCGATATAGTCAGCTCCTGCCTGTGCGACGGCGATTATGTCATCGGTTGTGTTGGCCGTAGCACCGATAATTCGGTTAGGGCCAAGAATCCGTCGGGCTTCATTTACAGGCATATCGTTCTTACCCAGATGCACCCCGTCGGCATCCGTAAGCCCGACGAGTTCCACATGATCGTCCAGCAGAAATATCGCTCCGGAATCATGACAAAGTGGCGCTATTTGTCGGGCCGCTTCGGTCAGCTTGTCCAGTGGCGCGTCTTTCCAACGCAACTGTACCCAACGGCATCCGCCCGCTATTGCTTCTTTTGCCTGTGTTATGGCATTGTCAATGCTTACGGGATTCGTAATCAACTGCAGACAGAACTGTTCGGCTGAGAAACGACGTCGCCAGGCTTCTCCTAGCATTGCCGCTCCGTCGAATCCCATATAACGCAACGCATCTATACAGTCTTCAGTAATACCGCCGAGGGCGATAACAGGCACCGGGTGGGGCTCAGAGAGATATGCCTTCACTTTTTCAAGGTCAAGACTGCCTGTATAACCGGGTTTAGAGATGCTGGGGAAGACAGGGCTAAGAGTCACATAATCGAAATCTCCGGCAGTGATGACCTCGGCCATACTGTGGCAGCTGCGACTTACACGGCCTTTCCATTGGTCGGGGGGTGTGGGATTGCGACTGTTTAGATGCACACCCCCAATGTTGTATTTCTGTGCGAGAGTGAAGCAGTCGTGAAGACACAGGCGACCGTACAGCTCCTCCGGAATATCTGTCAGAAGTCGTTCTATTGTGTCTTCCGGGCAGTCGGGCTTGCGAATGTGTACATAGTGAACCTCTCCGCTGCGGAGTCGGGCTTTGATAAGCTCTGCCTCCGTGAGAAAACAATAAGGCACCGTAACGGCAATGCGGAGAAAATGGCCGTACGGCTGTTTGCCGTCAGCCACCACAGACGGCGCTGATTACTGTGATTTTCATTCCCTCCCGAAGAAGAGTAGTGTTCCACTCGCTACGGCGTACAAGACTGCCGTCGACTGCTACGGCACGTCCGGGGCCGTCAAGATTCTCAGCTGCGAGCAATTTGCCCAAAGTCACCGTAGTCTGGGCTACTTCGGTGATGTTTCTGTTGATTTCTACTTTCATAATTCAAGTCCTTACATCGGTGCTAACCGCGTCAAGTTCCAAGGGTACGTCGCCGGATTTGTTGCATTGGCTCCGACGGCCTCTCTCAGCCCCGTTGCCGGGGCACCCCTCTTGATTTGTATTTTCAATGCCGCAAAGGTAAGCAATTCTTCTGACAGATTCAAAAAAAATTACTTGGTCCCATCAATGCCCTAAACAAAACACAAAAAAAACGGATAAACCTGCCGGGCTTGCGTAACAATTGCAATACTTTTTGTATTTTTGCAGAAATTTAATGACAAAACGTATGAAATCGACATTCTGCAAAGTATTTCTATGTGTGGCTCTTCTTGCCTTTATGACATCGTGTGGCAAAAAGAGCCAGGGCCCTTCGCCTCTCATCGCCCAGGCCGAACGTATCAACAGCACACTCGTAGAGCTGGCCGATAAATCGCCAATGTATCTCGACGGCGCCTCGGCAGAGTACCTCGATGCAGTGCTAAAGGTAAATATAGAGTTTGCCGACACTACAGTGCATGTAAGCAACATCTCCGACGCGCTCGTGCAGTATGTCGTGGCTCAGTATATCAAGGCTCATCCCGGAGCTGACCTTGATGTAGTGCTCAATACACTCTCACAGGAAAAAGGTAGTCTCAACATAGTGCTTGGCGATACTTACGGAGAGTCGCGCGAATATTCAATCGCCGCAGCCCGTCTCAAGAAACTCTACCAGACCAAGCCCATGGAGCTGAGTTTTAATGATGTGAAAGCAAATGTGAGCGACATCATGGAGACCCGTTGCTCAGTGCTCGCACAGCAGTACAAAGCCGAAAGTGTGGAATTCTCCATTTCAGGAGGTTTTGCACAGTACACTTTTAACTTTGCACGTCCTACAGCCTATTCTCAGCTTAATCAGGCAAGTCTTCGAGGCCGCTATCTCAAGCCTCTGCAATTGCGTTATGCCGATTATGGTGCCTGCCGTCCGATTATAGAGGAGTTGCTTGGCAGCTTGTCGATTGACGGTTACCGATATATCTACAAATCTAAGGGTGGGAACGACATAAGTGCTGCCATTCCCTGGAGCATGATTAACTGAATTCAATTATCTTCGAGGCTTACTGCTCGACCGAGAGTAAGCCTCTTCTCTTATAATCATAACTATGACTCTTGTTGACCGTTTTTTGCAATATGTGAAGTTCGACACTCAGAGTGACGAACTTACCAATATGACTCCGTCGACTCCCGGACAGATGGAATTTGCCGAGTATTTGAAAAAAGAACTTGAAGAACTCGGGCTGAGTGAAGTAAGTCTTGACGACAACGGCTACCTGTTTGCCACGCTTCCTTCGAACCTGCCTGCAGGCTCCGAAGTGCCTGTTATAGGTTTTATCGCTCACCTCGACACATCCCCCGATATGTCGGGGCGGCACGTGGCTCCGCGCATTGTTCAGAATTACGCTGGTGGTGATATCGAACTCAATTCGCTGTCGGGCATCACACTTTCGCCTACAGATTTCCCCGAGCTGAATAACTACATAGGGCAAGACCTTATTGTGACCGACGGCAATACTCTGCTGGGAGCCGACGACAAAGCCGGTATTGCAGAAATTATTTCGGCGATGGACTATCTTATAAAGCACCCCGAAATCAAGCATGGCAAAATCCGTGTCGGATTCAATCCCGACGAGGAGATTGGTCTCGGAGCCCATAAATTCGATGTAGAGAAGTTTGGCTGCGACTTTGCATATACTATGGATGGCGGAGAAATAGGCGAACTCGAATTTGAGAATTTCAACGCTGCCGTTGCCCGTGTATCCTTCACCGGCCGCAATGTTCACCCGGGCTATGCAAAGCACAAGATGATAAACTCAATGCGTATAGCCAACCAGTTTGTGATAATGTTGCCCCGCTGGGAAACTCCCGAACATACCGAAGGCTATGAGGGATTCTATCACCTCATATCAATGGAGGGTACCGTTGAGAAAACCGTGCTCACTTATATAATCCGCGACCACGATCGTGACCGCTTCGAACGTCGTAAAAAAGAGCTTGAGCATCTCTCACGTAAAATCAACAAGGAATTCCCCGGTTGCTGCTCGCTGGAAATAAAAGACCAGTACTACAACATGCGCGAGAAAATAGAGCCGGTGATGTATGTAATCGATATTGCCGAAGAAGCCATGCGTCGCGAGGGTGTGACCCCCAAAGTGCAGCCCATTCGTGGCGGAACAGACGGCGCTCAGCTATCGTTCAAAGGTTTGCCTTGTCCTAATATCTTCGCTGGAGGTCTCAACTTCCACGGACGATATGAATTTGTGCCGATTCCCTCTATGGAAAAAGCACAGGCAGTGATTGTGGAGATAGCTCGTCTCGTAGGCGAAGGATTCCGCAAATGATGTCCGGCACCGACAAATACAATACACTTGTAGTTGTCACCGGAGCGACGGCATCGGGCAAGACAGCCCTTGCCATAGAATTGGCCGAACACTTCAACACAGAAATCATCTCGGCTGATTCCCGTCAGTTGTATCGTGATATTCCCATAGGCACGGCTGCGCCCACTGAGTGTGAGCGCAGCCGTGTTTTTCATCATCTTGTTGGCTGTCTCGGACTCGAGGATTATTACAGTGCGGCCCTGTTTGAGACCGACGCGCTTGCCATACTCAAAGAAATATATAAAAAGAGCAGAGTGGCGGTGGTTTGCGGAGGCTCGATGATGTATATCGATGCCCTCTGCCGTGGAATCGACGAGATGCCGACTGTGAGCGAGCCGGTCCGCGCCTATGTGCTTCGTCTGCTCAATGAAAACGGTCCGGTGTCAGTGCTCGCGCAACTTCAGATTCTCGATCCTGTGTATTACGAAGAGGTCGACAAGGCAAATATGCGTAGGGTAGTACATGCCGTTGAGATTTGTCTCGAAGCCGGTATGCCGTATTCACAGCTTCGCACAGGCAATATCAAAGAGCGTGATTTCAATATCATCAAATTTGCAATAGAATGGCCTCGAGAAGAACTGTTTGCAAGAATTAACTCACGCGTCGATATGATGATGAATCTGGGTCTTGAGGATGAGGCCCGCAGAGCTCTTGCCAAGGGGAGTTTCAATTCGCTCAACACCGTGGGGTATAAAGAAATGGCAGCATACTTCCGAGACGACATGACGCGAGATGAGGCTATTGCCCGTATTGCCAAGAATACGCGTGTATATGCAAAGAAACAACTCACATGGCTAAAACGCGACAGTGATGTGATATGGCTTTCTCCCGTCGATGCCTTCGACAGAGCATGCTCTGTAATTGAGCGGAAGACAGCCTCGGCTTCGAGTCATAACTGAACCTAATCAGATATACCTTATTGAGTTGTGGGCCGCTTTTGGAGGCCTATAATTGCCAATATATTACAAGAAGTACGCGCAAATTGTGTCTTTGAACAATTTGTATCGATAATTATTGAAAATTTGTGAAGAATTTATTAATTTTGCATCGACGGGAAACGTGCGGTTTGCTACGTCGCCGTGTCCGGCTTGATTAATTTTATACTATATTACAAGAATCTTCCTTCTAAAGGATAAAAATAAACCTAATTTAATCGAAAAGACTAAAAACAAATCGGTAATGAAATTAACTAAAACCAGTCTTCTTGCAATTTCACTACTTGCAGGAACCACAGGTGCGTATGCTGCCGATAACACTCAGGCAGAAAAGCCCAAGGCTTATCTTGTGGCCGACGCGCATCTCGACACTCAGTGGAACTGGGATGTCCAGACTACTATCAAAGAGTATGTCTGGAACACAATCAATCAGAACCTCAAGCTTCTTGAGCAGTATCCCAACTATGTGTTCAACTTCGAAGGCGCAGTAAAATATGCGTGGATGAAAGAGTATTATCCTCGCGAATACGCTTTGCTGAAGAAATACATCGATGCCGGCCGCTGGCACATCTGCGGCTCGAGCTGGGATGCAACCGATGCAATTGTTCCGTCGGTAGAGTCTGCAATCCGCAACATCATGCTCGGACAAGATTTCTATCGCAAGGAATTTGGCGCAGAAGGCACTGATATCTTCCTCCCCGACTGCTTCGGCTTTGGCTGGACTCTTCCCACAATCGCTTCGCACTGCGGTCTTATTGGTTTCTCGAC
>Ga0137307_100374_pt1 | contig 63858 bp, 51 predicted proteins | sample NAcewD2O_March_2_FD_97180 | JGI IMG/M metagenome (GOLD analysis project Ga0137307, IMG submission 97180) | Mouse cecal microbial communities from Vienna, Austria - N-Acetylglucosamine amended D2O_March | ecosystem: Host-associated > Mammals > Digestive system > Large intestine > Cecum | place... | reverse complement strand
GGTATGCGGAAGGGGTAGTGCCGAGGGGAGAGATTGTAAAGTCTTCCGGTTTTACGGAAGAGGAAATTGAGCAGCTTAGAGTTTATATACGGGAGAATGCCACAGACATCATCAATAAGGCAAAAGAAGTGCATTTTTTGAATGAATGGCTGGGGAAAAAGTAAAAGTGTAAGAGTGCGTGTAGTCATACATGCACTTTTTTTTAAATAAACTAGGTATAAAGGCGGAATAGAGAGGGATTTCATATTTTAAACGTATTATCCAATATTTCTAATATTATTATACCGGTTATTATTTTTTATATTGTAGCTTACGGGCTGATTCATAAAAGAAATGTTTATGAGGATTTTATTAAGGGGGCAAAAGATGGATTTCAGACGGTAATTCAGATTATGCCCACTTTGATTGGGCTGATGGTAGCGGTTGGGGTATTGCGGGCATCGGGTTTTTTGCAGGCGGTGGGGAGACTGTTTGGCGGTTTGGCAGGGAAGGTAGGATTTCCTTCGGAGCTTGTTCCCTTGGTGTTTGTGAAAATGTTTTCGTCTTCGGCGGCTACCGGGCTGGTGCTTGATATTTTTAAAACACATGGGCCGGATTCTTATATTGGAACAATTACATCAATCATGATGAGCTGTACGGAAACTATTTTTTATACTACGAGCGTTTATTTCCTGGCGGCCAAGGTGACGAAAACGCGGCATACTTTGGCAGGTGCATTGCTCGCTACTTTGGCAGGGGTGGTTGCCAGCGTGATTTTAGCCGGTATGGTTTCTTAATGCTTGTGATGTAAATGAAAATACAGTATACTTATCAGAGTTACATAAAATGTGCAATGCCGTATATAAATAGATGGGTTGATATGGCAGGAAAGGAGATAAGTATGCATCGGGGGCAAATGGGAAGGCGGCTGCCTTTAAAAACGGTTTATTACCTTTCTTTTTTATTTTTCATAGTAATCCCCATTCTGATTGTTCTTGTGGTTGCCCTTTTCGTCCTGAATAAGCAGTTTAAAAATCAGGCGTTGACTAATATCCGGCAGGCGCAGGAAACGGTGATTACGGAGCTGAAATCGGATATCGATATTATGTCCATGCGTCTTTCCCATTTGATTTATACGAATAATAATGAAATTTTAGCCTATGCGGCGGAGATGGATACAGCAGACTTCGGCAGACGTTATGAATATGAGCAAAAGCTGCAGCAGGCGGGGAACCTGGCATTGGAGCCGGTAAAGGATATCATATCCGTAGGGTTTTATATGAAAGATGGAAGGAAAACTTACATAAAAAATGATATCAATCGTACGATGGATGAAATCAGGGAGATGGACTGGTACCAGAAAGCATTGGAAAAAAGCAATACGGTCTGCCTTGGCTCTTACGATACGGTTTCTTCCAGTGATTTGTATGTGGGAGGGAAAAAGGACCTTTTGATTCTTGTTTTTGCCCTTGCGCCGGATGTATCCACTGACCGTTCCCAGAAAATAGAAATGGTGGTTTTCTATCAGTCTACGGATGCGGCGGACAGAATTAAGGAATATAACAGGAATTACCTTGAGGGGAAAAATAAGCTGGGTATCACCCAGATTAGAGACAGCGGCGGGAACCTGGTTTTTTCCACGCTGGACCAGGGGGAGATAGATTTTTCCGGTAAGAAATATACTTGCGTCAAGACGCCATTGGAATTGAAGGATACGGTCTGGTATCTGGAAAGCTACATTGAAACAAGGGATTTGACGCTGGAATATTGGAACCGGGCAGTGCTTGTGTTGCTTGCGGCAGTATTGATTTTGCTGTTGGCAGGATACTATTCCCGGTATTTTTTGCGGAGCATTGTAAATCCGGTTGAGGAAATTAGCAGCGGCCTCCGGGAAGTGGAAGAGGGGAATCTGGATGTGCATGTAACGGCCAGCGGCCAGTCCGAAGTAAGGAATATGATTCATCAGTTTAACGCGATGGTCCGCAGGCTAAAGGCGTTGATTGGGGAATATGAAGAGCGGGTGCGGAATATGGAGCGGAAGCCGGGGGATTATCTGGCGGCTTTATTAAAAAAGGAAATGACGCCGGAAGAAGTAGGGCAAAGCTCGAGGGACTTTTTTATGGAGCCATATGTGCTTATGAGTATGCATATCGTTTATGAGAACCCGGCTGAAAATGAAATGGATGTGGCGGTAAGGCTGAAAAACAGTTTTGAAAGGAATCCAAGGTATGCTTCCCGGTGCATCGCATATATTGAAAACTCTTCTTTCTTTTTCGCTTTTTACCGGGTGACGGAAGAAGAATATAGCAGCAGGATCGTAAAAATGCTGCAGGAACTACAGCGGGCGGCTGCTAACGAGTTTGGGGTAAAGATTGAGGTATGCATCGGGAAAAAGGCATTTGGGTTTGAGGAATTTCCAAAGAGCGAAGAAGATGTGAGGAAGAAAATTTGCCTGCGCCATCTGATTGGGGAAAATGCGGTAATTGATTTGAATAGGGCGGAGGAAAAGGACGATAGTTTGCTGGAGCTGGCAAAAGAGTATGAGAGGCTGGCGAATGCTTTGTATATTGCGGATGAAAAGAATATGGCGGAGGAAAAGAATAAGCTGTTTGTTGCCTTTTCGGATTTGCCGATGGCGGAGATACGTGGGCGGGCATATGCGGTGATTCTGGCTATAGGGAAAAGGTTTGATAGGGACAACTCCCGTTTTTCGGATGCCTTTGGGCAGCAGTACAATTATTTGGACAAGATAGGGCGGATAGAGGATGTGCGGAGCCTGAAGCTATGGCTTACCAATTACTTTGCATGGCTGATGGACTATTCAGCTTCTAAACTGAATGTGGCGGAGGCGGATGTGATTGTCCGGGCGAAAAGGTATATGGCAGACCATTATGAGGACTGCGATTTGTCGCTGCCTAAAGTGGCGGAACATGTGGGGCTGAATGAAAAATATTTTACCAATCGTTTTACGAAGGAAACGGGGGAAAATTTCTCTTCCTATTTGACGGCGCTCCGGATGCAGAAGGCAAAAGAATTGTTGAAGACAACTACTTTTAAAGTGTATGAGATATCCGAAATGGTGGGGTACCATAATGTGGAGCATTTTAACAGGATGTTTAAAAAGTTGAATGGAATTACACCTGCCCGATATAGAAAAACCATGTGAAAAACATGGTTTTTCTTACTATTTATCAAAAAAACTTACCAAAAATCAAAAATTGGAATTGGTATTATCTGAAAAAATATCAAGAAAAATGAAGATATGAAATGGCGGAAAGGATGTCAAGCTGATATTCTTGAAACACAGTTGGCCAGCTGGAAAACAATGGAGAGAAAAATCCGGGAGGTATCATTAGAATGAAAAAAAGAATAATTGCTTCTATTTTAACGTGCGCAATGACGGCATCTTTATTAATAGGATGCGGAAGCACAGGAGAAAATGCGAATACAAATGAAGAGGTTTCCACAGAACAGACTCCGGCAGCAGCAGAAAGCGGGGAAGAGAATGCATCGCCCGCAGCCTCTAATGAAGAGTTGAGCGGTACGCTTACTTTTGCCATTTGGGATAACAATTTGAATGATTTTATTGAAGAAAACGATATGGTAGGAAAATTTCAGGAGCAATATCCGAACGTGGATGTGGAAGTGGAAAAAATTAAGGACGATTCCGAATATTGGAATGCGATGAAGATGCGCGCATCGGCGAACCAACTTCCCGATATTATGTTTAATAAACCCTTTACTTTGTCCAGGTTTAAAGATTACCTGATTGATTTATCAGGAACAGAGGCATGTGCCAACAATGAACTGGCAAGCGGTTATGCATTGGACGGAAAGGTGCTTGGCATACCGATGACATCTGGTTATGAGTATGTTTTCTATTGGAAGGATATGTTTGAAGAGGCAGGGGTAGAGGTTCCTACCACATGGCCTGAGTTTGAGGCGGCAGCAAAGACTTTGCAGGATTATTTTGGAAAAGAAAATCCGGACTTTATGGCGATTGCCTGCGGATTGAAAGATGAATGGCCGGACTATCCTTATATGGAATTTATGCCTGCCCTGGAATCCGGGAATGGGCAGAACTGGAACACGATGGCTTCCCAGGATGCGCCTTTTGCAGAAGGAACGGATATCAACAAAGCTTATAATAAAGTATATAGCCTGTTTACATCGGGAGTGCTGGGAAAAGACCCCTTAGGGCTTGGTAATGATCAGGTAACAAGTTTGTTTGCGGCGAAGAGCGCGGCGATTCTAGCGTTGGGCGACTGGGGGCTGCAGAATATTATGAATGGTACGGATGATATTTCCCAACTTGGAACATTCTATCTTCCCACAAGGAATACGGAATCCGACCCTTATAACGTAATCGTGCAGGGCGATTCCTTTATGGGTGTAACGACACATTCCAAAAATCAGGAAGCGGCAGTTGCATTTGTAGAATGGTTCTATTCCGAAGCATGGTATCCTTCTTACATAAATTACGTATCTTCGGCTTCTTCCATGAAGAATTTCCCGAAGGATAAAGACCCTGTTCTGGCAGAATCCGACACACTTTGCCCGGATAAGGTGCTGGTAATGTATGACGGAGGCGGCGATGACTTTACGGCAATCCAGAACGAGACAACATTTGATTATAAAAAACTGGGCGCACAGATGATGACGGAAGGTTTTGATTTGAATGCGGCATTGGATGAGCTGAATACTAAATGGGCGGAAGCTAGGGCGAAATTAGGGATTCAGTAAACCGGAAAGCGGACAGTAACCAGAGGACGGGGCTGCGTGGAGCGGCCCCTGATTATTACCGGGAGGGAGTTATGAGCAAACTAGGTAAGAAAAGGAAACAGTTCATTTTTTTTGCGCTTGTGGTACCGATGCTTCTCCTGATTGCATTTGTTGTTTTTCCGGCCATTGATTTGTTTCGGATGAGTTTTACGAATTGGGATGGATATTCACCGGAAAAAGAGTTTATCGGGATGGCAAATTATGTATCTATGTTCCAGAACAAGGATTTGTGGATGTCATTAAAGAACAATGCGGTATATTTTTTCATCCATTTACTTATGATTGTGGTGGAACTGGCCTTTGCCGTATTATTGACAGGGAAGCTGAAAGCCGCAAAATTTTATAAAACAATGGTGTTTATGCCGTATATTATTAATGGAGTGGCGATTTCTTATGCCTTTTCCTATTTCTTTTCGCCGATTAACGGGGCGTTTGATGCTATTTTATCGGCAGTCCATCTGGAATCGTTGATTAGGAGCTGGCTGTCGGATCCGAAAATTGTCAATTACGTGCTGGCGTTTGTTTCTTTGTGGAGGTTCAGCGGGTATCATATTATTTTATTTATGGCGGCGCTGCAATCCATCCCGCAGGACCAATTGGAGGCGGCCGAAGTGGATGGGGCCACAACATGGCAGCTTTTCAAGTACATACAGGTGCCGGCGATTATGCTGATGGTAGACTTTGTATTGTTCGATAATATCAGAGGGGCTTTGCAGGTGTTCGATATTCCGTTTGTTATGACAGCGGGCGGGCCGGGGTATGCGTCGTCCACATTTACGTTATATACGATTAAGACTGCGTTTACATTCTCGAACTTTGGGCTCGCGTCCACAATGGCTGTGGCAATTATGTTTATGATTGTTTTCATCTACGTGGTACAGAATTATCTCATTCATGGTCTGGTTTTGAAGGATAGGAGGAAATAGGTATGCAGAAAAGGGTATTGACGCAGACTGTCAAACAAATCATATGCCTTTGCATGGTTGCAATTGTCCTTGCTCCCATACTTCTTACATTTTTTGCGGCATTGAAGACAAAGGCGGATATGGCGACTACATCGCCGTTGCTTTTGCCGGCATGGGATAGGGTGACATTTGAGAACTTTCAGGATGTATTGACGGATAAATATCTATTGCTTGGGTTTAAAAATACAGGTATTATATTGGTAGTTTCACTTTTCTTTAACGTGATGTTCGGCACGGTGACAGCTTTTATTATCGAACGTTTCCAGTTTAAAGGGAAGGGGATTGTGGTAGGGTTATTCTTTATGGGGATGCTGATACCCACTTTTGTAACGGAGATTGCCAGATTTCAGGTGATTCAGGGTTTGCATCTTTATAATACCATATGGGCGCCCATCGTTATCTATGTGGCGTCTGACTTGATGCAGCTTTATATTTACCGGCAGTTTATTTCGGGATTGTCCGTGTCGTTGGACGAGGCGGCGCTGTTGGACGGGTGTTCTTATTTTGGGTTGTTTGTAAGAATTATTTTCCCGCTGCTTGCACCGGCTACGGCTACAGTATGCATAATTAAAGCCATTAATATTATCAACGATATGTATATTCCGTATTTATATATGCCGAAGAATAAGCTGCGTACATTGACGACTTTTTTGATGAATTATGCCAATGCCCAGCAGGGGTCGTGGCAGACTTTAGCGGCCGGCATTATTATCATTATGATTCCGACCATCGCCATTTATGTTTTCTTCCAGAAATACATTCTGGCAGGAGTGGCGGCGGGGGCCGTGAAAGAATAGGAGGAAGGATATGAAAGCAGAAATCGACTGGCTGGACGACCCGGAGGTGTTCCGGGTCAACCGGCTTCCGGCCCATAGCGACCATCGGTTTTACAGGAACATGGAGGAACTGAAAGAAGGAAAGAGTGCTTTGGAGCAGTCCTTGAACGGTATATGGAAATTCCGTTATTCCCCGAATGCGGCATCGCGTCCGGCGGAATTTTATAAGGAGGGCTTTGAATATACGGATTTTGATGAAATTGCGGTGCCCTGCCATATTGAAATGGCGGGATATGACAAAATCCACTATATTAATACGATGTACCCGTGGGAAGGGCATATTTACCGGAGGCCGGCCTATAGCCTGGGAAATGGAACCGGATGGAAAGGGATGTTCAGCCAGGCCGCTTATAATCCGGTAGGCTCCTATGTGAAAGAGTTTGACTTGGAGAAAGGGCTTTTGGGCAGCCGGGTGATTATCTGCTTGGAAGGGGTGGAGCAGGCTCTGTATTTATGGCTGAATGGCAGTTTTGTCGGGTATGCCGAGGACAGCTTCACTCCTTCGGAATTTGATTTGACCCCTTATTTGAAGGAAAAGGGGAATAAGCTGGCAATTGAAGTACATAAAAGAAGCAGTGCGGCATTTTTGGAAGACCAGGACTTTTTCCGCTTTTTCGGCATATTCCGCAATGTAACCTTATATGCCAAGCCCAAGATGCATGTGGAAGATTTTTGGGCGCAGCCGGAACTGAAGGAAGACGGAACGGGAAGTCTGGCGGTGGAGGCAAGAGTCTCTATGGAACAAGGGCGTTCCGGCAGGATGGAAATTACTTTGGAAGACGGGGAAGGAAATAGTTTGCTGCGCCATGAGATGCTTCTGTCGCCGGACGGGGCGGATAGAGAAAAATCCGGCATTTATAAGGAAGTATATGGAAAAATGCAAAGGCAGGCATTGGGCAAGGTGGTTCCCTGGGAAAATAAAACCCCTGTTCTTTATTTTCTGCTGATTCGATTATACGATGAAGAGGGCGGGCTGGTGGAGGTCGTGCCTTACTTTATTGGCTTCAGGAAGATAGAAATACGGGATAAGGTCATCCGTTTGAATGGGAAACGATTGATAATCAACGGGGTGAACCGTCATGAATGGAGTGCCGAAAAGGGAAGAGGCATCGGAATGGAAGAAATGCGGCAGGATATGGATTGTTTTTTAGCAAACCATATTAATGCGGTACGCACTTGTCATTATCCGAACCAGATTCCCTGGTATGACATGTGCGATAAAAACGGTATTTATATGATGGCAGAAGCGAACTTGGAGTCTCACGGTTCGTGGCAGAAGATGGGGGCGTGCGAGCCGTCATGGAATGTGCCCGGTTCCCTGCCGCAATGGCGGGAAGCGGTATTAGATAGGATGATAAGCAATTTTGAACTTTTTAAAAACCATGTATCTGTTTTATTCTGGTCTTTGGGGAATGAGTCTTATGCAGGCGATAATATAGAAGCCATGAACCGGTATTTGAAAGAAAAAGAGGACGGAAGGCTGGTACATTATGAGGGAGTCTTCCATAACCGGGCCTATGAAGATAGCGTTTCCGATGTGGAAAGCCGCATGTATGCGCCGCCGGAACAAATCATGGAATACTTGGAGAACCAGCCGAAGAAGCCCTTCCTTCTTTGCGAGTATATGCATGATATGGGCAATTCGCTGGGGGGGATGGATTCTTATATGAAACTGTTGGATGCATATGAAATGTATCATGGCGGATTTATCTGGGATTATATTGACCAGGCAATTTTTGTGGAAGATGAAGTTACCGGAAGAAAAGTGCTGCGGTATGGCGGGGGATTTTATGAACGGCCTTCCGATTATAGTTTTTCCGGAAACGGTATTGTATTTGCAGACCGGACAGAAAAACCGGCGATGCAGGAGGTGAGGTATTACTATGGGCAGTATAAGTAAAGAGAAGTTCCAGTCAGGGCAAGGGATGGATGGAGGAACGGATTTGCTGCAAGTGGTCTATGGCGATGTAACGCTGGGGGTTGGGGGCACATGCGGCGGGAAGAAATTCCATTATATTTTTTCTTATGCGGCACATGGCATGGAGTCTCTTGTCGTTGACGGAAGGGAATGGTTGTACCGGGTGCCTGCCCCTACCTTCTGGCGGGCGGCGACGGATAATGATAAGGGGAGCGGGTTCCCGCTAAAAAGCGGAATGTGGCTGGCGGCGGATATGTTTATCCAATGTACAGGCATCGCTGTGGCAGTGGACGGAGAGGATATCCCTTTCCCTAGTGCGCCAGGGAATAACCGGTATGCGGATGATGCCACAGAGGCAGAACGGGTAAAGATTACTTATACATATCAGACGGTTACCGCTCCGTCTACAAAAGTTTTCGTTGCCTATGAAATAACAGGGGATGGGGGTATCCGTGTAGAAGCGCGTTATTATGGGAGGCAGGGTCTGCCGCAGCTTCCTGTTTTCGGCATACGTTTTTTGATGCCGACTTGTGCGGATAAGTTTATCTATAAGGGCTTATCAGGGGAAACTTATCCGGACAGAAAAGCCGGGGGCGTGCCGGGGATTTATGAAGTGCAGGGATTGCCTGTCACTCCTTATCTGGTTCCTCAGGATTGCGGTGTCCATATGGATACGGAATGGGTGGAAATCTACAGAAGCAGCAGTTTGGATAATAGAAGGAATAAAGATGTGGAAACATCGGCTTTGCATTTCGATTTGGGCAATCTGGCATTTTCCTGCCTGCCCTATACTGCTTTGGAACTGGAAAGCGCTACCCATCAGGAAGAATTGCCTTTGCCCCGCCGGACGGTTCTCTGCATCTATGGTGCAGTTCGCGGAGTCGGAGGTATCGATAGTTGGGGAACGGACGTGGAGGAAAAATATTGGATAGATGCCGGGGAGGATATTGGATTCAGCTTTTCGATTAAGATAAGGGAAAATAAATAGTGGAAAGAGTTTGGTTTTATAATGACAAGCGGCCAGGCCTGTGAAAGGCTTAGCCGTTGTTGTTTGCGTTTATTCCCGCGAGCAACGAGCCAAGTGGCTGCTTGCAGCGGGGTATTTGATTTGTGTGTTATGACTGGTTTCCCTCTTTGTCAAGTAAGAGCGTCATTTGTATCGAAACTGCCTGTGTATTTACCAACGGAAATATTGTAACATAATCATTTTTGGTTGTTCAGGGAGATTAAAATTCCTTGACGGTAAGCTGCCATACATTATAGAATACAAAGGAATGTAAAATACTGGCTAAAAGCAACAACAGAAAGGAAATGATTAGTAAAATGAAAACATCATCGGATTTACAGATATTGCTCAGAAATATAGACCGCAGAGGATATCCTGCCTATAAAGAGACGAGAGGAAGCTATGGTTTTGGAAATTATATGCTTTCTATCGACCACGTACAAGGCGACCCCTTTGCGTCACCTTCCAAAGTGAGCATCCACATAGAAGGCAAAACCGCAGGATTTCCGGAGGAATATTATAAGGCAAAAGAAAGAAGGATTGCATTGCAGGACTATTTGTTAAGGCTGTTCCGCAATGAAGTGGATAAATATAATTTCAAAGCGAAAGGTTCCGGCAAAAGCGGTCTTATGTCGGTCAGCAGACCGGGGCAGGAGGTATTGGAACGCACTGCATGTGAGATTCATTCGGCATCCGGCAAGCTGGTGGTTCGTCTGGAAGTGGGTTTTCCCGCAAACGGAAGGACAATCTGTTCTTCGGAATTGATAAAAATCCTCTTTGATTTCTTGCCGAAATGTGTGCAGGATGTGTTGTTCTATAAAAAATTGAACAGAAATGAAGTAGAAAAAGTCATCTTCTTAGCGGATGACAGAAAATATATCCGTGACAGGCTGGGAGAAATGGATTTGGTTGCTTTTGTGGCAAATGGTTCGGTGCTGCCAAGGGAATCGGGGATTTCGGACAGGCCGATGAAAAACAGTGTCCTTTTCCAGTCGCCGGAATCTATGGAAGTGGAGATGGAACTGCCCCATAAAGGAACGGTGAAAGGAATGGGTATCCGTAAAGGGATTACTCTTATTGTGGGCGGGGGATATCATGGAAAGTCTACGCTATTAAAGGCGTTGGAGTTAGGCGTGTATGACCATATCGCCGGGGATGGAAGGGAATATGTAATTACGGTTCCCGATGCAATGAAAATCAGGGCGGAAGATGGAAGATGCGTAAAAAACGACGACATTTCCATGTTTGTCAACAATCTTCCAAACGGAAAAGAAACAAGGAGCTTTTATACGGAGGATGCCAGCGGAAGTACCTCCCAGGCGGCCAATGTCATTGAGGCGATGGAAAGCGGAACTTCCCTTTTGCTCATTGATGAAGATACATGCGCCACAAACTTTATGGTGCGGGATGAATTGATGCAAAGGGTAGTCCACAGGGATAAAGAGCCGATTACGCCTTTTATTGAAAGGGCGCGGTACTTGTATGAAAAGAAAGGGATTTCCTGTATTGTAGTTGCGGGAAGTTCCGGGGCATATTTCGGTATTTCGGACTGGATTGTACAGATGGACAATTATGTGCCGATGGAAATTACGGACTTGGCAAAGGCGGAAGCGGAAAAATACCCGCCCTTATCCGTACCGGCTAAAGATCCGGAAGACCCTGATTATAAACGGATGCCGAAAGCCGGGAAAGGCGGTCATGATAATGGGCATGCAAGGGGAAGAGGCGGCCGCGGCGAAGGGCGGGATAACCGGGTAAAAATAAAGAGTATGGGTAAGGAAGGGGTCAGCCTGAATAAAGAGAATGTGAACCTTCATTATGTGGAGCAGATAGCGGACAGTGAGCAGGTAACTGCATTGGGGTATTTGCTGGCTTATGCGGAAAATAATCTGTTTAACGGGAAAGAAAGTATGCAGGAAATCGTAAATAAGTTGATGAAACTTATGGAGCAAAAAGGGCTCTCAAGTGTGGTGCCGGGAGACTATTTACCATCCGGACTGGCCCTGCCGAGAAGGCAGGAGATATTTGCCTGCTTTAACCGTTATCGGGCGATGAAATTGTAAAAAACAGCGGATGCCGTCGCAATGTCATTTAGTTAACGGTACCGGACGCCGTGAGGAACATAAAATGCTCCGTCACCACGCTTTCGCTCGGTAAAAAGCGTAACGGACACTAAACTCGTGAGGAACCTCGTTAAGTGCCGACGCTTTTTAACGGGTTCCTTGAGCATTTTATGTTCCTCACGGCTGAATCAAGGCACTAACTAAATGACATTGGGTGCCGTCGGGCTGGTTTTTGGTATATGAATCTATCATCGAGTTCGTCACGCGCCCCATGCGCAATATTTCCTCTGCACGGGGTTGGGCATAAATCAAATACCCCGCTGCAAGCAACGGGTATCAAACTTGCAGCGTTGTAGAGCAGCGGGGTATTTGACCCTCGCGGCAGTCGCCAAATGTCTGCAAGCAGCCACTTGGCTCGTTGCTCGCGGGAATAAAAAACATGCGTCATTCATTGGCGCATGTTTTGATATATCGGCCTAGTTCCTGGTCCTCTATTAATATGTGGTTGAACAAAAAGTCTTGTAAATGTATCTTTATCTGGGGAAGTACCTGTTCCGGATGCTTTCCCAGTAAAGGCAGGTTGATATTGAGGATATTGGATCGAAATTCTACGTGGGAAGCTTTGTGTTTATCGGACATAGGATAGTTGTATTTCGCCATTAAATCTTCTTCTGTATAGAAGTGGTAAGAAGTGTATTCCCTTAGTTCGCAGACGATATTCAGCAATTCTTTGCTCGTAGCATTTTGGCATCCATTCATAATGAGTTGTTCCATGTCACGGCCGATACGGAAGAGTATTTGATGCTGGTCGTCAATGGTCTTGACGCCGCATTCCATTTCTTTACACCAATCAAATTTGAAATCAAACATAGAAACCCCCTTTGGGAAAAAGTTGTATGGATTTATGATTTGTAATAAAATAAATGGTATATTTTTTTATTGTATAATAGGACAGAGTTGTATGCAATATGAAATTGCATGAAATATAGAGAAAAAGAATAACGGAAAGGGAAAACCAATGAAGAATGAGGTATGGATAATTCTGGCGGTGTCCGTTATGGGCATATTGATTTGTATGGGAATCATAGCTATAGTACGTGCCGGGCGGAAAAGGAGGACGGGGTTTATAGATGATATGGAAGGGCATGAGTTTGAATATTTTTGTGCAGAACTTTTAAAGGACAATGGGTTTACGGAAGTGGAGGTAACAAAAGGCAGCGGCGATTATGGGATTGATGTATTAGCGGAGAAGGAAGGGGTTACCTATGCCATACAGTGTAAGTGCTATGCGGATTCCGTGGGGGTAAAGGCGGTACAGGAAGCTTACGCGGGCAGGGATTATTATGATTGTATGGTAGGTGCCGTGATGACTAACCAATATTTTACTGCCCCTGCGGTGGATGCAGCAAAAAAATTGAAAATTTTGTTGTGGGATAGGGGATATATAGATGAGATGATGGAAAATAGATAGTTGTACTATAATGTGATAGTACAACTATTTTGTATTTGTATTATATTTTTGATAACTAAATATTGACAAGTTTGATAGAAAGGAAATAAAATAAAGAAAAGAGGTATGGTAAAAAGCGGAACTGTTATGGTAAATCTTCAACAGTATGCAAATAGTGGAAATGGAGGATGGTAAAATGAAAGCAGGAAAGAACTACAAATTTTGGTTTTGTACAGGATCACAGGATTTATATGGGGATGAGTGCCTTGCAAATGTGGCGGAACATTCCAAGATTATTGTGGAAAATTTGAATAAGTGTGGGATTCTTCCTTTTGAAGTAGTATGGAAACCGACTTTAATTACGAATGAATTGATTAGGAGAACCTTTAATGAAGCAAATGCAGATGAAGAGTGTGCAGGCGTTATCACATGGATGCATACATTTTCCCCGGCAAAGTCATGGATTCTCGGTTTGCAGGAATATAGAAAACCTTTGATGCATTTACATACACAGTTTAATGAAGAAATCCCTTATGACTCGATTGATATGGACTTTATGAATGAAAACCAGTCGGCTCACGGCGACAGGGAATATGGGCATATTGTAAGCCGTATGGGGATTGAGCGGAAAATCGTAGTTGGGCATTGGAACGATAAAGAAGTACAGCAGAAGATTGCGGACTGGATGCGGACTGCAATCGGCATTATGGAATCTTCCCATATCAGGGTATGCCGTGTTGCCGACAATATGCGGAATGTTGCGGTAACGGAAGGCGATAAGGTGGAAGCACAGATTAAATTCGGATGGGAAATTGATGCATATCCGATTAATGAAATTGCGGATTATGTTAAGGATGTGGCAGAAGGGGATGTGGATACCCTTGTAGAGGAATATTATTCTAAATATGATATCCTTCTGGAAGGAAGGGATGAAGCGGAGTTTAGAAAACATGTAGCGGTTCAGGCAAAGATAGAAATCGGCTTTGAAAAATTCCTGGAAGATAAGGACTATCATGCAATTGTTACGCATTTTGGCGACCTTGGCGCTTTGCAGCAGTTACCGGGGCTTGCAATCCAGAGATTGATGGAAAAAGGGTATGGCTTCGGGGCAGAGGGCGATTGGAAAACAGCCGCTATGGTACGTTTGATGAAGCTTATGACATCCGGCATGAAGGACGCAAAGGGAACTTCATTTATGGAAGACTACACTTACAATCTGGTGCCTGGCAAGGAAGGCATTTTGCAGGCTCATATGCTGGAAGTCTGCCCTACTGTTGCAGAAGGGAAAATTGGAATTAAAGTAAACCCGCTTTCTATGGGAGACAGGGAAGACCCGGCACGTCTTGTATTTACTTCCAAAACAGGGCCGGCAGTAGCGACTTCTTTGATTGATTTAGGGAACCGTTTCCGTTTGATTATCAATGCGGTAGATTGTAAAAAGGTAGAAAAACCGATGCCGAAGCTTCCGGTAGCGACAGCATTCTGGACTCCTCAACCCAACCTGAAAACAGGCGCAGAGGCTTGGATTCTGGCAGGGGGTGCGCACCATACGGCATTTTCTTATGACCTGGGCGTAGACCAGATGGTAGATTGGGCAGCGGCAATGGGGATTGAGAGTGTGGTCATTGATAATGACACGACTATCAGGAACTTTAAGAATGAATTGAGATGGAATGAGATTGCATTCAGGTAAAGCATATATGGGCTGCAATATCGTTTGGGCGGCAGAATGAGAGGGAACGATGGATAGAAAAGAGATGATTATCAACGGCAGGACGGCGCTTGGCATAGAATTTGGCTCTACCAGAATCAAAGCAGTGCTGATAGGGGAAGACCATTCCCCTATCGCTTCCGGCAGCCACGAGTGGGAAAACCAGTATGAAAATAATATTTGGACGTATAGTCTGGATATGGTCTGGAAAGGATTGCAGGACAGCTACAGCAAGCTGGCTGAAGATGTGGAAAAGCAGTACGGGGTGGCCCTTGAAACGGTGGGAAGCATTGGCTTCAGTGCAATGATGCATGGCTATATGGCACTTGACAAAGACGGGGAACTTTTGGCGCCCTTCCGTACATGGAGGAATACGATTACAGCGGAAGCGGCAGAGGAATTGACCGGAATATTCCAATATAATATTCCCCAAAGATGGAGTATTGCCCACTTAAGGCAGGCAATCCTGAATAAAGAAGAGCATGTAAAAAATATTGATTTTCTGACAACACTGTCAGGATATGTCCATTGGAAAATGACAGGGGAAAAAGTATTGGGCATAGGAGATGCCTCCGGTATGTTCCCTATTGATACGGATGCAAAAGATTATTATGCAAAAATGTTGGAACAGTTCGACGAATTGGTTGCCGGGGAAAATTATTCATGGAAACTTAGGGAAATCCTGCCTAAGGTATTGGTTGCCGGAGAAAATGCGGGAACTTTGAGCGAAGAAGGGGCAAAGCTTTTGGACGTTTCCGGCAGACTGAAAGCAGGTATTCCGGTATGCCCTCCTGAAGGGGATGCGGGAACCGGCATGGCAGCTACAAACAGCGTTGCAGTACGTACGGGCAACGTTTCTGCAGGAACCAGTGTATTTGCTATGATTGTCCTGGAAAAAGAACTTTCCAAGGTATATCCGGAAATTGATCTGGTGACTACACCGGACGGAAGCCTGGTAGGTATGGTGCATTGCAATAACTGTACTTCCGATTTGAATGCATGGGTAAACCTTTTTAAAGAATTTATGGTAACGATGGGTATAACAGTAGATATGGACAAGCTTTTCGGAACGTTGTATAATAAGGCATTAGAAGGCGACAAAGACTGCGGCGGGGTATTATCCTATTGTTATTTTTCCGGCGAGCCGGTAACCGGCTTTGAGGAAGGGCGGCCATTGTTTGTTCGGGATATTGACTGCAAATTTACGTTGGCGAATTTTATGAGGACACACCTTTATTCTTCCCTGGCAGCATTGAAAATAGGGCTGGACATTTTGTTTAAGGAAGAAAAGGTACAGGCAGATGAAATTTTCGGTCATGGCGGCCTGTTCAAGACAAAGGGAGTAGGGCAGGGAATCCTTGCAGCAGCAATGAATGCGCCGGTATCCGTTATGGAGACAGCCGGGGAAGGCGGTGCATGGGGGATTGCAGTGCTGGCCGCTTATATGCAGAACAGGGCGGATGGGGAAGCTTTATCCCATTATCTGAATGAAACCGTATTTGCCGGAAATAAAGGGAGCAAAATGGAACCGGATGCGGAGGATGTGGCCGGATTTGACGCCTTTATCAGACAATATACAGCCGGATACCCGATGGAAAAGGCGGCTGTAGAAAGTATGGGACATAAATAAACGGAAAATAAGGTATATGCATTTTGCAGACATGGCTTGGCATTTGGGGCGATGTCTGCAGAATCCGGAAGGCAGGAGACGATATGTTAGAGGAATTAAAAAAAGAGGTATACGAAGCCAATATGCAGCTTCCCAAGTATGGTCTTGTTACTTTTACCTGGGGGAACGTAAGTGGAATAGACAGGGAAAAAGGGCTTTTTGTGATTAAGCCCAGCGGTGTGGAATACGACAGGCTTACACCGGAAGACATGGTAGTTATGGATTTGGAAGGGAATAAGGTAGAAGGGAAATATAATCCCTCTTCCGATACACCTACCCATTTGGAATTGTATAAAGCATTTCCGAAAATAGGCGGAATAGTGCATACCCATTCTTCCTGGGCTACCAGTTGGGCACAGGCAGGGAGAGGGATTCCCTGTTACGGAACAACCCATGCGGACTATATGTATGGGGAAATCCCCTGTGTAAGGTGTCTGTCAAAAGAGGAAATCGAAGGAGCTTATGAGAAGAATACAGGGCTTTTGATTGCGGATTATTTTGCAGACAAAGATTATGAGGCGGTTCCTGCCGTGCTTTGCAAAAACCACGGCCCTTTTACCTGGGGCAAAGATGCCCACGAAGCAGTCCACAATGCGGTGGTATTGGAAGAAGTGGCAAAGATGGCGGCAAGATGTGAAATGATTCAGCCGAAAGTAGCCCCGGCCCCTCAGGAATTGCAGGATAAGCATTACTATAGGAAACATGGGGAAAATGCATATTACGGACAGAAATAAACGATAATATATAAAATGGCGTTCTAAATGGTGTTTTATAAGTTGAAATGCTTATAGGGCGCCATTTTTCTATTCCGGTTATGGATGCATATGGATTCGGTAACTGCGGGAAAGATATAGGATGAGTGGATGGTGGATGGAACAGGGGAAAGATAAAATGCCGTATTTTAAAAAAATTTGAAACCTTTTTATCATACGAATCGTATTACATATATAAGAACTTAGGATGAGGGGGTATTATGCTGAGAAATGAGGAAAAGGAAGCGGAGGCAACGTTTGAGAAATATAAAGACATACTGTACCGCATTGCTTTTTCCAATATGAAAAGTAAGGCGGATGCCGAGGATGTGGTACAGGAAGCTTTTTGCAGATATCTGAAAGCAAAGCCGACATTTGACGGAGAAGACCATGAGAGGGCATGGTTTATCCGCGTGGTTATCAATATTTGCTATGATATCCAGAAAAGCGCATGGTTTTCCAGGACAGTTGCTTTTGATGAAGTGCCGGAAAGGGAGATGAAACATTTTAAAATTCCTTATGTTGAGGAAGACGAGACGGTGCGGCATGTGATGGGGCTGCCGGCGGCTTACCGGAATCCTCTGTATTTGTTTTATTATGAGGACTATTCCGTAAAAGAGATTGCCCGGATTATGGAATTAGGGGAGGGAACGGTGAAGACAAGGCTGCGCAGGGGCAGGGAGATGATAAAAGAACGGATTTTATATGGGGCGGAAAAAGGGCAGGAGCCTTACGGAAAAGGCGAGGGCTTTCAGGGGAAAGCTTTGAAGGAAGGTGGCAAGGATGCGGATTAACGAATGGTATAAGAACAGAGCGGATGGAAAAGGGGTAGGCAATGCGGCAGGAAGCCCCAATGCGAAAAAACTTTGCGATATTTCCATAAAGAGCTGCAAAATAAAGCCGGAAGAAGATAGCTTCCTTAACAGTCTGCAAAAAAGCATGATTCAAGAAGAGGCGATGAAAGAATACCGGACGAAGGCGGAGAAGGACGGGCGGTTAAGCCCCAAAAGGGTATCCCGGATGGAAAGGGAGATTGGGGCGAAAAAAGCGGAAAGCATTAATATCAGGATGGAGGGCAATGCAGCCATAAAGGGGGCGAAAGAAGTGCCGGTCAGGAAAATCCCTTATCAGGAATGCGACATGGTAGAAATCAATGTGATGGAAGGTTATGTCCTGAAGGCAAAAAGGGAGGGAGAACAGGAAGGGAAGCAAAGCGGCTATCCGGTTTATATAGAGAAAAAAAGCGATGACGGGGAAACGAAGGCATACTTGTTTGATGGAGCGCATTCCCGTCAGGACAGCAAAGATGAGATGGAGCGTATGGCATATGCGGTGATGCACAGCGATAAAAAAATATAAAAAAATAAAAAGTTATGAAGAGATAAAAAGATATAAAGATATAAAGATAAGGGCTATGGTTTATTGCGGTAGATGATATTGACAGAATATTTGGCAGCGGCGTTTTAAAAGAACGGAAGTATAGATTAGCTTTAGGCTGCAAGGGATGCGGCCTGGAAATGAGGTGGAGAATGGGAATCAGCGGAATTGGTTTTTCTAGTGAATACTATTGCAGGGAGGCATTAAGGAAACGATTTATAAGGGATAATGGGGGGCAGGAAGGGTTAACGGAGACAAAGGGAACTTTTGTAGAAAACCCGGCGGAAAGAAATATAGAAAAACTGCCGGAAGGCCGCAAGATGGCAATCCCGGAAAAGAACCAGGGGGCGCCGTATTCTTATTTGGCAAATGAAAACGGAGTGATAGAGTATAATGGAACAGTATTCACTTTAGACAACGAGAGGAAATGGCTGTGCCTTGGCAATATTGACTTAAACCATATGGAACAAGTAATTCAAATCCCTTTATCGGAAGGCGGCTGCCTGATGGTGAACAGGGATAACATAGGGGATTTGGCAAGGGCTATCGGAATGTTTTCGCCGGAAGATGTGAACCGCATTTTAAGAGCCATTAAGCTGGACGGAAAAATACAGCAGATGAAGCACGAAATTGAAGAAATGGAAAACGGTATCGGCAAAAGCAACGAGGAGCAAAATGCGGACAGCGGGGAGAGCGCTAAAAAAGCGGCGCAAAAAAACGGGAATGCCAATGGATATAACGGGTATGAAGACCCCGGGGAAGAAAACGGGGTTTTCAAGCTCAAGGATTGGCAGTTGGAAGCTCTGGTTGGAGAAAACGGAAGCAGTATCCCTTTGCCAAAGGGGGCGGAAGAAATGGAAGATAGCAGATAATCCGAAAAATGGGAACAGGAAATGAGGATAAGATATGGGTGGGGTTAGTAATACACAGAATTATTTCCGGGCAGGGAACAGTGCTTTTTTTGCCGGCAGAGGAACGGAAAAGAAGGAACAGGGGAACGAAAACATAAAGGATATCATAGAAAGAATCAATAATGCCGGGGAAATGGATACCGCGGATAAAATGGATTTCATTAGGATGCGGAAACAAGAAATAGTGGAAAAGGTGAAGAGGGGCGAGACAGAACCCTCTATTCCCATTGGGGCGGCTTCCTATACGATGAAGCAGTGGAGCAAGATGATGCGCAGCCTGGATAAGACGATTGATGATATGCAAGAACGTATCCGCAAGGACGAGGAGCAGCAGGAACAGAAAGTGAAGAAAAAGAGAGAGCATACGATTTCGGATGATATGCTTTTTCAATTGCTGGGAACAGGGAAAAGAGAAGGGAAGTCCATAGCGGAGGGAGGGCTGTACTATCAAATTACCGGTGAAAAACGTTTCAGTCAGGACAACGATTACTATTGTATTGAGGAAGAGGGCGGCGGAATATTTTCCATTACAAATAAAGCCACAGGTTATACTTACCGGTTTGCGGAGGAAGGCTGCCTGCTGCAGACGGATAAAGTTTCCGGGCGTTCTTTTCTGATTCCAGGCGGCAATACAGCAATGGAAGGAAATATAATGGTGGCAGATGATACGCTGAAGTCGATGCTGGCTCATTATTTTGGAAAAGAAAGTTTGACGGAAGGGGAGCTTACCGGTTTTACCTTTGGCAGAAACGCTGCTACAGGCATTGAAATTATGATACCGGACGGGATGAAGGGGAAAATGGCGCATATTTTATTCCAAAGCAAAGCCGATGTAGATGCGTATAACAAGCTGGTGCAAACCTATAAAGTAAAATACCCTAATTTGGTGCAAAGCGATGAAATGGCAGCATTTTATGCCTCTATAGAAATAGAAGGCTTATGCCATAGAACAAACACAGGGATTTTATACACCAATGCCGATGGAGTCAGCTATGCGGATGAAAATGATGCGGAGAAAAACTGGTTCATTCTTTTTGGCACACAATCGGAAGAAAACTATGATATGTTGATGGATATGATGGAGGAATTAATACAAAACGGAAAAGATGTCAGCGAGCGTCAGGAATGGGAGAGGCTATTTGACAAAAATAAGCTATTTTAATATAAATTATTTCAATACAACCATTTCATAAGTACAGTTGCTGCTTTTCAAAATAGCCGCAAAACCGGGCATACATAGGAAAAAAATTATCTGTAAAACAGATTACCTTGCAAAAATACATTACCTGGCAAAATATATTGCCTGCAAATACAATGTCTGTGAAATTATTACCCGCAAAATAAATTTGACCTTCAAAGTAATGTCATGGTATACTATCCCTATGCGGAGTGTGGTATAGTGGAAATTGAGCAAACATTAAACGAAATACTTGTGAAGCTGTTCCGCAACATTAATGCTATTGAGGAACAGGCGATAAGGACAGAAGAGTATAAGAACGTAACGACAAATGACATGCATGTCATCGAAGCGATTGGCATAGGAAGCCCAAAAAACATGACGGCTGTTGCCAAGGAACTCGGTGTAACGACAGGTACTTTGACCATATCAGTAAACAGTCTGGTGAAAAAAGGGCTTGCGGATCGGGTGAGGAGCGAGGAGGACAGGCGTGTTGTTTTGGTGTCTTTATCCAGGAAAGGGATAAAAGCTTATGAACATCATCACCGCTTTCACGAAGAGATGATTGGGGCGGTGGTGGAACGGCTTACGGATGGGGAAAAGGCGGTGCTGGAAAAGGCATTGAAGAATTTAAACCGGTTCTTCAGGGATAAAGCGGCAGAGTAAAGGGAACAATAGGTTGCTGCCTGTGCAAAGCTTTGCACGGCAGCATCATGTTTGGCAAGAGAGATGATGATTGGGACGTGTCTGGTATTTCCGGATGCAGGAAGACGGCAAAGAAAGGGATGGTTTTCATATGAAATTCGAGGATATGCCTTACAAAAGGGTAGAATACGAGGAGACGGAGAAAGAATACCGTAAGATAATTGAAGACTTCCGTAAAGCGGGAAGTGGGGAAGAGCAGTTTAAGGTACACGAAAGATATTATGCCCTGAACGACAGAATAGGTACGATGATGACGATTGCCCATATCCGTCACGATATTGACACGACTGACGGATTTTACGGGGAGGAAAAAGAATACTACGACGAGATACAGCCCAAGTTAGCAAATCTGACGTTGGAGTACCAGCAGGAGATGTACCATTCTCCGTATCGTCCTTTTTTGGAAGAGAAAATCGGTAAAGTAGCTTTCAAAAATATGGAGCTGCAGTTAAAATCTTTTGACGAAAAATTGATTCCCTTAAAGCAGGAAGAGAATGCGCTGACTACAAAATACGATAAGCTGATTGCCGGGGCCGAAATCGAATGGGAAGGGGATATCCTGAATCTATCTTTGATGCGCCCGTACCTCACAAGCAGTGACAGAAGTGTCAGGAAAAAGGCATATGAGAAATACAGTGCTTTTTTTGCATCTGTTGCGGATGAATTGGATGAAATATATGATAAGCTGGTGAAAAACAGGACGGAGCAGGCAAAGCAGATGGGGTACGAGAACTACGTGGAGCTTGGCTATTACCGGATGAACCGCAACTGCTATGATAAAACGATGGTAGATAATTACCGCAGGCAGATTAAGAAATATTTTGTTCCGTTTGCGGAGAAGATGCATGAAAGAAGGAGAAAACGCCTTGGGCTGGATAAGTTGTCCTATATAGATGCAGGGGTATATTTCAGGAACGGAAATCCGGCTCCTGTGGGGAATCCGGAGGAAATCATAAAGGAAGGGCGGCGGATGTATGAGGAGATGTCCCCGGAAACAAAGGAGTTTTTTGCCTTTATGGTGGATAACCAATTGTTTGACGTGCTTGGAAGAAAGACGAAAAGGGCGGGGGGCTATATGACATTCCTGCCGGAATATGGTGCGCCGTTTATTTTTGCCAATTTTAACGGAACAAGTGGGGACGTGGATGTGATTACCCATGAATGCGGACATGCCTTTCAAGGGTATCTTGCCGGGAAAGACCCGATACAGGAGCATAGGGATATTACGATGGAAACGGCGGAAGTCCATTCCATGTCGATGGAATTTTTTGCAGAGAAATGGATTGGGCTGTTTTTCGGAGACAGGGCAGAAGATTACCGGAATATGCATCTGGAAGATGCGGCGGCGTTTATCCCCTATGGTTGTATGGTAGACGAGTTCCAGCATATGGTATATGAAAACCCGGAAATGTCGCCGGAGGAAAGGCGGAAAGCGTGGTTGGAGCTGGAAAAGGTATACCGGCCCCATATGGATTTTGAGGAAGATGAATTTTTTGCAAAAGGCGGTTTCTGGCAGAAACAACATCATATTTACGATTATCCGTTTTATTATATAGATTACTGCCTTGCCCAGACTTGTGCATTCCAGTATAAGGCAATGATGGATGAAGACTATGATAAGGCATGGGAAAGCTATCTGAAGCTATGCCGGTTGTCCGCATCCGGGTTTTTTACGGATATGCTGGAAGAAGTAGGGTTGGTAAGCCCTTTTAAGGATGGATGCATTAAGGAGACGATAGAAAAGCTGGAAAGTGAAATGGACGGACAGTAAATGGAAACGGATACCCCAAAGGTTTTTAAATCTTTGGGGTATCCGTTTTTGGATCAAAAGCCGGTATGCACCGCATACTGGCTTTTGATTCCGGTTTGTGCCGAATTGGAAGGCAGGCTGGCAAGGGGGCTTTGTTTTAACTGCAGCCGCAAGTTGGTAAAATCTGCAGGGCCGTTTTCCAGATAAAATTTATGGAACCGGTATTCGCTGTATGTATCCTGCCATAGCTTTTTTGCCTCTTTTTTCAGATTTATGATTTCCAGATAACCGAGATAATACTTTAAATAATTGGTGGGCTCTTCTACAATATATTCATAAATGGAACGGGTGGTAGAAGGCTCGGAAATCCCTACGGAGGAGAGCATTTTATGTGCCTGCTTATAAGTGGCGCCTTCATAGTGGATGGCAATGTCCAATAGGGAATAAAGGGAAAGCTGTATTTGCCGGTCCAACTTGTAAAGCTCATAAAGTGCCTCCGTTTCAGGAGCGGTTTGTTTCATTAAAGATTTTGCATAATCATAGGATTTCAATTCCACATACATCGCCCAGCCTTCGACGTAACCGCCGTAAGAAAGCAGGCAGCGAATAGGGTTTGTTTCTGTTTTCCTGAAAAACAGTTGGCTGTAAACGGTTTGGTAAAGATGACCGGGATAGCCTTCATGGGCCAAGGTCGTATATAATTCCACCCCGTGAGGATTGTTTTTCGGGTTAATATAAATCACATTTTCACCGATGTCATCCAAAGGGGGCGTTAGGTAAAATGCCGGGCTGCAATATTCCTGTATATTTTTGGAAATAGGCTTTACCGTACATACAGGTGTGGTATCTTCTGCCACATCCGATAAAGCGGGGAAATCGGAAACCATCATTTGCTGTAAGTTTTTGAGCATATCCGTAGGCGTTTCATAGGCAAAGGAATTGGAAAGCGCCCCGGAGGATGATAAAAGCCCAGGATTGGATTGCAGCAAAGCCTGCATGGATTCTATGCTTTTTTCAAAATCCCTTAACAAGAGCAGTTTAATTTCCTTGATATCCCGATAGGAGCCGGTGTTGGACTGGATGAGATAAGTGTAATATTTCTTTCCGTCGGGATAATAAAAAAGCCCATTTTCATTTTTGCCGCTCCCTTTCAGCAGGAGAAGTTCATCCCCCATTTTTTGATAGGCGGGGAGCATAACGGTAGTAAGCAGTCTGGAATTTTCGGAAAGATAGGCTGCTTTTTCTTTTTCTGACAGACCGCCTTTTTCTATTAAATGATCCAGCCTTTCTTCAAATGTAGTATTTAAGAAATGGGTGCCTGCTTCCAGGGATGTCTTATCCATAATAGTATCGCACTGGGCGATAATTTTATCCACGGAGTAATCGGGCATAAAGAGCCCCTGCGCCGACTGGTCTTTTAAGTAGGAAGCGATTCCCTCAAAGTAGGAATCCGTTTGATCCAGCAGGGAAAGATAATCGTCCACATCCTGTTTGCTGCGGAATGTATATTCTGCCAATAGGATAGGAAGCTGGGACTGCATCCCGGAAGAGGGGGATAGGGGATTGACATAGTAGTAGAGCAGCATCCCGTTCTTCTCGTTTTCCAGATACGGCAGCAACAGCCGGTATAGATAGGCGTTCCCGTCATTTAGCTTAGCAATATCGATGCCTTGCAATGTTTCGATGGCGGATGCCAATTCTTTGATGGAATTGTTTCTGCGCTCCTTGGAATAGGAGGGCAGGGTGGGGGTATAGGAGTCGATGCCGTAGCGGGAAGGGTTAGCGACGGTGTAATGCATGTTTAAGGTGTTCCCGCTCAGTTCCGACACAAAAAAGTCGTTGCAGAAGCGGCGAAAATTTACAGCGTCCCTGCTCAGGAAAAAAACAGCGAAGGCAGAGAATGCCAAAAATAAAGCGATGGCGCATATAGTAGCTTTTCGCTTTCGGGAAAAAGTGAAAGTTTTCAATGGAATTACCTGTTTGTTTTTTTAAAATATATGCTTTGGGAAATAAAAAATGTACAGATACAACTTGGACAACTGGTATTTTGGGAAAACGATAAGAAATTGATTTTAAACTAATTAAGTGTTAGAATAATAGCCATAGAATATACGGGTAAAGCGGAAAGGGTATGGTTATGGCTATGGAAAAAAAGCAGCCGAAATATACGGAACTAGTGAACTGGATACAGGAACAGATTGCAGCTAAAAAATTTCTGCCGGGTCAGAAGATATACTCGGAGAACCGGCTGAAAGAGATGTTTCAGGTCAGCAGGCAGACAGTCCGCCATGCGATTGCCATACTGGAAGAGGAAGGAGTGCTAATCAGGAAACGGGGCAGCGGGACCTATATCAGCAATATAAGGCGGGAGAACCTGGAAAACAGGACAAGGATTGCGGTGGTTACAACTTATGTGGATGGGTACATCTTCCCTAAGACGATACAGGGGATAGAAAATATTTTGTTTGAGAACGGTTATTCCGTCCAGATTGCTTTTACCAATAACCAGATTAGCCGGGAGAAAACAATATTGGAGGATATTTTAAGCCGGAACGAGGTGGCAGGGGTCATTATGGAGACCACAAAAAGCGGATTGCCCAATCCCAATCTGCCGTTATACGAAAAGCTGCAGCAAAGGAAAATCCCCGTGATTTTTATCAATAGTTTTTATCCCCGGCTTTCCATACCTCATGTTTCGTTGAATGACAGAATGGCGGGGGAGAAGGCGGTGGAATATCTGCTTGGAAAAGGGCACTGTAAAATCGGCGGGATATTTAAACTGGATGACGGTCAGGGGCATTTGCGCTATGCGGGTTATCTGGATGCTATGCAAAAGGCCGGGATGGAAATCGATGATTCACGGATTGTCTGGATAGATACGGCGATGATGCAGCGGTTGGGGGAATATAGGAACCTGCTGATTGGGAGACTGGACGGATGCACGGCGGTAGTATGTTATAATGACCAGATTGCTTTTGAGGCGGCATCTATCTTAAACAGCGTGGATATCCGGGTGCCGGAGGATATTTCCCTGATAAGCATTGACGATTCGGAACTGGCTGCATTGGGGGATGTGGCTTTGACCTCAATACCGCATCCGAAAGACAAGCTTGGGGAAAAGGCAGCGCTTAATCTGCTGAAGATGATACATAATCCGGATTATGACGGAACGTTTGAGTTTTCTGCGGAAGTTACGGAGAGAGAATCCGTGGTGGACAGATAAGGCTGTAGACGAGAATAGAAAATACGGAGTGCGGAAGTTATGTTGAAAATATTTTTGGTAGAGGACGAATTTGTAGTACGGGAAGGGATTAAAAATAATATTGACTGGGGTTCGCACGGTTATGAGTTTTGCGGGGAGGCCAGCGATGGGGAGCTGGCTTTCCCTATGATTCAGAAGTTGAAACCGGATATTGTGATTACGGATATCAGGATGCCGTTCATGGACGGCCTGGTGTTAAGCAGACTGATAAAAAAAGAGTTCCCTTGGATAGAAATCATTATCCTGACGGGGTATGAGGAGTTCGAGTATGCCAAGGAAGGGATTAAAATCGGCATAGCCCAATATCTTTCCAAGCCGATTAACGGAGAGGAACTGTTAAAAGAAGTGGATGCGATTGCTATCCGGATAGAAGAAAAACGGAAAGAAAGGGAAATCAAAGAAAAATATATGAAGGAAATGGAAGAGAACCTTCATAAGGAGCGGAAAGAACTGTTCCAATACCTTGTAACCGGCTCCAAATCCGTGGCGGAGCTTTTGGAGACGGCAGACCGGTTGGACATTGACCTTTCTGCTATGTGGTATAATATCGTGCTGATGAAAATCCAATCCGAAAGCCATGCCTATAACGAATATTCCAATAGTTTGATAGAAGTGGAGAAGGAGCTGGAGAAATTCGACGACAGGATGCATTTGCTCGTTTTTGACAGGAATCTGGAAGGGAAAGCGTTTTTAATCCGGGCGGAGTCCTGGGAGGAACTGGAAAGAATCCAGAAAACCTATTTGGAAAAGATGAAACAAATGCTGTCCGCCTATGAGCATATTCGCTATTTCGGGGGCATAGGCACACCGGTAAACCGTTTGAGGGAGCTTCCGGCTTCTTTTGAAAGCGCAAGCCATGCATTTGCCCACCGTTATCTTGTGAAAGAAAGCCTGATTCTGGATTGTAAAGAGATGGAAAAGGGGATTTACCGGGAAAAAGAGGAGTTCAATATCAGCAACGTGAACCCAAGGCAGATTGACAGAAGCAAAATAAAGGAATTTCTTAAATTCGGCGATTTGGAGGAAATCATTTACTTTGTGGAGGAGTTTTTTAAGACCCTTGGAAGCAATGCGATGAAATCCAGCCTATTCAGGCAGTATATTACGATTGATATTTATTTCTGCGTGGTAGAATTTTTGGAGGGCCTGCAATTCAATAGAGAGGAAATAGAGTCTTTGGATGACATCGCCGAGATTGTACAAAGCAAAGAGGATGCCACCAGATATGTGACAAGAATCTTTAGAAAGGCTTTGGAGATTAGGGAAAAAGCAGCCAGCAACAGGTATGGGGATATTGTGGATGAAGTGATGCGGTATATTGAGAAAAATTATGCGGATGATGAATTATCGCTGAACTCGGTAGCATCCCATGTAAATTTTTCACCAAACCATTTGAGTATGATTTTCAGCCAGCAGACCGGAGGAACGTTCAGCAAATATCTCACTGACTTCAGGATGAACAAGGCAAAAGAATTGCTTCGCTGTACAGGAAAAAGGAGCAGCGTTATCAGCATGGAAGTAGGGTATAAAGATCCGCACTATTTTTCCTATCTGTTTAAAAAGACGCAGGGTATGACACCTACTCAGTACCGCGGCGGGAGAAATCCGGAGGGAGACGACTAGATGAAGGAAAAAATAAAGCAGCTTTATAATAATTCCACCCTTGCCGTGAAAATCAGGTACTTTTATTTGATGCTGCTTGTGCCGATTATGATTTTTCTTGTTTTTTTGCTGTACAATTTATGGGTGGTAAACCGTAGTTATGAGAGCATGATTAATTCCTCCGTGGTAGCCAGCGAATTTAGCCTTGATTTTAAAAAGGATTTTGACTATGAGACATATCTTCTGATTGTGGAGAATAAATCCATTGAGGAAGCAAAGCTGGACGATATGCTCAACGAAGCGAACCACATTGTGGAAAGGCTGGAGGAATTTACGAATTCCAGGGAAAATATCAGCCGTTTGAACAGTGCGAAGAAGTATTTAAAAAATCTGGGGATTTACAAAGGACGTATCGAGCAGAACCTGATAGAAGGCAATAAATATGAGGTGAACCTTGAGATTTGGGAGAACGACGTGCAAATCGTGACATCGCTGCTTCAGGATACCATTTTCCAGTATATATATTACGAAATCAGCGATTTACAACAGTTAAGCACCGAATACCAGAAATTTTTTGTGGGAACAGTGCGGTTTTTCCTGATTGCATTTGCGTGTATTTTCGTATCCATCCTCTTCTTTTCTTATTACATCCCCTTAAGCATTACGCGCCCAATACGGAAATTGAGTGAAGTGACAGACCAAGTGGCAAAAGGGGATTTAAGTGTCCGTTTTGATGCAAGGAGCGGGGTGGAGGTTAACAGACTCAGCGATTCGTTAAATACGATGATAGATAAAATCAATGAGTTGCTGGAACAGGTTACCACCGAACAAATCCGGTTGAGGAAGGCAGAGTTTGAACTTTTGCAGACCCAGATTAACCCACATTTCCTTTACAATACGCTGGATACGATTATTTGGCTGGCGGAAGCCGGGAAGCAAAGGGAAGTTGTGGGCATGGTAGGCAGCCTGTCAGAATTTTTCAGGGCATCATTAAACCAGGGGAAAGATATCATTTCTATCAGGGAAGAGCTGCAGCACGTGAAAAGTTATCTGGAAATCCAACAAGTGCGTTATCAGGATATCTTGAAATACGAAATCCAAGTACCCGGCGAGCTGGATAAATATTTAATCCCGAAGATAACGATACAACCCATTGTGGAAAATGCACTGTATCATGGCATTAAGAATAAAAGGGGGCTTGGCAGGATTAGAGTTAGCGGGAAAGAAGAAGAAGGCGGATTTGCCATACAAGTGGAGGATAACGGAATCGGAATCAATGAAGAGCGGCTCCGTCAGGTAAGGGATAAAATCCAATATAGAACGCCTGCGGAAAATGATATTTACGGATTGTACAACGTAAATGAACGTATCCGTCTGAACTTTGGGGAGAAATTCGGGATTTCTATCGAAAGCGTCTATGGGGAAGGAACCGTCGTGAGTATCCATTTGCCTTATGGGGAGAAGGGGGAATAAAAAAACCAACTTTTTTCGTAGAAAAACCAACCTTTTTGAAAGACAGATAAGAAATCGAACTTTTCTATGATTTATCTGAATGGATTTCTGAAAGCACGAGTAATATGATATAAACATCAAGGAACCATTCCTTGAAAATCGTATCTAAGGGAGGATTTAAAAATGAAGAAAAAACTTTTGGCAGCCATTATGGCAGCAGCTATGGTAGTCAGCTTAACTGCATGCGGTTCTGCTCCGGCACAGGAAGCGGCAGCTCCGGCAGAAGAAGCAGCGCCTGCTGAAGAGGAAGCAGCACCTGCAGAAGAAGCAGCTCCGGCAGAGGAAGAAGCGCCTGCTGCAGAGGAAGCAGCTCCGGCAGAAAGCACAGGGGAAACAATAAAAGTCGGCATTATCAATAATGACCCGAACGAATCCGGTTACCGTACGGCAAATGACAAAGACTTGCAGGCAATGTTTACTGCAGAGAACGGGTACGAAGCTTCTTTCGCATACAGCAACAAGAATGATGAGCAGATTGCAGCAGCTCAGAAGTTCATCCAGGATGGTGTTGATTATCTTCTTCTTTCCGCAGCAGATACTGCAGGATGGGATTCCGTACTGAAAGATGCACAGGACGCAGGCATCAGGGTTATCCTGTTTGACCGTACTATTGATGCAGACGAAAGCCTTTACGAAGCATCCATCGTTTCCGATATGGCAAAGGAAGGCGAGACAGCAGTAACATGGTTAAAAGGACAGGGTCTTGAAGAATATAATATCATCCATTTGCAGGGCGTTATGGGTTCCGCAGCACAGCAGGGCCGTACCGGCGCATTGGATGCAGCAGTAGCATCCGACGGATGGAATCTTGTAACACAGCAGACAGCAGAGTGGAACGCTGAAAAAGCACAGCAGATTGTTCAGTCCGTAATCGACTCCGGTGCATCCTTCAACGTAATCTATGCAGAAAACGATGATATGGCAAAGGGCGCTGTAGCAGCTCTTGACAAAGCAAATATCCCTCACGGCGTTGGCAAAGACGTTATCGTTATGGGCTTTGACTGCAACAAATGGGCATTGGAAGAACTGCTTGCACAGAACTGGAACTACGATGGACAGTGCAATCCTTTCCAGGCATCTTACATTGATGAAATCATCAAGACAATCCAGAGCGGTGGAACTGTTGCCGAGAAGACAATCATCATGGATGAAAAAGGTTTTGACGCTACTGAAATCACACAGGAAGATGTTGATAAATACGGCATCTAATACAAACGGATTATTAGGATAGCAATTGAAATAAATAGATGATGGTTAATAGGCGCGGGGCGGTAGAAAGAACAAATATGTTTGCTCCGCGCCTCTTTATAAAAAAGTACAAGTAAAAATACTTTTACTTGTAAAAATACTTTTATTTATAAGAATATTTTTTGCCGACAAATTTAGGGGGTGAATGCACTGGTGAAAGAAAAAGCTGTATTGGAAATGAAAAATATCCACAAAAGCTTTCCCGGAGTGCGTGCCTTGCAGGGAGTGGATTTTACGCTGTGCGAGGGCGAAATCCATGCGCTGATGGGCGAGAACGGCGCTGGGAAATCGACATTGATTAAGGTATTGACCGGAGTATATGGAAAGGATGAAGGGGAAATTTTCTTAAAGGGGAAGGATAAGGCGGTAGCAATCCATTCGCCGCAGGACGCACAAAGGCTGGGAATCAGTACCGTGTACCAGGAAATTACCCTTTGCCCTAATCTTTCGGTGGCTGAAAATATGTTTATCGGACGGACGAGCGGCGTATGCCAAAACTGGAGGAAGATGAATACAAATGCAGATAAGATTCTGCAATCTTTGGATATCCCGGCAAAGGCGACGCAGCAGTTGGCGAGCTGTTCTATTGCGGTCCAGCAGATGATTGCCATTGCCAGGGCTGTGGATATGGACTGTAAAGTATTGATATTGGATGAACCGACCTCTTCTTTGGATGAACAGGAAGTGGAAAAACTATTCCGGCTGATGCGCGATTTGAGGGCAAGGGGAGTAGGGATTATCTTCGTTACGCATTTCTTGGATCAGGTATATGAGGTCTGCGACAAGATTACGGTATTGCGTGACGGGAAATTGGTAGGCGAATATGAAATTAAGGATCTTCCGCGTGTGAAGCTTGTTTCAAAGATGTTGGGCAAGGAATTAAACGATATGTCGGATATCAAAGGGGAAAGCAAACCGTATGATAAAAACGACCGGTCGGAGCCGGTATTTGAAGCAAACGGGCTTGTGAGCAACGCGGGGATTAAACCTTTTAATTTTTACATAAAGAAAGGCGAAGTAAACGGGTTTACCGGTTTGCTTGGTTCCGGCAGAAGCGAATGTGTGCGTGCAATTTTCGGTGCGGACAGGGTACTGGGCGGAACGGTAAAGATGGACGGAAAAGAAGTAAAGATTGGAAAGCCGCTTGACGCTATGAAAAACGGCATAGCATATCTGCCGGAAGACCGTAAAGTGGACGGTATCGTTGGAGACCTTTCGGTACGCGAAAACATTATCCTTGCTTTGCAGGTATTGAAAGGATTCCTGAAGCCGTTTACAAAAGCGGAGGCGAATAAATTTGCGGAGGACTATATAAAGCTTTTGGGGATTAAGACGGCTTCTGCAGATACACCGATTAAATCCCTGTCAGGAGGCAACCAGCAGAAAGCGATTTTGGCCCGCTGGCTTTTGACGGATCCGAAATATTTGATTTTGGATGAGCCTACAAGGGGTATCGATATCGGAACAAAGATTGATATACAGAAATTAGTATTAAAACTTGCTTCGGAGGGTATGAGCGTTACCTTTATTTCTTCTGAAACGGATGAAATGCTTCGCACCTGTTCCCGTCTGGTAGTCATGCGCGACCGCAAGGTGGTGGGTGAGCTTTCCGGCGAAGAACTGAGCCAGAGCATGATTATGAGTACCATAGCCGGAGGTGACAAATAATTATGAAAAGCAAAGAGACAAATAAATCAAATGTATCCGAATTTTTTTCAAAGATAGTAAGGCGGCAGGTTTTCATCCCGATTGCGGCATTGTTGCTGCTAGCAATCTTCAATCTGGTTACGGATCCGTCGTTTTATAAGATTACCTTTGGCTACAACAGTGCAGGCAATCCGGTATTATCGGGCAATCTGATGACGATTCTGGACAGCGGTTCGGAATTGGCTATTCTGGCAATCGGCATGACGCTGGTAACGGCGGCTACCGGAGGGCAGGACATCAGTGTGGGCGCTGCAATAGCGATTAGCGGAAGTGTGATACTCCGCGTACTCTGCGGTACCGATTCCAGGCCGGAGACATTGCAGGCCCCGATTATCGTAGCGTTCCTCGTAGCCTGCGTAGTGGCAATGCTGTTTGGTGCATTTAACGGGGTGCTGGTAGCCTATTTTAAGATACAGCCGATGGTGGCGACGTTAATCTTGTTTACCGCAGGGCGTTCCATTGCGGCATGGATTAACAATAATGAACTTCCTATTATCAATGAGCCATCTTTTGGCTATTTCGGTGGATTTATTCCGGGGATACCGATTCCTACGCCGTTTTTCATCGCTGTAATATGCATGGTTATTATTGCCCTTGTACTGCGGTTTACAAATTTGGGGTTATATACACAGGCGGTAGGTATTAACGAAAGCTCATCCAGGTTGAACGGGCTGAATCCTGCATTTATTAAATTTTTAACTTTTGTAATCCTTGGCCTGTGTGTTGCAGTTGCCGGATTGATTAAGGTAAGCCGTTTTTCCACTATCAATTATTCGGTTATTGCCAAGGATATTGAAATGGATGCGATTCTTGCAGTGGCATTGGGCGGGAATGCGTTGAGCGGCGGTAAGTTTAGCATGTCGGCTTCTATTTTGGGCGCTTATGTTATCCAGTTTTTGATGACTACATTATATAAGTTTAACGTAAAATCGGATGCACTTCCGGCATATAAGGCGGTGGTTGTAATCGTTCTCGTTGTTTTGAGTGCGCCGATTGTAAGGGAATGGCTTTCCAGCATGTGGAAAAAAATAAAGCCGGAAGGGCAAGGAAAGGAGGTCGCTTAATATGGCATCATCTAATAAAACATCGAAAGCCGGCGGCGGATTGGGCGATAGAATGAAAAATATGACGGATACCAATCTGCTGCTGACGATAACAATCGTCGTATTCTTTGCCATGTATATCGGGGCGATAGTGTTTCAGGGAAAAGGGTTCCTGAAGCCGCAGACCTTTTTCAATATACTCAATGCCCAGGCGGCACTGATTATTACTGCCTGCGGGATGAGCCTTGTAATGATTACCGGCAGCATTGATATTTCGGTAGGCGGCGTGGTGGCGCTGGTAAGCATGTGCAGCGCGGTGTATCTGGATTTCCATAACGGGAATATTTTTATGGCAGTGGTGATTTCGCTGCTTATCGGCCTGGCTTTTGGGGCGGTGCAGGGATTTTTGGTTGCCTATTTGGATATCCAGCCCTTTATTGTGAGTTTGGCAGGAATGTTTTTTGCCCGCGGCATGACTACAATTGTCAACACGAACCCTTTCAACGTAAAGAATGAGGCATTTGTAGCTTTAAAGGAAACCCGCGTAATTGTACCCGGATTCGGTTCTGTCAATAAGATTGGGAAATATGTGGACGCCTATGTGGAAATCGGCGTTATCGTAGCCATATTGGTTGTTATCCTCCTTTTCTGCGTGCTGCGGTGGACGAAGCTGGGTCGTGGGTTCTATGCGGTAGGAGGTAATAGCCAGAGTGCGTTGATGTTAGGTATTAACGTAAAAAGGACGAAATTCCTTGCCCATCTGATTTGCGGGCTGTTGGCAGGGATTGGCGGATTTGTATACTTCATGCATGTCGGTTCAGGTTCGGCTTCCCATGCAAGCGGGATGGAAATGAATGCGATTGCATCTTCCATTATAGGCGGTACGATGTTGACCGGCGGTGTAGGGAATATTATCGGTACTTTCTTCGGTGTGCTTTCCCTTAGCACGATACAGAATATCGTTTCTTCAGCCGGGCTGGATAAAGCCTGGTGGACCGGGATTACCATTGCCGCAATGCTTTGCCTGTTCCTCGTTATCCAAAGTGTGGTAATGGCGCGTAAGAAGAAGGCATAAAGGGCAAAAGCGGAAGAGTAAAGTCAAAGGGAAAAGTATTAGGGAAAATGGTGGCCGCCGGTGTGTGCGGCTGCCTTTTACTATACATAAGGATATAAGTGGTGATTGACAGGGGAAAGACAGTATGGTATATACAATTATGAAATTCTTATTCGAAAAAAAGAGGAAAAGCGGAAGAAAATGTATTTGAAAAAAGCTTTGGCAACCGCCATAATTTTTATACTTTGTGCATTGCAGACGGGCTGCGGAAGCAGGTTTACCGATAAAGGTGAGCCGGGGGATGCGGAAGAGGAAACGGCAGGCAATCACATAATAGTAGGTTTTTCCCAGCTTGGGGCAGAATCCGACTGGAGGAGTGAAAACACAAATTCCATGAAATCTTCTTTTGCGGAAGAAAATGGTTATATATTGATTTTTGAGGATGGGCAGCAGAAACAGGCGAACCAGATTAGGGCGATACGGATGTTTATCCAGCAGGAAGTGGATTATATTGTCCTTGCCCCGGTGATGGAGACGGGATGGGATACTGTTTTGCAGGAAGCCAAAGACGCAGGTATCCCGGTTATTATTGTGGACAGGAAAGTGGATGTCTCGGATGATAGCTTATTTACCTGTTGGGTCGGCTCAGACTTTGAACTGGAAGGGAAAAAGGCGGCAGAGTGGCTAAACCAATATGCCCAGGCAAAAGGGATTGCCCCGGCGGATATCCATATAGTGAATATACAGGGCACCAAAGGCTCTTCCGCCCAGATTGGGCGTACAAAGGGGCTGGCGGATGCGGCGCGGGCTAACGGCTGGGATTTGATGGCGGAGGTAATCGGCGATTTTACACAGGCAAAAGGGAAAGAAGTCATGGAATCCCTTTTAAAGCAGTATGACAACATTAATGTGGTTTACTGCGAAAACGACAATGAAGCTTTTGGAGCCATAGAAGCCATAGAAGCGGCGGGCAGGAAGGTCGGTTCCGATATCACGGACGGTGAAATTATGGTGATATCTTTTGATGGCGTGAATGAAGAAGCTATCCGATATATATTAGAAGGCAAAATCACATGTATTGCTGAATGCAATCCTTTGCACGGGCCCCGTGTCCAGGCGATTATTGAATTGTTGGAGGAAGGTGGCACACCGGAGAAGCGGCAGTATGTGGATGAAGAAATTTACAGTGCCAATGGAACGGTAAACAGTCTTACAATTGATGGCATAGACTATGCGGTTACTATACTGGCGCAGGAGGATGGAAATTAAAGGAAAGGAGTATGATAATAAAATGACAAATCAGGAATTGCAAAAAAAAGCCAATGAGGTGCGGAAAGGGATTGTAACGTCGGTACATAGCGCAAAAGCCGGGCATCCGGGCGGTTCTCTGTCCGCTGCGGATATTTTCACGTATTTATATTTTGAAGAAATGAATATTAACCCTGAAGAACCTAAAATGGAGGACAGGGACCGGTTTGTATTGTCCAAAGGCCATACGGCGCCTGGGTTGTATTCCGCATTGGCAAACCGTGGATATTTTCCGGTGGAAGATTTGAAAACATTGCGTAAAATTGGCTCGTATTTGCAGGGGCATCCGGATATGAAGCATATCCCGGGCGTGGATATGTCCAGCGGTTCTCTGGGGCAGGGAATTTCCGCAGCAGTGGGGATGGCTTTGAGTGCGAAAATGAGGGAAAAAGATTTCCGCGTTTATACGCTTTTAGGCGACGGCGAGATTCAGGAAGGGCAGGTTTGGGAAGCTGCCATGTTCGCCGGTCATAGAAAACTGGATAACCTGGTAGTGATTGTGGATAATAACGGATTGCAGATTGATGGGAAAATAGATGATGTATGCTCCCCTTATCCGATTGACGAAAAATTTGCGGCATTTAATTTCCATGTAATTCATGCAGACGCTCATGATTTTGACGATTTGAGAAAGGCGTTCCAGGAAGCAAGGGAAACAAAAGGGATGCCGACAGCGATTGTGGCTCACAGCTTAAAGGGCAAAGGGGTGTCCTTTATGGAGGGGCAGGCGGCTTGGCACGGAACAGCCCCGAACGACGAACAGTATGCGGTAGCAATGGCGGATTTGGAAAGGATTGGTGAAAGTTTATGAGTGGTGAAGGAAAGAAAATAGCTACGAGAGAAAGCTACGGCAATGCTTTAGTGGAGATGGGGGCCAAATATCCGAATCTGGTGGTATTGGATGCCGATTTGGCAGCGGCAACAAAAACAGGGGTGTTCAAAAAAGCATATCCCGAAAGACATATTGACTGCGGCATTGCAGAATGTAATATGGTTGGCATAGCGGCAGGGCTGGCTGCTACGGGAATGATTCCTTTTGTTAGTTCTTTTGCTATGTTTGCAGCAGGGCGCGCGTTTGAGCAGGTGCGTAATTCGGTAGGGTATCCGCGCTTAAATGTAAAAATCGGGGCAACCCATGCAGGCATTACGGTAGGGGAAGACGGCGCTTCCCACCAGTGCAACGAAGATATTGCTTTGATGCGAACCATCCCAGGGATGGTAGTTATGTGCCCGGCGGACGATGTGGAAGCAAAGGCGGCGGTAAAGGCAGCGGTAGAATATGAAGGGCCGGTATACTTACGGTTTGGCCGTGCAGCCTGCCCGGTGATTAACGACAAGCCGGATTACAAATTTGAAATAGGCAAGGGCCAGGTTCTCAGGGAAGGAACGGATGTAACCATTGTTGCTACGGGAATTTGCGTGGGGAATGCATTGGAAGCGGCTGAAAAACTGGCACAGGACGGAATTAGCGCAGAAGTGGTTAATATTTGTACAATTAAGCCATTGGATGAAGAGCTGATAGTTGCCTCGGCAAAGAAGACGGGGAAAGTTGTAACGGCGGAAGAACATTCCGTTATCGGCGGTTTGGGGAGCGCAGTGTGCGACGCGTTGTGCAAATCCAATCCGGTGCCTGTGTGCAAAATCGGTATGCAGGATGTATTCGGGGAATCCGGTTCCGCAGCGGCGCTGGTAGAAAAGTACGGGCTGGACGGAACAGGGATTTATAAAACAGTAAAAGAGTTTGTAGGAAAGTGAGATAGAACATGTTGATTTTATCACCTTCTATTCTGGCGGCAGATTTTTCCGATTTGGGGAAGCAAATAAAGGAAGCGGAAGCGGCGGGGGCAGAATATCTTCATATTGACGTAATGGACGGCTGTTTCGTTCCTTCTATTTCTTTTGGGATGCCGGTGATTTCATCCATCCGCAAAACGACGGATATGATATTTGATGTGCATTTGATGATTGAAAAACCGGAGAGATATTTGGAAGAGTTTGCCGCAGTTGGGGCAGATATTATCACATTCCATTTGGAGGCTGCAAAAGAGCCGGGGGATGTTATCCGCAAAATACATGGGCTGGATAAAAAAGCGGGGTTGTCCGTGAAACCGGCAACCCCGGTGAAAGAGATGATTCCTTATGCCGACTTGCTGGACATGCTTCTCGTGATGACAGTGGAGCCGGGGTTTGGCGGGCAGAGCTATATCCCGGAATCCACAGAGCGTATCCGGGAAGCGCGGCGGATTTTTGAAGAACGTGGGCTGGTAAAGGATATCCAGGTTGACGGTGGGATTACGGCGGATAATGTACACGTAGCGCTGGAAGCGGGAGCGAATGTAATTGTGGCGGGCAGCGCGGTTTTTAAAGGTGATATCGGAGATAATATACGTAAAATGCAAAAAGCTTTTTGGGATTTTAAAAAGTAGGTGGAACCCCGGTCTTTTTCGGTTGAGGAAGAGGCCGGGATTTGAATTGGCAGCCGGATGATAGATTGGTAAGGTGAATGCGGATGATATATAAGAAAATGGGCAGGAACGATAGGTGCTGGTGCGGCAGCGGGAGGAAATATAAAGTCTGCCATGAAGCGTTTGACGATAAGGTGCTGGGATACCAGATGAAAGGGCATATGATTCCGGATAAGGATATGCTGAAGACGAAAGAACAGATAGAGGGAATCCGGGAGAGCAGCAAGATTAATATTGCGGTGCTGGATTATGTGGCAAGGCATATCCGGGAAGGGATGACGACGGAGGAGATTAACCGGATGGTGCATGAAGAGACGGTGCGCATGGGAGGGATTCCGGCGCCGCTTCATTTTGACGGATATCCAAAAAGCGTATGCACTTCCATCAATGAACAAGTATGCCACGGAATCCCTTCGGAAGATGTGGTGTTGAAGAACGGGGATATAGTGAATGTAGATGCATCCACTATATATAAAGGATATTTTTCGGATTCTTCCCGGATGTTCTGTATTGGGGAAGTGGACGAGGAGGCGGCCCGGCTGGTGCGGGTGGCAAAGGAATGCATGGAAAAAGGGATAGAACAAGTGAAACCGTGGAATTTTCTTGGAGATATGGCGGAAGCAGTGCATAGCCATGCCCTTGCCAACGGATGCAGTGTGGTAAGGGATATCGGGGGGCACGGAATTGGCTTGGAATTTCATGAGGAGCCTTTTGTCAGCTACGTAACGAAAAAGGGAACGGAGATGCTGATGGTTCCCGGGATGGTATTTACCATTGAACCGATGGTGAACCTTGGTACAGATGAAATTTATATTGATGACGGGAACGGATGGACGGCTTACACGGAAGACGGGAAGCTATCCGCCCAATGGGAAGTGACAGTGGCAGTGACGGAGGAAGGGCATGAAATTCTAACGTATTGACATCACTATTCCTTTGTGATAGTCTGACATTTACTTATGGATAGATAAACGGAAGGAGAATGGGAAATGGGTAAAGGGAAATATTATATCACCACGGCAATTGCCTATACATCCGGCAAACCGCATATCGGGAACAGCTATGAGATTGTGTTGGCCGACAGTATTGCCAGATTTAAGAGAAAAGACGGTTATGACGTTTTTTTCCAGACCGGAACGGACGAGCATGGGCAGAAAATTGAACTGAAAGCGCAGGAATGCGGCGTTACGCCAAAAGAATATGTGGATAACATCGCAGGCATGATAAAGAAGCTGTGGAATTTGATGGATACTTCCTATGATAACTTTATCCGTACGACAGACGAACCTCACGAAAAGCAGGTACAAAAGATTTTTAAGAAGCTTTATGACCAGGGGGATATTTATAAAGGGGCTTATGAAGGGTTGTATTGTACGCCCTGCGAATCTTTTTGGACAGAATCCCAGTTGGTAGACGGGAAATGCCCGGATTGTGGGCGGGAAGTCAAACCGGCAAAGGAAGAGGCGTATTTTTTCAAAATGAGCAAATATGCTGACCGCTTGATTACGCATATCAATGCACATCCGGAATTTATACAGCCGGTATCCCGTAAAAATGAAATGATGAACAATTTCCTTTTACCCGGCCTTCAGGATTTGTGCGTCTCCAGGACTTCTTTTAAATGGGGGGTTCCGGTGGATTTTGACGACAAACATGTGGTATATGTATGGCTGGATGCATTGACTAATTATATTACAGGAATTGGTTATGAGTGCGGAGGGGAGAGCAGCGAGCAATATAAAAAACTTTGGCCGGCGGATTTGCATTTGATTGGAAAGGACATTATACGGTTCCATACCATTTATTGGCCTATTTTCTTAATGGCGTTGGGCGAGCCTTTGCCGAAACAGATTTTTGGGCATCCCTGGCTTCTGCAGGGAGACGGGAAGATGAGCAAATCCAAGGGGAATGTGCTGTATGCCGATGATTTGGTTGATTTCTTCGGTGTGGATGCCGTCCGTTATTTTGTCTTGCATGAAATGCCGTTTGAAAATGACGGTGTAATTTCCTGGGAATTGATGGTGGAACGGTTAAACTCGGATTTGGCGAATACTTTAGGCAATCTGGTAAACAGGACTATCTCCATGAGCAATAAATATTTCGGCGGAATAGTCTGCGACAAAGGGGTAACGGATAGTATGGACGCAGACTTGAAAGCCCTGGCGACGGCAACCTATGATAAGGTTTTGAAGAAAATGGAAGATTTGCGGGTGGCGGATGCCATGACCGAAATTTTCACACTTTTCAAGCGGTGCAACAAATATATCGATGAAACGGAGCCTTGGGCGATTGCCAAAGATGAAGCAAAGAAAGACAGGCTGGCTACTGTCCTTTATAATCTGACAGAAGGGATTATGATGGGGGCTTCCCTTTTGGAGCCTTTTATGCCCGCAACAGCAGTAAAAATAGCAGCCCAATTGAATACGGAATTGTACCCGTTTGAAAGCCTGAAAGAATTTGGGAAGTATCCATCCGGAAACAAGGTAACCGAAAAGCCGGAAATTTTGTTTGCACGTCTGGATATGAAAGAAGTATTGGAGAAAGCAGAACAGCTTTTTGCTGCGAGAAAGGCGGAAGCGGAACAGGAAAATAATGGAAAAGACGGGAAAGAAGAGGAAGTGCCCGAAACAGTGGTGGATATAGATACAAAGCCGGAAATCACATATGACGAATTTGCAAAGATGCAGTTCCAAGTAGGCGAGATTATTGCATGTGAGGCAGTGCCGAAATCAAAGAAATTATTGTGTTCCAAAGTACGTATCGGCAGCCAGGTAAAGCAGATTGTATCCGGCATCAAACAGCATTACAGCGCTGAAGAAATGGTAGGGAAAAAAGTGATGGTATTGGTTAACTTAAAGCCGGCGACTTTAGCAGGCGTGTTATCCGAAGGCATGCTTTTATGCGCAGAGGATGCAGAAGGCAATCTTGCCCTCCTAACCCCGGAAAAAACGATGCCCTCCGGCGCCGAAATCTGTTAATGATACCTGCCAATTCCAAATTATTTATAACGAATAACATTTTGATGAAATTATTATTAAAGTATTATAATCGGCAGTTATATGGTGTATAATGAATCCATAGCACGACGGAAGGCCCTGCTATGGATTCTTTTTATACGCAGACCTGTGCAGAGGAAATAAGCCGCTATGCGGCACACAGGGAGCGCTAGAGTCGGGGAAGAGGAATCTTCTCTACTCGGTTCATACGGGAAAGTCCTTTGCCAGGAGGGCAAGAATTGTCAAAGGCACTTCTTGACATAGGTGCTATGCATGGAATGGGAGGGAAGCTGATGGTGAAAAGGGAAGAACTGTATTTTGATTCCAGAGACAATGAGAACAAAATCCATGCAATGAGATGGATTCCGGATGTGGATAGGCCGGTATGTGTCTTGCAGATTATTCATGGCATGGCGGAGTATGTGGAACGTTATGATGAATTTGCAAGGGAAATGGCAAAAAAGGGGATATTGGTTGTGGGTGAGGACCATCTTGGCCATGGAAAATCCGTAGGGGAAAAAGGTACATATGGCTATTTTTGCGAGAGGGATGCAGCTACTGTGGTAGTCCGCGATTCCCACAGGTTAAAAAAAATGACGCAGGAAAAGTACCCGGGTGTGCCTTATGTTATTTTAGGGCATAGCATGGGCTCCTTTATTTTAAGGAATTATTTGTGCCGTTACGGGACAGGGATTCAGGCGGCGGTTATTGTAGGTACGGGGATGCAGCCGAAACCTCTGCTTTTGATGGGGAAAACGGTCGCTGCCATACAGAAGGTATTTTGCGGCTCCAAGCATCCAAGCAAGCTTCTGAATGCCTTATCTTTTGGAAGTTATAATAAAAGAATAGCGGGGCACCGGACGGTAATGGATTGGCTGACTAAGGAAGAAAAGATTGTGGATGCTTATATCAAAGACCCGCTTTGCGGCTTTACTTTTACGGTGAACGGGTTCCAGACGTTATTGGAGCTGGTAAACAGGCTGTATAAAAAAGAGAACCTGGAAAAAATGCCGAAAGATTTGCCGGTACTGTTCGTGGCGGGGAAAGAAGACCCGGTAGGGGATTATGGGCAAGGCGTAGAGAAGGCATACCGCTCGTTTCAGGACATAGGCATGAAAAATGTGCGGATGAAACTGTATGAGGGCGACAGGCATGAGCTTCTTAACGAGAGCGATAGAAAAAAAGTATATGAAGATATTTATCAATGGATTAAGTCCGCGATACAATAAACGATAGCGGCTGGTATTCATATTTTAAGAGGAAAATGAGGAAAGTTATGAAGATTATGAAAAAATTTTTATCTATAATGGCAATTTTATTATTAATCGGTGCGGCAGGGCTGGCATTTGAAATGGAAGCCCATGCGGAAGAGACGAAGACGGTAATTGCATTGGGCGCAGATTTATCTGCGGAGCAAAAGGCTACGGTGCTTGGGCTCATGGGGATTACAGAAGAACAATTGGCCGGATGTGAGGTAATTTATATTACAAATGACCAGGAACACCAATATTTGGATTCATATCTTGGGTCTTCCGTTATCGGAAGCAAGTCCCTTTCCAGCGTTATGCTGAAGAAGGGAACGAAGGGAAGCGGTGTGAATGTCACAACCAAAAATATTAATTATTGTACGACAGGGATGTACCGCAATGCGCTTCTTACGGCAGGAATCCAGGATACGGAGGTGATTGTGGCAGCCCCTACGCAGATATCGGGTACGGCGGCATTAATCGGCGCAGTGAAAGCTTACGAAAAGATGGAAGCCACAACCATTCCGGATGCTGCTTTATCCAGTGCGCTGAATGAGCTGATTACAACCGGTCAGCTGGCAGATGCGGTAAAAGATGTAAACGGTGATGAAATTGAAGGATTAATAGCTTATATCAAGGAAAAAGTGGCCAATGGGGAATTGGAGACGGAGGCAGATATGAAAGCTGCCATTGAAGAAGGGGCGCAGAAATTTGGAGTAACCCTTTCAAAAGAGGAAATCCAGAAGATTGTGGATTTGATGAATAAACTGAAGGGCATGGGGCTAGATAGTGAATACCTAATCAGCCAGGCAGAAAAGCTTTATCATAAATACGGGGAAGATATTGTCAATCATGCCGACGAGGCCATTAGCGAGGCAGTGAGCGGTGCGGTAACCGGTGCAGCAAACGGGTTTTTCCAAAGCATCAAGGATTCCGTAAAGGATTTTTGGAACAGCATTTTTTCATGAGGCTTTTTTACCATATAGGATCCGGGCGTCAAAAGATTGGCCCGGCAGAGGGCGGAAGTAGGCTGCTGCTGCAATCTGCAGCAGGCGGAATGATATATTGGGACAAGAAAAAAGGGAATAAGATAAAGGGATTATGCAAATGCTATAACGGACAAAACGAAAACCGGAAATCCTAAGGAGGGAATTGGCTATGAAAATCGCATTTTACGGAACAAAGGCTTATGATAAAATTTGGTTTGAACCGTTGGGGAAAGACTATGGATTTGATATCCGTTTTATCGAACTGCCATGTAATGAAGAAACAATATTTCTGGCAAAGGGTTACGACGCAATCTGCATTTTTGTCAATGACTACGTGAATGCAGAGATGATAAACCAGCTTTATGAGATGAAAGTAAAGGCAATATTGCTTAGAAGTGCAGGGTTTAATCATGTGGATGTGAAAGCTGCGGAGGATAAAATTATTATCTTAAGGGTTCCCAGCTACTCGCCGGAAGCAGTGGCGGAGTATGCTATGGCTCTGCTTCTTACGGTAAACAGGCACACCCATAAGGCATACAACCGTACTAGGGATTTTAATATGAGTTTAAATGGGTTGATGGGGAACGATTTGAACCACAAGGTGGCGGGAGTTATCGGCACAGGGAAAATCGGTCAGGCGATGATACGTATTTTGAACGGTTTCCAGATGCAGGTGCTGGCATATGACCCTTATCCGGTAAAAGGGTTGGAGGCAGAATATGTTTCGGTGGAAGAATTGATGAGCAAATCCGATGTGATAAGCCTTCACTGCCCCTTGACCACAGCAACAAAACATATCATCAATAAAGATACTATTGCCATGATGAAAGAGGGCGTTTACCTGATTAACACGTCCAGAGGCAGCCTGATTGATACGGAGGCGCTGATTGGCGGGCTTTTAGATAAGAAATTTGCAGGGGTAGGGCTGGACGTCTATGAAGAAGAGGAAGGCATTTTTTATGAAGACCGTTCCGGCGAAATCATAGAAGATGAAAACCTGGCAAGGCTGGTTACCTTCCCCAATGTGCTGATTACTTCGCATATGGGATTTTTCACTACCGAAGCGATGCAGGCGATTGCAATCGAAACGTTGGAAAATGCATATGCCTTGGAGAATGGGCTTCCGTTAGTAAACCGTGTGGGCATAGAAGCTTCTTAGGATAATAAAAACAATAATCTTTATTATTTTCTTGTAAAGGCTAAAATATTTTGCTAAAATAAGTGGTATTGGTAGTTTTGAGAGGGTGATGGGAATGGAAGGGGCAGTGTTTCCGTATACAATCCGTATGGCATATCAAGATGAATGGGAGGATGCGATGGCGCTGGCCTGGAAAACATTCCTTGAATTTGAGGCAGATGATTACGCGCCGGAGGGGATTAGGAGCTTTGAGGATTTTATTACGGACAGTACCTTGCACCGTATGTTTGTAATGGGCGCATATCAGATGTTTGTGGCGTTGGACGGGGCAAAAATGGCAGGCATGATAACGGTAAGGGGCAATTCCCATATATCGTTATTGTTTGTAGATAAGGAATACCATAAGCAAGGGATAGGAAGGGCTCTGATGGAAGGGCTTTGTAGCTATCTAAAGACGGAATTAGGCATTCACAGGGTGACGGTGAATGCAGCCCCCTTCGGAACAGGGTTTTACCGCAGGCTGGGATTTAGGGATTTGCAGCCGGAGCAGACATCATCCGGCATTCGCTATACACCTATGGAACTTCTGTTAAAATAACGGGTGGGGCGGCTTTCCGGTTACGGCTTATGGGATACATATATAGGAAAAGGCTTAATACAAGAAGAGGAATGGTAAAATGGGAAAACTATTTAATATTGACAGCCCTGTGATGCGTTTTTTGGGAAAAGTGGCGGATTTGATGATATTGAATCTGGTAACATTATTATGTTGTATCCCGGTAGTAACAATAGGGGCTTCTTTGACGGCGATGCATTATGTGCTTTTAAAAATGGTGCGGAATGAGGAAAGCTATATTGTCAGGTCTTTTTTCAAGTCTTTCAAAGCCAACTTCAAGCAGGCTACGGTGATATGGCTGATTATTTTGTTTTGCATTGTCATCTTTGTAGCAGACTTGATGATTATTAATAATTCCGGGCTGGAATTTCCAGAAGTATTGAAGATATTGTTATTTGCTTTGTTCATGGTGGCATATATGGTAATGTGCTATGTGTTCCCCGTGCTTGCAAGGTTTGACAATACAGTTCCAAAAACAATAAAAAACGCATTATTCATGGCAATCCTTAGCTTCCCGAAGACTGTTCTTATGATGGTGGCTTATCTATTGCCAATAGCTGTGGTTTACTTCTTTGTAATGGCAGTGCCGCTCGTATTTCTTTTTGGGATTTCGGCGCCGGCATACTTGGCAGCTATGCTTTACAGCGGGACATTTAAAAAATTTGAACCGGAAGAAGAAGCTTATGTGGACCGGTTTGAAGCAGGCGAAGGGATAGATATGACAGAGGATTGAGGAGGGCTGAAAGATGACAGACAAGCAAACAAAGTCTGTAATTATGCAATGGCTGATACCTACAGTAATTTTAGTAATTATTCTGGTAGTGATGCTGACTGATTTCTCAACCCAGAGCCAACAGGCAGCCGCAGATAACGTGGCAAAGTCGTATGTCAATGCAGCGGAGAAATATGCGGAGGAAGTTAAGTACGAAATTCAGGGAATGGCAGCAGCCGGGAAGACAATTATCCAGCTTATTTGTGAAGAACCAGGGATAAGCGAAAAAAAAGTTGTTGAAATGGAGAGAGCTTTATATGAGAACTCGGATGCATATGCTGTAGTATATTATGGAGGCCGAGGACTGGGGGTTATGCACGACGGGCTAAAGGTTGAAATTACGGAGGCCAGATATTTTCAGGGAATCAAGGACGGGCTTATAAAAAAAAGCAGAGAACAGAAAGAAGCTGCAGCCCCTATGATTTCCTATACATATGTCTTTAATGATGAAATAGGAATCGGAAACTCAGCGATTGTGGCCGCATTAACCGGAGGCAGTGGGGAAGATTTGCTTTTGATGTATTATCCGGTGAAAAAACTGGATGGGCTGTTTATCCAGCCTGAGTTTGAATCCAATGCTTTTTATACGGTTATCAGCCCGGACGGACAGATTATCAAAGTAAACGGCAGCGGACAGGGCTTGGTAGAAGGCGGGAATATATGGAAAATCCTGGAAGACAGCGGGCATGACAGCGACTTGCTGCAAAAAGTTGAGGTCAGGATGAAAAACAAGACATCGGGCAGTTTCACCGCCAATATAGGGGGAGTGGATAGAAGGGTAGTATACGCCCCGGTGGGGATTAATAACTGGACACTGCTGGTTGGGATTGACCAGTCTTATGTGGATAAACAGATTGACAGAGAATGGAGCAATTCTGAAAATATGATTTATCGTCTTGTGATGGCGGTAGGCGTATTCCTGGGAATAGTGGTAGTGATTAATATTATAAGCAGACTCAGAAGCAATGAAAAAAGGAAAAAGCTGGAACAAAAAGCGGATACGGATTTGCTGACCGGTTTGAACAACAAATTGGCAACGGAACGTAAGATGAAAGAGTATATGGAAAAGCATCCGAAGGAGCAGGCTTTGCTGTTCGTCCTTGATGTGGATAATTTCAAAAAAATCAACGACACATTGGGCCATGCGTTTGGGGATGAAGTTTTATCCGCATTAGGCCACCGGATGGCTTCTATTTTCCGCTCATCGGACATTATTGGCCGTACCGGCGGGGATGAGTTCATGATTCTTTTAAAGAAGCTGGACAGTGAGGAAATATTGGAAAAAGAAGCGAAGAAATTATGCGACTTTTTTAAAGACTTCCAGGTAGGGGAATATGTGAAGTACGCGGCAACGGCCAGTATAGGGGCAGCGGTTTTCCCTAAGGACGGCAATGACTTTGAAAGCATGTACAAAGCGGCGGACAGCGCGTTGTACACGGCAAAAAAACGAGGGAAAAGCCAGCTTGCTTTTTATGGGGAAGAGAATGATAAAAGCGAAGGGATAAAAAGGGTAGAAAGAGAAAGCAAAGTGGTGAAATAACAGCGGCTTGTACAATGTGTATAGGAAATAAAAAAAATATTGTTCAACTTGACGTGAATATTAAAATTATTGAAATATTGTAAGCAATTTTAACAATGAGGCAGAAAAACTTTGTGGAATGTTGGTATAGTAAAAAAATGAGAACTTCGTTATACTTGCTTTAGAGTTAAGCAAAGGATTCCGGCGGTGGTACGGAACAATAAAACAAATAGCGATTAGGAGGCAAACTAATATGGCAAGTTTATCATTAAAAAATATCTGTAAGGTATACCCTAATGGATTTGAAGCAGTTAAGAATTTCAATCTTGAAATTGCAGATAAGGAATTTATTATTTTCGTAGGACCGTCAGGATGTGGTAAATCTACAACACTTCGTATGGTTGCTGGTTTGGAAGACATTTCTTCCGGTGAATTATGGATTGGCGATAAGCTGGTGAACGATGTAGAGCCGAAGGACAGGGATATTGCAATGGTATTCCAGAACTACGCTTTGTATCCTCATATGTCCGTATATGATAATATGGCTTTCGGACTCAAATTAAGAAAAGTTCCGAAGGATGAAATTGATAAAATGGTAAAAGAAGCAGCAAAAATCCTTGACTTGACAGCTCTTCTTGAACGTAAACCGAAGGCTCTTTCCGGTGGACAGAGACAGCGTGTGGCGATGGGGCGTGCTATCGTTCGTAACCCTAAAGTATTCCTTATGGATGAGCCTCTTTCCAACTTGGATGCAAAACTTCGTGTTCAGATGCGTATCGAGATTGCTAAATTGCACCAGAGACTTGGCACAACGATTATCTACGTAACACATGACCAGACAGAGGCTATGACCCTTGGTACAAGGATTGTTGTTATGAAAGACGGTATTGTTCAGCAGGTAGATACACCTCAGAACTTATATGAGAAACCGAAGAACCTGTTCGTTGCAGGATTCATGGGTTCACCCCAGATGAACTTCTTAGATGCAGAAGTGGAAGCAAAGGGCGGTGTAGCAGCTCTTAAGGTTGCAGGCAAGAGCATTGAACTTCCGGCGGCTAAATCCAAAAAACTGATTGACGGCGGCTATGTAGGAAAGAAAGTTACTTTTGGTATCCGTCCTGAAGATGTATATGATTCAGAAGAATATGTTGCAAAAGCACAGTGTGTATTTGAATCAACCATTAAAGTTTATGAATTACTTGGTGCAGAAGTTTACTTATACTTTGATTTGGCTGAGTTCCCGATTACCGCAAGGGTTGATTCCCGTACATCAGCAAGGCCCGGCGATAGCGTAAGATTTGCTTTTGATGTTGAGAAGATTCACGTATTCGACAAAGAGACGGAGCAGATTATTACAAACTAGTTAGAATGATTAGGGGGGATGCGAAAGCATCCCTCTTTTTTGCCATATAGGAAAGTTCTCCGAATTTCCCATATGGCAAAAAGTAATTATCGCACTGCGGCGGAGGGGGAGCATGTCGCTGCTGCGACCCGCCGCAGGCGGAGAATCCTGCAAACAGGATTCTTTTTATCATATAGGAAATTGTTTCGTGAAGGAAAGGTTTAGGGTTGGGATATGATATCAGGCCAGGTAATTAGAACGAGCATCGAAGAATTGCATGCGATAACAAAAGTAAATTTATGTGTTTTTGATTTAGAGGGGAATGTTGTAGCTGCTACATTTGATACAAATGATATTCAAACCGGAATCGTCATTGATTTTGTAGCTTCCCCTGCGGATAGTCAGGTAATAGGGGCAGACCACCTTTTGAAAATTCGGGATGAGGGGGAAGTAACATATATTTTAGCCGCAAGAGGGAACGGCGATGAAACGTATATGATTGCAAAAGTGGTGGTAAGCCAAATCCAGAACCTTATTATCGCGTATAAAGAAAGGTTTGACCGGAACAATTTCTTCCAAAATCTTTTGCTGGATAATCTTCTTTTGGTAGACATTTATAACAGGGCGAAAAAGTTGCATATCGAAGTAGCGGCGCCAAGGATAGTGATTATAGTGGAGACGGGAACCGGGAAGGATGCAACGGCATCGGAGCTTTTAGGGGGCATGTTTTCAGTCCAGTCCGGGGATTATATCACTGCTGTAGATGAGAGCAATGTGATTTTGATAAAGTCGTTGGATATGGGCGAGGGCTATGAAACGGTGGAACATACGGCACAGACCATCGCGGATATGATGAATATGGAAGCAATGATGAATGCCCGCGTTGCATATGGTACAATCGTCAACGAATTGAAGGATGTATCCAAATCCTATAAAGAAGCAAAAATGGCTTTGGATGTGGGGAAAATTTTTTATGCGGAAAGAAAGGTAAATGCTTATAGCTCTTTGGGGATAGGAAGGCTCATTTACCAATTGCCGATAAACCTTTGCAGAATATTTATTAATGAAATATTTGGCAATAATGTTCCGATGGATTTCGATGAAGAGACGTTGACGACGATAAATAAATTTTTTGAAAATAACTTAAATGTATCGGAGACATCCCGACAATTATATGTCCATCGGAATACGCTAGTATATCGGATAGAGAAGCTGGAAAAAAGCACGGGATTGGATATCAGGGTTTTTGATGATGCCCTGACTTTTAAAATTGCTTTGATGGTTGCAAACTACATGAAATATCTGGATACTCTTGAATATTGATACGAAAGGAACTAAAGGGCAATGTCATTTAGTTAGTGCCTTAGTTCAGCCGTGAGGAACATAAAATGCTCAAGGAGCCCGTTAAAAAGCGTCGGCACTTAACGAGGTTCCTTACGAGTTTAGTGCCCGTTACGCTTTTTACCGAGTGCAAGCGTGGTGACGGAGCATTTTATGTTCCTCACGGCGTCCGCTACCGTTAAATAAATGACGTTGGGACAAAGGGGCTATGTTTTGCAGCTTCCCGTTATGATTTGGATATCCAAAGGCTTGCCATATTAACCATTGATGGAATTTTATATGTTTTTCCCTGATTGCTGTTTAAAATCCGTAGGGCTTAGGCCAGTGTATTTTTTAAAAATAGAGGAAAAATAAGCGGGGTCGTTATAACCTACCAGTTCCGCAATTTCATAGGATAAAATATCCGAGTGCATCAAGTAATCTTTAGCCTTTTCGATTCTTGCCCGGTTAATAAATTCGGTTAGGGATTCGTTACAGGCTTTTTTAAAAGTCCGGCTTAAATGGGAAGGGGAAATATGCAGATGTTCTGCAATGCTTTCCAGGGATAAGGAGCCGGAAAGGTTTTCGTGGATATATTTAATGGTATTGTCAATTAGCCGGCTTTGGTTCCCGATGGTGCGGATAAAATGCTTTTTGGTATATTCCATAAGCTGGTAAATGGTTTGTTCCAACGTAAAGATATCCGAGGAAGTGCGGATGCGCTCCAAATAATCAGGTTCCGGAGACGGAACTTCTTTTTTTATCAGGACACGGCAGCATATATAATAAATTTGTGTACAAATATTCTTGGCGTCCTGTGAATTGACAAAATTGGTTTTAAATTTTGCCATCATACGGTTCAAAATGCAAGAGGCATCGTCAAAAAGCCAGTTGTTTAAGCTGTTTTCAAATTGGAACAAATCTAAGGAGTTTTCGGCGGTCAAATCGCAGGTTTCATTGTTGGCAAAATCCGAAAAAAGAGAAATATTATTTTCTGAGTAAAAGTCTAAAGTAAGGGCGTGGATGGATTCCGATACGGCGGCGCCAAAGCTGGCAGCGCCGGAATGGCAATGGCTGATGCCTACAGCGACCTGTCTGGAATCTAAGGCAAAGGCAATGGCAGCAATTTCTTTGCAGTTGTTTAAAATATAGGAAGGTACGGCAGGGCAGGGCTGCTCCAAAAAATAAATGGTAATGATGAGATTATTATACCGGTAGCAGTAGGCGTTTTGCTGTTCCCCTATAATAATTTTTTTTAACGAAGAAATATCGTTTTCAAAGGGAATAAGCCGAAAGGCGGCGGTGATATAATGGCGCAGGGGAAGCCGGAACTGCTCAAGGCGGGCTGCCAGTTCCGGGGAAAAAGGGCCGGCAGTCAATTCCTGCAGGAGCTGGTCTTTTAAGAAGGTAAATTCTTCTTGGGCGATGGAAGTGTGCTTTCTGGAGGCGATGATTTTCTGCTGGGCATTTTTTACGGAGGAAAATAAGTCTTTTTTGTTGGTAGGTTTTAAGATAAAATCAGAAACATCGTATTGAATTGCAGTTTGGGCATATTTGAAGTCTGCATAGCCGGTAAGGAGGATGATTTTCGTTTCCGGCATGTTTTCAAATACATATTTGGCTACTGCAAGCCCGTCGGCTTCGGGCATTTTAATATCGGTAATGACAATATCCGTATGGTTATGCTGAAGAAAACGGATAGCTTCCAGCCCGTCGCTGGCTGTTCCGGCCACTTCACATCCGATGGATGCCCAGTCCATAAAATTGGCAATGCCTTTGCGCATTGTTGCTTCATCATCTACGATTAACAATTTAAAAATCAACGGATTTCTCCTCCTTTCTGATAGGAATACGCATGGAGACGGAGGTACATATATTGGGTTCGCTTTCTATATTCAGGCGGGATGCGCTGCCAAAAAGCAGTTCCAGCCTTTTGTTCAGGTTCCGCAGGCCGATATGGGTGTGGGAATCCTTTTCCGAAGATGTGATTTTCGATATATCGGGAATCTGGGCGAATCCAATACCGTTATCTATGATAGAGATTTCCATTTCGTGCCGGTCCGTTTCAATCACTTGGATAATTAAGCGGCCTTTTCCTCTTTTCGGCTCAAGGCCATGAGTCAGGGCATTTTCCACCAAAGGCTGTATGCAAAAACAGGGAATCAGACATTTCATCAAGTGGTCGGGGATTTGTATATGGCATGTAATTTTGTCTTCAAAACGCATCTGTTGGAGATACATATAGAATTTGACATATTCCATCTCTTTATCCAATGTTATAAAATCCCTTTCTTTAGAGAGTGTGTTCATTTTCAGCAGCTCCCCCAAAGATATGACCATTTGATAGATTTCCTCGTTGTCGCTTATTTGGGCTTTCCAGGCGATGGTATTTAGTACATTGAAGAGGAAATGGGGATTGATTTGGCTTTGCAGCGCACGTATTTCCGCATTTTTTAAAAGGAGCTGCTTTTGGAAATTGTCGTTGTAGTATATGTCCAATTGTTTGAGCATTTGATTAAAAGATTGTGCCCAGACATCAAATTCATGATACATCTGCATGGGGGGGAGGGATTTTACTTCCCCTGTGGAAATGCGGTCGATGTAGTATATCATTTTGTCGATGGGGCGGGTGATAGCCCGGCTGATAATAAGGGAAATGGATAAAGCGGCTAAAACGGTGAGGGCTAAAAGCAAAAGGTAAGATTTCATCGTGTCGTCCAAATCTTCCAACAGCAAATCTTTGGGAGCGGCAACAACTGAAACCAGGTCAAATTCATTCAGGCTGCGTGAGGCGGTAAAGTAAGTGCGCCCGTCTAAGGATAATTCCTGAAAAGAAACGGAGTCTTTGTCAGGATTGATTCCTCCCTTCAGGCCAAAATCTTTTTCTGCCATATTCTGTCCGGAAAATGCGCTTATTTGCTGATTATAGAGACAGATAAACCAGTAAGGGTCCAAGCCTTTGGCGCAGTATTGAACCCATTTATCCAGATTGATATGGATGATAAATAATCCCATATGGTTTCCGGTATTGCCGTTAAAAAGGTTGCGGGCAAAATAAATAGCGTTCTTTTCCGAGTCAAGCGTACGGCAAAGAAGCCCGGTATCTGTCGGGTCAATGCTTTCTAAAAGTTCGCAGCCCTGATATAAAGGGGCGCTGGCATAGCCGGATGTATAGGACGTGAGGATTGTTCCGCTGTCGCATACGATATATATGGCATCGGTAAAGTTCCGCCCGGAAAGGGGAGCGCTGTAATAAATATCGGACATCTGCTTTTCCAACTGGAAACGGCTGTTGCGTCCGGAAGAAGGGAAAGAGGATGTTTCCAGGGCGTTTAAAAGCATGGTATTGGAAAGGAACAGGGGAATGGTGGAATCTATGGTATCAATCTGTTCCATAATATTCTGGTTTACCTGATTAAGCTGCCCGGTAATCGATTGCTCCAGATTGCCGCGCAGCAGAAGGGAAGTTTTATAATAATAGAAGAAAGTGGAACAAAGTAAAATAACGGTTACGGTGATTGAGATAGCGAGCGTTATAAAAGAACGCAGAGAGTGCTTTTCCCGGGTAAAAATCCGCAATGGTGTTGCTTTCATACAAAAATCTCCTTTAAGTGCAGATTTGTTTGCAGGTATGTTTTATTATGGCATAATAGAAAAACCCCTTCAACGTATTTTCTAAGAATGCGGAAATTTTCAAAGTTTTGGACAAAATATTACAAGCCGCTGGGAAGATAGGGCAAAATAAGGGCGCCGATGGCGAAGACAGGGGGAAATTGTATAAGAAGAGGGCATGGAAATGAATTAAAAAATCAGGAGGAAAAAAATATAATAGATTTAGTAAGCGACAACAAAGCTGTGGGGGGAACCCGGCAGAAGAGGTATGGAAATTTGTGCCTGTGCGGTATGGAATATTAAAAAATGTGCAGGTTACGGAAAGGGAATGGTTATTTATATGAAAAGAAAAATGGTAAGACGGATTTTGGCATCGGCAATAGCTTTTGCTATGGTATTGGGAACGGCGGCTTGTGGGAACGGAGGAGATGCAGGCGGAAAAGCGGAAACAGGGGCGAAAGCCGGAAGCAATGAAGAAGCCGCAAGTACGGAAACAGCCGAAAGCGGCGAGAAGGTTGTGCTGAATGTGATTAATTATCATGTGGGAACGGACTATGCGGCAGAATATTACGCTTATCTGTTTGAGGAATTTCAAAAGACGGAAGAAGGGAAAAACGTGGAATTTAATTTTGAAGAGATTCCCACCACAGATGCTTATAATCAGAAAATCAAGCTGTTGATTTCCAGTGGGGATTTGCCGGATATCGTTTTTAACGGAGGCAATAACATTACGGAGATGGCGGCAAAATCCGGAAAAGTAGCGGATTTAACTCCTTATTTCGATGCGGATCCAGAATGGAAGGCGTTATTTGACGATACTTCCTTAGAATTCAATACGGTAGACGGCAAGATATACGGTGTACCGGTTTCCAAGGAGATTTCTTATATTTATTATAATAAAGAGTTGTTTGAGCAGGCAGGGCTGACGGCGCCGGAAGTGGCATATGGAAGCTGGGATGAATTTTTTGAGGCGTGTGAGCAGTTGAAAGCGGCCGGCATTACACCTGTTGGTATGGACAGCGCGGATTCGGGATGGCTGACCAACCTTTGGATGAGTGCGTTAATCGGAACAAATGGGCAGGCTGGGAACGAATGGATGAACAGTATGTATCCTATGGATTTCAATACACCGGAAGTGGAAGCGGCAGCAGAAAAAATTGCGTTAATGTTCCGGGAGTATACGACGAGCGACGCGGTAGGAGGGAAATATGACCCTATGGCAACCCATTTCTTTAATGGGGAAGTGGCAATGTTTCCGAACGGGCCGTGGATGATTCCTGATTTTTCGGAGGCGGAGAAGGCACCGGAAGGGTTTTACGATAAAGTGGGCATTATGCTGATGCCTTGCGCCGGAATGGAAATGGTTCCAACGCCTGGCGATATGGTAGGGGCAAAAGAGGAAGAAAAAATAAAGGCAGCCGTAGACTTCCTGAAATTTGAAACAAGGCCGGAAAACCAGATTAAGGCGTTGGAAATGACAGGTCTGCAGCCGGTATCCAACGATTTGGAGATTCCTGCGGATTTGACGGAAAGCGACCCTTTGATGGCGGAAGTATTGGAAATCCAGAATCATGCAAAAATGACTTACGGGCAGAATCAGGCATATTGGTACCAGAATACAATAGATACTTTCTCTACGGAGCTTCCTGAATTAGCATACGGCAATATTACGGCAAAAGAGTTTTGTGAGAAATTGACGGAATCGGCGGCAAAAAACCAAGAATAAAGATGGAAAATCAGAACTTTCAATCTTAGATGTTTGAATTTTGGAATATAGGTACGGGATGATGAAAACAAAAAATAAAGGGTTATGGATTGCTACATTTACGATTCCATGTATGATATTGTTTGCCCTTGTTTATGCAGCGCCTATCGTTACTGTTTTGTATACGTCGCTTTGTAATTATACGACGTTTTCGGCGCCTGCGTTTCAAGGGATAAAGAACTTTGTGACTATTTTTTCGGATAAAGATTTTATAGTATCGATTCGGAATACTTTAGTTTGGGTTGTGCTGCAATCCACTTTTCATGTGGGGTTGGGGCTGGCGATGGCATTGGTACTGCGCAGGAAGCCGGTGGGGTGGAAATTTGTCCGTACGGCATATATGGTTCCGAATATCGTGCCGACGGCGGCAACGGGGGTTATGTTTACGCTGTTGTTAAATCCATCTTTCGGTGTTGTAAAGCCTTTTTTGGAGGCAATTGGGATAGAGGTAAATCAGGTTCCGAACCTGTTCGGAAATTCCCGATATGCATTTTGGACGGTGACGGCTACATGGATTTTTTATTCCGGTTTTAATACGATTATTTTCCTGGCTGAAATGGGGGCTGTGGATAAAGAAATCTATGAGGCAGCCAGAGTGGATGGGGCGAAGCCGTGGCAGCTCGACCGCTATATTACTTTGCCTTTAATGAAAAATATCTTTGGTACGTGTGTGACGCTGGCTTCGGTGGCAATGGTTTCCCAGTTCGATATTATTTATATGACGACGAAAGGCGGGCCGGGGAACTCTACGCTGAATTTGCCGATTTATCTGTATAAAGCCGCCACATTGGAAAATAATTACGGCAAGGCAAATGCGGTGGGGGTCGTGCAGATTAGTATAGGATTGCTTCTGGTGCTGCTGATTCAACGTATTTTTATGGAGAAAAGAGAAGCATAGACGGAACATAGAGAAGCAGGTTATTGTACTGCTCCGGGGATTTCGGAATGCGTATTTATGCTGATAGGTGAAAAGGGAAATAGTTACAAGTTCAGTTTGTGTCTGCGTGGCATCCGCAAACTTGAAAACAAATTAGTTTTGGATAATAAAGCCACGCAGAAATGGGGTGAAAGATGAAAGAGACATCCAGAGCTGTGATAGTTGCGGCGAAAATTGCCAAGTATTTGTTTATGGTGGTTTTCGTGTTGGCATCCGTGGGGCCAATTGCATGGGCATTTATCAGTTCTTTTAAAACATATGCGGAAATCAATTCCTCGGCGCTTTCATGGCCGTCCGGCTTTAGGCTGGACAATTATGAAGCGGCGTTCCGGTATGCGCCCATTGCCCAATATTTTTTGAACAGTGTGGTGATTGTGGGGTGCAGCGTTTTAGTGACAGTAGCATTGGTAGCAATGTGTTCTTATATTATTTCCAGATTTGATTTTAAATTGAAAACAATAATTGTGTTATTGATTTCCGCTTCTTTGATGCTTCCGGCACAGGCGATTTCGCAGCCCTTGTTTGCAATTTTTCAAAAACTGGGGATTTTTGATACGAAGTTAGGGATGGTGATAGTGTATTCCGCGATGGGGATTCCAATGTCTTTTTTTGTTATGACAAGTTATTATAAGACCATTTCTATGGCTTTGGAGGAGTCGGCCTATATTGACGGGGCTACTTTTCTGCAGACATTTTGGCATATTATCCTGCCGCTGGCAAAACCGGGGTTGGTGACAATTGCTTTGCTGCAGTTTATCAATACGTGGAATGAATTTTACTTTGCTTTAATGCTGACCAGCGGGAACCGGGCGAGGACGGTTCCGATTGCCCTGAATTATTATATGGGTACATTTGCCAACAATTATTCCGCGTTATTTGCGGCGGTAGTGATGACGGTATTGCCGACTATTTTAGTGTTTATTCTTTTGCAGAGACAGGTGATGGAGAGTTTAACGGCAGGGGCAGTCAAAGGATAGGGCACCGGAAGCGGATGCGGTATAGGGAAAGCAATGACGGGATAAGGGCGGCGGATGGCAGAAAGGCGATGAAAGAGATATGAAGAAAGATAAGGAACGGATACATAAGCAGATTTATCCGGTAGAGGCCTGGAATGTGACGGAGATGTCATTTGAGAGGGGGAACAATTACCGGAATGAAACCACATTTGCTTTGTCCAATGGCTATATCGGTACGAGGGGAACCTTGGAAGAAGGGTACGGTTTTTCCATAGAGGAAGGGCTGGAAGGGAATTATGTGAACGGATTTTATGAAAGCGAAGATATACGGTATGGGGAGTGGAATTATGGGTTCCCGGAAAGGAGCCAGTCTTTGCTGAACCTTCCAAACGGGAAGCGGATCAGGATTTATTTGGACGGAGAAATGTTTGATTTAAGAAAGGGGAAGATAAAGAGGTATCAAAGGACTCTTTTTATGAAAGAGGGGTTTGTCAGAAGGGAAGTGGAATGGGTATCTCCAATGGGGAAGGCGGCGGAATTTGTTTTTGAGCGTCTGGTATCTATGACTTATAAAAACGTGATGGCACAGAGGGTTAGAATCCGTCTTTTGGATGGAGAGGAGCCAAAGGAGTGCGAAGCAAAAGCAAAAAAGGCAATAGAGGAATGCAGGGCAAGGAAAATAAAGGTTCAGTCATATTTGGATGGGGATGTGGAAAATCATACGAGGAAAACAAACCCATTGGTGGATTATGGGCCTTTTGGAAAAAGGCTGGAAACAGAAAAGTGTGAGGCTTCGGAAGAACTGCTTTATTATGAGGGGCGGACAAAGAAAAGCGGTTTTGGGATTGGCTGCGGGGTGGCCGGGGAGGCCAGATGGAAAGACTACGTGACCGGCACGGAAGAGGAAGGGATGGCGGAGCCTGTGGAGTGCCGGGTGGAAACAGGTGGATGTTATGCGAAGGCGGAGAGGGAGTTTTCTGCAAAAGCAGGAAAGGAGTTGATTTTTGACACGTATATCGTATATTTTTCTTCCCAAGATGTGGATGGTCCGTTGTATGATGCGGCGGTGCAGGAGTGCAGGCGGTGCAGGGAAATAGGATATGACAGGTTGAAAGCGGAACAGAAGGAAGCCTTCCGCACTTTTTGGAAATATGGGGATGTGAAGATAAAGGGGGATGACCGGCTTTGCCAGGGGATACGCTTTAACTTGTTCCATATTATGCAGGCGGCGGGAAGAGACGGAAAAACCGGAATGGGGGCAAAAGGGCTATCGGGGGAAGGATATGAGGGACATTATTTTTGGGATACAGAGATGTATATCCTGCCGGTATTTGTCTATACCGCTCCCCCAATCGCCAAGGCTTTGTTGGAATACCGTTATTCCACGCTGGAACAGGCCAGGGCACGGGCGAGAGTGCTAGGGCATCCGAAAGGGGCATTGTTCCCGTGGCGGACGATTAACGGCGAAGAGGCTTCTACGTATTTTCCGTTGGGAACAGCCCAATACCACATCAATGCGGATATTGCTTATGCGTTTTCCCTTTATACTAATGTAACGGGGGATGAAGCTTTTTTTAAAGAGCGTGCGGCGGAAGTATTGTGCGAGACGGCCAGGGTTTGGGCGGATGTTGGGTGTTTTGCGGAAGCGAAGGGGAACAAATATTGTATCTGTGCGGTGACGGGACCGGATGAATACAATGCCATTGTGGATAACAATTTTTATACCAACCTGATGGCGCGGGAAAATATAAGGGATGCGCTGAAAGCTTTGAAACGGCTGCAGGAAATGGGAGAAGATGTTTATTCCGAATTTGTAGAAAGGCTTGGAATTACGGAAGAGGAAACCGCTTACTGGGAACGGATTGTAGAAAATATGTATTTTCCCTATGACGAAAAAAGAAAAGTTTATCCGCTGGACGACGGGTTCATGATGCGCAAGCCGTGGGATGATTCCCGGATACCGCCGGAGAAAAGGCATCTTTTGTACGAAAATTATCATCCATTGTTTGTCTATCGCCAGCGTATGTCAAAACAGGCGGATGCCATATTGGGGATGCTGCTCCACAGTAATTTGTTTACGTCAGAGGAATTGAAACGGAATTATGACTTTTATCAGGAAGTCACGCTCCATCATTCTTCCCTTTCGACTTGTATTTTCGGGATATTGGCATGTCAAATCGGTTATTATGGCGAAGCATACGAATATTTTTCCAAGTCGGCAAGGATGGATTTGGATGATGACCATAACAATTTTTATGCGGGCATCCATGCGGCGAATATGGCTGGTACATGGCTGGCAGTTGTCTATGGCTTTGCAGGGCTGCGTGTAAACAGTGGGAAACTGGAACTGAAACCTTATGTGCCGGAAGCATGGGAAGGATATTCTTTTACAATCCGCTATCAGGGGGAAACCTTGCTGGCAGAATTAAACCATGAGGAAAGGCGTTTTACATTGACAGAAGGAAAGGCATTGCATTTTTGGCTGGAGGGAAGGGAAATCATATTATCGGAAAAGGAGAACAGTTACAGTGAAAAAGTATAAGGCAATTTTTTTTGACTGGGATGGAACGGCAGTTATCTCCCGCAAGGCTTCGGCGGATAAAGTGGCAGAACCGATGAAACGCTTATTGGCGGAAGGAGTGAAGCTGGCGGTGATAAGCGGAACAACGATGGAAAATATCGCGGGCGGAAGGCTGCATGAGTATTTTGGGATAGAAGAGAGGAAAAACTTATTTTTGGGTTTGGGAAGGGGGGCACATAACTATAGTTTTGATAAAGAAGGCGTTCCTTTTTTAATGGAGCAAAAAATACCTACGGAAGAGGATATTCTGAAAATCCATGATATCTGTTATGAAATCCACAAACACCTGCTGCATACATACCGGATTCCTACGGATATCGTATTCAGCAGACCCAATTATTGTAAAATAGATTTGATGGTGGGGAACCACAGGGGAGACGCCTTATTTTTGCAGGAGGGGGAACGGGAAGGGCTGTTGTTTTTCCTGGAACAGCATGGCATAAAAGGGGGAATAAAAGGGGTGATAAATCTGGCGGAAAGGATTGGCAAGGAACATGGAATGCCCATCCTAACCACGACAGACGCAAAATATCTGGAAGTAGGTATTTCCAGTAAAAGCGATAACGTAGATGCTTTGTGTGGTTTTTTCCAAAAAGAGTATGGGATTACGGAAAAGGAATGCGCATTTTGGGGGGATGAGTACATTGGCTTTGGGGAAGGGATATACGGCAGCGACAGTTTTATGATTACGGAGAAGACGAAGGACGGGGATTTTTACGATGTATCGGATACGGAAGGGGAACGGCCGGTACAGGTTAAGAGAGTAGGGGGCGGGGTGGAAAGTTTTATCAGGTTCTTAGAAGAACAAAGCATGAGATAAAGGAGGGGGAGGGAAAAGCGTCGCGTCGCCACTGCGACAGCTTGTCAGCATAAATGGGAACTTGCACGCATAGAATTAGGAAACAGGAGATGCGGGAGGAGGATTCCATTGGCTGATTATTTAAAGAAAGTAATCTATCTTTCATATCTGGAACAGGGAAACAAAGTCAGGAGCGCCGGGTTTATCAAGGTGGAGATTTCAGGTGATAAATGGGCTTTCCATATGCATGTGTCAGGGATGACGGAATTGCCGGAAAAGAAATATGACATATATGTCGCAAATATAAAAGGGAAAGAATACGGGATAGGGAACATATTTCTGCATAAAGGAAGCGGGGAATGGAAGGAGAGCGGAGCAGGGGCTATACCGGGTGCGGAAGGGCTGGCCGTTAGAGAAGTGGGGGGATTTAGGATAAAAATATCTGCTACGGAGATGATTGAAGGAAAATTCCAAGCATTTCCGGCGGCGGAAGAAAAAAGAGAAATTTATGCGGCGGAGAAAAAAGGGCGGCCGGAGAGGAACGAAAGCCGTTTATTGGGGAAAGGGGGCTCTTTTTCTAAAAACGGCAATGGCCATAAAGAAGAAAAGGTGATAAAGGAAGAACGGCAGATAGAACCGAAGAAAAAGACAAACAGGGAAGTGCTGGATGGAAACCGGGAAAAAGAAGTAAAAATAGAGGAAATCATTTTAAACGATAAGTGGGAACAGCTTTGCCGGATGTATCCGGTGGTGCATCCGTATGAGGACGAAAGGGAATACATATCCATACAGCCGAAAGATTTCGTCATTATGACAGGCGATTACCAGCATTTGGCCAATAATAGTTTTTTGCTTCACGGATTCTATAATTATCGGCATATTGTGCTAGGCAGGGAGCCGGTGGAAGAGACAGGGGCAGAAAAGACGCAGAACGACAGAAAAATGGAGAGGGGAAACAGTACCGAAAATAAAGGGGCATACGGAGATTTTTTTCTGGGAGTGCCGGGCGTGTACTATGAAAGGGAAAAGATGGTAGCGTTAATGTTTGGGTTTGAGGCGTTTGAATGCTGCGGAGGTAAGGCAGAGCCGGGTAAATTCGGCTATTATTTGCGCAGGGTCAGGATATAAGGTTTAAATGCCGTAGCAATCAAAAGGAGGGATAAAGCTTTCCGAACAGGTATCCCCTTCCTGGATAAAGCCGTTTTCGATGCCCAAAGATATGGCATAATCCACAAGCCGCTCATATTCAATGGAAGTAACGCTGCGGTTCAACTCAGGATAAGCATCGGAATCAAGGAAAGAAGGAATTGGCGTATATTGGTTCATAATGCTGACATATATGTCATTTTTGTAGGTGGAAGAAAGGTACCGCAAAATGGCTTTAGAGTCTTCCATGTGTCCGGGAAGCATTAAATGCCTGACAATAACTCCCTTTTTCATTAAAGGCCCGGAATACTCATCCTGGTCCTCCAAAGGCAATCCCTGCGGAGAGAAAACCGGAACACCGGTCTGACGCACCATTTCCTCAATGGCGGAAGAGGCATAAGAAAAATAATCCTCGGCAGCGGAATATCTTTTTCCGAGAGCCGGGGAGTAATATTTTAAATCCGGCAGATAAATATCAATTAACCCGTCCAATTCTTTTAATGTTTCTGCCTTCTCATAGGAGCTGGTGTTATAGACGACAGGAATGGAAAGACCGTTGGATTTGGCATTTTCCAACGCTTTTTTGATGTGGGGAAGGAAATGGGTAGGGGTGACTAAATTAATATTGCATGCTTTTTGCTCCTGAAGGTTTAGGAAGATTTCACTAAGGCGCTCCGGAGATATTATTTTCCCGGTATTGCCTTGGGAAATGGAATAATTCTGGCAAAAAACACAGCCCATGTTGCAGCCCGAAAAAAAGACCGTACCGGAACCGGAACGACCTGAAATACAGGGCTCCTCCCACATATGAAGGGCAGCCCTTGCTGCTTTTATTTTGTCTGTCTGTTTACAATATCCGGCTTGCCCGTTTGCCCTGTTTGCATGGCAGCTGCGCGGACAAAGGGTGCAATCTTGTAAATTCATGGGTAAAATCCTTTGCAGAATATAAAATACCGTGCGTTCTATGTTGAGCCGCATCAATATACGTTACCTTTACAGTTAACTCCGCCAGGCACCCTTACGGCACATAGGAGATTCTGCTTAGTGCTGCTTTGTTCCCAACCTGACACGGTTCGCAGATTCCCATTGCGTAAGACCCAAACTTCAACGCCACTTATAAAGGGCAGCTATACCAAATAAAAGCCCGCGACAGAACATCACCCCTACTAAAGCGGATTGTAGGTACAGGACACCGCTAACGCCCCGGCTGCACGGTGTTCTTAGTATACTGTGTTTTTTGGGGTTTGTCAATTGCCCTTTTTATTCCTTTGGCGGAGTTCTTTGAAAAATGTGGTGAGCATCCGGCTGCATTCTTCTTCCAGGATGCCCCGGGTTACTTTGACTTGATGGTTAAACTGGGGCATTTCCAGAATATTGAGGATGGAACCGCCGCATCCGGCCTTGGGATTCATGCTGCCCATAACCACTTCGGGGATGCGTGCCTGGACGATGGCGCCGGCGCACATTTGGCAAGGCTCCAACGTGACATAAAGGGTACAGCCTTCCAAACGCCAGTCCCCTATTTTTTTGCTGGCTTTATTGATGGCTGTAATTTCGGCATGGGCAAGGGTGTTTTTATCGGTATTGCGGCGGTTATACCCCCTGCTGATAATTTTCCCTTCATAGACAATTACGCAACCGATAGGGACTTCCTCTAAAAGATAGGCTTTGTTTGCCTGCTTCAATGCTTCTTTCATATATTTTTCGTGAATATCCATAGTTACCTCATAATCTGTACAGGGTTTTGTAGTTCATGCATAAAAAATAGTATAATATATTTTTACGGATGAAGCAATCCTGTACCGCTTGCCAAGATTTGCATCCATTTTCATGGCACTGCCCAAGGGCTGCTATAAAACGGACTTCTGCAG
>Ga0137307_100370_pt1 | contig 64358 bp, 43 predicted proteins | sample NAcewD2O_March_2_FD_97180 | JGI IMG/M metagenome (GOLD analysis project Ga0137307, IMG submission 97180) | Mouse cecal microbial communities from Vienna, Austria - N-Acetylglucosamine amended D2O_March | ecosystem: Host-associated > Mammals > Digestive system > Large intestine > Cecum | place... | reverse complement strand
ATTCGTCGATCGCTCCGGCATAATCGATTATCGCATTTTCTCTTTCGATCGTTATCGCGTCAAACGCTATTTCGCCCGACACCGCGCCTATAAATTCGAACTTAAAGCCGCGCAAAAATCCCACGCAACCTATTACGTCCGACAGATTAAAGTAATACGTAGCGTAATCGCCGTTTGGTTCGATCGCAAAAGTTTTGCTCTTGGCGTCATTGTAATTTCCGTCCTCGCTCGTTACGAAATACACCTTTACAGAATGCGCCGAAGTGGAGTTTTTCATTCTGACAAGCAATGTATTGCGCACGGTGAGCAAAGCGCTGTACTTGGTGCCTCTCGGCACGTCTATAACCGCCGAAGAAACCGTGGGCGTATTGCCCTCTATCGTCCACACGAACTGCCCGTCGGTCACTCGCGCCGAACCGTTGTTTACCGTAAGCGACGCGTCGGCGCGGTTATCGGAAAACTCGTAATCGAGATATCCGGCTACTGCATAGTCCTTTTCCGATCGCGACACGACTATGTCCTTTACCGTCGGCGCAACGCCCCAACCGTTAAATATCACTCTGTTATCGAATACATCGCCTTGAGTATCGAAAACGGTGATAAGCCGCGTACCGTCCGCATAGAACACGATATAGTCCTCGTCGAATATTACCTTGAACGCAGTAAACGCGTTAGTAGGTATTTCGAAGTCCGCACTGCCCAAGTTAGTGCCGTTGCGGCGCACGCGCACGTGTCCGCCCCGATTGTTTTTGTAATGCTCTAAATACCAATCGGTTTCGCCGCCGTTACACCTGAAGATCACACCGAAACCCGCGTCCGACCAACGGTAGCCGTTAGGTCTTGCGCCGAACTCAATAGTGTTGCCGTCGAATTCGCCGAGGTGCGTCATAGTTACGATTTCGTCGTTCGGCGCGGTGTATTCGCCGCCGCTCTGCGCCCAATTTCCGGCGTCCCATTCGAACGGCAATTTCGTATCGCCCACCGAAGTTTTAATGTCGGTAACAGTCACTTTGCTTCGCCATGCGGATAAATTGACCTTGGTCACTTCAAACGTATCGGTTTGAGTATCGAGAACGCGTCCGGCGCTCTTACCGTCAAGCAAAACTTCGAGATAGTCTTTTGCAAACACAAACTTGACGTTTTGCGTCATGCCTGCGGTATAAGTATATGCGTCGGTGCCGAACCCGAGCCACGTATCGCCGTTGGAAGTTTCTCTGAAACGTATACTGCTGTGTCCGTAATTGACTTCGAGGAAATATGCCTTGCCGTTTGCAAGCGTTACAGCCAGACCCAGATTGCTTTCCACGTCGTTTTCGAAGATCTCCGCAACGGTCGCGGTAAGCTCTACGGTATTGAAATCCACATTGCCGTAATGCACGATCGCCGACGAACCGTCGGTTTCTTTTTTGGCATACGTCACGCCGGTACCGTCCGTGGTTTGCGTAAATCCGTCGTCGGCGACCCAAACGTTTTCGAGCGGCGTATCGTATGTTTTAATGTCCTTTACCGTTACAAGCGCGTTCCACGACGAAATGACTATCTTAGTCACCTTAAAATCGTCAACGGTATCGAGATGTCTTTTTGCAGACTGCCCGTTTACAAGTATTTCGAGATAATCGTTATCGAATACGAACTTAAGCGTAAAATCAACGTTCAATTCGAACTGAACGGGACTGTTCGGGATCGGTAACAGCCACTCCTCGTTGGGCGCGAACGACCGCATTCTTATTATATAATCCGCCTGATGACACAGCTCCATAAAATACGAATAGCCGTTCTCGAGATATATCGTTGCGCCGAGGTTGCATTCGCCGGCGCCTATCGCGTTCATCTGCGCGGTAAATTCGAGCGTATTAAAATCGACGGACTGATCGTATGTTATTTGCGGCGCATTGCCGAAATAATCCGATTTTTTTACGTATGCGGTAATACCGTCTTCGGTAGTTACGTCCCAACCGCCGTCCGCGACCCATACCCCTTCGGCATATGCTTTTTTAGCAGGCACAAACAGCCAAACCGCCGCCAATGCCGCCGCTATCGCTGTGACAAACAGCAATATGAACGTAACCTTTTTGATGTTTGATTTTGAACTCATTAACGTTTTCTCCTTATAAACGCGTGCCGAAAATACGGCTATTTATTGTTGTCGTCGGGTGTTTCTACGTGTTCTTTTAAGCTTTTCTTCCGCCCGATAACAACAAACGCAACTGCCGCCGCAATGCCTGCGATGAGCAATCCGAGCAGGATATAGAATCCGACCGTCATGCCCGTATCCTTTTTATGTATCACTATCGGATCGGGCGTATCGGGCGTGTTCGGCGTGTTCGGCGTATCGGGCGTTGACGGATCGATCGGTTTTATATCCGCTTTTTGCAAGCCGTTTATCGCCGCGTTGAGCTTTGCGTTCATGCCGTCTATTTCATCCTGCTTGGCATTTTCGCCCAGCGCCGCCGCCTCGGCTATTGCCGATTTTAACGCGGCAAAACTTTCCGCCGTGTACATGCTTTCCACAAACTTATCGGCTAAAGCGAGCGTTTTATCAAGCTCCGTCCGCACTCCCGCGCCCTCCGCAAACTGCGCAGTAGTAAGCATTAAGTTATCGAAATGCGTTGTTCTGTACTGCGAACGCAACCCCACGTTTCCGCCTTCGTAACCGTCGGGCAGTTCGTACGCGAACAAATATTCGTCGCTGTGATCGGTAAACACGAACAAGGTGTTGAATTTTACTACCGCGCGCAAAGTTATGTTACCCGTGCCGTTATAAGGTATAGACGAACTTTCCGTAAGCTTGCCCAAATAACCCGATCGGGCGGAGAAAGTATAAAGCCTTACGGAATAATACCCGTCGTCGGGATTATATTCCACTTGAACGTTATACGCGGTTATCATGTCGGAAGCGTGCTTCACTTCGGTCGCGAGCAGGTACAGTCCTGCATTTATGTTGCCGAACGGGATTATATCCACGCTCAAGTCGAACTCTTTGAGCGCGCCCGTCTGGTCGAGCATTATCTTATACTCCGCTCTGTCGTCAACGGTAAGCATGCCGTTACTTACCGTCACGCCCGCGCCGAGCGAATTGTACGAAACAAAACCGTGACTGTCGTCGAATCCCCAAATGCGCTTTTCGCCGTCGATATCGAACATGTCGGGATTGAAGGACAACGTTACCGTCGCGTCGTCTATATAAACTATCTGATCTTCATCGCCCTCGTGCATTACGCCGAGCTGAACGGTAGTTCCCTTGCTTACGTACAACGCAAGTTTAACGGGCGCAAAACTTTCGCTTGCCGCTATCGCCTGTTCGGCTATTATTTCGCCGCTTACCGCGTTGCGCGCAAACAGTTTCGCGTTGCCCGATATGAGTTTTGCGTTGATCGCGAATTCGTACGATCCCACCGTAAGATGCAAGCCTTGGTACAGTTCGCCGTTGCCCTTTATATAGCCTGCGTAATCGCCGACCGTAGCGGAAGTCACCGTCGAACCCGACGTCGGATATTTGATCTGAGATACCTTGGCGCCTATCTTTTCGGTACCGACTTCGCCGCCGACGTCCGTTTTGCTCGACCAATACGACAGACCCGAAACGAACTCCGTTTCGTTGGCATAGCGCAATTCGCGTTCGAACGACGCGTTAAGGAATCGATCGGACGACGTTAAACCGCAATCGGATATGCAGTTGGTGATCTTTACGACGCCGATATTGACCGCGTTACGGTAAATATTGTTATGGAAGTACACGTCTTTCACGGGCGAATAGTCGTCCGTTTCGCCGTTTTCGAGATTATAGTCGTAAAGACTGCTCCAACCGTAGAACGGGTTATCCGGCCAGCTGCCCACCGAACGGCTCGTGCCGCCGATAATATTGTCGTACACCTCGATGTTCTTTATCTCCTCTTTGGAAAGATCGGGATCTTCCGAACCCCAAGGGATAAAGGTTATGCCCAGACCGCCGAAAAGATTGCTGTGGCGTATAACTATGTTTTCGACGCAATGATCTTCCCCGGGCGTACTCGGATAGAACAAAAATCCTCTGCCGTCTTGATAAGCGCAAGTAAGAGTTATGGCGTCGTCGTTCGAATACAGATAGCATCTGTCTATGACTACGTTCTTCGATCCGAAAATGCCGTACCCGTCGCCGTTTATGCACTCGGCTTCGCGCTCGTCTATATTAGCTACATAAATATTCTTGCTGTAAGCATAAGTGCTGTGCCAAATATTTGTGCGCAAAACCGTCATGTCCGAATACTCCGCGTTTTCGCATTTATAAAACATGATCGGAATAACGTGTATCGTGTTGGCGCAGCCGATAATAATATTGGGCGTACCGTCCGTGCTCCACTCGTAATGATAACCGTCGGGCTGTTCGCCGCCCGTGTCCATCATTCGTATAATGCCGCCGCCCGTCACGCGCACGTTTTTGACGTTAGACGCATACACCAACGGATAGTTTACCGTACTGCCGGCATGACACCAAACAAGCCCTTCTATCTCCACGTCGTGACCGTAAGTCACTTTATAATCGTAGTCTTCGGGGCGCTGCGACTGCCACAGCACCGCGCCTTCCTCTATGCGAAGTTCTATGTTATCCTTCAATACAATGTGAGTTGCTACATACCGTTTGCCGTACGGGTCTTCGGGCGCGCCGACAAGCCTTACCGTGCCGCCGCCCTGCGCCGACACATAGTCTATCGCCGACTGTATCGCGCCGTTGTCGTTTGTGAATCCGTCGCCCTTTGCGCCGAATCGCGCGTCCGTCACGTCAACCGTCAGATCGTTCAGTTCGAATGCGTACGGGTTTTCCGAAAAGTCGCGCCAATTCTCTATCATGAACGAATCGTCGAGTTTATCGTTGCCGACTGCCGCAAGGAATACGGTGGAAAGATGCGAAACGCCGTTGTCGCGCACTAACGGGAAAGTGATTTCGAAGTTGCCGTCGCTGTCGGCTACGCCGCTCGCGATAACTACATTGCCCGAATATTCCGGAAGCTCGTTGTAGTTTTGTATCGACGTTTCGTATACTGTCACTTTTTGTCCGGCGTATTTTTCGGCAAGCGCGCCGCTCACAGTTACCGTACTGTTCGTCTTATCGGCAACGCAATTCAGCTCGGTCGCCGCTTTTTCCCATATCCTGTCCTCGCGCTCGAACGTGATCGAGTCGATGTTCACTTCGCCGCTCGTCGCTCCTTCAAAAGCGAACTTAAAGCCGCGAAGATAGCAATTGCACGACTTAAGCGCCGCATTGGTTTTCCAATGTCCGCAGTCGGCAACGTCCGAAATGTTAAAGTAGTATGTTTTGTAATCGCTGTCGGGCGCGATATCGAACGTCTTTTGTTTGTTCGAATCGTACTCGGGGTCTTCGGCTGTAATATAACTAAGCGTGAGTTTATCCGCCGCCGTAACGTTTTTAAGCCGCACTTTAAGCGTGTTTATAACGCTCAGTTTCGCGCTGTATTTGCTGCCAACCGACACGTCTATCGTAGGCGAAGCAAGCACGGGACGGGCGTCCGTTACCGTCATGACAAGCGCGCTGTCCCCGTCCCACGAAACGTCGCCGCCCACTGCGTTAAAGACAATGGCGGAAAGCGATTTCTCGAATTCGAATTCCACATATGAAACGTCGTTGTAATCCTTTTCGGTGGTCGATACGTTCAAGCCCTTGACCGACGTATCGACGTTCCAATAAGATATTTTTGCGGACGCGTTTGAAAAATCGTTGCGCCCCGTATCGAAGTGCGATAAAACGCGCTTACCGTTTATGTAGAACGACAGGTAATCGGTTTCGAACACCGCTCTAAGCTCGAACCATTCGGATACGGGCAATATATCTATATTGGTTTTTGCAATTTCCGTACCCTCGTTTTCGTGCTCCGCGTCGAAAAACCTAAGCCGCGCGTAACGTCTGCTCGGCGCGGGATTGTACTCGAACATATATCTGTCCGTGTCGCTTACATATACCAAAATACTTATATTGCCGTCGCTCAAGTCCGACGGGATATCGTTCATGCGCGCGGCGCAATAAAACGTATTAAACTCTTCGGCTTCAACCGTCGGAGACAAAGTGCCGATGAACGCATTGCTCGTATAAACGTCCTCGCCGTTTTCGTTTGTTTCCGACCAGCCGGGCATACTCAGTCCCGACACCGCCGTGTCCACGCCTTTTACTTTGATGTTCTTTATGCACGGATACATGTTCCAGGCGTTAAGCGTAAGGGTTATGCCTTTAAGACTGCTGCCCGTATCGAAAACGGCTACGGCCGTATCGTTTAAATAAAGCCATAAATTTGATGCGTTTGCTCCGTTATTGCCGGGCGTCGTAGTGAATCTAAAGTTGACCCACTCCGCAGTATCGAAAGTCATTACGGGCGCGTTTGCCAATTGATTGAGCGTGAGCGAATCGTTATAAACCATTGCGGCGGCTTCGCCGTTTATAAAACGCGCAAACCAAGTGTCGCCGTCCGCAATATTCAGTATCAGTCCTATATTGGCGTCTGCGCCGTCGATATGATCCATGCGGAAATCGAACGACACTTCGTCGCCGTATTCTATATCTATGTTTTCGGGAAAATCGAGCTGTGCGTGTCCGCCGCTCGTCTTTTTGTATATCTTTGTACCGTTATCGACCGAAACTTCCCAGTTTCCGCTCTTTACGACCCAGCGGTATACATTATCCGCTTTGGCGGAATACATAAGCATACCCAATGCGCAAAGCATAACGGCGAGGAATGCCGTTATTACGGTCATCGCATATTTGATTTTTATTTTGGAACTTTTCATTTCCGTTTCTCCTGCAAGTTCTTTAAATACTTTAAACGTATGCCTTGATAGATCTCGTCGGGAATTTCTATATTTCCCTTGCCGTAGCTCGGTATTATACATTCCGCCGACTTTTGCGGATCGGTGCAACGCGTATCGTTACGGTATTTATCACGCTCCGATTTGTTCCTGAAATCGGGTATAGTTTGCGGCTTGCCGCCGTCAAGCACCGAAAAATAGGCGAACATGCCGGGCAAAAACATATCGCAAGCCTCGTATATGCCTATATTGTCGGCGGTTTTGTCGCCCTCTATCGCCGATATGAAATTGTACATTACATAGTAATCGGAGCTGCCGTGTCCGGCGCCGTCCGCTTTTTCCGAAAGCGCGTCCTTGGGCAGATACGTTTCTATATTTTGCTTCATTATTCCTTCACGCTCGTCGAGGTTGGTGTATATGCGCTCTACGCCGCCGTTTTCGGCGTCCTCTATCGCGCTTTCCGCCCTGCCCTTCGATCCGTATATGCAATACCTGATCGAGTTTTTATCGAGGTTGCCGTGCATGCTCTTTACCACCGCGCCGTTCTCGAGCGTCACCATTTCTATGCCGGCGCTGCCTGCCGCAAGCCCCATGCGCGCCGCTCTGTCGTTGAACGGCAGTTCGAAACCCGTTACCGAGATCGGGCGCATTCCCGTTATATGTATCAACGGTCCGAGCGAGTGCGTGCAGTAAAAATTAGCGTACATGCGATTGCGCCAATGCGTCTTATCGCCGTACGTTATATCCGCCCAAATAGGTTCGCAGTTATGGATATATTCGCCCTCGCCGTACTCGAACTCGCCGAGTTTGCCCTCACGGTAAAGCTTGCGCATTTCGCGCGGCGCAGGCATAAAGCAATAGTTTTCGGCGTACGCATAAATCCTATCCGATTTTTCGGCGGCTTCCACAAGCTCTACGCCCTCTTTGAGCGTTTCGAACGGCAACACTTCGCTAAGCACGTGCTTTCCGGCTCCGAACGCCTTTATAGCATACGGCGCATGCTCGTTTGCGTAATTCGCAAGCACAACGCCGTCGAAATCTCGCCCGATAAATACGTCGAAGTCCTTATCGTACTCTATCGTTTGTTCGGGATATTTCGTCTTTAACGCCTCTATAACCGTTTCGTCACGGTCGCAAATGGCGACGACTTTGGCAAGCCCCGTCTTTTTGCACCACTCTATCATGCAATCGCCGCGACGACCGCCGAACACTCCGATCTTTACCAACACCACCTCCCGCGTAATAATTTGCTCATTACGGTTCTATACGATTATTGTACATTAAATTTTAAATACGAAAAATGGAAATTATCCATTAAAATATGGATTTTTTCCGTTTTAATATTGACATCGGTTGTCGATAATAGTAAAATGCAGGTATGGACTCCCAAAACATTTGTAAATTCAATATCGCAAACGACGACGGTGAGAATATAGGCATACTCAATTTCTGTCATGAAAAATATGCGCCGCACGAACCGCGGTTCACAATGAACGCAGTTTTCCGTTTGCACCTCGTGGCGCGCGGTTCGGGCACGTTCGGCACGCTTAACAACAGCACAAAACTCAAAGCCGGCGACGTTTTTATAACATACCCGTCCACCGATTATTATATAGTAAACGACGGGGGCTTGGAGTTTCTGTACATTTCGTTCGTGGGGCTTAGATCGTACAAGCTTATCGAACGCGCCGAAATTCCGCGCGGTGCGGCGGTGCGCGGCGGTTTCGAAAAACTGATAGAACTGTGGGAACGCTCGGTCGAGTTTGCGGAAACGGGCAATATAGATCTTGTTGCCGAAGGTTTGCTTTTGTTTACGATAGGCAGACTGTGCAGCGCGCGCGAGGACAAAAGCCTTGCGTCCAAAAGCGAAAAAATAGTCCTTACCGTAAAAAAGCAGATGGAAGAGCGGTTCTGCGACCCCGCGCTCAATCTGAACATGCTGTGCGAAGAAAACTATTACAATGCAAAATACGTATCGTCGGCGTTCAAAAAATATATGGGAATAGGCTTTTCCGAATATCTTACATCTTTAAGGCTGAATAACTCTCAACGGCTTATAAATTCGGGATTTAAATCCGTCAAGCAGATAGCCGCGCTGTCGGGTTTCGAGGACGCTCTGTATTTTTCAAAACTCTATAAACGGCACAACGGCATTTCCCCGGCAAAAGCCATAGAGTCCTGGAAATGACCGAACTTCGGTTACCGCACCGAAAACCATTTCTGCGACGGGTACGCGTCGCGGTAGATATTGCGGCGCTTACCCTCTATTATGCAGTCGTATCTCATAGGAGATAAGCACTCCACATTGGGCGCGTGCCGCATTGTGGCAAGCACCTTATCCACTTCGAACCGTTTTCCGTCCTTAACAACGCTCATCGGAGTTATTTTTCCATCCTCGTCGCACAGTTCTATCACCGATATCGGTATTCTTTCCATACGACAAGTATATGCAGATACCGCCGAAAATAAAGATCTATCCGCTTGCTGTACATAAAAAAACCACGCTGTCCGCGCGGTTTAAGTTTACTATATTTTAAAGCTCATAATATGAGTTTTTACTTTTCGGCAAAGCTCTTTGAGCGCGCCGTTATCGAACGGGCTTTTAATACCGGCCTCGTGCGCGAGCGTGTCAATATTCTTCGTGCCGCCTGCCTCTACAAGTCGGAGATATCTGTTAAGCGCGTCATCGAAATCGACAGCCGCAAGCTCGCCGAACTGCAACGCAAGACATGTAGACAAGCAGTAATCTATATAATAGAACGGCGATTCGTAAACGTGCTTTTGATACTGCCAATGCCCTCCGACGTTTATGAACGGAATATCCGACATTTCAACATACGGACGGAACTGCGACTCGAGCTTTAGCCACAACTGTCTGCGCTGTTGCGGCGTCATGTCGGGATCGGAATACACAAGCTCCTGATAGTAGTCCACTATAACGCCGTACGGCAGGAAGTTAAGCGCGTCGAATATTTGCTGATAAGTAGCCTCGTCGGCACGGTCGCCGTAGAAATTCCCGTTATATTTATTGCACAGCGCTTCCATGCTCATAGAATGAGTCTCGGCGGTTTCCATGCCGCCCACAAACAGGTCGATATCTATCTTATTCACCGCCGCGCGCTTAAAAGCATACGCGTGTCCGAATTCGTGCGTAAGCACTCCCACATCGTCCATCGTTCCGTTGAAGTTTGCGAATATAAACGGTTGTTCGTAAGCGTACAGCATCTCGGCATAACCGCCGCTCATTTTGCCGGCACGCGAAACGTAATCTATAGCGTCGGCGTCGCACATCTGTTTAAAGAATGCGCCGAGCTTACCGTTCATATCGTCATACATGGACTGCGCGGCTTTAAACATATCCTCGGCGCTGCCCTGCGGATCGATGTTGCCGCCGTCGATATAATTGTCGTTATCGTAAAGATGAACTTTATCCAACCCCATACGCTTTGCAAGCGTCGCCTTTAACTCGGACAGAACGGGCACTACGTCGTTAAGCACCGAATCGCGGAATACGGCTATCTGCTTTCTGCCGTAACCGATATGCCCGATACGCAGATCGCCCATTTCGACAAAGTTATCGAACCCCATCTTTTTAGCCATCGCCGTGCGGACCTTGACCATTCTGTCGTAAATATCGTCAAGCTTATCCTGTATGCCGAGCAACGTTTCGCCTATTACGGTAAACGCCTTTTTTCGCACGTTGCGGTCGGCGTCTTTGCAAAACCCGTGCATTTCGCTGAGCGTGACGTTTTTGCCGTTCCAAGGATATCTCACCGACGCAAGGAGCTTGTCGTACTCGGTAACAAGCTTGTTCTCTTCGACGCATTCGGCGATTATCTTCTCGTCCATAACGCGCAACGACGCGCGCATGTTTTGCATGATTATGGGATTGATCGTTTTATCGAGTTCGGCGGCATGCGGCGACGATACTATCGCTTTATGGAACTCGGTCATTTGCGCGGAAAGCTTGGGCAGGTTTTCGTCGTAATAATCCTGTTCCTTACCGTAAAACTCATCGTCTACGTCAAGCGAATGACGTATGTACGAAAGTCCCGTCATCGTATAGAATTCGGAAAAGTACGCGTTTACTTCGTCGCGCAATACAGCCAACGCTTTCGCGTCGTTCGCGGCTTTGGCTTTTGATGTAGCCTCTTGCACAAATGCGAGCGCCTTATCCACATCGGCGCGTTCGTATTTATAATCTTTTATCTTGGTCACCATGATAGCTCCTATTTCGATCTGGAGAAACGAATTGCGATCATTATTCGAACACAGTAAACGACAGCGGCGGCACGGCTATGCCGTCTTTGACGGCTTTGGCTTCTTTGCCTATAGAAAATATCGCTTTTGTTTTGGGCGCAAGCTTGACCGGCGCAGTCTGCTTTACTTTAAGCGGATTGACTACCACGGTAAGACCGCCGCGTTTATAAACAAGCGGTTCCGCACCTTTTGCATGCAGAAATTCCATTTCGGTCGAAACGAATTCCTTATGTTCGCGCCTGAACGCAAACAAGCTCTTCATGCAGTTGAGCAATGATTTTTTGTCTTTTTCCTGCGACGCGACGTTTACGACTTTGTCCGTTTCGGTGGGCAAGAACGTTTTTTCCGCGCTCGAAAAACCTGCGTTTGCCGTCATGTTCCATTGCATGGGCGTACGCGAACCCGTACGGTTAAACCCACACTCTACAGACGGAATGTCTTTCATGTACTTCATGCCTATCTCGTCGCCGTAGTACAAAAACGGCACGCCCGGCAACGTGAATATTGTGGCGTAAATTATTTTCAGTTGATCTTGACCGAAATGAGGCGCAAGACGGTGCGTATCGTGATTACAGCTTATAAGCCCGAGATACCCGTCGTTCTTTATCGCGTCGTGCCATTCGGTAAAGCCCTTGGCAAACGCCGCGGCGTCGCCCTTGCCGTCGGGATCGAAGTAACTGCGGTTTTCGCCGTTTTCATGGAAACCGGCGCGTATCGCCTGCGGATTGGACCACTCGGAAACGATGACGGCGTCGGGGTATTCGTTATCGAGCATACTTCTTATGTCACGCCATATTTCGCTCGTCGCCGGCTTTTCGCTCTGTTCCCCGTCGTTCTTTACAAGCGAATCCGCCATGTCCACTCTGAACCCGTCCGCACCGCGGTCGAGCCAGAAACGCATTACAGACTTTAACCATTCGCGCGTTTTTAAAGCGGCTTCGGACTTACACGAACTCTGCCATTCGGGATGATCGACGCGGTTGAACCCGTAATTGAGCGCCGGCTGCGTGGAAAAGAAGTTTACAAGATAGCTGCCCTTACGGTCGTAGCGACCGTTTATTATTTTGAACCCTTCGGGACTCGACCACGGGTCGTTAGTCCAGATATAGCGGTCGTACATATCGTTCGGTACGGACGACGCGCTTTTGATAAAGTCGGGATTTTCCTCGGACGTGTGACCGGGAACAAGATCGAGTATAACCTTTATGCCTTTTGCGTGAGCGCTTTTGATAAAGTCGTCGAAATCCTCTTCGGAGCCGAATCGCGACGATACTTTAAAATAATCGCGCACATCGTACCCGCCGTCCTTAAACGGAGAATCGTAATGCGGATTGAGCCAAATAGCGTTGCATCCGAGCGATTTTATATATTCGAGTTTACTCGTTATTCCCTTAAAATCGCCGTAGCCGTCGCCGTTGCTATCCATGAACGAATTGGGGTATATCTCATAAAATACAGCCGATTTAAGCCATGCGCTTGCCATATCGAAACTCCTTGTCCGTTTTATTTTAATATGTCGTTACCGAGAGATCTATTTTTTGCCCGTTTTATTTTGGGATTTGACGTCGGACTGTTCCTCGACAATCTCGGGCTGTTGTTCCGCGCTTTCCTGTTCCGCGTTTTCCTGTGCGGCTTTAGCGGAATTGGCTTTGCTTATCTTAATGCCCGTAACAAGCGCCGCCGCCAAAAGTCCGGCTATAACAGCCGCCACATATATGACTAAAAGATTAAGCGAACTGCTCCTGCGCGTTACCTGCGGCGGCAGCACCTGACGCACGGACGACGATATAAACGTAGTATCGTAAAAATCGGTGACTGTCGCATTAACTCTTTCGGTCAGATCCTTGCTCGTCGATTCCAAACTTTTGATCTGAGCAAGCGCGGCGGATATAAACGCGGCGTCCGTCGGAGGATACATGCCGGTGTCTTCGGGCGGTTCGCCCAAATTAGTCAAACGCAATTGCGCGTCCTCATACTGGTTCTGAATAATTCTCAACTCTTCATACTCGGCTGTGAGCTGTTCTTGAAGATCGTAATACGAATCGGGGTACGTTGCCGTAACGGTTACGCTTCCTCCAACAGACTCGTTCTGCTGGGTATTAGGTTTAAAGTTTTCTATTTGCACTTTCAAATTCTCGGTTTTTGCTTTCTGCGAATCAACGCGGATCTTAAGCGTTTTTACTTTAACATCAAGCGCATTTACCGCAATGTTTCTATCACGCCAAACGTTATTGGCTGTTATAAACGCGTTAAACATATCATAACTGCTTTCAAGAGTTGTCAGCTCGCTTAAAAGCTGGTTGAACGTCGTACTGTTTTTGGTAGATACAAAAGTCGGATTTTTAGCGGATATATCCTTCAAGTACGTGCGCATCGAAGAAAGCATTTCGTTATACAAATCGTACATATCGAAAAATTCGGTCTGTTCGTTATCCGAAAGATTGTATATTCCGCTCGCGAACATCTTGTTTACCGAAAATCTCGCTTGAAAATCGTCGTAATAACACGAGACGATCTTATTGAGCAAAGTTTTGGCTTGATCGTCGCTCAACCCCAACGTTTTGGGTTCGGATATAATGATCGTAAACCGCGTAGGATAATTTTCGTATGTGCGCAGCGTATTTATAGCCGTAGCGTCGCCGTTGGCAGCCGCCGCCACAAGATCGGCATACTCTTTGCTCTCCACATCCTCCACGCGCATATGTTCGCGAAGTGCGGATATGTCCGTAATAATACCGCTAAGTTCCGCCGATTCGACAGCCGCCGCAATAACCGTGGGCGAAATTATATTATTGGTATCAAGCGAACTGCCGTCGGGCGCAAGCCCCTCTTCCACACCGTCGTAAATGAATTCGATAGATGTTTGAGCAAGCGGTTCGGACTTATAAAAAACTTTGATCGGAACTGCTATAACCGTTGTCAAAAGTGCCAATACAAGCGCATAGATTACCATGCGCAACCAGCCCTTTTTAAAGAAGTATCCTATCTTTTTAAAGGTAATGCCTTCTTCGTATTGCTCCTGTTCGTAAACGTAGGACTGTTCCATTTGTTACTCCTTTAGTTTATAGATAATTTATTATTTAGTATAACACCGATTAGAGATAAAATCAACAACTTGGATATAATAAATAGTATTTTTGTTTCTTGCACATACTATTCCATATGAAAAACATAGTTATCGTAGGCGGTTCGTCGGGCATAGGGCTTGCGCTCGTACAGAATTTGAAAAACGACAGGATCGTTAATATTTCACGCACGCCGTGTCCCGTGTCGGGCGTAGTAAACATACAAGCCGACGTAACGAATCTTAAATCTTTACGCGCCGCATTCGGCAAGCTCGACGCTATAGACGTACTCGTTTACTGCGCCGGAATGTCGCTCGCGGCACCTATAGAATTCATTACGGAAGACGACCTGAAAAGTATATTCGACGTAAACATAATAGGCGCGATCGAGTGCATAAAGCTCGCAATGCCGAACCTGAGAAAAAGCGAAATAGGCAGGATTATACTTTTAAGCTCGTCCGGCGGAATAGCGCCTATTCCGTTCGACGGATTTTATTCGGCAACCAAGAGCGGACTTATCGCGCTCGCCTCGTCCGTACGGCTCGAATCGGATATTTTAAGCACAGCCGTGATCATAGGCGGAACAAAAACACAATTCACATTCAAGCGCAAGATCTATACCGATTGCGGAATATACGATACCAAACTGAAAGCCGCGTCCGACGCGCTCATAAAAATAGAGCAAACCGGGTACGAAGCTGATTTTACGGCGCGAAAAATAACCAAGATAATCAATTCGTCCGATCCGCCCGTAACAGTCGCGATAGGCGCGAAAAATAAATTGATGTGCGCATTATACAAAGTCCTGCCCGAAAAAATCAAGCTGTACGCTCTGAAAAAATTATACAATATCGATTAAAGCAAATATCTAATTGTTATCTATATTCTTTTTCATAAGCACGGCGAGTTTCAAATATTTCTTGATCGCCGCCGAATCCGAATTCTTGGCGTAATCGCGCAGGTCGTTTATAAGCGCGTTTAGTTCTTTCACGTCTTTGTCGCGCACTACTTTTTCGGTACGCGCCGCCGCGGAAAAATTCATAAGCCCGTCGCTGTCGGGATAACAACTTAGCATTGCCGCCGAGTAATCGCAAACAAAATCTATATCGCCGTCGGTCATGCGCTTTTCGAACACGTCGAAAATATATCGGCGTCTAAGCTCGATAAACGGCTTGTACCAACCGAGCAATTTATCCGCGCCGGCAAGCTCTACCTCGTCGCCTATAAGCATAGATCCGCGCACTTCTACCGCCTGCTCGTAGATTTTTTTGTCATGCAGTAGTTTAAACAGTTTTTCGTCGAATTCTTCGTCCACGGGTTCGTTGGTCGCATCGAGATAAAAATAATAAGTATACCACAACGGACGCAGACGTTCAAAAAGATTGCACACGCAATAAACAGCGGCATACAGCGATATCTGTTCTATAGGCGTTCTGTCCTGCGGCGGAATAACGTCCTGCGTGACAAGCTTATCGAACAACGGCGAACCGAAGTCGTATTTTATGAAATACTTGCCGCGACGCTTATACCAACGTCCGCCGTTAGGCAAAGCGTCGGAGGATGCGGCGGTATGTACAAATCGGTCGTCGTTTTTATCGTAATCGGGATGACGTTCCGGCTCGATCAAAAAACAGCAACCGTACTCGAAAAGAGTATTGTTCGGCGCACCGACATAGTCGCGATCTATCGCGCACGCAAAGCAATACAGATTGTACAATAACGCGCGTTTTTGATCGTAGCCGAGATCGCTGTCGCCCACCGCCTCGAAAGTCGGGTCGAAAAGCTCGCGTACCGTTTGTTGAATATCCATTCGTCATTACCTCTTGTATAATGATACACTTTAATTGCAAACAAGTCAAGTTATACCGCGTCGGTTCTATTCGCGCAACGCAAAGCATAAGTTACGGTTATGAAAGAAACAAAAACACAGCCGAGCGTCGGCGCTAAATTTACATCGCATTCGTTAAACATGACCGACCGCAAAAAAGCGTCGGTAACGGGCGTATCGAAAATGGATGGCGCGAGCGAAACGGAGCTTGCCCTTACGACCTGCATGGGACGGCTCATTATCACGGGTACGGAACTCAAGATAGTCAAGTTCGACGAGGGGGACGGCAACCTGACTTTCTCGGGAAATATCGACAGCATAAAATATGCGCAAACAAAATTGCCGTTGCTTAAACGAATATTCAAATGACCGAACTGTACGCTTTTTCGGTATGCCTTGCGCTCGGCATAGGCGGACGGCTTTTATACCTTGCCGCAACGGCGCTTGCGCGTCGCACCGATCTGATGCCTGTGACCGTCGTGCTTGACGCGCTTACGGTAATTCTCATCGGCGGCGGTTTTACCGCATACGTCATACTGTCCGGCGTCAGTCTTGCGCCGTACATGTTTGCCGCGCTAATGGGCGGATACTATTTGACATACCGATTGACGCGAAAAAATTAACGCATTTCGGCACTTAAGGTAATTCGGAATTAAAGGTGATTATAATTTATAGATCCCTCGACTACGCTCGGGATGACACGGTTAGGCTTGTCCTGCACCGGCATTTTTGCGCATATGGCACGACTGTGCAAAGCACAGTTGTATTTCGACCGTAGCGCGACAGCGCGAAACGGAGAAATCTTTCAATTCGGAATTAAAAAAGCGGCGTCGAATAAATTTTCAACGCCGCTTAATTATTCGGGTGTAAACTACAACAAATCACCAATGCCCATACACGGCACTAATGTTTTCTTGCTTACTTCTTTTGCAAAAGAAGTAAGTTATGCTACGCTGTACGTCCAAGCGGAAACCGCATCGGCAGTAAGCGTGGCTTTCATAACGATCGCGGAATACGCTCCGACTTCTACGGACGCACCGTTGAACGAAGAAAGCGCAGTCGTCGCATTGGCGTTAGCGCCGTTTACGTAAACGCTGTAAGCCCCTTGCGGCACGCCCACCGTCTTGGCAGTCGCATTGTTATTGAGTATTACTATCGCGTACTCGTCGGAAGACGGGTCTTTTACGGCATACACCGCAATGCCGTCCGATTTAGCGCTGTCCTTATCGGCGATAACGCAATTGGCTATCTGCTCCGCAGTGGAAAGCGTGAACTGCGCAAACGACGTCTTAATAGCTATAAGCGCTTTATAGAACGACACCATGTCCGCGTTTTCGTCCAAAAGATCCCAATTTATGGCGTTTACCGAGTCGGGAGACTTGTACGAATTATCCGCGAAGTAGTAGTTCGGATCATTGAGATACACATTGGGTCTGTTATCGTAATCGTTAGTTGCCGTCGTGGGTTTGCTGCGCATCATTTCCTCGCCTGCCGGAATGAACGCGATACCCTGTCCCGTAAGAACCGCGACAGCCGCCAAACGGTTCATCGCCTTAAGAGTATCGGCGTCGCCTTTGACCGATGCGTTGAGTTTATCCCACAGCAAGCTGTTATCGTGGCAAGCCGTATAGTTTATGTTTTGCGTAGGGCTTGCAAACTTATCGCTGCCGCCCGTCGCGCCGTAGTAAACGGCGCTATCCGAACTCGCTTTGCCCGAAACGAATCCCGTATCGCTCATAGTGAACACGCTGCCTTTAAGTCCGTCGCGCACGCTGTCGTTAAAGAACGCTATGTTAGGCATCTTTTTGGCGTTCTCAAGAACAGCCTGATCGTTCGCGCCGAGTCCGCTCGTGCCGCCCGTCCAGCCTTCGCCGTAAACCACTACGTCGGGATTGACCTTTTTAAGCGCGTCGTAAAGCTCGTTCATGGTTACGATATCATGCAAGCCCATAAGGTCGAAACGGAAACCGTCTATCTTATATTCTTGCGTCCAATAAAGTACCGAATCGATCATGAACTTGCGGAACATCGCCCTCTCGGACGCCGTCTCGTTGCCGCAGCCCGAACCGTTGTAGTAAGTGCCCGTGTTGGTCATGCGGAAGTAATAGCCGGGCATGAGTTTTTCGAAGTTGGAGCTTTGAGCATTGCTCACGTGATTGTAAACAACGTCCATAATGACCTGTATTCCGGCATTGTGGAGCGCCATTACCATCTGTTTCATCTCGTTTACGCGCTTTGTGCCGTTGGAAGGATCGGAAGAATACGAACCCTCGGGCATATTGTAGTTGAGCGGATCGTAACCCCAATTATACTCGCCGTACTTATCGTACGTTGCCGCGGTAAAGCTTTCATCCACCGACGCAAAGTCGAACAGCGGTTGGAAATGAACTTCGGTCACTCCGAGGTCTTTAAGATAATCGAGCGCAGTGGACCGACCTTTGCTGTTTTTGGTGCCCGTTTCGGTAAGACCGAGGAACTTGCCGCGGTTGGCTTCGCTTACGCCCGAACTTTGGTGTATCGTAACGTCGCGGAGTTGCGCTTCCCAAATGACCGCGTTCGAGTTGGATGCAAGCGTAGGTTCGCTCTGCGTTGCCCAGCCCGTGGGGTTTGTAGCGTTAAGATCGAGTATCATGCCGCGCTGTCCGTTTTTGCCGCCGCTGCGCGCGTACGGGTCAACGACCTCGCTCTTGTTATTGCCGTTTATAACGGTATACGTGTAATACTTGCCGTTCTGATCGCCGTCGAGCGTATACGTCCAAATCCCCTTGCTACCGGCGGTCATGTCGTAAGTAGAGGCAACGCCGCCCTCGCCGGCGGAATAAATATTGAGTTTCATTTCTTTGGCATACGGCGACCAAACCGTAAATTTGGTCTGCGACGCCGAGTATTCGGCACCGAGCACGCCGTCGTAAGCATACAGCTCGTTGAATCTTTCGGTATTGTACGCCGTATATTTAGCCACTTCGCACGGACGGAAGTTTACTTCATCGTCAAACGTTTCGGGTTCGTCATATACCGTATACGTTTCTTTTATGTCCATCTCCTCTTCCGAACGCAAGCTCACGAAAGTTTTGCCAATCGAGCCTTTATTCGCGTCGAGCGAACAGTCGTAATCGCAGAATACTTTACCCGTACTGTCTTTGATCTTAAAATGCGATTTATTTGTTATTTTTGCGCTCGTTTCGATATATACGCGGTCGAATTCCATAAACCGCGCTTCGCTGATCTTGATCTTGGTCGATTCTTCGATACCGGACATTGCCGCCTCCTCGCTGTAATAAATCGTTTCTATCCCCGAAAGAAGATAAACATTCAATTTTTGATCTTTTATCTCGGACGCCGGCAAGAAACGGTCGACGTCAACGTCCTTAGCCGACCATTCGCCCTTGCGTATGATAAGTCCCATGATGTTGCCGTCGGCATCGGTCTTGACCGAATCCAAAGTTACATACAAGGTCGCCCAATTGTAATCGCCCGTATTTTTCGTGCCGGTAAAGTCATACTGTTTACCCTCGGCGCCGATCGGCCACAACCACATGTTCCAACCATCGAAGTTATTGTCGGGACGGTAATAATTGATGTATATACGCACACCGCCTTCGGGTATGGGTTCTTCCGTCGGATCGCCGTTGTCGTGGCCGCAGCCCACGGCAAAAGCAAAGACCGCAATGACCAGGGCAAATAGAATTACCCAAGTCCTTCTTAACAAGTTTTTGGATTTTTCCATATTTCCTCCTATTATATGGATTATTAAACTTATTTATTTATGCCGCTTTAAGCACGGCAACCGAATTGGACGGCATGGTAAGCTTACCGCCGTCGAGAGTTATGCTTCCGCCGTTCGCGTACAGCGTGCCTACGATACCGTAGTTGTCGAACGCCGACATACCGACAGACGCTTCTTCGCCGAAGTTATGAACAATAAGTACGGTTTTGCCGTTCCAAGTAAGCGTGTACGCCGCAACCGTTTTGTTAAGCGTGTTCACCGTGGTGACAGAGCTTGTGCCGAGGTTTTCTCTTACCGTCGCCGACAGCGCAAGCGCGCCCGACGCGTCTACGGCATACGCAGTCATTGCGCCGCGCGCGATCTCGGGGAAACGGTTGCGGAGCTGAATTGTATAGCGGTAGTAGGTAAGGACGGAATCGGACTCGACGTTCTGCGCGCTCTGCGTACCGTAATCTTGCTCGCCGTCGTAATTGACGCCGGGGGGATTGGAAGTAAGTCCGCGCGCGCCGTCGCCCCAATTGAACGGCATACGCCTGTTGGGATCGTTGCTCGTGCCTTTTGCGCCTATTTCCTCACCGTAATAGATGTAACAGTTGCCCGGCATAAGCATGTACAGCGACGCCGCGCTCTTGAGCTTGGCTACCGATCCGTACATTGCCGCAAGCCTGTCGTTATCGTGGTTGGTAAGGAAGTTGGAAAGTATGGCGTTTTCGTCGCGCTTGAGAACTTCGGCTTGAGTGTTAGCCATATTGTTTACGAGATTCGCCGCTATGGCTCTGGACGACTGAGCGTTGGCTACTTGAGCGAATCCGCCTGTCGCCGCGCCGCCCGAATAACTGTAATTAAAGTTGCTCATGCCCGTTTCGAAGTAATCGTTTACGACTCCCGCGTCGCCCCAAACCTCGCCTACGTTGTAGCAGTAACGGTTGATCCCGTCGTTTTCCGCGCCGTAAACCTCACTGCCCTTTTCATTGCAGTAGTCGTTGAACCACGACCAAAACTCGGCGTTTTCTTCGTTATAAACTACCGAATTGGCGCAGCCCCACGGAACGGCGTCCAAACGGAACGATCGTATTCCGCGTTCCAGCCAAAAATCGACTATCTTGGTTATTTCTTCGCGCACCGAATCGTTCATAAGGTTAAGATCCGGCATGTCCTGCGAAAAGTTACCTAAGTAATAGAAGCTCGACCCCGAAACTTTATAATACTTGCCTTGGGAATCGCGTTCGTCTTCGCGCACAAACACATAGCGTTGCATCGCCTCGCTGTTATCGGGATTTTTACCGTTACGCGCGTCCGCGAGCGCTTGCGTGAACCACGGGTGTTTGCTGGACGTATGGTTCAACACGAGATCCATTTGCAACCATATATCGCGCTTGTTACATTCTCTTACAAGCTCGTCGAAATCGTCGAGCGTACCGTACTCTTTGTCTATATTATAGTAATCGGTAACGTCGTACTTGTGATACGTCGGCGAAGAATTTATCGGCATCATCCAAATCCCGTTAATGCCGAGATCGTCCATAGTGGAATCGTCGCCGTCGTTAAGATAATCGAGATTATTTATAAGACCGCGCAAGTCGCCTATCCCGTCGCCGTTGCCGTCGGCAAACGAACGTACAAAAACTTCGTAATACGTTCTGTAATAATCTTGAGGAATGTTGTACTCTTCGGTATTTTCGGGCATTTTCCAATTATCTTCACTGCCGCAACCAACTCCGGCAACCGCAAACGCGCCGCACAATACCGCCGTAGCTATCGAAGAAATTATTTTTTTCAGTTTCATACTCTCACCGTGTAGTTATGTAGTAAATAATTAAAATGTTATTCGCGATTGGTAATTCATCATTCCGAATGAAGATGTTTACACAACAAACAGCATACGAGATCTTTGTCCCGTATGCTGTTCGATGCGTTGATAATTAACCTTTCGCCGCACCGCCGGTAATGCCGGCGATATAAAATTTCTGCATAAACAGGAACAATATAACAATGGGTACGGATATAAGAACAGAGCCGGCGCAGAACCGCGCGAAGTATTCGGCAACCATCGTCTGTGTAGTCCAGTTACGTATACCTACCGCGATCGTGTAGTTGTTGGGACTGCTCAAGAACACGCTTGCCATAATGAAGTCGCACCAGGGACTGATGAACGAAGTCAGTATGGTATAGACAATAATCGGCTTACTGAGCGGAATGGTCATCTGCCAGAATATACGGTTTTTGGTAGCGCCGTCTATGCGCGCCGCTTCGTCGATCGCGATGGGTACCGTATCGAAAAAGCCCTTTACTATATAATACCCTGTGCCGGACGCCAACGAATACGCAAGCGCAAGACCGACGATATTGTCCGTAAGTTCGAACTGATTGAACATGTAGTACAAAGCTATCATGGAAAGGAATCCGGGGAACAGTCCGAGGATAAGTCCTATATTCATGAGCTTTTTACGCGCTTTGAATCTGAGCCGCGACAATGCGAACGAAACCATAAGTATGAGCAAGGTGGAAACTACGCACGAAATAAGCGCAATTACAAACGTATTGATCAACCACTTGCCGTACGGGTTGTTGCTGTCGGTAAACAGAAGCTTAAAGTTTTCAGCTGTATACTCTTTGGGGAAGATAGTTATGGACGAAATACCCGTATTGGTATCGAACGCCTTTAGTATCATCCACACCAACGGAAACAGCCAAACAAAAACCATAACAAGCAGGATAACATAAATAGCCGTATCCGAAATTATCCGTTTCGATCTTAATCCTATCATTGGAACGTATCCTCCTGTTTGATCGATTTGGAACTGTTGAACACTATAAGCGCAAAGAACGCCGTAATAATGAACGTGAACAAACCTATGACCGCGCCGTAGTTGTATTCGGGATACTGACCCTTGTTGACGGTCAATGTGTACAACCATGTTACAAGCAAGTCCGTTCTGCCCGGCTGTCCGATATCGGACATGAGCGTAGGACCGCCGTCCGTAAGGAAGAATATAACGTTGAAGTTATTGATGTTGCCCGTAAACGTTGTTATAAGCTGAGGACCCATAACGAACATTATATACGGGAAAGTTATGGATACAAACCGACGTATGGGACCGGCGCCGTCTATACGGCTCGATTCGTACAGCTCGTCGGGGATATTCATAAGTATACCCGAAGTTGCAAGCATGGTGTACGGCATACCGCGCCACAGGTTGATCACTATTACGAACATCCGCGCTCGCCATACGCTTCCCGTCGCAGTACCTGCCCAGTCTATGTTTGTATCGGTCATTCCGAACCACTGCTGCAAGATCTTATTGAAAGGTCCCGTAAGCGTTGTATTGGAACTGTAGCTGAAGAAGTTCGCCATCATCAACAAAGTGATGAAGTCGGGCACGGCTATTACTACAACAAAACACGTGCGCCAAAGCACCTTGAGCTTGATGGTCTTTTTGTTGATCATCATCGCCAAGAACATTCCGAAGAAGAAGTTGGTAAACGTTGCGAACACCGCCCAAACAAGCGTCCAGCCGAGAACGCGCCATATAGCCGCACCGTAAGCCGAATCGCCGAACACTACCTTGAACGCGTCAAACCCCGTCCAAGTGAACAGCGCCGCCGGCGGATAATGGCTCACGCCGTCCACACGTCCGTAGTTGGTAAACGCAACGAGTATGTTGCATATAAGCGGTAATACGGTTATAAGCAATATACCGAACAACGGCAACGCCAAAACGGTAATGTGATAACCGTCGTTAAGCGCATAATTGAGCTGTTGTTTGGGCGTAGAGAGCGGTTTGCCCTGCTCTACACGCAACTGCGTATCATAAGCGATCTTGGTGTTTTTAATGTACACGACTATGAAGAACACCATCAACATCAACGTCATTACGCTGAATATAAGTATGGATAGCGAGTTGTCGCCGTCTATAAAGCCGTAGCCGTTGGGATTGGGTCTTTGAAGCGTTTCGCCGAGCGTACCGAACTTAGCAAGATTCGGTCCGCCGATAAATATCATGAATACTATAAATAACGCTTCTACCGCAAACAGCAAAAATCCTTTAAGGAATTGCTTGGGACCACGCGAAAAACAGCCGAACCCCATAATAAGGTAAGACATTTTGGTGCGCCAATCGCCATGCACTAACCTAAACCACAAACCTTGAAAACAATGACCTATGCCGAGCAACAGCGCCCAAATCTTAAACGGGATAGCCTTTATAACGCTCCACAACATTAAGCCGACGTTTTTGATATAATCCCATACGGCAATTCCGAGCCGCATGTACCAAGGTCGGTTATATTGTTTCCAAGTGGGAATGGTCTTATTATCTTCCATGAAAATCACTCCCTTATTTTATTTTATCGGTCTAATCGAATAAATAAAAATTTGCCGGACCGAGTTATTGACCTCGACCCGGCAAATCCAAATTACTTTAACTATTATTTATAAATTTTATCAGGTCTTGATCGTAGTGGCAAGAGTGGTAAGCGCAGTCAACACATCCGCATCCGCAAGCGTAGCGCCGGCAGCCGTGCCTTTATAAAGTCCGTTGCCGAACGTTTCCCAACTCGTCCAGAAGTTAGACGACTGTTGCAACTGCAGATAGCCGCCTTTTTTGTTCTGATCATAAACGGCAACTATTGCCTTATTTGCTGTAACGGCCTCCGACTCACGAAGATTTTTATTGGTAGGTGCGGCTTGAGTCTTTTCGAAACGCACTCTCTGTCCGTTCTCGTTGGTGAAGTAGTTGGCAAGCGAAATGGAAGCCTCGATATTGCCCGTCTTCTTCTGCGCGTTTACGCCGCAGTATTTGTCGCCCATAAACGAACCCATCTGCACTTGCTCGTTGCCGAGAGTGTACGTGGGAAGCTTAGCGCATTTGATATCGTCATAGGTTGCGCCGTCTACACGCGTTGCGCTCGCCATTTTCTTTTGAATATCGTCGGCAACCCATGTTCCGATTATGCCGGCGGCAACCGTGCCGGACGCGAAGCCGTCGCCTATCTCGGTATTAAAGTTACTCGCATGTTTGATTATGCAAGCTTTGTTGTTGCCGGAGAGCTTGTTATCGGTCGGGCCGAGGTATTTGTTTACCGCTTTGGCTACCTCTTGACCTTTGGCGCTGTCGATGTCGGTAACATAGGTATCGCCTTCATAGTCCATTTTAAGTCCGGCGCCGAACCAGAACGACGGGAGATACCAGCCGTTGGCATAGTCGAACATTACGTTCTTATCGGCCGCTTTGGCGGCGGCAAGAATTCCGTCGAGAGTTTCTGCCTGTTTGTCGGAAATGACGGTGTTGTCGTACCACAGGAAATAACCGTTATCCGCGGTCGTGGGGAACGCCATAGCTACGCCGTTTGTCAAAATCGGATTGTAATCGGCTTCGAGGTCACGCGCCTTGATCTCTGCCGTTACCGTCGCGCCGAGACCCTGCAACAAGTTCTTTTCCTGCAAACCGTTTATCTGACCGGCTTCGAAGAAGAACACGTCCGCGCCTTTGCTCGCGTCGGTATTGAGCTTGGTTTCGGCTTCGCCCTCGTCGACAGCCGTGAAAATAACGTTCAATCCGGCATAATCGGGGTTGGCCTCTTTCCAGCCGGCAACAAGCGATTCGTAACCTGCGATAGCGGCTTGAGGCGCCCAAACAACAAGCGTGTTTTTGTCATCGCCGTCGTCACCGCCGCATGCGACAAGTCCGCCTAAGGCAGAAAAAACCATAGCAGACGCAAGTAGAGTTGCAATTACTTTTTTCATAAATTTTCCTCCAAAAATAAATGTTATATTTAATTGTAGTAATATTTTAACACCGACCTTTGCCTTTGTCAATAGGTTTTTACAAATTATTTTATATTTTTTTGTTCATATTGCACAAAGTATTATCTTTAAATTTCGGCGATATGTTGTATTTTGAGTTATTTTGCCGGATTATATACTCTATCGGGATAGTAATATTATTGGAATTATATAAATAGTACGGATCGTTGTTTAAATCAAATTTCGCAGCCTGCAAACTGCGCATTGTAAAGCTCGGCATAAAACCCGTTCTTTTCGAGCAATTCGTCATGATCGCCCTGCTCTATTATATCCCCGTCCTTAAGAACAAGTATAACGTCGGCATTTTTGATAGTGGACAGTCTGTGCGCTATTACGAACGACGTTCTGTCCGCAGTCAGTTTATCCATAGCTTGCTGAATGGCAAGCTCCGTGCGCGTATCCACGCTGCTTGTAGCTTCGTCCAGAATGAGAAGCGGCGCGTCCTTTATCATAGCGCGCGCTATGGTGAGCTGCTGTTTCTGTCCCTCGGACAGCTGCGACGCTTCGCTTATTAACGTATCGTAGCCTTGCGGCAAGCACGATATAAAATGTTTAAGCCCTACAGCCTCGCACACTTCGTCCAACCGTTCGTCCGAAACGTCCGCTTTGTTGAACACAAGGTTTTCGCGGATAGTCCCCTCGAACAGCCATGTATTTTGAAGTATCATATCGAACAGGTCGTGAACCGATTCGCGTTTCATGTCCTTTACCGACACACCGTCTATCTTTATATCGCCGCTGTTAAGCTCATAGAACCGCATGAGCAGATTGACTATAGTAGTCTTTCCGGCGCCCGTAGGTCCGACTATCGCTACCTTTTGTCCGCGCTTAAGCTCCGCCGAAAACCCGTGGATTATCTCTTTTTCGGCTGTATATCCGAAACGGATATTATCGAACGTAACGTCGCCTTTCGGGCTGTCTACTTTAGCCGTTTTGTCGCTCTCGTCGGGCATTTCCGCCTGTTCGAGTATTTCGAACACGCGCCGCGACGCCGCCGACGCTTGCTGTATGGACGTCATGGCTTGCGCCATCGTGCCGAGCGGCTGCGCGAACAGTCGCGCATAAATGACAAACGCCATTATCGTACCCACGCTGACCGCTTTACTGCCGTTTAGTATAAGCGCTATGCCCACTACAAATATCAACACGTACGAAAGATTGCCCACAAAGCTCATGATCGGCTGCATAAGTCCCGACAAAAATTGCGATTTCCAATTGCAAACATGCAGATTTTCGTTGATTTTGCCGAACTTTTTTCGTTCCTTATGCTTGCCGTTATACGCTTTTACTACGGCATGCTGAGAAAAAACTTCTTCTATCTGTCCGTCGAGTATACCCAATTGCTCCTGTTTGGCGTTGAAGTATTTTTGCGACGCTTTCAGTATTATAGCCATCAACGCAAACCCTACAAGCGACGACGCAATCGTGACGATCGCAAGTATCGCGTTGGTTTTAAACATCATAACTATCGCGCCTATAAACAACGCAAACGCGGAGACAAGGTTTGCCGTGCTCTGACTGAGCGTTTGAGTAATGGTATCCACGTCGTTGGTCATACGGCTCAGTACGTCGCCGGTAGTGGTAGTATCGAAGTAGTTGAGCGGCAGTCTGTTTATCTTGCCGTTCATATCGCTGCGCAGTCCGCGCCCTACGCGCTGCGTGACCGTCGCCATAATAAACTGCTGAACGTACGACAGCACGGCGCCAACGCCGTAAATAATGACAAGACCGATACATATTTCGAACACCGCCGTCATGTCTATGCCGACAAGAATACCGTCCTTCAGCGCGTTCGTAAGATCGGAGATCTTATCGGGTCCTATTATCGTACAGACCGCGCCGCCCACCGCCAAAACGACGGCGAGTATTATAACGGGCAGATATCCTTTACAATACGCCAACAGTTTGCCGAACGATTTAAAGTCGGCTTTTTCGCGTTTACCGTCTGTTTTTCTTCTCATCATAGGGGGCATATTATATCTCCTCCTCGGACAGCTGAGATAACGCTATCTCTTTATATACGCGGCACGTTTCGATCAGTTCTTTGTGCGTGCCCATGCCGACGATCTTGCCGTCGTCAAGCACTACTATTTTATCCGCGTTCATTATCGTGCCGATGCGTTGCGCAACGATAACGACCGTCGCGTCGGACAGTTTTTGCTTTATGTTGTTTCGCACGATCATATCGGTCTTGTAGTCGAGCGCCGAAAACGTATCGTCGAATATCATCAGTTCGGCGTTCTTATATACCGCGCGCGCTACGGAAAGCCGCTGTTTCTGTCCGCCCGAGAAGTTTGTACCGTCCTGAGCGACGGGCGAATATACGCCCTTTTCCAGCCCGTTCACAAACTCGGCGGCGCATGCGATCTCGAGCGCGGCGTTCAGTCGTTCCTCGTTCGGCTCGATACCGAACGCAACGTTTTCGGCAATATCGCCCTTAAACATGACGGCGCGTTGCGGCGCAAGCGCTATATGGTCGCGCAATACTTCCTCGTCATAGTCTTTTACGTTCACGCCGTTAAACAACACTTCTCCGCAGTCAACGTCGTAAAACCGTTCTATAAGATTCACTACCGTAGTTTTTCCGCTGCCCGTCGCGCCGATAAACGCTATCGTTTCGCCGCGCCCGACCGAGAACGATATGTCGGACAATACCTTGCCGTCGCCGTGGTCGTATGCGAAACTTACGTTTTTGAATTCGAGTACGGGCGTTCCGTCGGCATGCGGCACTTGCTTTACACTGCCGCTGCGCACCGAACGGTGAGTTGTCAAAACGTCGCGAATACGCTTGCCCGAAACCATGCAGCGCGGCATTATCATGAATATCATTATAAGCAGCATAAACGCCATGACCACTTGCATTGCGTATTGCGTAAACACGGTCATGTTTGCAAACAACTGCATTTTTTCGAGCGTGTCAGCCTCGTTTATGAGTATCGCGCCTATCCAATATACGACAAGAGTCAACCCGTTAAGACAAACGGTCATTATGGGATTCAAAAGTCCCAACCACCGCGACGTGAACAGCTGGTTATGCTGTACTTTTGCGTTTATCTTTTCGAATTTTTCGGCTTGATAGTTTTCGGCATTGAACGCGCGAACTACCCTGACGCCCGTAATGCTTTCGCGCGTTTCCGTATTAAGCGAGTCGGTAAGCTTTTGAATGCTTTTAAACTTGGGATAGCATATCGCAACAAGCAGCCCGACCGATACCATAATAACGGCAACCACTATCACGGTAGCCAACGTCCATTCTATAGCCGCCGCAGATATCTTGGTGATCGCCCATATCGCAAGCACGGGCGCTTTTATTATCAACTGCAACCCGACAGCTACGAACATCTGCATTTGCACAACGTCGTTAGTCGTGCGCGTTATAAGGCTTGCCGAGCCGAACTTATTTATTTCGGCGGTGGAAAACGACGTTACGCGGTCGAACATCTCCTTGCGCAGTATCTTTGCGAGATCCGCCGCGGTGAGCGCCGCAAACAAACCGCACACCGCCGAACTCGCCGCGCTCCCCAATGCGTACGCCAACATGATGCCGCCGTTTTCGAGCACGACTTTCATCGACAGGCTGTCGCCTACCGTTCCGTACATGAGTTTTTCGGTGTACTCGGGCATTGTAACGTCGCAATAAACTTGCAATACTACAAAACCCACGCATAAAACTATAAATAACCAATCTCTTGCCTTTAAATACTTTAACAGTCTGAACATTATACCTCCGCTCTATCTTATATATTGTATATCCGAAAAAATTGTATATAAACAACATTATATATACTATAAAAAATTATATCAAGTAATTTTACGCGAATTTTTCAATATTCTTCTTCCGATCGAATTACGTACAAATAGCAAACATAAAACTCCCACGCTATTTTCAAATCGTGGGAGTTTTAATCAAAAGTATATAGTTATAAACAAACTTTACGCTCTTACCGTTCTATTCTTCGTTGCCGTGACCGTGATCATCGTCCGTCGGATCGGGGAACTTCGATTTATCGTACTCGATCCCGTTTTTGTCGTAGTAGTCCTTAATTGCTGCGCGTATCGCCTCTTCCGCGAGCACGGAACAGTGCAGTTTGTGCGCCGGCAGACCGTCGAGCGCCTCGACGACCGCCTTGTTCGTCAGTTCGAGCGCCTCGGAAATGGGCTTGCCCTTAATAAGCTCCGTCGCCATGGACGACGACGCTATCGCGCTGCCGCAGCCGAACGTATTAAACTTAACGTCGGTGATTATTCCGTCGTTGACCTTGATATACATCTTCATTATATCGCCGCAACGCGCGTTGCCTACTTCGCCCACGCCGTCCGCGTCGTCGAGCTTGCCGACGTTGCGCGGATTGCGAAAATGATCCATAACTTTTTCACTGTATAATGCCATGATTTCTCCTCTATGTCGGTCGAAATTGTTATCAGTTATGCCTGTCTGCCGTCATTCACACCGCAGTCAGCATACAATTCCGAATTCCGAATTATATTAAATGTTTCTTTTCGCCCTTTTCGAGCGCTTCCCATACGGGCGACATGTCGCGCAGAAGTTTTACCACTTGCGGCACGGCTTTAATTATCATGTCCGCGTCGGCGTCGGTATTGCTTTCGGACAGGCTTATTCTCAAACTGCCGTGCGCTACTTCGTGCGGCAATCCGAGCGCGAGCAGAACGTGCGACGGATCGAGCGAACCGGACGTGCATGCCGAACCGCTCGACGCGCATATTCCGTAATCGTCCAAATACAGCAACAGCCCCTCGCCCTCGATACCCTCGAAACACATATTCAGTATGTTCGGCAAATGCCGTTCCATATCGCCGTTTATTTTGGAATGAGGTATTTTACAAAGCTCCGCAGCAATGCGGTCGCGCAGCGCGATCTCTTTAGCCGTGTTTTCTTGCATGTGTTCGCACGCATAGTCGAGCGCCGCCGCCATGGACGCGATACCGGCAAGGTTTTCCGTACCCGCGCGCCTGCCCTTTTCCTGCGCGCCGCCCTCAATAAGCGTGTTTAACGGCACGCCGCGCCGAACATACAGCGCGCCCACGCCCTTTGCGCCGTGGAATTTATGCGCCGACATGGACAGCATGTCTATATTCATGTCTTTTACGTCTATCGGGACGTGTCCCACTGCCTGCACGGCGTCGGTATGAAACACAACTTTATGTTCGCGGCACACTGCGCCTATCTCGGCGATCGGTTGTATCGTGCCGATCTCGTTATTGGCAAACATTACCGTTACCAAAGCCGTGTCGGGACGCAACGCCGCTTTTACCTCTTGCGCCGACACAACGCCGTTTTCGTGAACGGGCAAGTACGTAACTTCGAACCCTTCGCGTTCCAGCTTTTTGAGCGTGTGCAACACCGCGTGATGCTCGAATGCCGTTGTTACGATATGCTTTTTTCCGCGTTTCGCTCCGTTTACAGCCGCCGAGCGTATAGCCTGATTGTCCGCTTCGCTGCCGCCCGATGTGAAATATATCTCGTTTGCGTCCGCGCCGATACGCGCCGCAATTCTTTCTCGGGCTTTTTCCAATTCTTCCTTGGCTCTTTGCCCCACCGAATGCAATGACGACGGATTGCCGTACACTTCCTTGAAATATTCCGTCATTGCGGAAATCGCCGCGTCGTTCATTGCCGTCGTCGCCGCATTATCCGCATATACAGTTGTTTTTTTATTGCGAGTATCCAAGATTTTAATTCCTATTGAAATAGTATGAATTAACTTCTTTGTTATTATAAGACATAGATCGCGATTTGTCAATAATAATTGAGGTATTACCTAAAAATTTTCGGCACGAAAAAAGCCCCGACATAGGTCGAGGCTGTTTCTCCGAGATTAGATGGGGAGCAAACGAAGAATATGCTTGCTTACGATCATAAGAATAAGGTCAATCAACCAAACGATCCAGAAACCTGTGAACAGGCGGACGATCGCCGCTACGATCTTACCGTCTTGAATACGCGTAATAACGCCGCAAATCCACGCCGTAACGGGGATGATTGCAAGAATTACGCTTACAATCCACGAAAGACCAAAGTAATCACTTTTGTTAGCCATGTTATCCTATCTCCTTTTTATTTTTTGTGTTTTCATTATACTATGTATATGCAAGTCTGTCAAGTATATTTCAAAAATTTTCACACTGACGAAATTATGCGGAATTCGACTTTTTAGAGCACGCGAGCCATGCGAATTTTGGCTTGACTTGACGGAAATTGTATGCTAAAATGTAGTATGGAATGGACGACGAAAGATTGGACATTGAAAAAGCGCTTGCGTACTTGACGATCGACGAGAAAATACGCATGCTGTCCGGCGACGGGCTGTGGCATACTTACGCCACAGGCTATCTTCCGCGCGTACGAATGTCCGACGGTCCGAACGGATTGCGCATGACTGAAAGCGCCATGACTTCCGCCGTACCGGCTACTTGCTATCCTACCCTATCCATGCTTGCAAACAGTTTCGACCCCGCGTTCGTCTACGGCGTGGGTGCGGCGATCGGACGTGAGGCTACGTCTATGGGCGTCAATCTTCTGCTTGCTCCCGGAGTCAATATAATACGCAGTCCGTACGGCGGACGCAATTTCGAATACTTCTCCGAAGATCCGCTGCTTGCCGGGGAACTCGGCAAAGCGTACGTTTCCGGCGTGCAGTCCACGGGCGTAGGCGCATGCGTCAAGCATTTCGCCGCCAATAACTGCGAAACGAACCGCATGTATTCCGATTCGGTCGTAGACGACCGCGCGCTTAACGAGATCTATTTAAAACCGTTTGAAATAGCGCTCCAAGCCCAGCCTCAAGCCGTAATGAGCGCATACAATATGCTTAACGGCGCGTACTGTTCGCAAAACGAATACCTACTCCGCGACGTACTGCGTGGTAGGTTCGATTACCGCGGCGCCGTTATTTCCGATTGGGGCGGCGTACACGACCGCGCTCAAGCGCTTAAAGCCGGTCTGGATATAGCAATGCCCGATTCGGGCGGTCTGTTCGAGTACGACGTAAAACGCGCGCTCGACAACGGCGAAATAACCGAGGATATGATCGACGACTCGCTTCGGCGCATACTCAAGCTTACCGACGAAGTGTATCTCGAGCCTTACGGCGACTACGAAAGCGACGCGCACGACAGATTGGCATATAATGCCGCCGCCGCAAGTTTGGTAATGCTCAAGAACGACGACAACTTTTTGCCGCTCACCAAAGACATGAAAGTAGCCGTTATCGGCGCATACGCCGAGTGCGCGCCCGTTCAGGGCGGAGGCAGTTCGTGCGTAACGCCGCTAAAAACGGTCTCGCCGCTCGACGCGTTCAGTCACCGCGCCATAGAAACGACATACTTCCGCGGTTACGATATATCCAACGATAAGAACAACGACGCGCTTCTTCGCGAAGCGCTGGACGGCAGTGCGGACTGCGACGGCGTGATCGTGTTTGTCGGCGCGCCCACGCCTTACGAGGGCGTAGACAGAAAAACGCTCGAGCTGCCATTAGCGCAAAACAAACTTATTACGGAGCTTACCAAGGCAGGCCGCAAAGTTGCGGTGGTCTTATGCTCGGTAGGCGGCGTTGCGATGCCGTGGATAAACAGAGTGCGCGCCGTGATTTACGCCGGACTTAACGGGCAGTCGGGCGCGTATGCGGCGGTCGACGCGCTGTACGGCAGGATCAATCCGTGCGGCAAGCTTGCGCAGACTTTCCCGATTTGCGACGCCGACGCCATCCCCGTAGATAACATTTATAAAGAAAGCCTGTTCGTCGGGTATCGATACTATGACGCGACGGGCATTGCGCCGCTGTTCCCGTTCGGGCACGGACTGTCGTTTTCCGATATAGAATACACTTCGGCACGCGTCAAGCGCGTTGGCGGCGCGGAATTCGACGTGGAGATAACGCTCGCCAATAATTCCGTACGCGACGGGTACGAGATAGTGCAGATATACGTAGGCAACCGCACCAAGCGCATAATGTCGCCCGTCAAGCAGCTCGCGGCATTCAAAAAGGTTTTCGTGGAGGGTCAGACATCTGCTACGGTCGTAATACGCTTAACGGGCAGCGCGTTTGAATTTTTCGATGTTTCGAGCGGCAAGCCTGCTATTTGCGACGGCGAATATTCCATCATGATAGCGGCGTCGAGTACGGACATAAAAAAAGAAATTACCGTCAAGGCGGACGGAAATTATTTCGGGCACGAATCATACCCCGATGTTTACGATAAACCGTTATATTCGAAAATAACCGACGGGGATTTCCGAGCGATATACGGCAAAGATCTGCCGGCTTTGCGCGCAAAACCGCACAAAGGCGAATACACGCTCGATTGCTGTATTGCGGATATCGAAGAAACGCTTATCGGCAAGATCATGCGGCGCGCTCTGTACAAACGCGCACGGGCTGTCGGGGCGATCGGCACGCCGGAATACGAATCCTTCATATCGAACGCGCTCCATACGCCGCTAAGCGCGGTAAGCGCGATGTCCGACGGGGCTTTGCCGCTGACAAAAGCCATCGGCATTATCGAGATCGCCAACGGTAAGATTTGGAGCGGACTGAAATTTCTTATCAAAAAGCAGAACTGACGTTATTTATATTGTCTGCGATTGTCCCATCCCCCACCCCCTCCCTAAATTTATAAGGTGAAAAATGGAAAAGATCGATGTTTTTGATTATATCGAACGTGCGGCAAGCGCGCTCGACGCTAATCTTGTCGGGTTTTCGCATGCGGCGGACAAACTGACCGAATTTCTTACGCACAAGCTGGGCGGGATTGACGTTACGATCGGCGTTACGTCGAGGATAAAAACGCGCGAGAGCCTTAAAGAGAAAATATTACGCAATAATCTTTACCGCTCGACGTCGGCGGATAAGCTGGTTTTCGAAATGCACGACATAATCGGGATCAGGATAGAATGTCGGTTCTTTAAAGACGAAGAGTTCCTGTACCGAAAAATACGCGAGCTGTTCTGCGTCGATCTGGGCGACGGCATGTTCTGCCCTGCCGATAAAAAGACGGTGCGGCTTAAACTCGACACGCCGCAGCCCGAGCGGCAGAAAAACGGGTATTCGATCTACCGCATAGACGGCAAGATCACTTATGCCGGAGAAAATTATAATTTCGAGCTTCAAATAAAATCACTCGTCAACAGTTTCTGGTCGGAGATCGAACATAAGCTTATATACAAAAACAACAGGCTCAGCCAGTTCGACAGTCTTGTTAAGGAAATGCTCGACTCCACGCACGAGAGCCTGTCGGGGATCGATCACCAATTGAGTCTTATATTCGACCGCATGGCCGGCAGCGTTATCGATAACCAACAGGAACAGCTTAAAGGCATGGTCGCGCTCGGGCTTAACGAGATGTACACGGCGATCGTTAAAGCTAATACCGGCATACCCGTTACGATCAGCGAGTACACCGAGGCGATCGTCGATTATATCGTAACAGCGTCGTCGTACACTAAAGAAATGCACGGCGAACCGTTTTTCAAAGCGATATCCGAGAGCATTAAGACAGCGCTTGCGTCGGACAAGGACGCCGTCGATCACATAAGCAATATCAATTTCGATTTCAATTACGGCGGATTATTGGTCAGTCTTATGGACTGGATGCACGATATCGACTATAACGCTATCCCGATCGGCGAAAAGATCGAGCTTGACGTTGCGCTTGACGGGATGTATTCCGAAGTCGCTAAAATTTTCTTACGGGATCTTAACGACGATTTCTATTTAAACACGTTTTTCCATATTTATTTCTCGCTCGAGCGCGGCGACGACAGTCAGGATTTTTCGGACTATATCGTTTATTACACCGATCGTATTACGGCCGGAAAAACACAAGGACAGATCTATCGGACTATTTCAAGATTGTCCGAACTGCCGGCTAATAAACTGCCGTTGTTGGATACGATAGCGCTGCTCGAAAATATCAAAGACTAACCCCTACTTCTTTTACAGGATGGCGTTTAATATATTCCTATCGCAACAAAACTATTCGGGTGTAACCTCCAACGAATAACCCACGCCAACACACGACCCTAAGAGTTTTCTTGCCTACTTCTTTTACAAAAGAAGTAGGTTGAACTTGCCTTTAAGAAACAATTCCTGACTGTTTATCGGCTCTTCGCAAGTTTCCTGCGGCACATAGACGCCCTTATTAGTCAAGCGCCGCGCCTTAACGTTATCCGCAAGCATCACGCCGAGCATGCCGTATATCTTATCGGCAATAGCCTTATCGAGCACGGGCGTCGCGATCTCGACGCGTTTATCGGTATTCCGCGTCATAAGATCGGCGGACGAAATAAACATAGCTCTATCGTCGCCGTCGCCGAAACAATAGATACGCGAATGCTCCAAAAACCTGCCGACGATACTGATCACGGAAATGTTCTCTGTCTTTCCCTTTATCTCGGGTATAAGACAGCAAATCCCTCGGATTATGAGCCTGATCTTAACGCCGACTTTACTCGCCTCTATCAGCTTGTCGATAATAGTTTTATCGGTAAGGCTGTTCATTTTAGCCGTAATAAACGCGCTCTCGCCGCGCTTGGCTTTTTCGGTTTCGCGCTCGATAAACGCGATCAGACCGCGCTTCAACGTTTTAGGCGCTATCAACAGTTTCTCGTATTCGTGATCGGTATTGTATATCGCGATATTCCTAAAAAACGTGACCGCATCGCGCCCTATCGCCTCGTTCGACGTTATGATATTAAGATCTGTATACAGCTTGGACGTTTGTTCGTTGTAATTGCCAGTACCGAGATGCGTCACGTAGCGTATCCCCTTTTCGCCCGTAAGCACGATCGAAATTATCTTGGAATGGACTTTATAATTGCCCATGCCGTAGATTATAGTACAACCGGCATCGGCAAGCACTTCCGAAAAATACAGATTGTTTTCCTCGTCGAACCGCGCGCACAGCTCGATCACGACCGTCACCTCTTTGCCGTTCTCGCTCGCGCGCTTTAACGCCTCGACAATGCGAGAACGGTGATCGAGCCGATATATCGTTATCTTGATCGACGCAACGTCGGAACGCTCGGCACATTCGTCCAAAAGCCGCACAAGCGTATCCATGCTCTCAAACGGATACGCAAGAAACACGTCGCGGTTAAGCACCGTTTCGAGCACGGACGCGTCCTGCGGCACGGGTGCGGCAAGCGCGTGCGCCGGCTTGTACTTGAGCGCCGCGGCGTCGCCCGTAGGCAACAGCGCCGACAACGACATCATAAATTTATAATCGAACGCATGCTTGACGGTAAAGCAGTACTTGCTCTTGAGATTGAGCGTTTTCTGCACGAACGCACGGATATTCGGACTGTCCTCGATCTGTAGCCTAACGGCGTCCTGCGACGACCGCAACTCCACTTTATGTTTTAAGAACTTGGAAAAATCGAAATCGCGCTCAATATCCGCGTCGTCGATGTTCGCGTCGAAATCGGCGTTACGGGTAAGCCGCAGCATCGCTTGGCTTTCTATCTTGTATCCGTCGAACGCACTGCCGCCGAACGTGCGGATAAGATCTTCCACCGTAACGATATTTATCTTTTTGCCGCCGTCTATCTTATAAACGCGCGGCAACGACGGATTTATCGCCATCACGCCGTACATCAGTCTGTCCGCCTTGGTCAGTTCGAAAACCATGTAGCTGTGCATGTTCTCGAACCGTATCATGGGATGTTTCGCGTCGAGCACCATGGGCGAAAGCAACGGCAAAACCTGCGAATGAAAATACTGCTTGCAATCGGCATACTGCTTGGGCGAAAGTTCCGCGCACGTCCTAATGCGCAAACCGCACTTGCCCAACTCTTTTTTCAGCTTGACGTAAACGCTGTCCGATTCGCGGTAAAGCGATTTAACGACCTTGAGCATGCCGTCCACCTGCTCGCGCGCGGTAAGATCGGTTTTATTCTCCGTTTCGCCGCCGTGGAGCTTGGCGTCGTTCAACAGACTGCCTATGCGCACCATGAAAAACTCGTCGAGATTGGAATGAAATATCGACAGAAACTTACACCGCTCGAATACGGGATTGCTCGGATCGGACGCCTGATCAAGCACGCGCTTATTAAACAACGCCCACGAATATTCGCGGTTCATATACACGTCTTTTATAAATATATTCTTGCTTGCCGCCATGACTTATCCCTTTTATCAAACTACTCGGTCTTGCCTTTAGCGCCCGATTTGGCGCCGGTCTTTTTTGTTTTCTTTTTGGGCTGTTCGGTAACGATCGGTTCGCGCTCGATCACCGCCATATCGAGATCGATAGGCACGCCCGTTTCCTTGCCCGTCGCGACAAGCACCATATACCCCTCTTTAACGCCGCAATCGCTTACCACTATATTATCGGGCTTGAAACGTCTTAACATCTCTTTAAGCACTACCGTCGCGACCGGCAAAACATGGATCTTTTCGGGCGCGACTTTCATTATCAACCGCGTGCGGTCGGAAGACGTCATAAGCCACTTGCAGAACTGCTTATACTTAGCATACCCGAACTCCGTTCCGAGCTTTTCCTTTTCGCAAAACTCGCGGTACGCGGCATAAATGGCGTCGTTGATCGATCCGACAAGCACCGCTGCCGTAAACTTGCTCTTGCCCGGGAGATCGGCTTCGTCCGACTTTTTGCGCACATATTTTTTAATATGCTTCACTTCGTCTTGCGTGGGGTAGATATCCGCAACATACTTGTTGCGCAGTTTTATCGTGCCGAAATCCAGACACACCATTTCGGCTTTATCGTCCTTGGAAAAATCGCACAGTTCTACGCTGCCGCCGCCTATATCGATAAGAATGACTTTATCGTAAACGGCATACTTACGATTGGAAACAAAATCGCAGTACGCCTCGGTAGCGCCGTCGAGATAGTTAATAACTATACCCGTACGCATGCGTATCTTCTCCGCCACTTCCTCTATATTGTCTATATTGCGCAATGCTGCCGTCGATATGCAGTAACACTCGTCAACGCCCATGGCTTTGCAGGTAGACCGCGCGGTAATAAGCGCGTCGATAAGCTTTTCTATCCCGCGCCGCGAAATAGACCTTCCGTCGAAATAATCGGCTACAGCTATATTAGTGCGATCCTTGTATACCGATGAGAATATCCCAGTTTCCCGTTCGCCCTCGGCGATAACCGTAGAAACACCCGTCGAACTCATATCGATAACAGCAAACTTCATTACCCGTCCTCCGAATCATGACCTTATATAATTATTATACTCTAAGCCGAAAATAATGTCAATTATCGCAAACAATAAGAATGCGCGTATAATTCGGAATTAGGAATTAAAAGATTTCTCCGCTGCGTTCGCTAACGCTCACTTCGGTCGAAAGGACATGGAGGTGGCGTGTCACTTCGGTCGAAAGGACATAGTTTCCGTACGCTATTTTTCGAACGCCACGGATATCGCGAGAGTTACCTTATCGACGAGTATCTCGACTTTTCCGTTTTTAAGCTCGAGCGGCGCGCCGTTGAGCGTGACCGATCTTACCGAATATCCCCTGCCGGGATATACCGTAAGCACGATCGTACTTCCGATAGGCGCTTTTTCGTTAAGACCAATATACTTGCCGTCGCAACACACCGCTACCGAACCGCCGCCCGTCATTTCGACGGTGATCTCGCCGACCGCTTCGTATACAAGCTCGAGCGTGCAGTCTCCGCCCGTCGCCATTACGGACACCGTACCCGACGCGGACACGTTTATCCTGCGCCCGTTCCACACTGCATACTTTACGCTTACGCCGAGCGCGCATTCGATTTTTATATCGAGCATGCTGCCGGCTTCGGGCATGACGTCCGTCACTGCGGCGTCGCCGCATTTTACTTCCACAACGCCCATAGCGGCGTTATTTTTTATATCGAGCGCGGCGGCTGTTTTGACGATCTTTACGGCATAACCGCCGTTCACGCTCATGGCGAAATCGAGTACATCGCCCTTTGCTACGTTTTTCTTTTCGTACGTCACCGATTTCCTGTCCGCGCCGTCACGGTAAATATACGCGGTATATGCGACGCCGTCGTCCAAAAAGTCGAGCGACACGGTTTCCGATCCGCCGGATACGGAAACGCCGCCGACGTACCATCTGCCGTCGTCCGCTTTGCGCGCTACGGATATAGATTCGCCTACGCTGCCGCCGAGCATTTTGCTGTCGTACCAAGTCGTCGGATACGCGTAATAATACTGCCGGATCTCCTGCGGCAGATTGCGGAATATATCCGCCCTTTCCGCAAAGCACGTCATACCGCTTTCGAACACTACGCCCAACGCCATTTGACTTCCCATCGTTGTATCCGATTTATCTGCCGGATAAATGTACGGGGTGAGATCGGTAGGTCCTACAACGCCGCGCGTAAACGCCTGTATCATAAGCTGCGAAAGCTTCGTACTGTTAAGCTCTTCTCCGTATATCGCTTCGCGATTGATAATGTTGGGATATTTGCGGCGCTCGCCCGTAGGCTTATTCGCGCCGTGCATGTTGCCGAGCAGCTTGTATGCGGCGAGTTTCTCGTAGATCTTGTCGTACAGTTCGATCGTAGGTTGGTTTTCGCTGTTGAAGAAATCGGCTTTAATGCCTTTTATCCCCATCTGCGCAAAACGCTTAAACAGATCGTCCATCTGCTTGTAGTCGTCGGCAGGATCGTTTATCTGCGAAACGTGCACCCACGCTATAAGTCCGACGTTTTTGGATTCCGCATACGCTATGACTTCGGGCATGTAATCGTAAAAACCGATGTACCATCCGCCGTTGGGCAACCAATCGCGTCCGCCCGTCAAGCCCTGACTTTCGGCTTGTTCTTTGCCGATCCGCGTCATCCAACCTTCGTCGAGTATATAATACTGCCAACCCATTTCGGCGGCAAAATCGATATAATCGAGCATTACCTCTTTGGAGCCTTGATAATCGAACGGATTGCCGCCGGCGTTTACTCCCGACATCCACGACCAAGACGTTATACCCGGTTCTATCCAGGACGTGTCGGTCAAAACGCACGGATCGGCAAGGTTTTCTATCATCGTGCTGTTAAAAAGCGTCTGTTCGTCACCGACTATGAACGCGCGCCAAGGCGAACGAAAATCGCCGTTAACTTTTATCTGCGAACTGCCAGAATATTGCGCGTTTCTTTGCTGTTCGGGGAATCCGAACTTTAATTGCGTAGAGCTTTCGCTAATAAGTACCGCGCCGCAATACGTGCCGTCGAGCGCCGCTTCCGAAACAAGCACTTTCGTACCGTCGGACTTGGCATACAAGAACGGGAGCGTCATATCCACGTTGAATTTGGACATTTCGCCGCTTATAAAAAGCTGTTCGTGCGTGTTGGGATATTTGCCCGTAGTGTTCGGCTGGTAATAAACGCTCGACCCTACGGGAACGCTCAGATACGAATTTTCGTCCGATATAGTAAACTCGCCGTCGTGTTCTATGATATAACGGAACGCCGCTCCGTCGTCGTACGCGCGCAATACTATATTCAACCGCTTATCCGATCCGGATTTGGCAAAACTAAGCGTCTGCTCGAAACAATGGTCGACATATTTATCGAACTTGCCCGTTATAGGATCGTACGTTTGGTTTATCTCGACGGGAGTCGACCGCGAAACAAGGGTCATTCCGTCCGTAAAGTCGCCAATGCTCGTTTTAAGCCCCATTTCGGAAAGGTTGACGTACGAAACACCGTCGAGCACCGCCGAATATTTGATTTTACCGCCGTCGTTCACAACGGTGATCGCAGAGTTGCCGGACGGCGAAACGAGCGAACACGCTTTTTCTTTGGCGAACACGGTGATATCGATATCCTGAGAAAATCCTTCGTATTGCACCGTCAATGTAGCTACGCCTGCCATGACAGCCGTAATCGTACCGTCGGCGCCGATCGAAATATTGTCGGAATCGGACGTAAGCCTGAATTCTTCGGATTCGAGCTTGCGCACTATATTGCGGAAATCCACGGCATGAACTTCAAGACCGGTCGATTCCCCTGCGACAAGCGTAGGATTGTCGAGATCGACATATATGCGCTTTATTCCGTCGAGATTGCCGCCGAACAATCTGGGACATACCCATAAAGTATGGTTGCCGTCGTTGGTCGAGCCGGCTTTCGCCGCCGTCGTCAGAGTGATCTTTTTGGTTTCCGCAGGTACTTCCAAATCGATATTGCCCGATTTACCCGTTGTGATACTTACCTGACCGCGCGTCTTCTCGCCCGAAAATGCCTCAACTCCGTCAAAAAATACTTTAAATACCGAAGTGGGAGTATATCCTGTCTGAAGCTCGCTTATCCCGTAAAAGGAAGTAAACCTTTTTATATCCATGCCGTCTATATCGAACGTTATACTGCTTGCGGCATGCAGGAACAGTCCTTTATCGTACTCGATATTACGTTCCACCACATTGTCATTGTTATGGTTGGCTTTATACACCGTCTTTAACGTAAGCGCTCCGTCGGGAGTGGAATCGTAACGCACGGTGTCCCAGCCGGTAGAAACGTCGCGACCTTCCAGATCCGAAAGATTGGCAAACGGAGCGTACAGCTTGGGATCGGCTATTACGGCATGATCGGAGTCGTTGCCGTTGCCGCCGTCGGTCGCGTTTATATACAAAGTTTTTGCGCCTACCGGGATTTGGACGTCCACCGACACATACTTGTCGTACTGACCTATCGGGAAACGCGCTACGCCCAGCCTCTCCGCGTCTGCCGTCGAGTTAAGCGAATACAAATAGTCACCGTTGTTCAAGTCCGTATATATCTGCAAACCTACCGTGCCTTTTCCGCTTGCGTGCTTGGTGTTTACGCCGTACTTGCATGTAAACCGCGTAGCGCCCATATCGGAAATATCGTAGGTCAAAAGTCCCGTAGCCTGTACCGAAATTCCATGCTCGAACTTAACGGCATACGCCCAGCGATTGTTTTCGTATTCCTCGCCCGACGCGTCGCCCGAGCTTAACCACAACTCGGGAAGTCCGTTGTCTATACCGCCGTTGACGGCTATCATATTACTGCCGTCCCAGCCCGTAGTTCCGCTTTCGGGCGCGAAGTCGGAAAGGTAAAACCAAGTTTCGCCGCCCGTTTCCGCCGCCGCGCCTTTCCGTTCGGGAAACAGTCCGATCGCCGTCGAGGTCGCGATAAGCGCGAACACGAGCAAGCTCGCCAAAACAACCGATAATTTGTTTGTCTTTGTTCTCATTTCAGCCTCCCAATGCCGTACTGCGGATAAATCCGTTTTGACTCGCCGTATCTTCGACGCGCACGCCGTCATAAACAAACTCGCCGGGTACGCCGTACAACGTCATATCCGCATCCGAATCGCACGCTTCGCGAAGAGCGAATCCGAATTCGGTCTGTTGCGTTATGCCCATGATGCTCCACGGCAACGTATAAACAGCGGTAGTCACGCAGTTTTCATATTTTACCGCAAACGCATTTTCCAATGTTTGAACGCCGTCCGAATTCTTCTTCCACCACGGCGCGCCGGTCTTGTAACGCACAGTTCCGTCGCCGTAAAGCCGCACCGTCAAATCTCCGTCACCGAAGTTCCAGCCGCCCTGCTTTACTCCGTCCAAATCGAGATACAGACAAACGAATTCGTCTGTTTCGCCCTTGCCGCCGAAGTTGCCGGTCGTCATAAGTTCGAGCTTAAACCCGTCCGCCGTTATGCTCGCGTTTACGCGGAAAGCGTCCGCACGGTCGTGACCGAATCCGAAGCTGCCTTTATATCCGTAGAAGTCGACGTCCACGTTTCCGTCGGCGCGGTAACAATCGTTATTCGCGCGAAGCCGCATGTACGCCACGGGATGTTCGGGCGCGATATACAGCTTATTATCGAATAACCGTCCGCCGCCGCTCTGACGGTCCACCCAACCGACCCAGACAGGGCTTACTTTATATCCGAGACTGACGCCTATCACTTCGTCGGGCGATACCGCAAAAGTTTCGCCTTGCGCTTTGAAAAACGCATACGGCACGGAAATGTACAGTCTTTCGTTTCCCAATTCGTCGGTTGCGGAACGCACGGAAATAAGTTCGGGCGATACGCAGCTTATACCGCTCGGCTCGACGTAGCGCGTTGCTATAGTAAGTCTGCCGTCGGTGCTTATAAGATAATCGCTGCCGTTGCGTTCATACGTAGATTCTTTGGTATCTATAAACAGCTCTATATTGCCGAGCAGTCTCCCTCCTACGGGTTCGACAATAAACTCGAATCCTTGCGCCGATCGGGTATATTTGAAAATATAGCCCTTGCAATCGTCGTTGGAACACACCACGCCGTACGTAGCGTACGGAAGCCCCAACTCCGCATTGCATTCGGTAAAGCCGTCCGCCACAAGCTCGTCGAGATCGAGCTCGCGAACGAATTGCGCATGCTCGCCGTTACGGTCGTTTGCCGTAACTACTACGTCGCCGAACATGAATACGTTCTGTACGCTGTACGCGCCGTTCGCGTCGCTTACCGCCTTTTTGCCGTCGATCTCCACGGTTGCCCCGACTATGGGCGTTCCGTTTTCGGTAACAACGCCGCCCACCGTCGTTCGCGGCGCTTCGTCGGCAGATATCATTGTAAAATCAAGCTCAACGAGATTTTTTTGCGTCTCCGTAAAATCAGAGCTTTCTACAGTCTTTTCTGCGCGGTCGGAAACGTAGTCGGCATATTCGCCGCGAGGCTGTAATGCGACCGTGTAATTGCCGTCGGGATCGAGATTGGTAAACCAATACGCACCGTCGCCGTCGGTAACGCTGTAAGCCGTATAATCGGACGACGACAGTTTTACGGTCACGCCCGAAAAGATAGTTGTGCGATCCCCGTACTTGTAGACCGTACCCGAAACAGCCGCAGACCCTTCGTATACGGTGACGCTCAACCAAATCGAAACGCTTTCAAGCGAAAGTTTCACGGACGTCGTCGCATACGCGTTGCCAGTGATTTTTATTTTGCCGTCGGCAATGTCTACCGTGATCGCGTCGCCTTCGAATTGAGCAACAGGCGCGAGATCGGAATGCCGCACCGTATAAGCTATTTCCGCAGTTTTGCCGTACGCGACTTCGACTCGATACGGATCGGCTTGCACGCCGCTCCCGTCGGTCAAGCCGGAAAGCACAAACTCCGCCACCGGTTTTTCCTTGACCGTGACGTCGATGTACGACTTAACTTCCGCTTCGGCGAGGCTTATCTCTATACGCGCCGTTCCGACGCTTACCGCAGAAACGGTGAGCGTATCGCCGGAGAGCTCCGCCGTAGCACATTCGCCCGTTATGCCGAGCGTCGGCTTTTCGTCGCTATTGTTTACGGCGACCGTCAACTGTTTAGATCCGCCGCATTCGAGCGAAAGCAGATAAGGATCGGTTTGAGCGCCGCTACCGCCGTCCGCACCCGTAACGGTCACTGTAACCGTCGGTTCTTCTCGCTTGTCATCATCTGACGCACAAGCAAAACAGAAAATGCAAACGCCGATAGCGAAGATACAAAACAATATCATCGCCCATCTCGACATTTTCCTGTTATATGTCATAACGACCTCCGATTTTTCATTCCGAAGCATTGACAAAGCCACAGCATCGGTTTATAATTAGTTTATCATAGGTTTTATTGCATTACAATAGTGATATGTAGCAAATTTATGGACTTTTGTTGTAAATACACCGATTCGAAACGGAGATATCCATGGAAAACAACGATCCGCTTAAGCTTATATTCGCCGGAGAAGAGCAGCGCGCTCCCAATAGTTTTTACGGCCCGATAGTACGCCACGAATATATTATGCACTACATCATGCGCGGCGAAGGCTATATCGAGATCGGCGGCAAGACGTTAAAAGCGTGCGAAGGTCAGACTTTTATACTGTTTCCCGACGAGCTTGCCAGATACTACGCCGATCAGAAAAAACCGTGGCATTATATTTGGGTAAATTTTAACGGATCGCTTGCCGACACGCTTATAGCGCAAACGGGATTCACTCCGAAAACTCGCGTTTCGCCGCCGCGGCATTTGTTCGAAGTATATCCGCTGTACAATGACGTAGTTCAGTCATATTACGGTCAATCCGAACCGCTTAAAAGCGCACTGTTGCATTTGCTTCTTGCTCGGTATACCGAATTTTTTCCGAGCGCAACAAACAAACCGGAAATGGATCTTGCGGATAAAATGATCGAGCTCATACAAAACCGCTATACAAGCACGCAATTGAACGTAGAATCGATAGCCCGAATGCTCAACATATCGCGTTCGCAGCTTTTTAGAATTTGCAAGCAAAAAACCGCCATGTCGCCTATCCAATATCTGACGCAGCTCCGCATAGAGCAAGCGAAATATTGGCTTGTCACCACCAATCATACTATCACAGACATAGCTAACTCGACGGGCTTCGGCGACGCCATGTATTTTTCGCGCATGTTCACCGAAAAAACGGGCATGAATCCCACCGCATATCGCAACACTTACCGCGACTGAACGTCGGCGTGATGCTGCGCAAACGCAAAAATAACCAAAACCGTCGTTCGTTCCTCACCACGATTTTTAAACACGCTTTCTATTTAAGCGCGAGCGGCATTCGTATCTACCTACTCATTTATATTTGTTGCGTACCGATAACCTTTGCGCTTTGTCTACTTGTATTTCGTATTCTGTCGATTCTTTCATGGTTTTTCTACTTTTAATCCTCGGGCGGATAGTCATAATCGGATTCCGAAGCGGCACAAAACATAAAGCACGGGTGAACCACCTCGTTCCAAATGTCTTTCAGTAAGCGCCCATTTATATCGGCATTATTTGCAAAATCGTCAACGCTTTTATATATTTGTTCTGTATTTCTGCTTTTCAAAAAAATCCCCGTATCACGATAACGCACGGCATAATATTTGTTGTTATACCAAAACAACATTTCTTTGTACCAATTCAGCCCGTTGATAAAGTCCTCGAATGTTGCCTTGAACTTTTGCCCTTTCTTATATTGCTCTCGCGCACGCGAGAGCGGAACGAGCATAGGATAGCTTATTCCGTGCCATTTCTCCATAAGCTCATTGCCTCCGTCTTGCATCCAACCGCAATTCGGGCATTTATCCGTATTGCCGTAATCATCCGCGAACGTAAGATTGCCGCACACTTCACACTTAGTTACATTGTTATATTCCATATGATTATGTTTCTTTTCCATAGGTGTTTCCCATACACCTATTATACCACTCCCAATTTCTCATTGTCAATTTGTCTTGTTTCTGTTCCCATACACTCCTCCTTTTTCGGGCAACAAAAAACGGAAACTATATAGATTCCGTTTTTGAGAGTTAATTTTCCTCTCGCATATAGTATAACATACCTTGTCAAGCACATAAAATCATAACTATTTTCTTGTCCGATGCCAAACTCGTGGGTATAGCAAAGCCCCTGCAAAAGCAGGGGCTTTGTGTTTAGAGGACGAAAATACTGCCCTGCTATTTATTATAATTTGTGCTCTACAACTTATATCTCGAATGCTTTTCTACTTGAAATTTTGCTTTCTCTTTCCAATCGAGCTTTTCAGTCCATTCGTACTGCGTAGGTAAAAACGATATTATATTTCCTTTCATTTCGGCAAACGGCTCGTCGTAGCAAATAACGGCGCTCGGCTTTATCCGCTTTAGCATTTCGTTATATCCCGGCATAAAATCGTCCTCACAGTTTTCTCGGTAATACGTGCATACCGCGACTATAGAGCCTTGTTCTATTCCGTCAAAGCAAAACTCGAACGTTCGCTCGTCGCCACACGCTACGGTAGGTATTACTTTAAGCCCTTGACTTTGCCAATATGCCCCGCACCAACGGTTTTTGAACACGCTCTCTATCTGAAGCGCTAGCGGCATATCGGTGAACAGACTGAAGTCGGGCGTTAGCAACGCATAATATTGCTCGAGCTTTTCCAATTCGTCATACGGCTTGTCGTAAACCCTATCGAACTTCCAATCGTGCATGAAAAAATGCACCGTTTTATGTGCATTCTCTTTATCGTTTATTTTTGTTTTCGTATAATCTAAAAACTTAATTTTATCTATGTCAATTTGCTGTTTGCGTACAAGCGGTATATCGTATTTGCCTACGCCGCGAAATTCGTTACGCACCAACAGTCGCTTGTGTTTTGCTTTTTGAATTTCGTATTGGGTCATTTCTTTCATTGTGTTTTCTCCTTTTAATCTTCGGGCGGGAAATCGTAATCGTGCTCTCCACCGCAATACATATAACACGGGTGCACGACCTCGTCCCATATATCTTTGAGTAATCGTCCGTCAATATTGGCTTTGTCGCGAAATTCGTTTACATGGTTGTATTCTTGCTTCATGTCCTTATTGCAAAATACTACTATGCAATCGCCCGACGCATACGCTTCCAAATCTTGACTTTTCATTTTGGTATATACTTCATGCACTAACCCGTGATGCCAAAACAGCATTTCCGAATAAAACATCAATCCGTTTATAAAATCCTCGAATGACGCTTTGAACTTTTGTCCCGATTTATACTGCTCCCGCGCGCGCGAAAGCGGCACAAGCATAGGATAGCTTATACCCAATGTTTTATCCGTGCGCTCGTTATCTGCACACTGCCGCCAACCGCAATGCGAGCATTTGCCGCTGTTGCCGTAATCGTCTACAAACGTAAGACCACCGCACACCTCGCACGGCACCGCATTATTGTATTCGTGCGGATTATATTTCTTTTCCATGTTGTTATTCGCTCTCCTCATCCGAATTGTAATGTTCATAGTCAGGTTCCAAGTTGGTTGATATACGTATCGGCTCCCCGTTTGCAATTTTCCAATCATGGTCATGCGGAAAAGTGTGGTCGCCCTTGTTGTCGGTATGAAAATAATCTCGGTTCCTTACAACTATGCCGTTATGATTGAACCATCTACTTTGTTTTCTTCTTCCGTCTACATATAAATCATATCGCGAATTTATATGCTCTGTTTTCGAAGGGAGTCCTTGATGTTCGCTGTACACCTTTATCACCCCGCCGCTCGGAATTCCGCCTGCACCCATTATATCATTCCTCCTTGTGTCTTGTCAATTTGTCTTGTTTCTGTTCCCATACACTCCTCCTTTTCGGGCAACAAAAAACGGAAACTATATAGATTCCGTTTTCGAGAGTTAATATTCCTCTCACATATAGTATAACATACCTTGTCAAGTACATAAAATCATAACTATTTTCTTGTCCAATGCCAAACTCGTGGGTATAGCAAAGCCCCTGCAAAAGCAGGGGCTTTGGTACACCCGACAAGATTCGAACTTGCGACCCTCAGAATCGGAATCTGATACTCTATCCAACTGAGCTACGGGTGCTCATCCTACCCGATCTTTGACCGAATAGGATTTTTATTTTTTATTGTCTGCTTTTCGGGCAAATCCGTCACCCGATACTGACAACCGAGCTACGGGTGTTTAATCTCTCTCGTTTTAGCGAAAAAGCATTTTTACGGTCATGAATTTCCTTTGCATATATTATCATTACTTTACGAAAAATGCAAGGAAATCGGAGTATGAATTGCAAAATATCGCAATCACCGTCAGTCATTTGATTCTTCCCCGAAGTTGGGGATCTGTTTAAGATAATCTTCGTTCACGTAAATACTATAGCCGTACTGTCCCAAATCCAATATCATATTCTCGCCCACTTCATAAACCGTCGACCAACTTCTCCTATCACTCTTTTGATTGTCCGTTGCGCCGTAAGTAATGGAATCGTAAAAACACGCTATTTTTGTTTTTAATGTATTCGTATAAGAATATTTAAAGTTTATCGTGTAATCACTTATTTCTGTACCATCATAAGAAGACTCGTATTTATAATAAATGTGATATTTACCCGTTCCGTCGGCATTAAAAATACACCAAGTTTGTTCGCCTGCGGCGATCTTAACGTCGTCATCTAAAATATACTTTTTACCGTATGTCAATTGGGGCGTTACGTTTTGTGATTGATCGGGCTGTGTTTGAGTATACGAATTGTTGTTATTGCCGCCGGAGTTTGAATCGCCCGAACCGCAAGCGACGCACGCCAATGCGCTCGACGCAATAGCCGCAACTGCCAATATAGTCATCAATTGTTTTTTCATGATTCCTCCTTAAAGTTGAATATTCGATCGTTACGCTTTACGCGATAATTTTTGGGGAAACTCGGTTTTGCTCGTAGCTTTTAAGACAACCGCTTCCTTATCCTTTACAACACCGCCGAAAGGCTTATAACATGTCAAATCGGTATAATCGTCGGTGGGAAGCTCGGGAGAATAGTCGCTGCCCGAATTATTTACTACGACATAAACGGTTTGGTCGCCGAGCGTACGCTTGAAATACATTACGCCGTGTTTCGTATCGACCGCCGTATACTTGCCGTGGGCGAACACTTCTCTTTCGTTCGTTCTGACCGCGCCCAACTTTTTATACCATTTGAGCAAATCTTTATCCGTGTTGCCCCAAGGATAGCATTTCCTGTTGAACGGATCTTCGAACCCTTCCATACCGACTTCGTCGCCGTAATACACGCACGGCACGCCGGGGAGCGTATACTGCAACGCCGCGGCAAGCTTTACAAGCTTGACGGCTTGTTCTCTGTTATTGACGACCGCGGTAGCCTTATCGTCCTTGCCGTTTATCTCGCCGTTATCGCCGAGCACCGTCATGAGCCGCGCCGTGTCGTGGTTGCCGAGCAAATTCATCATGCTGTCCAAAACGTGCTTGGGATAGTTATTTATAACGAACGCAACTGTATTATTTAGCCTGTCGCTGTCGCCGCATCTGACGAAATTCAGTATGTCTTCTTTGAACGGATAGTTCGTTACGCTGTCGAGCTTTCCATCCGTTACAAAGCAACGCCTTACATTGTTGACAATCGGGTTGGAAGCGTCCATGAACACTTCGCCGTACACAACGGCGTCCGCGTTTTCTTTTTTAGCCGCTCTGACGCAATTGCTTATAAACTCATCGGTTAGCTGTTCGCAAACGTCCAATCTCCAACCGCCCAAGCCCAAGCGCGTCCAATACCGTATCACGCCCTCCTGACCCGTGACAAACTCGTCGTACAACGGATTGGAAACGTCGGTATCCGGCATGATGTCTATGTTGTATCTGCACTCGTAATCGTCATTCCAATGTTTGAACTTATACCAAGAGTAATAGGGGGATTTTACGGAGCCGTATGCGCCCGTGCCGTCGTAATTGCCGTACTTATTGAAGTAAATACTGTCGTCGCCCGTATGCGAGAACACACCGTCGAGAACGATCTTTATTCCGCGCTTGTTCGCTTTTTTGATCAAGTCCTTTAAGTCGTCGATCGTGCCGAAATCGCTGTCTACGCGCATAAAGTTACCGGTGTCGTATTTGTGGTTGGAGTGCGCTTCGAATATGGGCGTAAGATAAATACACGTGACGCCCAAATTTTTCAGATATGTAAGTTTTTTTGCAATACCCTTAAGATTGCCGCCGAAGAAATCTATATTGGCTATTTTACCGTTCTCGTCGGCGCGGTATTCGGGAACACCGCCCCAATCGTCGCGGTAATGCGCGTAAGGTTTTGTCATGTTCCGATCGCCGCCGATAAAAAATCTATCCGGCATTATCTCGTACATCACGCCGCCGTCCATAAACGTAGGCGCATACTCGTCCGAGGTGACGGTAAGCTGCCAATCCGAACCTTTGCCGAGCAGAGCGTTCAGGTCTATGTCGCTACCGACGCGATAGACCTGATCCTCGTTTTGGATATCGAAATGATAGAAATACAGCCCCGAGGTAGTGACCTTTACCGTAAGCGAATATGTATATTGTCCGTCCTCTTCCTTTACCAAGTTCATGGCATAACGCACGGCGTCCTCGCCGTCTTTAGTCAACACCAAAAACACTTCGGACGGATTTTGCGGTCGAGTAAATTTGAGCGTGAGGCTGATAGGCTCGCCTACCGTAGCCGCGCCGACAGGCGTTTTGCACTCTTCGCAATTGGGAAAAAACGATACTGTTTTATTCATGAATAAATCTCCTTGTCTGATACTCTAATAAATATAATCTTAAACTTGCATAAGCGTGCAAGCCAATAATAAACCGCACGCTTATATTTTCTTCGGATCTTATTTATTTGCTGTTTACTTTAACTTTTTTGAGATTCCAAATATTCTTCGCATAGTCCGCTATCGAACGGTCGGATGAGAAAATACCGGCTTGCGCGATATTGACGAGCGCCATTTTGTTCCACTTTTTCTTGTCGGCATACGTCTCGCCCATGCGCTGCGCCGCCTTGGTATAGTCCTCGAAATCGAGCAAGCACATGTACGGATCGGCGACTTGATAATTCCCGGCGATAAGGTAATCGGCAATATCCGAGAAACTCTCGCCGGCAAACCCGACGCGCAGTCTGTCGACGACGCGCTTGATCTCGTCGTTATGCGTGTATATCGTAGACGAATTATATCCGGCACGCCATGCGCGTTCCACTTCTTCGGTTTTAAGTCCGAAGATGAATATATTTTCGTCGCCCACGCGCTCGCCTATTTCTACGTTGGCTCCGTCCAATGTACCGAGCGTTACCGCGCCGTTTATCATGAACTTCATATTGGACGTTCCCGACGCTTCCTTGCCTGCAAGCGATATCTGTTCGCTTACTTCGGACGCCGGTATAAGATGCTCGGCTTGAGTGACGTTGTAGTTTTCCACAAACATAACGTCGAGTTTCTTTTTGATCTTGGGATTCTTTTGTATTTCTTGCGACAGGCAGTTTATAAGCTGAATAATGCGCTTGGCGTGCATGTAGCTTCCGGCTGCTTTAGCGCCGAATATAAACGTTTGCGGCGCGACGTTCTTTTCGGGGTTATCCGAAAGCTCCAAATAGTAATGCACTATCTTGAGCACGTTCAAAAGCTGACGTTTGTACTCGTGCAGACGTTTGATCTGCGTATCGAACCGCGATTCGGGATTAAGTACGAATCCCGTCGTCTTTTTGACGTAATCGGCATAGTCTTTTTTGTTGGCCTGCTTTATATCGCCGATCTTATCGAGAACGGTTTTATCCGAAACGAACTTCATAAGTCCGCTGAGCTGCTCGGGTTTGGTATAGAAATCGGGACCGATAAGCTCCGTGATAAGCGAGGCAAGTCTGGGATTGGACTGAATAAGCCAGCGCCTGTGCGTGATGCCGTTGGTGACGTTGGTGAACTTATCGGGATAGATCTCGTTAAACTCGCTGAATATCGTATCCTTTATTATCTCGCTGTGCAATGCCGAAACGCCGTTTACCTTTTGCGAACCTATTACGCAAAGGTTAGCCATTTTCACCTGGTTGTTATTGAGAATGCGCATGGCGTCGATCTTGCGTCCGTCGAGATGCTGCGCTTCGACGGAAGCGACGAATCTGCGGTTGATCTCGCAGGTTATGGCATAAATGCGCGGCAAGACGTTGCGGAACGTGTTTTCGTCCCATTTCTCGAGCGCTTCCGCCATGACCGTATGGTTGGTGTAGTTGACGGTACGAACGGTTATATCCCACGCTTCGTCCCAACTCAAGCCGTGTTCGTCCATAAGAAGGCGCATAAGCTCGGGGATGGCGAGCGCCGGGTGGGTATCGTTTGCGTGAATGACCGCCTTATCGGGCAGGTTTTTAACGCTCTTATACAGCCGCAAATGGTCTTTTAATATGCTTTGCAACGACGCCGAAACAAGGAAGTATTCCTGCTGAAGTCTTAATTGCTTACCCTGACTGTGATCGTCGGACGGGTAAAGAACTTTGGAAATAAGCTCCGCTTCGTTTTCGCGTTGCATGGCTTTTTCGTAATCGCCTTGAGAGAACGAACGCATATCGAACTGAGTAGACGATGTAGCCGTCCACAAACGCAAAACGCTGACGCCGGCATTGTCGCCGTAACCCGAAATCATAACGTCGTTGGCAAGCGCGTCCACGCTCTCGCCGTCTAAGTACCTAACGCACATTTTTCCGTTGGCGTCGTGATATTCCTCTACTCTGCCGCCGAAGTTGACGGTGAAACGCTTATCCGAGCGCGGCATCATCCATACTTCGCCGCTCGGCAACCACATATCGGGCAATTCTACTTGCTGATTATCGACGATGCGCTGACGGAACAGACCGTACTGATATCTGAGCGTAAAGCCCATTGCCGGATAATTGAGCGTTGCAAGACTGTCCATAAAGCACGACGCAAGTCTGCCGAGACCGCCGTTTCCGAGTCCGGCGTCCGATTCGCGCTCGAAAATGCCGTCGAGCGAGAAATTCATTTTTTTAAGGCATTCGTCGAACTGTTCTGTAAGTCCGAGATTGAATAAATTATTTTTAAGCGACCTGCCGATCAAGAACTCCATGCAGAGATAATAGACGCGTTTATATTTGCCTTCGGCAATACGCGCGTTATTCTCTTGTTTTTTCTGCAATAATAAGTCGCGAACCACAAGCGCCACTGCTTTATATATTTGATCTTCATTGGCACGTTCGGGTGTTATTGCAAAATATCTGGCAAGCTTATCAAGCACAAGTTCTTGCACTTCATTGGTTGTTTTATTCATGTGTCCTCCGAGATTAAATTATAAATTAGAAATTTTTGTTAATTGTTTGGGAAAAATTTACGAATGCCGTAAAAGGATAGCGCCTAAGCGGCGAGCACTCTGTACAGCACGTTATACTCCAACGCGGCTTTGCCCCATGAGAAGTCGCACTTCATTGCGCGTTTCACAAGCGCAAGCCATTCGTCTTTGTGATAGTAATACATGGAAACGGCGCGCGTAATGGCTTTGTCCATAACGTCCGAATCGTATTCTTCGAATACGAATCCGTTGCCGACGTCGCCCTTTCCGCAATCGGTTATCGAGTCTATAAGTCCGCCCGTAGCGCGCACGATAGGGACTGCGCCGAAACGGCACGCGTACATCTGAGTAAGTCCGCACGGCTCGGTACGCGCAGGCAACAAGCACATATCGGCGGCGGCAAGCACCTTTTTGGCAAGATCGCGATTATACGTGATAAGCGCGCGCACGCGTCTGTCGTACATTTTTTGAATGTGCATGAAATAATCCTCGATATCCGCGTCGCCGTGACCGAGTATTATGAGTTGCATGTTGGTGTCGAGGATGTTGCCGTCGGGACTGACTTTATTTATCGATTTGCGCAACAGATCGTAGCCCTTATACGGGACCATGTGCGCTATGACGCAAACAAGCGGCACGTCCGCGTCTTCCGGCAACGACAGCATGCGCTGTAAAGCAAGCTTGTTTTCTTTCTTGTTTGATATAGAATCCGCATCGTAATTTACAAACAGCGAATCGGACACCGCCGGATTGAATTCGTCCACGTCGATACCGTTGAGAATGCCGACTATTTTACTGCGGTTTTCGATAAGTATACCGTCCAAACCGCCGGAGAATTCGGGTAACCGTATTTCGCGCGCGTACTGCGGCGACATAGTGGTTATCTTGTCGCACGAAACGATCGCGCCCTTTACAAGGTTGATAGCGCCGTTAAACTCGATAACGGGAAATTGCTCTTCCGAAATGCCGAAAACGTCGCCGGCAATGATGAGCGGATACATGCCCTGATAATTTATGTTATGAACGGTAAACACGTTCTTGATATGTTTATATCCGTCGCGCGTTTTGTAGTCGAGCGCGTAATATATGGGAACGAGCGCCGTCAAGTGATCGTTCGACTGCAATATTTCGGGCTTGAAATCGAGATACGGGATAAGCTCCAAAGCCGCGCGCGAGAAAAACGCAAACCGTTCCGCATCGTCGTAATAGCCGTAGATATCCTTGCGCTTGAAGTAGTATTCGTTATCGACGAAATAATAGACGACGTTTTCATGCTCCATGCGGTAAAGTCCGCAGTATTGATTACGCCAACCGAGCCCTACGGTAATGTTGCACACGAACGTCATTGCGCTCTTGTATCTATTGGCAACGTCCTCGTAGAGCGGCATCATTACGCGCGCCTCGGTCTTTTTGGTCTTGTTTAACGCGCGCGGAAGACTGGCACACACCTCGCCCATTCCGCCCGTCGATGCGAACGGCTCCGCTTCCGTCGTTACGAACAAAACATTGTTCACTTTTGCTTTTGCCATTTATATACTCCTTTAGCCGATACAATTGTGTTAGCAAATCTTTTTATCTTCTGTCTTAGTATTCGGCATTTTAATTATTACATTATTTTGCGGTCGGTTTTTTGACCGTTTTCTTTGTCGCGGGTTTATCCGCCGTTTTTGCGGCCGCAGCCTTTTTCGCCGCGGGCTTCTTTTCAGCTTTTTCTTCCGCGGCTTTCGGCGTCGCGGATTTTTTTGCCGCGGCGGACTGCTTTACGGGCTTATCCGCCGGCTTTTCCGCTTTGGCGGCAGGCTTTTTCGGCTCTGCCTTTACGGGCTTTTCCGTTTGAACGGGTTTTGCCGTATTCGGGCGGTACAGAAGTATTCCGCCCATGGGAGGGATATCTATACTGAGCGAATCCTCCTTGCCATGGCTTGCGATCTTTTCCGTCTTATATTTGGCGCCCGACTGACCCCACTTGTATATCTCGGTGCGTAAAAGTTCGGTGTACTCGCCCTCGTGCGCGCCGAAACGGTATCCGTTATGCGGTACGGGCGAGTAATTGATGATAGCCAACATGCGGTTATCGTCTTTATCGCGCCGTTCGTACACAAGAATATTCTGCAGATAATCGTCCGCGACAAGCCACTCGAAACCCTTCCAATCGTAATCGATCTGATGCATTGCCGGATAGTTTTTGTAAATGCCGTTGAGCGTGGAAACAAACTTTTTCAGATCGGCGTGCGCCGGATAATCGAGAACGCTCCAATCAAGCTCTTTTGCGAAATTCCATTCGTTGAACTGCCCGATCTCCGCGCCCATGAACAACAGTTTTTTGCCCGGATGCGAAAACATATACGTCAGGAAATTGCGCACGCCGGCAAACTTCATGTCGTAATCGCCGGGCATTTTGTTTATGAGCGAGCCTTTGCCGTAAACCACCTCGTCATGCGAGATAGGCAGTATAAAGTTCTCGGTAAACGCATAGATCATGGAGAACGTTATGGTATTATGATGATATTTTCTGAATACGGGGTCAACCTTTATATATGAAAGAGTGTCGTTCATCCAACCCATATTCCATTTGAAGTTAAAGCCCAAACCGCCCATATCGACGGGACGCGAAACGCCGCCCCATGCCGTGGACTCCTCCGCTATCATAAGCGCTTTGGGATACTTTGCAAACACCGCGGTATTGAGCCGACGCAGGAAATCTACAGCCTCCAAGTTCTCGTTGCCGCCGTACATATTGGGACGCCATTCGTATCTGCCGTAATCGAGATAAAGCATGCTCGCTACGGCGTCCACGCGCAGACCGTCTATGTGATACATATCCAACCAATAGAACGCATTGGAAATAAGGAAATTCCTCACCTCGTTGCGCCCGTAATCGAAACAACGCGTACCCCATTCCTTATGCTCCATGCGCAACGGATCGGCGTGTTCGTAAAGCGGACCGCCGTCGAATTCGTAAAGCCCGTCGCCGTTCTTGGGAAAATGCCCGGGTACCCAATCGAGAATGACCGCGATACCGCATGAATGCATCTTGTCCACAAGATATGCGAAATCTTCGGGCGTGCCGTAACGCGATGTGGGCGCGTAGTAACCCGTTACCTGATATCCCCACGACCCGTCGAACGGATACTCCGCAATACCCATAAGCTCGAGATGAGTGTAACCCGTTTCCTTGAGGTATTCGCTCATTTCGTCCGCAAACTTGCGGTAGTCGAAGGTGTTACCGTCCGCATACCTGCGCCACGACGCTATATGCGCCTCGTAAACGCTCATCGGCGCGGAATACGGATCGGGTTTGTTCTTTATATAATCTCCGTCCGTCCATTTAAAATGTTCGATATCCACTACTTTTGCGTTAGTGCCCTCGAACGTTTCGCGATGGAACGCAAACGGATCGCATTTATATATCGGATAAGAAAATCCGTTTTCGATATAGAACTTATAGTTATCGTACAGCTTGACGCCCGTAACGGTAGTTTCCCAAATGCCTGCCTCGGTTATTTTGGTCATGCGGTTTGCATTGATATCCCAATTGTTGAAATCGCCTATAACGGCAATCGACGTCGCTCGCGTAGACCATACGCGAAAGACCGCAACGCCCTTTTCCGCATCGAAATGACAACCCAAATACTTATAGGCGTCAAACAAATCCCCATGATGATACAAGTCAAGCAATTCAAACTTCATAAATTTAATCTCCCTTATCATATTATGTGATACAATCACCTGTTCGATTATACAACATTTATGATAAAATATCAAGTCTTTTGCTGAAATATTCTTTATGGAGTGAAAGGTGATTTTCAACTTTTTATTGTATGGGATATGCTAATTTGAAAAGGTTCGGCGTTTCGCTACGCGCCGAACCTTGTTCTGAATGTATTACTTAAATATTGCCGCGGTTATTTTTCCGCTTGAGCAGCCGTTTTTACGGCGTCGTCGGTGTTTTCCGAAGTGTCCGATCCAATAGCGACCGCAACATCGGAAGTTGTGTCAGACGTTTGTTCGAGTTCAGCCGCGTTACCGTCGGCGCGCACGGCGGATCTATCGGAAAAGCTTGCCGTCATGTACATATTAAACGAACGCGAAGAGAGCAGTATTACGAGCGCGACGATCGTGATCGCGCTGTCTATAAGCCCGTAAGCGTTATAGCCGAGCGAGAATCCGAGTTTGTATCCGAAAGTAAATCCGTCGCCGTACCAAAGATCGAAATTCATTATGCCCGAAACGGTCTGACAAAAATACCTGATTATCATGTGGACGATCACGCCGACGAATATTCCCCAATGCCCCGAAACGGTGTACAGCCAACGCTTAAGCGCGCTTTTGCCGCCTTTGGCGCCGTCGTCCTTGTTGCGCTTGACAAACGCCGCGTATTTTTGCGGACGGTAACAAAATACACCGGCAACGCACAATGAGAAATACGGAAGTATATAGTCGAAAAACGCCGACCAAGGCGATACGATATTGGGAAACTGCAAAAACTGCAAAAGCGTATAAGCCGTAGTTACTACCATACCCTTACGCAGTCCGAAGTAATAGCAATAAATAAAGATAGGCACAAGCGACGCAATGGTTATAGTTCCGCCGTTAGGCAGTCTTACGCCTGCCCATGACAGAGCGAACGCAAGCGCCAAACACGCCGCGCCGTATGTAAGATCGCGCGTGGTATAGGATATCTCCCACTTATGAACAAGCCGCGGCACGATATTTACCGCTACCGCCGCCAATACCATGACAAGAAGCATAACAAATAAAATAGCTATCCCCGCGCCGGTGAGGTCTACGTCCTCGAACAAAGATGAACAAACGAACATTTTTTACTCCTTTATGTTTTATTTGGATGACCGAAAAACAAAAATGCGTCTGTGCATAGCACAAACGCATAAAAAACCAAATCTTGCGACGGCTCCCTACGCGAGTACTAACTCACAGGTTCAAAGGGACCGTGCATAACATGCAACATCTCAGCGGACTTTAGCCGCGCCCCTGCATCTTCGGTTTAAGTATATAATGTATGACGAAATTTGTCAACTGTTTTAATGCAATCTGAATGCGGAATTGGGAATTGATAGATTTCTCCGCTTCGCGCCGTCGCGCTACGGTCGAAATGACACGCCCTATAAAGTATGTCATCCCGAGCGTAGTCGAGGGATCTATAAATTATGATCACCTTTAATCCCGAATTTTCAAAGTATTCAAATACTCTTTCGTTTCGGGCGTTATCCTAAAACTCTCGCGCGCTTTTTGCAACGCTTTGTTATGTACGAACTTCGGAAACGTCGGCGTTACGAACAGCGGCAACGTTTTATCGTAGAACTTGACAAAACATTCGGCAAGCAACCATGCCGCCGCCATATCTACATAATATGCGCCGTAATTTATTTCCTTAAGCGTATCGAGTACGAAATTTATCCGTTCGGGTTCAAGGCACTCAAACAGATAAATAATATATGTCCGCACTTCGTACTGCCTATCGCTTTCCAAAAGATACCGGAAGTCGCGCAAAAACGTATCCTTATCCACCCAATCGAGCAGCGGCACAACGCAATCGACGTGCGCCCAAGACCCGAACAACGGGATAATGCGCTTTAAGTATTCGCGCGTTACCGCGTAATCCTTTTTACGCGCCGCCAAACATCCGGCAAACATTACAGACTCGAAAGTCTTGACGTTATCGGCGAAAAACTCATTAAGTATAACGTCGCGCGCGCTAAGCGGCACGGATTTCGCCGCCTTTTTAATAACGGGCGTACGCACTCCCGATGTAGGATATTCGCTTTTTACAATCGGATCGTTGAACGCTTTATATTTAACGTCGATATTTTTATTTAGCTCGACTTTGAAATCGTTGTACGTTTGCATAATTTCTTAGGCGTGAGAAAAATAAAATTATCAGTCTTTATACTTATCGTCATTTGACCAAGAATACATCTTTCTGAGTTCGGCGCCCACCTTTTCGAGCGGATGTTCGGACTCCAACCGCCGCCGCGCATTGAAGTACGCTCTGCCGTTATTGTTCTCGGCTATCCAGCGCGACGCAAAATCGCCCGTTTGTATCTCTTTTAGAATTCCTTTCATTTTCGCCTTGACGGTATCGTCTATAAGGCGCTCGCCTACGGTGTAATCGCCGTACTCGGCAGTGTCCGAAACGGAATAGCGCATAAAGTCGAAACCGCCTTTATAAATGAGGTCGACGATAAGCTTCATTTCGTGGATGCACTCGAAATACGCGTTCTGCGGATCGTAACCGGCTTCGACAAGCGTTTCGAATCCGGCTTTCATCAATGCCGTAACGCCGCCGCAAAGAACGCACTGTTCGCCGAAAAGATCGGTTTCGGTTTCGCACTTGAACGTCGTTTCCAACACGCCCGCGCGCGCGCCGCCCAGTCCTGCCGCATAAGCAAGCGCAATGTCCATGCAATGCCCCGACACGTCTTGATAGACCGCAACAAGACAGGGAGTGCCCTTGCCCTCTACATACTCGCTGCGCACGGTATGTCCCGGCGCCTTGGGCGCTACCATAAACACGTCTATATCATCGGGCGGAACTATCTGTTTGAAATGAATATTAAACCCGTGCGCAAACGCAAGCGCTTTCCCTGCTTTAAGGTTGGGCAAAATCGAATCGCGGTATATCTTGGCTTGTTTCTCGTCGGGCGTAAGTATCATGATCACGTCCGCCGTTTTTGCGGCGTCGTTTGCCGTCATCACTCTAAGCCTCGCCTTTTCGGCGCGCGCCCACGACTTAGAACCTTCGTAAAGCCCGACTACCACTTTTACTCCGCTCTCCTTAAGATTGAGCGCGTGCGCATGCCCTTGCGAACCGTAGCCGATTATAGCGACCGTCTTGTTTTTAAGATAGTCGAGGTTGCAGTCCTCGGCGTAAAAAATCTTTGCCATTATAAACTCCCTGAACGATAATTTATTTTCATTATTATATATCGCAACAGGCTTTTTGTCAACAGAATTGACCGCCGAGCTTTTGCACGACGGTCGTTCATTGACGATCCGAATAAAGCGCAGTGCGGTAAAACTGTAGCTCTAACTTTTTTGCATGCTTATTTCTTATGTGCCTGTATGATACGATGTAGTAAAATCATATTAAACACTCCACAGCTAAAAGCAAACCGACTTTTAATCCGGCTTTGAAGTGTAAAAACTCTCTCTGCACTTGCGTCCATTTCTGAATCGGTAAAATCTTCAAAAATCTTTTTTTGTTCGTCATTTAATTCATCCATTAATTGTTCATAAAATTTATATGCTTTATCGGATGCTTTTTTATATTTCTTATTTAAAACTACTTGTTCGCCCAAGCCCTCGTTATTTAAATAAATTTCTTTGATAATTGATTTTTTCATAAAATTGATCTCCTTGCTATATCTGCACCACAGATTAATTATATTATATATCTGTAGCACAGAACTGTCAAGACTTTTTGAATAAAATGTTGTAAAATATCTGTATGATAGAAATCGATATGAGAAAACTCGGCGAGAAGATAAAAGAATTGCGAACCGAACGCGGATTGTCGCAAAAACAATTAGCCGATAAAATAGGTGTTGCCACAAATACCGTGTCGCAGTACGAAAGCGGAAAATCCAAAACAAGTATCGATATTTTGGCAAACTTAGCCATAGAATTAGATACAACGACCGATTTTCTTTTAGGATTGGAGCATTAAAAAAAGACCCTGCTTACATAAGGTATCAGACAAAACTCTTTTCGTTTGCGTAAAACCAACTTGCTTATCCGTTCCGTGCGCTATTGACAAGCGCTCGCAAAAGAATTATAATTGTAATTAGAATAACGCTGTGAGGAAACTATGAGCAACGTCGGAAATATAACGGTCGTCAATAATTTCTATAACGATTCCGATATTTTTGTCATAAATGCCGGCTATCAGCAAAAAACGCCCGATCACTCTTTCGGTCCGTACGCTAACAATTACCACGTTCTGCAATTTATAGTAGACGGAAAAGGCGTTCTTGAGATAGGCGGAAACGAATGGCATCTCGATAAATACGATCTTTTCTATTTGCCGGCAAATACCTTATGCAAGTATTTTGCGGACGAAAACCGTCCTTACGAATATTATTGGGTGTCGTTTATAGGCAAAAAGGCGGACGACTATTTACAAAAGTGCTATCTTAATAAAGGCAATCCCGTCAGAAGCTTTAATTCCGAGGAGCTAAAAAACCCGTTCGTCAATATCTTCAAATGCCTAAACGAAAACAGCTCCAACCGAACATTCATGATACTGTCCGAAATATACAGAATTTTGGATATTGCGGTCGGCGAATCGCCGCTGTGCGATACGCATATCAAATATTCGCCGCTAATACAAAACGCGATAATCTATATGGACGCGAATTATACTTCGGGAATAAACGTGACGGACGTATGCAATTATCTGTTCGTAAACCCGTCGTATTTTTCCGCCCTTTTCAAAAAGAGCACGGGTACTACGCTGTCGGATTACCTGATGGGCGTACGCATGTCGGATGCGGCGATCAAGCTGAAAACTACCGATATGGACATTTCCGCAATAGCGGCAAGCATCGGCATGACGCCGCTCGCGTTTACCGCCGCATTTAAGCGGCACTACTTTTTTACGCCGAGCGAATACAGAAGCAACGTTAAAAAACGCATTTCGAGCGATTGACGCACGGCACGCGCGTGCGCTTACAAAACGCAAAAATCAAGGTCGATCGCACGCGGCGAACGACCTTGATTTTTGTTTTTCGATTTTCATCGATGAATTACGGTTTTGTATATCACGAAAACTTATCGGCTATCACGGCGTCGATATCTGCCGCCGCCGTTTTGAGCGACAGCTCGGTCAAACGGAAATCAATGCCCGAGATCGAGAAACCGAAATACGTATGTCCGTTACTGCCCGATATATCGAATACGTTGTTATGTCCGGCTACCGACGTATAAAGTTTGCCGTTTCGCACTACTACGGTAAACTCGACATTGTTGATATCTATATTGTCGAAGACGCCGAAACTCGGGTTATTCCAGTTTGCGCTGTAATTGTAACCGCGCGTCGACAACCGTTTATCGTCAAAACTCAAAAGCTGCGTTATAGGGAAAACGTTTTCCTCGTTACCGAGCCGAGTATATTCGAGATCGTCGTTTACCCATATACCGAGCTCGCCCCAGCAATCGGGCGCAGAATTACGCTTTGCAAGCATGTTTATCTTGCCGCTGATCGAATACTCGCCGTCGAGATATTCGCCGTCCTTGGCGATATACATATACGTATTCGCGTCCGAACTGTTTATCACGCCGCTCGAATTTACGTCGTACTTGAGCGGAAGATTGGCGTCGATCGTGGCGATGTCCTTGACTACGCGCAGTCCCGAAACGGTAATGTTTATGCCCGACGTCCAAAATCCGAAGTAAGTATGGTAACCGCTGAGGTTGTCTTTTTCGAAGTTCACCGTATTGACGTTACCGGCAATGTTGTAATACATGTATCCGCCGCGCGAAATGATGACGAACGGGATATCATTGCCTTCGGGGAGGGTCGTCGTTTCGTACCTCGGGTGCGGCATTCCTCCGCTGTACCAGAATCCGCGCATTTCGAGGCTGTACGAACCGCGCTTGATGACGTGTGAAATAGGCAGCGCCTGACCGTTACCCAAGTTTGCGGTGTCTTTGTCGTTCGCCGTCATGAACGCCATTTCGTTCCAATACCCGTCATGGATCGCTCCGTCCGTAAGGGACAGAACTCCGCTTATCATGTACTCGCCGTCGATGTATTCGCCGTTGCTGTCGGTAAGGTACATGTACGATTCCGCATTATAGCTGTCTATATCGTAAGTGCCGCCCAAAGCGTACTTATAAGTTGCCGAACCGCTGACGACGTTAAATTCGTTGTGATAATCAACTATCGCGATCCGCGTATCCGCGACAAGCGTTTTACACAGCTCGGCAAGATCGGCGTCGGGAACGACCGAGCCGTTCACCTCGACGGCACAACCGTTGGGAATAACGTAGACACTATCCGCGACAGGCGCGTTGCCATCGTAAAGCCCGAGTCCGTAATATGCTGTATACTGCTTTTGCGTGCCGTAAATATCTGTGAACGTAACGGCGACCGACGCAACGGTAACGTCGTAATACACTTTAAGCACCAAATCGTTTTCTGCCGCGTCGCCCGTAAGAATAGAATCGGACGATACCGTGTAGTTGTTTATAACGTCGGGCGTTACGGTAACCGTTTGTTCGAGCGTGAAAAATTCTTTGGTATCGAATATTTCGTACGCGCCGGTTTTGGCGTTTTTCTTGTAGTATTCTACCGTATACGGATGCATGTCG
>Ga0137307_100367_pt1 | contig 65342 bp, 49 predicted proteins | sample NAcewD2O_March_2_FD_97180 | JGI IMG/M metagenome (GOLD analysis project Ga0137307, IMG submission 97180) | Mouse cecal microbial communities from Vienna, Austria - N-Acetylglucosamine amended D2O_March | ecosystem: Host-associated > Mammals > Digestive system > Large intestine > Cecum | place... | reverse complement strand
CGCACAATATTGAAAATGTCGTTATCTACTATCTGCGGATAGATATTATCGAAAACTTCGCCGTCGTGGCGGTAGATACCCGAATATCTTTCATTGGCAAGTATGCCGTAAACGGTATTCTTTGCAAACGGCTTGCCTTTATGTAAAAGTCCTTTGCTGTTGAGTTCTGCAATAATATCTTTCACATATACGCCTATGGAATACTGTTTGTATATGTACCGTATAATCTCGGCTTCTTCGGGTATTATAACCGCTTTCTTATCTACGTTCTTATAGCCGAACGGTATTTTACCGCCTGTAAGATTTCCTTTTCTACGGCTCTCGTTATTTCCGCGCCGTATCTTTTGGCTTAATTCCGCGGAGTAGTATTCTGCATAGCCTTCGAGCATACTTTCAAAGATTATGCCTTCGGGTGTATCGGGTACAAATTCGGTAGCGGATACCACTTTAACGCCGTTGTCTTTCAGTGTTTTCTTGTGCATAGCCGTTTCGTATTTGTTACGCGAAAATCTATCGAATTTGTAGCAAATAACGTAATTCCATTCTTTACGGCTACTGTCTTTTATCATTCGCTGAAAGTCTGGGCGATTGTCATTCGTTCCCGTCATTGCGCGGTCAATGTAGGTGTTGAGTATGAGAATATCGTGGGACTTTGCGTATTCTTCGCATACTCTCAACTGTCCGTCAATGCTTTGCTCCGTTTGGCTGTCGCTGGAATACCGAGCATAGATTACTGCTGTTTTCATAGGGTTTAATCTCCTTGATTGAATTTATTTTGTCTTTCGACAAGGGCGAAACAAACGGCTTTCGTCTGTTAAAATGCTTTTTCAATATCTGTCTTTCTCACACCGTCAAGGGTTGCGACAGCAATGCACTTTACCCTTGACGGTGCAGACAAAGGCGTTTACGCTCCGCCGGTCGAAAGGCAAAATATATTTAATTCGCTTTCGGCATTTGCTCTATTACTTCGGGCGATACTTTTCCCACGACTACGCCGTTTTCGTCTATGCAAGTGAAGTTATCGAATAAGAGTAGTTTTTTATCGTCAACGCCTATCGGGCAAGCAATATCGTTGCTCAAAATACTGCTCTTGAAATATGTAGGTAATTCTCCGCCGTAAACAAGCCGTTCGCCGCTTTTCTCTATGTATTTGAGTATATAATTTACCGAATGTTCCAAATCTCTATGGCATATCTCTTTGAAATCGTTTCTGCCGAATTGTTTTAGAAAATGCGTATTACTGTATGTCGTTTGTCTGCGGTGTAGTTTGGTGCTGTAATCGGTCAGTTGTTCGAGCGTTCCTATCATTGCGCCGTCGGGTATGTAGAATATACCGTGAAAATGCAATCTGTCCGTTTCGCTACCGCGTTCCCATACGCCTATGTATTTCCAACCTTTACGCTGTACGGCGTGTTTTAACGTATTGCGCAAGGTCTTTTCAAAACTTTCGGACGTATGTTTTTTACTGTCGAAAGTGAAAGTTACGAAATAGTCCCATTTGCCTTGCGTATAGACTTTACGCCATAACCGAATACGCCGTTTTATAGCGTTTGTTTTCTTGCGCTCTATATTTTGCTCGACATACACTCGGCGTTCCGTTTTGTCCGTAATATCTGCTTGCAATTTCTCGGTTATATACTTTTTCCGCTCACGCTTGGGTAAATTTTGACTTTCTTTATATGCCGTTTCAAATTTGGCTTTCAACTCCGTTTGTTCGGGTGGTGGCACAGCTGTTTTACTTTGTTTCTTAATGCCTTTACCGTGCGAAAAGTTTTCTTGCGGTATACCTATGTAATGACTGCCGTCATAATACACTTTGACATCTTCATAATTCTTGTTTTCAGTTTCCATTGCTTTATGCTCCTTGCGATTGGTTATACAAATTCATAATGCTTGTAATGCTTGCAAAAAGAGTTTCAAAAAATGCGCGTTGTTCGCTCTCGCTCAACGCCTGAATATTCGGTTGTCCGATTGTTTCGACTTTCAATTCCGTTTTTAACATTTTTATTCGCTCCTTTTACCGTGCGTTTAGTGTAGCAAAGTCTTTGAAATATTGTTAGTACCTCAACCCGAACAATACCTTGCCTAAACCCTGACTTTACCCGAACAAAACCCGACATTTACCCGACTGAACCCAACATTTCGCTTCGGTTATGCCGTTAGTGTAAATCTCAAAGTGGCAAGTTTTTTGCCACTTTGAAAAAATATTTTAACTTTTTTCTGCCGTTGTCGATAGAGAGTTTACAACTCAAACTCGAAAGGTTTTTTCGACTTTGAAAAAGTTTTTACGAAAAAATTTTACAGCAAAATAATAAAAATTGCGATAGGGCTGTAAATGGCAAAAGGCAGGTAAAAAGTGTACTTTTAATGGGTGCAATCGGCAGTAAAAAAGGGGCGGCAACGTAAAAAAATACGGCGGACACGATAAGCCTGCGCGTGCCGCCGTATTTTAGTTGCCGCCCCTTTTGTCGGGCGTATTCGGTTGTTGTGTTTGGTTGTGTGGCGGGTGCTTGACGCGACGCGAGGCGGCGCGCTCGTTTTATCAAGCACCCGCCACAGTGCCTTTTATGTTTTTCTTATGCCATATGCTTGAAAAGCTTTTTGCTATATGTTATAATTATTGAAATTGAATGGAGAAAAGTTATGGATATTCAAATTGACATTTCAAATGTAATAATAGACACTCCGCGCCTATTACTTCGTTCGTGGAGAGAAACCGACCTAAATGATTTTTATGAATATGCGTCGATTGACGGCGTTGGTGAAATGGCAGGGTGGAAACATCACGAGTCGATAGAAGAATCGAAAAATATTTTGCAAACTTTTATATCTGATAAAAATATATTTGCGTTAGAATTGAAAAATAATAGAAAAGTAATTGGTTCGCTGGGGTTACATTATTCTTGGGCAAATAACGAACAAAAATTACGTAATCTTAAAACAAAAGAAATCGGCTATGTATTGTCAAAAGCATATTGGGGACAAGGACTTATGCCCGAAGCGGTTAATGCCGTAATAAAATATTGCTTTACGGCGCTTGATTTGGATGCCGTAACCGCAGGACATTTTATAGAAAACAATCAATCAAAACGCGTCATAGAAAAAAACGGTTTTACATATTTTTCGCAAGGAGAATACTTTGCAAAAAGATTAAATAAAACCTTTGTGGAAAACAAATACATTTTGTATAGGTAAAATATGGAGTTTGATAATAAAATGGTAAATTTGGATTTTTGTTGGGTTCCATTAAACAAGCTGAAAAGCATCACTCTATATCCGAAAGAACTTGCAAACATAATTCTGAAAAACAGTGATAAAACGCAGCATTTTATTTCCAATCAACTAATTCTATAAATTATTCGTTTTAGGTTACTACTTCTCCACCATACAGCACCCACTCAAACATACAAAGGTTTGAGTGGGTATTTTTATTGTTGCGTTACTTTCTGCACGGCTATATTATTTTTTTAGCAAGCGTTCAAGATATTACAAAAGATTATTCTTGTCAAATTCTATAATTGAATTTTTGTTTTACTTATGCTATAATTTAATTGTACCTAAAAATGTAATACCAGTAATCCGTTGCGCGGTTTTAAACAATATATGGAGATAAAATGATTTTGAAAACGGAAAGGCTTGTACTGAGACCTTTGTATTTGTCTGATTTAAAAACAACTCACAAATATACGAGCGATATCGAAAACACACAGTATATGATTCGGTTACCGAACTTGACGGAATACGAAACGGAAAGTTTTTTGCGTAATGCAGAAAAAGAATGGCAAAGCAATTCGCCGAATTTTTACGAATTTGCAATTACTTTAAACAACATACACATAGGCGGAGTTTCCCTATATCTTAACGAATCAAAAACACACGGAGAAATCGGTTGGATACTGGATAAGCAATACTGGAATAACGGCTATGCAACGGAAGCGGCTCGAGCAATAATAAAGTTTGCAAAAAATCAATTGCATTTACATAAAATTACTGCTCAATGCGATTACCGCAATAACGCGTCGGAAAACATTATGAAAAAACTAGGAATGACATTATATGACAATAACGGCATTCGCATTTATGTCAAGCGGAAAGAAACCGCAAAAGAGTTGACGTATATTCTGCATTTAAACAATTTACAAGATCCTATTTGAAAACCACTTTTATTATTTTCCGTTTGTTGAGCATATCACCGACACATAGTATATTTTTAATTTTGTTACCGATAATTAAATTATAACCAAACATAAGTTTTTGCTAAATTATACGTTTTCATTACGGCAGTCATTATAGACCGAAATTTTGCTGTTAAAATATTACTTGCTTCAATTTGAAATTAGCGCGCAAAAACTTTTATTTTGTTAACCGCAATTAAAATCAGTTATACATACAAAACAATATTAAAAATATTTTACACCTGTCGGTTACAAGCGACAAAGGATACAATATGCAACGCACCCCTACCCATATAGGAATAATTCCCGACGGCAACAGACGTTGGGCAACAGAAAACGGCTTCAAAAAATCCGACGGTTACGAATTCGGTTTGTTTTCCGGAATACGTCTGCTACGTGCGGCAAAAAAGCACAATATAAAAGAGATAACTTTTTACGGGTTTACCGTCGACAACTGTAAACGTCCCAAACCGCAAGTCGCCGCATTTTCTAAGGCGTGCTGCGACGCAGTTAAAATGATAGAAAATGAAAACGTATCGCTGTTTATTGTAGGCAATACGCAATCAAAGTGTTTTCCGCGCGAGTTGCTTCCTTACACAGAAAAGCAACCTGAAAATAAAACTCGGCTAAAAGTCAACTTTTTGGTTAATTACGGCTGGGAGTGGGATATGAAAAACAACTGGGCATCGGGCGCAATTCCGCGGATAGACCTTGTTATACGTTGGGGCGGAATGAGAAGGCTATCGGGCTTTTTGCCGCTCCAAACCGTATATTCCGACTTCTATATTGTAGACGACTTGTGGCCTAATTTTAAGGAAGAACACTTTGACGCCGCATTAAAATGGTACGCTTGTCAAGATATAACGCTGGGAGGCTAACCGTCTTACCGTACACTAAATATGCGTTAATACTTGACGACTGATTATAAATGCCCCTTCTTGCGTACTTTTTTAAGCGAATTTGTCCCGTTAGTTTTTACAATATATTGACGTTTATTACTAATTTTTTGCCGGAGATATTTAATCTTTCTGATACAGAATTAACTTAACTAAAATAGACTGCATATATATCCTTTTGTATGGCATGAATTAACGCTTTATCAAAAAACGTTAAAGAATAATTTCCATAACAGGAAAATAGTCAAATCAACTATTGCTTTATCCTGATTAGCATTATTTTAAACAAATTAAGACAACTAAATCTTTATTATTATAAAATCTATTCCCGATTTTTTACGAATAAAGCATATATCCATATAAAAGCATTTTATTCAAAATATTGCTTTCCGTTATTTTTCAAAGTTTATCTCACTTCGTATTAAAATATTATTTAAATTTTTTCAAATTTTTTAAATTTTACCAACAAATTGACATTTTAAATTGTTGTATATAGTGAAAGGACAAAATTTACGCGTAAAACTTTTGCCGCCGTTCTTTCGCGCTAGCATTGCGGCAAAATTGACAATTAAAATTTGAAAGGTTATACTTTAACTAACAATTACCGGAGTAAATATCACTGTGCTTAACAAATTGATGAAACAACTTGTATACGGAAATACCGATGCATTCGACAAAATATATGCGTTGACTAGTAAAGCCGTTTATTATGTGGCGCTGTCCGTTGTAAAAGAACGCAGTCTCGCCGAAGACGTAATGCAGTCAGCCTACATAAAAGTATTGCAAAATGCCCATAAATACAAACCCGAAACAAACGCCAACGCTTGGATATTAACCATAGCGAAAAACGAAGCTCTCAATTTAAAACAATACCGTAAACGCGAACAAACGGTTGACGAACGCGATAACCCCGCGTTATTCGGAACAAAAACCACTGACGACTACGGTCTGTTAATAGATATAGCGCGCAAAACTTTGCAAGAAGACGAATTTACGATTTTAATGCTTATTACCGCGTGCGGATATAAGCGAAGAGAAGTTGCGGCAATTCTCAACAAACCCGTTTCGACTGTAACTTGGAAGTACAATAACGCGCTGTCGGAAATGCGGCGACAACTAAATTTTTAAAGGAGACTAAAAATGAAAAAATTCAACATACAAAAAGAAATACGGCAAGAGGCGGAGAATAACACTCCTGACGTATTAAACAGAGTAAAGCACACCGCCCAAGCGCAAGGCTTGTTAAAAGAAAAATCTACCGCAAATAACGTTCAAACAACTTCGCGCAAGCGTTTAACTGTTACAGGTTTGTTTGCGGCAGTCGCGGCTGTCGTTCTGTGTCTGGCAATAGTATTGCCTATAACTTTACGTCCCAACCTACCTTCAAACATTACAATGTCCGCCAAAGACGCATACGGACTGGGCGCGGTATCAACCGCTAAACTTTTAGGCAGTAACGTTTCGGCAAAAGCAATGGCGAGATTATCCGCTACGACAAAAAACACAGCAAAACGCACAAATGTATCGGCACAAAACGACGAACTGAAAACAAGTCTTGAAAGATTTAACGAATATTTCGTTGCATTAGACAGTTTTCTCGGAGAAGAACTGATTACCACCACTACCGTCAAGAACACCAACGAAAAATATCCGTACGAGACAATGATGACTGTAAAAGGCAAAGACGTAAACGGCACTGACGTGGCATACGTTATGTATTATTCCGAAACGGTTGTTAAGTCCGAAATCGACGAAGACGAACAGGAAACGGAATACAGCCTTGAAGGCATTATGGTAATTGACGGTGTGGATTATTACCTTGAAGGCGAACGTACAGAAGAAAGCGAAAAAGACGAACAGGAAAACGAACTCAAAATAAAGGCTTATTTAGACAAAAATAACCGCGAAACGTATATTCAAATGGAACAAGAACAATCTCAGGAAGACAACGAACGCGAATTAGAATATGTGTACAGCGTTTACCAAGAAGGAAAACTCGTTGAAAAAACTTCGGTAGAATTTGAAACGGAACGTAAGGGCGCAAACGAAGAAGTAGAATATGAGTTAGAATTTTTGCAAGGCAACGCCAAAGGCAAGTATAAGTTAGAACGCGAAATTAAAAACGGCACTACTCAAATAAAAGTCAAATACGACATTGACGGCAAGCAAGGCGAATTTAAAATACGCGAGACAGTAAATAACGGCGAGAAAGATTACGAATATATTTTTGACAATAAATAAATTTAGCGCATCAAACACAAAAAGCCTATCGACACAGATAGGCTTTTTACTTACAACGAATAAACAGTTGTACAAACATTTTTAAAACATAACTCTTATTTTAACAGAATGCGGTTAAAAACCCGTGTGTTTGTCTAAAATCGTTATTATCAAGAATAATTGAATTTTGCTTTTTTAAGCAAATAAAGGAGTATTTAATGACAGTAACTGTTAATGACGATTGCATAAGTTGCGGGCTGTGCATAAATATGTGCCCCGAAGTATTTGACTATAACGCCGACGGAATTTCCTGCGTTACAGGCGACCCGAACAACTGTACCGAACTCGTACAGGAAGCGGCGGCGGCTTGCCCAGTAAATGCAATAGAAGTAGAATAGTACTATTTTTACTTAAATAAAAACAATTTACAAATCAACGCGACCGCATAAATATAGGTTTGACTGCCTTTTATTTTTTGTTTATTGCGTTGTTTGCGCGACACCTACTGACGCTTAAATGAGAATAATCACGCGGCAATATCCGAAATAAAAAGGACATTGTAAATAAAACAACCAGCATTATTGTCAAACTTCAAAGAGCGGCATCTCATTTGAAATGCCGCTCTTTATGCTTGATATTTTACTCCAAACTATTTTACTTTTTTAAATACTTGCGCGCTCTGCCTTCTTTTACAGTCAAATAACTTCGCCCTATGCTAAACGCGCCGTCTGGAATATCTTTGTCGACAGTCGTTCCGCACGCCACAAAACAGTCGTTGCCTATATACAACGGCGCAACCAAATTAGAATTGCACCCTATAAAGCAATTTTCTCCCACCGTAGTTTTGTGTTTTGTGTGTCCGTCGTAGTTTACAAAAATAACGCCGCAGCCGATATTAGTATTTGCGCCGACATACGCGTCGCCGACATACGACAAATGACTGGCTTTTACGCCGTTGCAGAGAATACTTTTTTTAATTTCGACAAAGTTGCCCACTCTGCAGTTATCTTCTATTTTGGAGTGTTCCCGCAAATGGGCGTTAGGTCCTACCGAGCAGTTTTTGCCGACCGCGCTGTCGCAGATCCGAGACGATTTAACTACCGTATTTTCTCCTATTTCCGAATTGTCTATGTACGAAAAACTGCCTATATACGCTCCGTCGCGCAGTACGCTGTTGCCTTTTACAACGGCAAACGGTTCGATAGTTACGTTTTTGCCCACCGTAACCGATTCGTCCAAATAATATTGTTGCATATATACCGCCAAATTTATTTTTGCTGTATTATATGCCCGCTAAACCAATTTCGCCACCAATACCGTCATATCGTCGGCAGGCTTGTTGTTGCACGACTTTAAAGCCTTGTTGAGTATTACCTCCGCTATACTCTGCGGAACGTTAAGCGACACGTCGGCGAATATGCCTGCCAACTTGTTAGGGTCTTTAAAACAGTCGGCAACGCCGTCGGACATAAGCGCAATAACGTCGCCCGACATAAGCGCTTTTTTAGTTACAGACGGCGTCATTTCTTCTAGGACGCCCAAAGGCAAACTACTGCCCGAAACTATTTCTACCTTGTCTTGACACTTTATAAGCCCTATACAAGCCCCCAGTTTGATAAAATCAGCCAAGCCGTTATACATATCCACAACAGCTATATCCACGGCGCAAAATACGTCGTTGCCGCTTGCCGAAAGCAGTTTGTTGACGCAGGAAAGTATCACGTCCGAATCGAACCCTGCGCAGTAAAAACTTTCAACCAAACTTATAGACGTTGAGGACATTCTTTCGGCTTTGTCGCCGCTCCCCATTCCGTCGCATAATGCCACAATGCACTTGCCGTTATCGGTGCGTATTACCGAATGGGTATCTCCCGAAACTTCGTTACCGTCTTTTGCAATGGAACTCACGCCGAATACAATATCCAAACGCGGCTTAACCGTTAAAAACACATTTACCCAAGAAATACTTTCGGTATTTTCTACTTTGTCTATTACCATTGTTTGCTTTACAACGGATGACGCAACCTTCTCAATTACCGAATTGTCCAAATCTTTTTGAGCAACTGTTACTACAAGCGTGAGCGAGTTGGATTGCTCTACAACCGACGCGCCGATGCACATTACATTGTGGAACACCAGCCGTTCAATAATTTCTTTTTCCTTTTCGTTGTTGTAAAACGCACGGTTTTTACAGTCGCTTGCCAACTGCATAAGCAAATTTGACACACCGCCCATTTGCTCGCTTAGCAATGCTTTACCGTTGTCGGCTTGCTCTGCACGTTCGGTATATTCGCGATACACCTGTGCCTGTGCGTTTACTTCGGACAATATAGCCGTTACTTTGTCGCACTTAACGGACAACGTTTGAGGTACGTCCAATATTGTACATTTGCCTTTTTTTACTGCGCAATCGGACAGTTTGTGTAAATTTTGTTCGGTTTGGGTCAATTCCTGTCGCCAACATTTGGCTCTTTCGCTACAATCGCGGCATACTGTCTCGGAACACTGCCGCATAATAGAAATTTCCGCTTCTTCGCGCGTTACGCGACCGTGAGACATTGTATAGAAAGCGTTTTTCATAGACAGGAATATGTCCGACAAGCGATATAATCTACGCGAAACATTGTCGCCGATTTTTTTTGCAACGCTTTTGGTCAAATATCTGTTACCGCTGCCGCAACTATAGTCTCGGGCATAATTATATACCGAAGTAGGTATTACAGCAAAAATTAAGCACGCGACAAAATCAGGGACAAGCCCTAACATTCCTGTCTGACCGTGCAACTGCATAAAATAAGTTAAAATTACATCTGTAACAACTACCGACAATGCGGCAACATACCTGTTGAGTTTGTTCATAGTAACTGCCGCCAAAGCCGCCATTACAAAAAATGCACAGTTATCATAATTGCCGCTTGCAAATATATTGCCTAACCCAAATAACGTTGCGGCAATAAGCGCGGTTTCGCCGCCAAAAGTAACGCTGCAAAAAAGAATAGCAAAAGGCGCTACAAGATAAATCAGTTCCAACCCCCAAAATGACAATTGCGAGAAACAATAGGACAACACAATTGCAAACAAGCCGATGCACACCATCTCGTCTAATGCAGGACGGTACTGTAGTCCGCGTATAAAAACGGCGCGGAATACATATATGGATACATAAGCAAATGCTATCCCGCACGCGACATACAGCAATTTGTCAAATAAATTGTTGTAACCTGCAAAACCGTATGCGCAGAAAAAAATATTGGCGAGCAGTAAATACAACAGCAAATTGAGTTTGCCGATTTTACGCTTTGCCAAACGGTGTATTCCCCAAAACAGCATCATTACCCCTGCGCGGACGGCGGCGTGCAGTAAACTGTTCCAACCGTAAGCAACAGAACCCGCCAAATAAATAAAAGTGGCAATTAAAGGATTTGCCGAATATAACGCGCCCGCATATAAACCGAAAGTAATAGAACCTTGAAATACGCCTCCGGACGCAACCGATAAGGCAACGTATGTTACATACATAAGAACGGTTTTCGCAGAAAGTTTGCGCTTCATATTGTAGCCCCCAAAAATTTGTGTGTACTACAATGCTACAACTATTACTACCGATACTTTTGTAAAAATTTGTACAACTTTGTTTTGTTTTGACTTTACAAAACATCTTAACGTTTCAAAATTACCGTTAGTGGTTTTTATCAACAAATTCGCATATTCTAACACTATTTTTATTGACCGTTTTTATGAAGTATAAACAAACTGTTTTTAAAGCCTCTCTACTTGTAGCGGACAGGCTTTAACAATAAAAATTGTCTTCCCATAACAAAGGCTTGACGATTTTTGCTTCAAAAAACGACAAGCAAAAAGCGGCTACAATATGTAACCGCTTTGATATAAGTGTTTACTTACTAATTAACAGTAATAACCACAGATGAAATTCCAACTTGACTTTTAAACGGTTTTCCGTCCGAACCCGTTGTTGTATTGTTACAAATAAATCTTATATACATAACCCCCGTAGGCAAACTGCTTGCTTCAAGTGTTGCGTAGCCTTCCGATACCGATTTTGCCGCTTCATCTGCAAAACCTGCGCATTTCGTCCAGTTTGTTCCGTCGGTAGAATATTCCAAAGCCAATGTCGTAAACTTTTTATTGTCCGCCCATTCCTGCAAATTAACTTTAAATGCAGAGACAGTTTTATCAGTCATTGTGATTACTAAACTTTGAACTGAACCGTTAGGTCTCATAACGGGACGGTCTTTTATTTGCGTGGTAGCACTGGATTTTGATTGATTGGACGCATCAATGCTTACAGAGAAATTAACCCCAGTAACTCCTAAATCGCTAGGACTAAGTGTTCTAGTAACATAGGAAGCATCCCACGAACCAGCATAAGTGGCAAAGTTTTGAACAAAATCCACTGTAATAGTCTTTCCTTCTACTTGGCTTCCGCCTTGGTTGCCACCCTGATTTCCTCCCTGGTTGCCACCTTGGTTTCCGCCTTGACTGCCGCTGCCGATTGTACAAACATAAATTATGCTGTATTCGTTACCGTCTTGGTCGGTATAAGGTTTATTCTTATCATCAACTATAGTGGCTTTTAAGGTGTACGAGCCGCTTGTCATTCCTTGCGGAATTTCTACCGTATAAATGTCGCCGGACTTAAGACACTGTATAGCGTCATTGCCCGAAACTGTCCAACGGATATTAAAGGTGATCTCCTTGCCTTTTTCATTCAAATAGGTTGTGGAAGATTTAACCGTATACGATGCATTTGCCGCCGTATTGACGGGGTTTTCTTTTTTAACTTGGTCTTTAACGCTGTCGAGAACGATATAGTCGACATTATTGCACGCCGCCAAAACCGTAAGGCATAACGAAACAACCAAAACAAATACAATTAGCAAAGATTTTTTCTTCATGACTCGCTCCTTAAAATATTGTTTTTTTCTTTTATTGTAACACTGTTTATGCTAATTATCAATACCTTCTTGTTAAAATATTAAATAATTTAAATTTTATTGCAATATTTTGCGTTTGTATTGCGTTAATATATTTTGTTGCAAAATTTTTTATTGCGCTAAATAAATGCAATGTAACTGACTTTCAAGTTAAACTTTTTAATTATTTTACGCTCAATCCTTTATAACAAAATACGATATTGTAAGATATCTCTCATATACTTTCTAAAAAACTTTCTTCTCACCTATATTATTCGATGCTAACGCAAATAAATTTGAGTTTATAAATCTATTAATTATTGGTAATTTGCGGTTTTTTGTTTCCGATAAAAACAATGAAATCTGCCGAACCTAACAGTTCGGCAGATTTACACTCAATTAAACTATTTATTTGTTGGGAAGCGCCAAATAAGCGGCAAATTCACCGGAATTGCCGAGTGATGAAGCTTCTCTTAAAGTAAATGTTGTATAAGTTCCGTTTGTACCAATCATATAGTCTTTTTCATTTACAGTAGCATAAATATATTTTACGCCGCCTTTTTCGCCTATTTTCCAAACGGTGGGTTCTTCATTTACGGCTTTTGCTTGCGAATACAAGTTAACATGCGAGTCGTTAGGAACAGCATTTAAATATTGCTCCTGACCGTCAACCAAGAAGTAGAGATAGAAGCCGCCATCAACATTTTTAACAAATACATTGTCCGATTCGTCAAGTTTAGTTACAGAGCCTAAATAATAGGTATTTACAACTTGATTTACGATATATAATTGTTGTTTTTTATTGTTTTGGTCTATTGCAAGTTTATATTCTCCGTCTTCAAGATTGTCCGTATCAACGGCAATAACGTTATTTCTCTTAACTGTAATATAAATTTTGTCTTTTATTTTAGTTTCTTCTACTCCGTCAACAGTGCACGAAATCGTTGCCATCAATTCTATTTGTGTATCTTTGTCCGGACGTTTTGCAATGCTAATAACATTATTGTTAATCGTCAATCCGTAGGGAGAAGCATCAAGTCCATTATAGTCGATTATATCCCAATTGATAACAACGTTACTATAGGACAAACCTATTGTCTGCAATGCGAGATCGCTGCCGGTAATGTTTGCCACAAATAACCGATCATATTCCGCTTTCAACATCTTTTGTGCAGATTCGTTAGTATACTCTATTGTAAAGTAATAGCGTGTAGTAAACGTTCCGCAAGTAATTGTGGCTTCGATACGACCTTGATCGTGGTGGCCGGGTTTTATGCGCAATTCGCGGTCGGCTTCGTTTAACCAAGATATAGCCGCGCCACCCAAGATTTGGTATGTTACCGTAACATCGTTTGTAGAAGCGGGTAATTTTACAATGGTTTCTATTTTTCCGGTTACAACAGTATTTACGTTTGCTTCTTTTAATGCTTTTTCTATATTAGCAATCATCGAAGCAACCTTGTTTCCGACATATTGAGTTCCCGCTTCGTCAGCCTGCGTAACTACGATATCGTCAGCACTTAAAGGCATAACTTGATGACCGGTTATTGCATCATCGCTTTCGGTAGCATATCTGTAGTATCCCAAAATACCGGTTACCGTTACATACTGCCCTACTTTTAATTCTTGTCTTTTTGTATCAAAACCGTCAAATATCGGATCTCCGATTTCTGTTGTATAAACGCCTTCAAGATATTTGCTTGTCGCAACTGTTACTTTACGTCCTTCCTTTTGAATAGTGATTATCGTAGTATTTTTACCTTCGGAAGGAGCTTTGCTAGATACATCTACAATTTCCCAATTAGTCAAAGAAACGAGCATACTTTGGTGCGTTTTGGCAGAAGGCAACATTCCTATTATCTCATCGTCCATAGCGTAAATATGTTCTTTGACATCGATAGGATCTTTTCCGTCGTCGACTACAACTTTACAACCCGAGTTGGTTTCGTACAAACCGTTAAAAACGGTATTGATTGAATCTGTTACTTTTACATAAACGCCCGGAGCAATTTTATTTCCCGTAGCTTCATCGCAATTGGCGCCGTAAATATAGTAACCGCAACACATATCTTCGTCCATCATATAGAATGTTACGCTGCCGTATTGAATATTATAAGGCTGAGCGATTGCAACAACATAACCTTCCATATCCTGAGACACACCTGTGTTATTATACCAGTAGTTAACTTGTTCCCTGTGCTCTTTTTTAGTAGTAACATTAAACGTAAATTCTTTATGTTGTACTTGAGTACCGTATTTAAATGTTCCTACAATGCGTACTTGAGGATCTAGGTTATTGTTAGTTACAACACATTTGTTATTGTTTTCGATTTTAACATAGTTTTTAGATTCTTCGTCTTCTACCGTCCAAGTTATCGTCGCCGTCTTGTCGGAATATTTGTCCTTTTCGGCAGCGTCATCTTGCTTATAAGTATGGCTTTGTGCAAGAGTAAAATCATCGGTTACCGTAGTCATTTCCTGTTTGAAAACGAAATCCGCCATAATGTCGTTTACGTCAACTGCTGTTACCCAAACAGAAAACTCTCTCTTTTGAGTACCCATAGTCATAGTCAGTTTCACTTCCGTGTCTTCAGCAGGACGGGTAACTGTTGCCGTATATTTGATTTCTTTTTTCTTATTTCCGTCATCGTCAATGTCGGTATAGGACTTTTTTTCAAGTTTTACAACGTGCTCATTGCTAGACTCCCATTTGACCTTTGCACCGTAAACAATGCCGTCTAAAACGAAGTCTTCGTTAACAACGCTTCCGTCGCCGATTGTAAATACATAGTTGCCGATTTTCGTTTTATAATCGCACGCGGTAAGGCATACGCACGACAAAACGCAAATAGCCGCCAACAGCACTATCAATATTTTTTTCATTGTTTTCTCCTTTAATTATCAGTAGTTTATTGCTACTTCTTTGCGAGATCCGTCGCAGACGGTTATTACTTTAGTTTCGGGATCCAGTCTGAAACCTTTTGCAGTAATGGAATCGCCCACATTGATTGTATTGACATAACCCTCGGGAGTCTCATACACTATTGTAAATATCTCCTGAACGCCTTGAGAACCGTTTGCTTTTATTTGTTTAGCAGTACCTGTAACGGTAAGCAACCCGTTGGTAAAATCGACGGCTGTAACATTCAAATTAGTATAATGCGTATCAGAATACGTTCCCTTATCTTTTGAAGATTCGGTATCCAAATTTGTTTCAAATATAAAATAAGTGTTTTCTTTCAGCAAAAGCGTTTGGTTATTGTTAGTGCCTATCTTACCGACATATTCTATACCCGAAATTTGATATTTGCCGTTATACTTTTGCAAAGTACCTACAATCTTGTAATGGTGTCCTACTTTCATATCCGAAGCATTATAAGTTCCGTATGCCGCATAAACGTTAATAGAATACGCTTTCTTAGTTGTTTTATCATATTCTGTCGCTACAAATGTATACGTCGGGCTTGCCGAAGAAGAAACGTTTACGCTGGTCAATTCTGCCCAAAAGACAACTTGCAAACCGCAATCAACCGCCGTCAAATAATACTTGTTGGTTTTATTTTCAATATCCTCCAAGATATCCTTAATAGTAGCTTCTATCGCTTGTTCCGAAAACAACGGGTCAGCTTTAGAAGAATACCAGCGGAGTTTTATCGATTTTGCAAAATTATTTGCTTTACGGAAGTAATCGTAAAACGGTTCTGTAGGAGAAACGTTATTTGCCGAAAAACCGTTTTCGACAAGTTCAAGATTTAAATTTCTGAGTTGAGGATCGTCAGCAGTATTATACCAAACATAACCGAGATACCTACCGTGTCCTTCTTGCGTGGCTTTTCCGCCGTTTGCATCCAAAACCACAGTTACCGCATCTTGTAAACGCGCTCTTACAAAGTTTGACGCCGCTTTGCCCCATTTTTCAACCTGCCCCGTACTTTCGGGAGTATTGATACCGTCATAACGCAAGGTTATTGTTTGAGTGTCCGTTTTCAAAAAGAAGTTAGATGTATCGCCGTCAGTATATTTGGCAACAGTAACTTCGCCTATGCCGTCGGTGAGAAACGATTTGCCCTGATAATCCTTAGTTAACTTGTATGTTTTGGTAATGGTATCGTAATGTTCCGTATTGTCGGCAACCGGTCCGCACGCCGCAAAGCACGCAAAACAACCGCACAATAACATTACCGCTATTAAAATACTGATTATTTTTTTCATTTAACCGCTCCGTTTATTTTACTGCGCCTGCACAGTTACGGTATGCAATTTCCAACGCTTTTGCGGGAGTATTTTGTCCCGTCATAGCAAGGTACAAAGCATTACCCACCTGTGTACGAGCCTTGGAAGAACCGATGAAAGAAGGAGAAACAAAGAACAATCCGTCTTGCATCATTTGTGCAGAAAGTTTAACAACTTCTGCCTTAACATTCGATTTAGCAATGAAGTTCTTGTATGTTTGGGTGTTTTCGGTTGATTTGCGCACCGAACTGTAACCGGAAGACTCTACAAACTTTGCTTGGAATTCAACATCAAGCAATTCCTTGACAAACATCCATGTCATTTTTGCTTTTTCGTCAGGGTTATCTGCCTTGTTGCATCTGAACATACAAAGCGACGGTCCTTGAGAAATGTTAGAATAATCAATAGTGCCGTCAGTACGTTTACTTCCCGGAATCGGCGCTACGCCTACGGTAAAGTTATTGCTGCTTTGGTTGCTTGCACCGCCGGACGAACCGATGCAGTATACTGCTCCGCCGGCATTGTTCGCTACACCTTTAATAAACAAGGATGAAGTGTATTGTCCGTTATAAGCCTGTTTTGTGATAAACAATTTCTTTTGGTAGTACTCACGGAGTTTTGTAAGCCATTGTTTTGTATTTTCGTTATTAAACTGATAATGGTCGGCAGGACGCGTAATATTATCATTGGTAGTATAATCCCAACCGTTTTGTTCGCACATTATAATAAACCAGTTTGCTTCGCTGTCGTAAGCAAGCGGCATAGCCTTAGGCCATTTGTTATGGATTTGTTCACATTGGTTCCAAAGTTCTTCCCATGTAGTAGCGGGTTCAAGTCCGAGTTCGTCAAGAGCCGTCTTATTGTAATACATTATTTCGGTAGAACGTACAAAAGGCAAAGCAAGAAGTTTACCTGCTTCATAACCGTATTTGTCGTAATCTTCGAAAGACTGCGAATAACCGTCTTTGAGATAGTCCGTATAAAAATCTTTGGTAAATTCTTCATTTTCGTATCCTACAGAAAAGTCTGCGTCTTCTGTGGTTGTTGTTATATTACCTTTGTCGTCCTGACTTGTAGTAACTTTTTTACCGGGAACAGTTTCCGTAGAAGTGATAAATTGGTCAAAGTCGAGAATTTGTCTGGACTGAATATACATTGCAACGTGGTCAGGATAGCAATAAGCAAGGTCGGGCTGCATATCCGACGATAATTCTGTACTTACCTTATCCCTTACTTCGTCATATCCGCCCGGACGGACGTGTTGTACTTTCCAGCCGGGGAATTTAGCTTGAAATGCTTCAATAGCCTTCTGAGTTTCAGTCGCCGCCGTTGCACCCTGCGAAGAATAGAAATATATTGTGTGATTGTAATCGCGCGTATCGCAAGCGGCACAAATTACAAGCACGCTACTCAATACTAATACTAACGCAATAAGACTCGTGATTAGCTTTTTCTTCATAATTATCTCCTTTTTCTTTATAAATTACTATGTTTTACCATAGGTAATTTCAAATTTTAACCCTTTGTTCCGCTCTTAGAAACGCCGTGCATTATATACTTACGGCAGAAGATGAACAGTACGAATAACGGTAACGATACCATACATACGGCAGCCATCTTAAGAGTATTTAACGGATCTCCGCCGTAAACGCTTCCGCCCCATTCGGCAGGATAAAGCACGCCGCCTCTGTCGACAAAACCGCGAGATACCCAGTTAGTAATCATTTGCCACTCATCAAAGTTGACAAGACGAGGCCAAATATACGAATTCCACGTTCCGATAAATTTTAATAACGTTATCGAAACGAGTGTGGGCGCAGTTAACGGTATCATAACCTTTACCAAATATCCCATATCCGACAAACCGTCGACTTTTGCCGCCTGGTACAACGAGTTGGGTATTTGCATAAAGTTATTGCGTAACAAATAGATGTAGTAAACGCTTACAAGGAACGGCACTATCATTACCGTAAACGAGTTGGACCAACCGAACTTTGCAACGGTTAAATAATTGGTAAGAGTGTACATTTCGCCCGGAATCATCATTGTTGCAAGCATTATCGAGAATAATGCATTCTTGCCGGCAAACTTCATTCTTGCCAAGGCGTATGCAGTTAAAATAGTTATTGCAACACCCAAAACCGTCGAGAAAAATCCTACGACAAGAGTATTGATAAGAGCTTGACCGAAACCGCTTCCTTGCGACAATACCATAGAGTAATTCTTCCACATAAAGGTATGGGGGAAGAATGTGGGAACAGATTCACGGAATTCCGCTTCCGTCTTAAAGGATGAAATAACCATCCAATAAAACGGTAAAAATGCAAGCACAGCACAAACTGTAAGTAACAAGTATACCAAAATATTTTTGATTATATTTGATGCCAACTGTTTTTTCTTTTGTTTATCTACGTCAAAATTCGTAGATTGGTCTACTATTGTTTTAGGAGCGTCAACGACAGCCTCCGCAACAGTTTCGTTTGTAAGTAATTCAGTTGAGCTATTAGCAGATTCTATTTCTTTTTTCACCGTTTTGTACCTCCTAATAACTTACTTTCTTTTTACTAACGTATCTGTTGATTACAGTAAATACCATTATGATTGCAAACAATATCAATGACCCTGCATAGGCATAGCCCATATAGCCGTTATCTTTAAACTGATAAATATAGCCGACCATTGTTCCCATATCGTAGTTGATACCCATTTGTTCTCCGAACAAACCTACAATGGCGGTATACTGTTTCATTCCGCCCATTATACCTGTAACAAGCAAGTAAGAAATCATCGGCGAAATCATCGGAGTCGTAATCTTCCACAAAACGGTATTTTTAGATGCCCCGTCAATTTTGGCCGCATCATAATACTGCTTATTAACGCTTTGCAAAGCACTGAACAGAATAAGAATTTTAAACGGCAAACCTGACCAAACCTCATAAATAATTACTACTATGTATTTCGCCCAAGGAATAACCAGGTTGTCGCTTATTACCCATTTAGGCGACGCCATACCCATCCAATCGATAGGTTGAAGTCCAAACAGTTCTCCTATTGTATTAAACAGACCTACCGTTTCTACATTGTTTGGCGTTTGAATAATCGTGAAGAACGTTGCAAATACAGCACCCATTGCAAGCGAGTTGGTTAAATACGGCAAAAAGAATATTGTTTGATACGCTTTTTGCAACGGTTTAATTGAATTTAACGCTACCGAAATGAGCAGTGCCAACAATGTTGACAACGGTACGGATATAAAAGTAAACACAACGGTATTTACCAAACATTGAACAAATGTCGCACCGCCTGTACCGGTATCGCTTTTTAAAACTCTGGCAAAGTTGGCAAATCCCCATCCGTTATACTCGTGAGAAATAGAGTTATAGTCTTGCTTGAACGCATTGACAAATGCGCTTCCGATTGGATAAAACGTGAATATACACATTAAAACAACGGCAGGCAATACAAACAACCATCCCGACTGCGCTTTACAAAAACGACCGAATCTTACCTTGAAAGGAAGTTTTTCTTCAACAACCGGCTGTTTTGCTGCTACGGCGTCCGCTCCGTCAGTTTGTTGTACCTGAGCAACCGCTTTATCCTTTTTAAACAGTTTTGCAAAAAATCTTTTGATTTTATTCCAAGTATTGACAAAGAAATTTTTGATTTGTTCTCCAACACTCGGCTTTTTAAAAGACGTTTCTTCTGTTTTCGCTACCTCGTCATTGACGACAGCATTTTCTTCGGCAATCATACTTTCAGCCGCAGCTTCTATCTTTTCGGACATAATTTTCGATGCGGATTCTTGCTGTTGCAAATCAACTTGCATTTCGTCCGTTGCTGTGTTTTTTTTGGTCTTTGCCATTATCTTAACCTCTCTTCCGTTTCTGCATTAAATAAGAATACCTTATTAGGTTTAAGATTGAATGTTAGTTTTGTTGTATCAGTAGGAAGTTTAACATCGGAGTCGATTATCGACCTTACATAAGGCTTAGTAGAAGATGTATGACGGGAAACGATAGACTTGTCTCTTCCCATAACTTCTATATGGTCAACGTCTAACGTCATTGCGCCTTTGGCGTTGTAAACAAAACCTTCGGGACGTACACCTACAAACACGTCTTGGTCTTCGACTTTGGTAGTTGCAACAGCCTCTTCGCCGATATATACTTTGCCGTCTTTAACGTGTCCTTTAAATATGTTTATCGGAGGTGTGCCTAAAAAGTTTGCAACAAACAGATTCGCAGGATTGTCGTAAATTGTTTGAGGTTCGCCTATTTGCTGAACAATACCCAACTTCATAACAACCATAGTATCGCATATAGACATTGCTTCTTCTTGGTCGTGCGTAACGAATACCGTTGTTATACCGGTTTCGCGTTGGATACGCTTGATTTCCTCACGGGTTTGCAGACGTAAACGTGCGTCCAAGTTAGACAACGGTTCGTCTAAAAGCAATACGTTAGGCATTTTAACAAGCGCTCTTGCTATTGCTACACGCTGCTGTTGACCGCCAGACAGTTCCGAAGGTTTACGCGCCATCAAATCTTCTATTTGGACAAGACGGGCAGTATCTAATGCACGGGCCTTGGCTTCGTTTTTAGGAATTCTCATATTTACTAACGGGAACATAATGTTTTGTTCTACCGTCATATGAGGATACAAAGCGTAATTCTGGAAAACCAGACCGATACCCCTTCTTTCCGCCGCAAGACTAGTAACGTCCTGTTCGTCAAACAAAATTTTCCCCGATGTGGGCGTTTCAAGCCCTGAGAGCATAAATAATGTTGTTGACTTACCGCAACCAGACGGGCCTAACAGACCTACGAGTTTACCAGAAGGAATTTCAATACACATATCATTGACTGCGGTTACCGCGCCGTTAGGATCCTTCTTCTTGTTCCTGCTAGGGAAAATTTTGGTTAGGTTTTGAATGGTAATTTTCATAAATCTTCTTCCTTCCGTTTTATTATTTTTATTTTAACGTCCATTTTATATCCTTCGACAATCAAATTCTCCGGCATATCAACTGGCGCATACTCCCTATTTAAATCTATCCACGCATTCACATAAGTGCCTGCTTTTATTCTTTCGGTTACCGTGTAACCGTTTTCTTTCAGCAACGTAAAAGCTATTTCGATATCCGAATTTGTATATCGCACTTGGACGCTTTCGCTAAAATCGGGCAATTCGGACAAATCCAACGACATTGTTACCTGACTGTAATAATCGTGTCCGAAAATTTCCTGCTTGTGTATTGCTTTTTTGTCTTTTTTATTCTTGTGAACTTTACCGTGAATCCACTTAAAGAATTTGATTATATAATGCCCGCCCACCAAAAAATCGGCAATTATATAAATAACAACAAAGTAAACAACAACAATTATTGTTGCTTTAGTGTCGGCTTTTTTCCTGACATTGCCGTACGAACTTATTTTGTAATGTTCGCTTTTTTCTCGGAACGCTTTGTCCAAATCAGGCAATTTCTCCGATTTGAAGTCGCGGTTGTATTCCTCTAAAAACTCGTTTACGTCCACAAAAAACTGCTCGGAATAATTTAAACTTAAATTATCTACCGTTTGGAATTTTTTGCCTTGATTGTCAATAAATTCTAATTTAGAAATAGAACTTAACTGTTCCAGATCCAAATCGAGATAAATAAAACCGTCGGTAATAAGAGACCCGATATTATCTTTAATATCGTTGTTGTCCGAGTCATAGTCGAGCAGTTCAACAATATGTTCTTTATTTTCGATATCGGTAACTATAAGTTTTGTTAAATTACCGTCTTCTCCGCCAACGTTATAAATATCTTTAATACCGTAAATAAAACCTGCATAGGCTTTGTGGTATTTTGTTTCGTCCTTGGTTTCGTCGCCTTCCTTGCCCGAATTATAAACGGGAGTTATTGCTTCGAACAACACAATACCGCCCTGTTCAAATTGCCTACTGACAATAGGAGTATTGTTAAAATATCCTCCGACGAGTTCCATTGCTTTTTCGTATTCGCCGGAATTTAAGTAATTACCCAATTCTCTCGGCGCAATGGAATACATTATTACATACGGCAATGTAAGCGCCATTAAAATTCCCAAAGCGAAGGTAAACAAATAGTAAATAATTTTGGGAAAAACAGATTTCTTCATAAATTATTTACTTTCTTTGTTTTCGTCTTCTATTGGTAATGTTTGTACAGGTTCGTTATTTGCAGTGGGGTCAACCGTAAGATTAGATTTAAACGCCTCTTCGCGCTTTTTAAGATTTTCACGTTGTTCTTGATATTGTTTTTTGTTGATAACCGGAATTAAAAAATATACGCCTACTACGGCGGCAATAATTACGGCACAAACAATAAAGAATACGATATCGATAGGATTTAAAGTGTTTAACATTAACAGGTTAATCATAACGCTTGCCCCCTAAATTCTCAATTTGGTTGACTAAAATTTTAAAAATAAATATTATAAGCGAATATCGCTGAGATATAAAAATACACATCCGACCGTTAAATAAAGATGCTCAAGTCAACTGTATATAAACTGCCAGTAAACTTATTATATCAAATAATAATTTGTTTGACAATATCTTTTTCAATTAAAAAAGCAAAACTGAAAAACTATTTGCTTTATTTTGTTTTGGTCAAACAGACATTTTTTGCTATGTTACTTATTTGATATATTACTTTATATTTAACAGTACTTTATCAAACGACCAATACCGTATGCAAAATTAGTTTAAACCGTATTCAACACTCACGGACAGCTGTGCAAATATTTATTTAGTGTATGCAGCAAAACAATTTTTGCAAGTACTTAAATTTACAAAACTGCCTATGGATTTAGTTGTATGTAACATTAAACTTGAGATTATAAACTTCTATTTCGTCTAAGCATACGGTACTCGTTGTTTTAATTTTGGCAACGGATTTTAAATGTTTAATTTTTCATTATACTATCCGAACGCAATCTGATTTACATATTTACAGCAACGGTATATTTTACAATTTAATTAAATATGTTTTTAAATTCGCCATTATTTAATCAATGCTTCTACGGTATTATATGTTTTAGTATGACTAAACAACAAACTTGTAAAAAGTACAAAAAGTTCGGTTTGATAAATTTCAAACCGAACTTTTATTGTCGACTTTCGCAACAAAAATTGTCGAGCTCCTGTAAAGCGAAGACAATTTTTCTTTTAGTTTGTCGATATTCCGTTGATGGTTATGCAATATCCGCTGCCTATTTGCGGATTTCCGTTATACGAATACAGACTTTTTGCATACAGCACTATTTCATCGCCGACTTGCAGTTCGCCTTCGACCAATTTGCCGTTTTCGTTCCACGCCCAGTTGTTTCCTTTTGTTGCACCTTCGAACTTAGTTATATAGTAAATGTAAATACTGTCGCCCGTACTCTCGTCTCTGATATAAATCTTTCCTATATCATCAGATGCCGAACCGCGAACAATGCTTGTTATATCCGATACAATACCTTTAACATATCCCTTAGGACAATCCGCGCTGGAAGTTGCCGTGCCCGCCAAGATAATAGCGTCCGAAACAGAGTAAGGATCTGCCAAAGTGCCTGTATGGATAACGGTAGACGGCTCATCTCCGCCGGAACCCGAACCTCCGCTACCGCTGCCGGTTATATCAAGCGAAACGGTTTGACGAATTTGGCTGTTATCGATATTAGTGTTATTTTCTTTATAATCGCTGGTATTAATTTTGTTATTTAACAGGTAATCGCGTGTGATTTCGCGGTAATTATAGTCGTTTCCGTTGTTGGTAAGCGCAATCGGTTCAAACCCGCTTGTAAATGCAGACGGGAAATAATTGTACACCCTATCCGTATTTTGATGATACAGCAAATAGTCGATGACGGCAATGTAGTAATATTTATTAGATTCTATTGCCTCTCCGTTAACTCTCCAAATCGAATTACCGTAACTGCCGTAAGACATATATTCTACTTCTTTGAGCAAATCGCTACCCAAAACTTTGGCTATATAAATTACGTTATCAAACGGCAACGCTTCGTACAAAGCCGGATAATATAAGTCTCCCTTATATATGTTCTTTCTTGCGTTATTCACTAATGCCAGCGAAATATCATAACCTTGAGACGTTGCGAATTCCGCAATTGCACGGCACGCCAAACGGGGAACTTCATTTGAACTGTTCAGATTGGCATCTAAGTATGTCAAATACTGATTTCTTTCATCTTTGATTTGTTCGTTGGAGTTATCAATCAAATCGGTTATATCGGGGATAACTAAATTTGCCCACGAAGAACTGCGTTGAATATTGTCATGAATCTTGCAAGTAACGTTACCTTCCGAATCTACCTCAAGCTGAATATACGAAACATGACTGCCTTTCGATCCTCCCTGAATAAATGGCAAACCGTCAACAACATAGTTTTGAACCTGATGAGAATGCGCGCAGAAAACAGCATCGACGTAATTTTCCAGACCTGCCGCCGTAGTCGGTGCGCCGTTGTCGTCCTTTTCGCCTACAAGCCCTTGCGGACCAACGTGTGCGCTTACTACTACCACGTCGCAACCTTCCGTTTGACGTAATGTTGCAGATAACTCTTTTATTATAGGCAACGGGTCTTTAAAGCCGATGGTCTGAACTAAATTTGACGAAATGGACGTTATCTGAGAACGCCCTATTACGCCGATTATGCCAACCTTTAAGCCGTTTTCTAACGTTTTGACAACATACTTCTCTGCAAGCTCGTTCGCAAAAGAACCCCAGCCTGTTTGCGAATTCCAGTGGTAAATATTAGCACCCAAAAACTTTGTGGTACCGGCATTTGCAGCAAGTTGTTCCAAATTGTCGAGTCCCCAGTCAAACTCGTGATTACCGTATGTAAACGAATCGAAGCCGATAACGCTCATACAATCGGTCAACAGTTTTCCGCGGTTAGAATTCGACTCAATCGAACCTTGGAACATATCTCCCGAATTTATGAGGATAGTATTTGGATTTGTGTTTTTACGCTCTTTTAGATATCCGCCGACAGACGGAATGTTATCTACCGCGCCGTGAAAATCGTTAATTGCGTAAAAGTCTACGGTACGGGTGGTTGTTGTTAATTTATCGATTACTTCACTGCCGAACTGTTTGTGGCAAACTACACATTCTTCGTGTTTTAAACCTGTAGACGTGGTTGTGGCAGGAGTATCCACAATCCATTGTTTTGAATGCGTTGCGCGCGAAGACGGATCTTCGTATCCGCAAGCACATTCCTTCCAATGCTCCGAAGCATCGCTAGACCAACTACCGTAAGTGTGTGTATGTTGTTGACCGGTAGCAGGAATCTCTTTCGTAACGGTATTTTTGCAAATCTCGCAAACGCCGTTTTTTAAACCCTTGTCGGTTTCAGTCGGTTCGGTTTGTATAACCCAGTCGTTCACAGTATGCGAATTAGTATCGCGCTTTTCGCCGCAAGAACATTCTTTCCAGTGATTGTCGTTGTCAAAACTGTAAGAACCGCTAAAATCGTGCTTGTGTGTTAAAACGGGAATAGTAACGGTTATATCCTGTTCGCAACCGCTGCAATAGCCGTGTTTAGAACCCGTCTCAGTTTCGGTGGCTTCTTTGTCTGTTACAAAGTTATCTATCGTATGGTCGTGCACATAATTACGACGTCCGCATTTACACTCTTTCCAATGCTGCGTTTCATTGACCTTCCAAGCGCCCGTGTAGGAATGTTCGTGAAAACAACCTGCAAACACAACGCTTGAGGCCAAAATTACAATCAGTAAAAGTATTAGCAAATTGCGCTTTTTAGTAAACATATTCTCTCCGTGAAACAAGGATTTTTAAAGTTATACTGTGTTTATCACATATATAAGAGATAAACCCGGACTTAAATGGAATTGTGCAGTCAAATGATAATTGTACTATAACCTTTGTTAAATGATTAAAAGCACGCTTATTTACTTATATTTTACAACTCACATTTAAAGAGTCTTTTAAATTTTTGTTTGTCTTTAGTTGACACGCATAAAATTTATTAGTAATGCTCGATTGCAACTCTCTGCTGTTTACCCTCCGTTATTACATAGTATCATATTGCCGAGTAACTACTTTCAATGCCTTTGTGCATTTACAATAGTAAAATTTACGCTATGTAATAACAAAAGATTTTCGACAGTTAAATAAGCCGAACGATTGCTGTGTTTGCTATTATACTATATTTTTAAAAAATTTTCAAGCGCAATTAAACGATACAGGATATTCATTATTGCAATACAATTACTATTAGCAACAAGAAACGACAAAATTCGGAAACAACTGAAATGTCTTACAAATTTAATGATTTTAAAAACTCGCACTTAAGTCAGGGTTGTACCTCAAAAGTTGGACGAAAATTAAACAATCCGATACAGTACCGGACTCAATCTCTTTAGTTTGAGTGAGATTCTTTTAATGTTGCAGTATGTTATGTATTTTACCAATTATTATATAAATCCGTTACTGCTTTTAACTTTAAATTCAAATTCTACTAAAAAATTATTACATTATAAAAACGTTCGAGCAATTAAATTTATTGAGCATTCAGTTAAATTAGAAAAAATGCAAAACAATAAAAATAGAATTTTGCACAACTTTATTATAAGCTGTTGCATTTTTTTTTAAAATGTAGTATTATATACAAGCATCTGGGTGTAGCGCAGTTTGGTAGCGCACAAGACTGGGGGTCTTGGGGTCGCTGGTTCAAGTCCAGTCACTCAGACCAGCATAGCCAAAATGAGCCTGTTTAAACGCATATTTGGCACAATTTTAGGGAAAGCCGTCCATTTCGGACGGCTTTTTGCTTTGTCAAAATAAAAATTTAGTCGTCGCGAGTGTCAAAATAAGTGTCAAACTTCTCCGTCGTGTTTTTATCCTTTTCAGCATATAAAGAGTGTTTCTTTACCGCAATTATTTCTGTTTGTGATGAAAATTTATTTGTTTACCAAATGTGTCATTCCATAATTCTTGAGACACTCTTTTAGTTAAAAAAAACAACAATCAAAATGCCTATGACTAAGTCAAAAAAAACAGTAAGAAAAAAACTGGTGCAATACTATTATTTACTATAGTAAAAATCAGCCCACACACAAATCATTCAGTACAAAAACGGGAATCAAAACGCATTGCTTCAATCGCATAAGCAAAATAGATTTAATATTACCATATTGCTCTCGGCAAAATACTTCATATATCGCCTGTTTAATTGAAAATCAGGCACCGAAACAAATCAAAGACCAATTGAAATGAATATTATTCAATAGTACTTTTTTCAACGATTTTTTCTACATTAAACAATTTAATTAATTTGTTAATCGTTTTATCATAATTTACTAATGCGGAAATTTCCATTTCTTTACCAGTATACTGTGGTACAATGACTTTCCTATCGTTAACAATCCACAAACATTCGACAAAGCCTATAGTCAACAGTTGCTCCGCGTTTTCATTGAAATTAAAATCACTGAACTGTTCGTTAACATATGCGTACAACTGAACATTCAATTCGTGATGGCGTTTTTTGCCGTTCTTTTCTCTTGCAACCGCATAGTGATTCCTTATATATTGTTGAGCCTTTTTGCGTTTGGATTTTATGGTTTCCGCTCCGGTTTCATCGGACATTATAAAAACAGTAACAGTATTAAACATCCTTTCATTGTAAACATATAAATAGGTAGTATCGTCAATTTTTTCCGCTTTGGCAAAAGATAGCAAGCCGTCTATACTGCCAATATTAGTTTCAAGAATAAGGTATTTGAGTCTTTTACTATTCTCATTCGAAATCAGTTTTTTGAACAAATAGTAATTCATTATGCACAACAATATCCATACCGTAAAATATAATATAATGCCTAGCCATTCAATATTTTGTCCCAAAAAAAGACAAAGAAATAATGGTATCCATGCGACAATCATTGCCAACAAAATATTTATAGACGACCAGATAACTAATGATGCTATTTTGCGGTATGGTTTTTTATTCTTCATTTTTTAATAATACAGCACTTAATAACCGTTGTCAAGTTTGAACATTTGATACTGTTTTCTGCCAAATTCTATTTGTAATTAGTTTTACAAATTAACTAGTAACACTTCGACTATGCTTATTGAAGAACCGACAATAAAAAAGCATTACTGCGCGCTTTTAGCAGTAATACTTTTTGCTTTTTTAATTTAATACAGTTGTTTTAGCAGCGGATAAAGCCGTTTGAATTTTGCGTATTTTTCATTGTAGCGTTTTACTCTCTGCTTTTCGGGATACACCGTTTGCTTTACGGATACTATCGCTTGCGCCGCCGACTGTACATTGTCATATTCGCAGCAACCTACCATTGCAAGCATTGCCGCGCCGAAACTCGGTCCCTGTTCGGTTGTTAAAATATTGACTGGCAAATCGAGTACGTCGGCAAAAATCTGCCGCCACGTCGCGCTTCTTGCTCCGCCGCCGCACAAGTTTGTGCACTCGGGTTTTACTCTGTTTAACAAAGCAACTTCCAGACAGTCGCGTATTGCAAACGCTACGCCCTCCATAACGGCTCTGCCCATTTGCGCCTTTGTTGCGGTAGAGGTCAAACCCACAAACGCACCCTTGGCATTTACATCGTTATGAGGACTGCGCTCGCCCGAAAGATAAGGCAAAAAGATAATTTCCTGCGTATCCGCTTCTGCAACAGCCTGCTCGTCTGCTTGGTAATCGTCCGTACCTAAAATATCTTCCAACCACCACTTCCGCGCCGACGCGGCAGAAAGTATGCACCCCATCAAATGCCACCGTCCGTTAGCGTGGGCAAAACTGTGCAACGCGTTGGCTTTGTCTACGCTAAACTCGTCTTGCGCAATAAATACCGTTCCGCTTGTACCCAGCGACACATTGCAACTGCCGTTGTTTACCGTACCCGTACCTATCGCCGCCGCCGCATTGTCGCCTGCGCCGATAATTATCTTAACGTTATCCGAAAGTCCGAATTCTTCGGCAAATTGTTTTTTTAAACTGCCTATTACTTGATAACTTTCGTACAAAGTCGGAAGTTGGTTTCGGTTAATGCGGCAAATTTCGCACATTTTTTGAGACCAACATTTATTTTTGACATCCAATAATAACATACCGCTTGCATCGGAATAATCGGTTGCAAACACTCCCGAAAGCATATATGCAAGGTAATCCTTGGGCAGCATTATTTTAGAAATTCTGTCAAAATTGCCGCGTTCGTTTTCGTAAAGCCACAACAGTTTAGGCGCAGTAAAACCTGCAAACGCTATGTTACCCGTAAGTTCGGATAACGTTTGCGTGCCTATTACGTTATTTAAATATTCCGTTTGTTTTTCCGTTCTGCCGTCATTCCACAATATGCAGGGACGTATAACGTTGTCTTTGTTATCCAACACAACAAGTCCGTGCATTTGTCCGCCGAAAGAAATGCCTTTTACGCTATGCGAACAGTCGCGCGAAAGGTATTTCATAACTTTGCGCAAAGCAATTAACCAGTCGTTCGGGTTTTGCTCCGTCCAACCGTTTTGCGGATAATACACTTCGTAGTCGGCAGAAGTTTGGCGTATAATATTACCTTTTACGTCGCATAAAATCCCCTTAAGCGACGACGTTCCCAAATCTATACCGATATAATAATTCATTTATAATTTACCTTTTAATTCCGGCAAATCAACGTTTGTTTAAGTATTTTTACTCGCGGTTCGGCATTGTCGAGATTTATCATTTCAAAAACCGTTTGCGCTAAATTTTCGTCGTTTTGGCGCACTGCCGATATACCGCTTAATTCAAACCACTTATTATCGTCAAACGTAACAAGCCGAATACTCTTTTTAGAAGCCTTTAGATATTCCAAAACTTCTACGCCGAAGTTGCTCGTCGCCGTAATTATTGCGTCGGGAGCAAAAGTTTCGACGGCGTTCTGTATCTGAACGGCATTACCGCCCAACAAATTTAAGTGTTCCACGCGTACTTGCACCGTTTGTATATCCGCAATACTAAGCAACCCTCTTTCTCTCGAAGGAACAACTTTGTCGTAGCCGATATAAGGATAGTCTACGTCTAACAGCAATATACGCTTGTAACCGTTACCGATAAGATATTTGCCTGCTTCGTAACAGCCGTTTTCGTCATCGTTTATAATCGTATCGAGATTACTGTAAATTTGGCGGAACATTTGCACAACTTTAATGCCGTTTTGTTTGGCAATATTTATAACGCTTTGGTTTTCCTTATTGGTAGGAGTAAACAATATGGCAGAAACGTGGCTGGAAATTAAATAACGGAAACTCCTGTCTTCATCCACGGGATTTTCAGAACTGAATGCCAATATCAATTCGATACCGTTTTCTCCCAAAAAACGCTGCAATGCGGCGGCGATGCCGAAATAATACGGATTGTTTATATCTGAAATAATAAATCCTACCGTTTCAAGATTTTTGTTTTTTAATCTTTGTGCAGAAACGTTAGCAACATATCCCAATTCTTCGCTGGCTTCCGTTACTTTGCGTTTGGCGTCCTCGCTGATATATCCTATACCGCGAATAACGCGTGAAACGGTAGCAACAGAAACGTCCGCTCGCTTTGCAACATCTTTTATAGTTACCATAAATGCTTATATACCCCCCCCCCGTCAAGACGACGGGGCCATATTGCGTTTGCAGATAATATTTAAAATTACAACCAATTAAAACTTAAATTACAATATAATCAGTAAACGTATTGTATAATTGAAAACAATTCTTTACTAAATGCAATACGGTAAATTTTAAAATATTCACAACTGATCGTGTCGTTATATTGTAACACAGTTTTTATAAATTTTCAATATCCGCACAGATATCTACAAATATTTATCTTTTTACTATAAAACGCAATACGGCGCAAGTTTGTTTATTTTAACATTTTTAAACTGCGAACTGCCGTCGCTGTAAAGATATGCCGTATACGGCGCATTGGTCATCGCAGTGTGAGCCGTCAAAGCATAACTGTCATTTACAAAAAATTCTATTATGCCGTTATCTATTGTGATTTTTACATTGTAAACATCGTCGTTTGCAATTTGTATACGGCTGTTTTCCTTGTGTTTAGCGTCATTAGGCGAAGAAACTACAAGATACATTTTGCCGTTTTCCTTAACGATGCACACTTCGTAATCTTTACCTTGCTGGCTCATCAAATATCCACACTTTTGACTGTTTTTCATATCGACAGTAAACTGTACAAAATTACGTGATAAGTTGTCGCTCAGCAACACTCTCGACTTTTCCTGTATGTCTAAAAGTCCGTCTTTAAAAGTTGCTTTTCCGTATTCTAAGTCAAAGTTGCCGTCATCTAGAGTGTAAATATTGCCGTAGTTTAAAACCTTGGCAAGTCCCGAATCCATGCGTCCGCCAAGACTGCCGTCGGCGTGTTGAACGACTTCGCGCGGTAAATTGAGATAGCCTCCCCACGGACTCCACGGCATAGTATCGTAAGTTAGCGGTATCCAACCCCACATATATACTTTGTCGCCGATTTTTATCGGACGCGCCGCACACAAATCCTCGCCGTCGACAAATGCAAAATCCTTGCTTAGCCAGTCCACGTCCATACAGTCGACATTTTCGTCGCCCGTCCAGTACTGTAACGGTCCCACCTGATGCGCCGTATTGTACGCAACGGACACAAACACATACCAACGGTTGCCTATCTTCATCAAAGAAGGACATTCGGGCAGATTTCTGTTGTAATCTTTTGCAACTACAACACCGTCCTTTGTACGCGACAAACCGTAAATATCGTCCGTAGCATAAATTACCAAATCGGATGTTTGCGCTCCCGCGTCAAATCTATAATAACAGCCCGAAATTATAAGCAAGCGGTTATTCTCGATGTCTTTGTAAACCATATTGTCGCGCGAGCCGAAAGTATAAATCGACCTGTCAATAAATTTATTGACGTCGTAAAGATAATGTAACCGCCCGTTTTCCTTGTACTTGCGCCAAATATCGTAGTTGTTGGCTTCGGGAATTTCGGTAAATGTAAGCATATTATCGGAATATTCTAACGCATTTTTATAGTCGTTTTTGCGAGCGTCGTCAGTCCAAATATAGCCCATATACAGTCTGCCGTTTTCACTATCGTACCACGGAAATACGTCGCCGTAGTATTTGCCGAAAGTAGTAAGATGATACAGTGTTTCTCCGCTTGCGTCGCCGTAGTATATAACGGGGTCGCAACTGACGGTAGCGTTATCGGCGGTAACGGTAAAATCGATTTTGTCGCCGACATTCAAACTTACGGGCAATTCAAAATACAAACCGTCCGTATCGTTGACTTCAAGACTCTTTTGCCACAAAACGTTACCGTTATGCGTAACTGCAAAGACTGCTCCGCTTTTGCCGCTTACTATACGGGCATTGCCGAAAATAACCGACTGTTCCTGTTTGTTCGCCACAAAACGCAGAACTGCCGAGTCGCCGTTTTTAACGGTTATTTTTTCATCTTTAATTACAACGTTGTTGCCTGTCCAACCGCTGTCGGTATACCTAAGGGGAAGAACATTGTCCTTCCCGCTCATATAGTACCATCCGTTATAACCCTGAACGGTATTTTTGGTATATCCGTATTTTGCCATATTGTAACTTGCCATTGTCATATCTCCGTAGGCTGTTTCTCTCGGTTTCGATTTGTACAAACTGTCGTAGTCAAATTGTTGCTCGGGTTCACACGCGCACAACAAGATAATGCCTAACGATAATACACAAATGAGAAATACAGATAAAAATCTTTTCATATTAGTTTTATTTTTCCTGATTATCCGAACTGTCGTCGGTTGCGCCGTTTTCATTATCAGCGCTTACTGTGTTTTTACGTTTTTTAAGAACCAGAACTACTGCCACTGCAACGCCTGCCAGTACAAGAACACCGCCGCCTACAGACAAACCGATAATAAGCGCGCTATTTTTATTGCCGGTATTAGTTTCGTCATTGTCGGAACCTGCTTCTACCGTAATAGTTTTAACCGCACTTGAAATACCGTCAATTTTGCAGTAAATTTTGTATGAGCCTGCTTTGTCCGACTTGAATGTGTACGTCAATGTTGTGCAATCCACCTTTTGATCGTTTACATACCATTCTACCGTCGTATATTCCGCATTGTACGGAGAAACGTTCGCCGTCAAAGCAACCGTTTCGTTAACCTTAACTTTAGTTGCGCTAACAGAACATATTACAGACGATACGGGAGGTTTTTCTTCCGTGATACCTGTAACTTCAATGTTACGGAATCTGATATAAGGCACGCCCGCTCCGCCATCGGGGAATGTATTAAACGATACAGCCGACGGTAACGTCATATTGGGATAATACACAAAGTAAACTTGTACGTCGTTGATATACATTGCAAGATACTTGCCGCTTACAACGTAACTGACCTTGTTCCAGTCGCCTTTTTTAGCAATACCGCTATAGGACAAATCTACACCGAATCCGTAGTCCGCAACATCGTATTCTACTCCTGCGGCTTGGTCCTTAATGTAAGGACGGAATCCCGTTCTGTTCACTTCGATTGCAATTTCCACAAAACCGGTAGGATGCTTTGAGTTAAGTCCTGTAAATCCCGGATATGAATAGTTCGTATTATTTATTTCCGAGGGAACGTACATTTCGTAGTTCAATGCAAAAGACATTGTTTCGGGTATAGCGCCGCTAAGACTAAACCAACCAGCGCCCTCCGCGGTACTATACAAGTAGTTTCCGCTCTCATCTTCCTTACAAGCGTAGTTTCCGTAAGTTTCGCCTGCTTTGAGTTCTATGGAATTCAAAGTTTTGTAATTGTCGTTTGCAGAAATTTCTTCAAGAATGTTGAAGTAAATATTGATTGTAACGGAAGATTCTAATCCGCTTGCCGTTGCACACTCAACAGTGATAACCTCTCCTTTGTTGTAAGCAGACAAATCAAGAGAAAGAGTTTTGTCCGCTACGCCGTCCTGTACTTGTCCGTTAATCTTCCAAGTAAGGGTGTCTGTTTCCAACACGCCCGTCGTTTTAGCTTCAATAGTTGCCGTTTCGGTGTTCAAATAATTGTTCTTTACCGTATCAAGTTTTAAAACGCCTTCCTTGATAGTAATCTCGATTTCGTTACTTGTAACGGTAGAATTCTTCAACACTACTTTGTGCGTACCGACAGAAAGTTCGTGCAAAACAAGCGTTTCGCTTTCTTCTTCCAGCGGTTCGTCATCAAGATACCACACAGGTTTGTCATCTTCAAAATCACCCGACAACTCGGCTGTTACCGTAATGTCTTCCGTTGCATAAGCGTTGGTCGTATCCGCTTCGATTGTAATCATATTATCGAAAACTTCTACTGTTATTTCGTTACTTATAAAACTTGTACTTGCGTACTTGATTGTGTGCGTTCCTTCTGTCAAATCGGATACCGTTAAAGTTAATCCGCTTTCCGTTTCCTGCGCTACGTCATCGATATACCAAACAAATTCTTCAGCGGTTTCTGCACCGAACATCGTAGCGGTAAACGTTACTTCTTCTCCGAGTTTTGCGCGCGTTGTACTGGCTTCGATCGTTACTGCCGTTTCAGTCTCGTAACCTTGATAACTGAAATCCGTCCAGTATGCTCCGCCACCGCCGCTTGAAATACGTATATATTGAGCATAGCCTTTTTCGATGCCCAACTCAGTAAATGTTGTTTCGATTTTAAGTTCGTCGTTAACGTAATAACGGATATTGTCGCCGAATACTTGGATACGGTATTCAAAACCGTCTTCTTGAGTACAAGTTACCGCTGTACCATTTGCAGACGACCAGTATCCGCTATCAACTTTTTCGGGATTTTTGGCAAATATTTGCGCGGTTACGTATTCTCTGTCGCAGTATGCTTGGAATGCTACACCGTAATCGTTTGGTTCTTGTCTTTGAGCATTCGGGTCGCTTTCTGTTGGAGCCGGAACCATAAGTTTGTTTTTACCAGACGAATTGTTCAAACCGAATACCGTAATGGTGGGATAATAATTTGTTGCGGTAATATTATCATAAGCAAACTTACCTGTAATTTCAAAATTACCGTTATAAAGGTTTTGAGCGGATAACGGGAATGTTTTTGTAGAACCCGTCGTAGTGTTTGTACTGTGTTCTGTATAAGACGTTTCTTTGCCTGTTGCTTCTTTTATTACAACATTGTCTATTTTTAAACTTGTACGCGCGTCGAAAGCAAACCCTGTGATTGTACCTTCTGTAATTGTAATACGAGAGTCATAATTTGTATTACCGAAGTGAGAAAGATGGGAAACTATTCTGCGTGTTCCGTCAATCCACAATTCGCAATATCCGTCCAAATGCACAAATTTGATTGTGTGTTTTTCCGTCAAATCAACACCGCTGCCATTGAGCCCGCCGTGATTTTCGCCGGAGTTATTGTATATTGGATGATAACCGAAATCCGTCATACACCAGAATTGACCGTTGTTATTTGCTTTGAAATAAATATTTTCGCCCGTATCGCCGTTCAAACCGACAATATGAAAATAAAACGCATTGTCGGAACTTTGCGCATCCGCTACGATATCAAACGACACTTCGTAGTTATTAGACTCTGCCAACATATCTGACGTTAGCGGGATACTGTACAGTCCGCCCGTTTTGATACGTCCCATACCGTCTTCTACCGAGCCGATAAGTTCTTCCCAACCTGCGGGAACGTCCGTTCCGTCAAAAGTTTGACTGAGAATAACGTCGTTTTCGGCAATAGCCTTTGGTTGTATAACTATGCTTGTACCAAGTATAGCGCCCACTGCCAACACAAATGACAGAATAGCAACCCACAAAAGACTAGTTCTTGTTTGCTGTCTCATAATTTCCTCCTTTGAAACAATTATTTTTGTTTTTGTTTATATATCGGTTGATTAGGCACACAACCGAGATTTCTGCATAAAACCCGTGCCGTAGGGGTATCTTGGTACTCTACCGAGATTTTACATTCGTCCGTCGAATACAAGCATCTGTCGTAAAAACAACAGCCGTCTGTGCGGTTTTCCAACGAGCCTAAGTTCATAGACTTTAAAGGCAGTTCGTCGTAGGAAGCGAAATCGGGATCTGGTATAGGTACCGCTTGAATAAGCGCTCTTGTATAGGGATGACGCGGTTGGTGAACAACGTCTCCGATATTGCCGAGTTCGGCAATTTCGCCCAAATACATAACTGCAACCCTGCCGTTTTGCGCAATATACCGAGTTGTAGACAAATCGTGCGAAATATACACAAAGGACATATTGAGTTGCTCGTTAAGCTTTTTCATCAGGTTTAAAAGAGACAGACGTAACGAAACGTCTATCATTGAAACAGGTTCGTCGGCAACAATTAACTTAGGGTCAAGAGATATTGCCCTGGCCATCAAAATACGTTGACGCTGTCCGCCTGAAAGCTGGTGCGGATATTTTGTTAAAAACTGCGATGACGGCTGAAGCCCTATAAGCGACATAAGTTCTTCTATCTTTTCGTCTATTTGCGCACGCGACCACTTTCTGTTGTGGGTTTTGATAGGAGCATACAAACTGTCGTAAATAGTCCTGACCGGATTAAGCGCGGCGTAACTGTCCTGCTGGATAAACTGCACTTGATTGTAAGAGGTGATTTTCTTTTTAAACGTTCCCGTTACTTTGGTTCCGTCCAAGTAAATATTACCGCTTGTCGGTTGCAAAAGCCCTGTGATAATTCGACCCAAAGTAGTTTTACCGCAACCCGATTCTCCTACCAGTGCTATAATTTCGCCTTGCTTGATATCGAGGTTGATATTTTTTAAAACGTGAATATGCTTATCCGTCAGCAATCCGTTGCTCTTTTTAAATACCATATTGATATTTTCCAGCCGCATAAGCGGTTGTTCGGATACGACTTCCGTTTGTGTCGGTTTATTTTCTGCCATTGTCTCTCTCCTTAAAGAAATAGCATCTGCCCTTTGAGCCGTCTTCCAAACAAATCTCCGACGGTTCTTCGCCTACGCACACTTCCTGCGCATACGGACAACGGGGAGAAAATATACAGCCCTTAGGTAAATTCATCAAATCGGGAGGCGAGCCTTCGATAGGTTTTAATTTGTCAATGTCGCCGATAATCGACGGCGTAGCGTTTATAAGCCCTTCGGTATACGGATGACGGCGCTTGCGGAAAATATCGTTTACCTTGCCGTATTCGACAAGGCGTCCGCCGTACATAACGCCGACATAATCGGCAAACTTAGCCACAACCGAAATATCGTGCGTCATCAAAATCATAGAAATATTTTTTTCTCTGTTGATTTGTTTTAGAAGATTGAAAATATAACTTTGAGTGATAACATCCAATGCCGTGGTAGGCTCGTCCAAAATAATTAAATCGGGGTTTAACAGCAGCGAAAACGCTATCATAACGCGCTGTTTCATACCGCCCGAAAGTTCGTGCGGATAGGACGACAAAACGCGTTCGGCGTCGAGTTTGACATACTCCAAAAGTTCCTTGCAACGCGCGCGCTGTTTTTGCTTGTCTTTATCCTCGCCGTGCGCAAGCAGCGTTTCTACAAACTGCTGTTCTACCGTCATAACGGGGTTTAACGCGCTTTGCGCCGCTTGAAATACCATTGAAACGCGTTTCCAACGGAACGGTTTCATTTCCTTTTCTTTAAACTTGCTTACAACAATTTCCTTGTCTTCGCCGTCTACGTTGTCGAAAAATACTATATCTCCCGAAGCAATTTTGCCCGGTTCGGATATACACTGTATGATTGAAGACGAAAGCGTGGTTTTACCGCTGCCGCTCTCGCCGACAAGCGCGGTGATTTTTCCTCGTTTAATGCCCAGCGTTACGTCCGTTACCGCTCTGATTGTGTATTTACGGAGCGGATAGTCTATCGACACGTTACGGAATTCTATTATGTTCTCGTTCATACCGCTCCTTTACATTACTTTTAGTCTCGGGTTCAGCGTTTCGTCCAAACCGTTTGCAAGCATTAGCATTGCCGCTTGGAATATTACGATTGCCACAAGCGGATACATAAGTATCGCTATATTTTTGGCATTGATAAGTCCCTTAGTACGCGCGGCATTGATGATTGCTCCCCAGTTTGTGGGGTCGTATGCCGCAAGCCCTACGAGCATAATTCCTACGCTCGCCATAATGGCGTTACGCATTGCCATTACAAAATTGATAACTATATAACTGAATACGTTTGGCAGTAATTCCTTAAAAATAATGTGCGCCTTCGACATACGCATAACAGCGCATATTTGAATGAAATCCCGTTCTTTAAGGCTCATTACCTGTACACGAATTGCCCGACACAGTCCTGCCCAACTCCATATCGAAATCATCAGCGCAAGCGTTACGGGAGTATCAATCGTAATGATTGCCGCAAGCAGTAAGTACACGGGAAATGACGGAATAGACAGGAAAATATTGGTAATACCCATTATTATTTTGTCCACCCAGCCGCCGACAAAGCCGCTTACAATACCCAAAACGGTGCCGATAACTACGGTAAAAATTGCCGAGAAAAACGCAATTTCCAAAACGGACGAAGTACCTGCAATTACCTGACGGAATACGTCGCGTCCAAGCCAATCCGTACCGAAAGGATGTTCCCACGACGGGTCAAGATATTTGTTGGCAACGTCGGTGTCTGCGTTATAAGGAAAAATCAATTCGCCGAACAACGCGATAAACACAAACACCATCAGTATTGAAAAGCCCGCTATTGTTTTAGGATTTGAAAATACTTTCTTACAGGTTTTGCCTACGCCTATAAAAAACTCGCGCAAGCGTTTTCCCACTAGGATAAAAAAGTTTTTAACTTTGACCATACTTTCTTACCCCCTCTTAACACGCGGATCGATTAGCGGATAAATCAAATCCACTATCAAATTTACTACTATTACCATTGCCGCCGAGAAAAATATCAATCCCTGCACGACCATATAATCTTTGTTTACTATTCTGTTGGAGATTTCCAACCCGATACCGGGGTAATTGAAAATACTCTCCATAAGCGTCGCTCCGCCGAACAACGCTCCGAACGTTACGCCGAACATTGTAACTAGCGGCAGTAAAGCGTTCTTGCGCATATATTTGTTGCGTATAGTTCTGTCGGACAAACCTCTTGCTTTGGCGGCGTTAATGTAATCCTCTCCAAGGACGCCTATGCAACTGCCGCGCATATGCAATATCCAGTTGCCCGTTTGCACGAGCGTATACGACAGTATCGGCAAGAACGCGTGATGCAGTACGCTGCCTATAAACGGAAAATTAAATCCCGGTGTCGTATTAAACGCGTCGTAATTGTTTTGCGACGGGAACCAGTCAAGTTTGTAAGCAAATACGATTACCAACAATAACGCCATTAAATAATCGGGAATAGAACCTGATATTGCAATATAAGTTGAGGCAATTTTATTACCGATACCTCTGCGGCGTTGTGCAACGTAACCGCCGATAAGAACGCCCAAAAAGAAACTGACAAACAATGCAACCGACGAAACGAATAACGTCCACGGCAGTCTTGTTTTTAGCAAACTGTTTGCCGACACGCCCGTTTCCAAATACGACTCACCGAGTTGTCCTTTAAACAGTCCGCCGATATAACGGAAAAATGCGGAAAACACGTCTTCGTTCGGGTCGTAATTGAGCAGTTGCGAAGCAAGTTCGTAAGCGCGGTCGAAAGTGATTCCCTGCTGTGCCTGCAACTTTAACGCGTACAATTCCACAATATCTCCCGGAATTAGGCGCAAAAGAAAGAACAGTAAGATAATCGTCAACGTCAACGTTACGACTGCTACGCCTATCTTTGCAAAAAAGTACTTGTACTTAACAAAGAATCTGCCGATTGCGCGTCCTGCTTTTTTGACGAAAGATTTGAAGTTTTGTTTATCTTTGGTCATTTTTACTCCACAATTTATTTGGCGCTGTTAGGTTGGTAATAACCGTAAGCCAACATATAGTTTGTTGCGTAAACAAGATTTGTTCTTGCTACCGCAAAGAATTCATCTGTACCTGCCTGAGGAACATAAGTTACGTTTCTGTTCTCTTTCCAGTATTCTTCAAGAGGTACGCCCTTGATTCTGCCGACATTAAGCGTCGAAGCGGTAACGTTTTGGAAGAATTGAATACCGAAGCATTGTTCTGCCAATCCTGTATTGAATACGTCTACCAAATACTGCAATTCCGTTTCGTCAATGGAATAGAAAGAATTGATATAATCGGCAAATTCGTACTTGTTAGTATCGCCGTCCAAACCGTTAAATACCAGTTTGATGCTGTTTGCTTTTTGTGTGTCGAAATAATTTTCGGGATACTTATCAATGTGTATCCAACGGGCATAAACGTTAGAGAACTGGTTGTAACTGCCTGTAGGATAAGAGAAACTCATATTAAGGTCGGTCCATTCGAGCATCATATCGTAATTGCTGTTTTCTTCCGGCGCCTGCGAATAGAAGTTGCTTGTTTTGAGAAGATTTATTTCGATACCGAATCTTTCTAATTGCGCCGCAGCCGCTTCTGCCGCAGTTGCGGAAATATCGTGTCCGCTTGGACAAGCAAGCGTCAATTTTACTTTTTGTCCGTTAGCATACCAACCGTCGTTTTCCTTTGTCCAGCCTTCTGCCTTTAACAGTTCTTCTGCCTTCTGCGTATCGTAAGAATATTTTGTCAGTGCATTAAAGTGTTTCTCGCTCATATAGGTTTGCGCCTCCGAAGCCGCCATACCCAGCAAAGGATAATAAGATACGGTAGCATAGGGATTAGCCGCGTCCTTTATTTCTTCTCTGTTAAAGATATATTGGAAAGCCTTGCGTACTCCCAAAGTCATAAGAGGCTTTTTGATATTAAATGTAATGCCGATTGCACCGGGGTCGTACATTTTAAGGTTTACGAGGTCTTGGTTAGAATCCAACATACTCTCCAAAGTATCCTGTTGGATAAATCCGTCGTAATAATCTACATATCCGCCGGATATAAGGTTGTATGTTTGGTTAAGGTCGTTAGAAGAATATAACTTGACAACTTTAAAGCCGATATTTTCAGCATTCCAGTAATGTTCGTTTTTGACAAGTTTGATTTGCGTTGCGGAAAATACATCGGGTTTAAAAGGACCTGTAGCTATATACCACGCAGGGCTATAAGCGTTAAATGCACTGCGGGTTTTGTTCAAATCTATAATTTGTCCGTATTTTTCGTCATTATCGTTACTGTCGGGTTTAACGGGTTCGCCCTTGATATTAAGATCGTCCGAAGAGAAACGGTTAAACGCGCCCCAAAGATTAGAATTAGTATTTACGGGAGAATGCATAACGATTTGGTAAACGCGGTCTACATAGGAAAAGAATTCGTCATACTTTACCGTGCCCGATTTGTCCTGCGCAATAAGCAGTTCTTTAACTGTATCATTGGGCTCCTTTAAGGGATTCCATACAAACTGAACGGTTTTGTCGTCCACTGCTTTGACTGCTATCATATAGTTACTTGACGTCGGGTGAATCATATAGTAGTAAGCCCAAACGTCCTTAGCGGTAAAATCTTCTCCGTTTTGCCATTTGGCATTAGCGCGGATTTTAACCGTAGTAACGGAAACCTCGGGAATAGCCTTTTTCGATTGATCTTCCGTATCGGGATTAGTTGCGTCGACATAGTAGTCGTAAGCGTCTTCGCCTATTACGTCCTTGTAGTCGTCTATACTTGCCTTAGTATGAACGGGGTCTCCTTCCGCCAGTTGGGCAAATATTTCGTCTGTAGAACGGACGTATCTGTACAAACCTTCGACAACAAAATAGTCGTAAGCAGTACAATTGGTATTGCTGTTATAGTGATTGACAAGTCCGCTTGTCGTCCAAGTCGAAACCATAGCAAAAGAATCGTCGGTGTTTTTACCCTTGTTTTTGTCATCGCAAGCAAACAAACCGACACAGACGGTCAGTGCCAGAACGATACAAGTCAGCGTACATAAAAGCCGTTTTTTCATAATTACCTCCCTAAATTTGTGCGATTGTTATCAATCGAATATGTTTTGCAAATCTGCCAATTTGCATATTTTTACTTTACTTGCTTCGCCGCCGCTAAGTGCAAGACCGTATTGAACGTTTAGTCCCAAATTCGTGTGCGCCGAAAGCGAATATTTGTCGTTTAAATATGCCTCTATAAACTGACCGTCAACAACAACCTTTAAAGAACAGTCGGTTAGTTCGTCGTCGACTTTTATCCAAACACCCGAAAGAGGATTATCGATATCGCGAGTAACAACTAGATATTTTGCGGTATTTTGATTGACTATACCGACGTAGTAAGTAGTACCTCCCGACTTGACCGTTATGCAGGAATATCCGTTGACCTCTGCCGACACGTTTGCGAAAATCAAATTGCGCGAAAGCGTTTTGTTAAATACCGCCGTGCCGTTGCCCGTAAATTTATCTCCGCTTACCGTCAAACCGCTTGCCGTTACGTTGTTTTGAGTCAAAGTGTCAATAAGCCCTTTGTTCAGCAATTTTGTCAAATATTCGTCGCAACGCGAATACAGCAGACCGTCTTCGCCCACATAAACCTCGCGCGCAAGGTTCAAATATCCACCCCAAACATTAGCGTGAGGTTTGTAATTGAGCCAACCGAACATATATAATTTGTCTTTTACGTGGCACAGTTGCGCGGCGTGCAAATCGCCGCCGTCAAGACTGTATTCCCGCTTGCTTGACCAATCTACGTTTTGCGGCAACACACCCTCGTCGCCCACGCGGTAACAGAACTTTCCTACGTTCCCTGCCGTACCCGTGCCGTATTCCGAATAGAACAAATACCATCTTTTGCCTATCTTTTTAAGTTGCGGACATTCGGGATCGCCCTTACCCGTAAAGGACAGGAGTTTTGTGTATTCCGTAGAATAATGACCTTCGGAATCGGCAATATATAATGCCAAACCTTTGTCGCCCTTGTCGTTTTGAGCCGAATAGTAATTGATAACTACGCAATAGTAACTGTCCGAATCGGCATCGTAGAAAATGTCGGGGTCTCTGCCCGAAGTAACGCCCTGTCCGAAATATGCGCGGTAACTGTACTTTAACAGTCCGTCATTTTCGTCCATATAAGGCATTGCGCCTTGACTCCAAACAAGCAAATCGTCCGAAACCGACGCGCCTGCGTAGTTGCCCTTTCCGTAACACGAACGGTACTTGCCGTTCTTGTCCTGATAAACACCCAAAGCAAAGTACAATTCCTGCTCAACGGGGTTTTTTTCGTCTATAGAAATATTTTGGTTTTTAAACTGAATAAAATTGTCGCTTACCGTTGCCAAGGACTGAAATTGAGGATACTTTGTACCCTGCTGCAAACCTGTCGACAAATAGTACATAAACAGTTTGCCGCTCTTACTGTCGTAAAACGGATGAACGTCGCCGTAGTATCCGTCTACCGTTGTGTGCAAAAGTTGTTCGGGCGTATTTAAGTAGTCAATAGTCGGATTCCAGTACACCGTTGCTTCGCCCTTGATTACAAATCTGATTTGGTCATCGCCTTTTACCGTAATCTTATCTTCGTGATACACTCCGATACTGTCCGAAACCGTGTGTTTGCAAATTTCCTCTCCGTTAACGTAAACAATCGCTTCCGCCGTACCTTTTAAAGCGCTGACGTTGCCGCTGATTGTAACTTCTCCGCCAACAGGTGCAACAAACAGCCGTGCCGCCTGCGAATTGGCAACGCTTGTCATTTCTCCCTGCGAAATTACTGCGTCATCGCCCTTCCATACATCGTCAAGATAAACCATTCTAAGATAATTTCCGTCGGACAGGTATTCGTAATAAAAATTGTTATAACCTTGCGTTTGTTTGCCTACATATCCGTAACTGGCTTTGTAAGTAGCCCTACCGGTAATTTGTGCAGATACCGTCGGTGCATATTTATAAATGTCGGAATATTTCATTTTTTCATCCCCTTTATCCTCATCGGGTTTATCGATACACGAAACCAAAGTAAACATAATTGCTATAAGAAGCAAAACCGTTAAAACTTTCTTACTCATCTTTTTTCATCTCCTTGCCACGCTCTTTTTTGTCTTTAACCGCTCTCACAATTACAATTACCGCAACAAGGACTAGCATCAACACAGCCGAAATAACAGTTACAACAAACTCTGCGCTGAGCGGCTCGACAATAAATAACATAATAATGTTGGCAATTAACAAAAACAGCGCCAAACGTAATGTAATAGAAACGGCTTTTTCCATTGTTGCTCCCCGTCTTTCAAATTTGTTTATCTAACAGACAAACGGATATTATTAAACTTAACTTTGGTGTCCTTGGCGTAAAATCCGAATTTACCTTGCTTGTGGTCGAACATACGCGCGCTCATTGCCACTTTGTCGTTAACGTAAACTTCCAAAACGCTTCCTTCGACAATAACAATTGCTTTGTTCTTCTCTCCCGCCTTTATCGGGCAATAACGTTCTACGTCTACATTAACGTGAACGCAATTGTCTTTACGCGGAAACTTATCAAAGCAAAGTCTGTTAAAGCGCGGTTCAAAACGCGCTTCGTAACGACGTGCCAAATCGTCGCTTCCGCGCAAAATCAAACCGAAATCGCCTATATCGTCAGTTGTTTCAAATTCAAATTCAATTTTGCAATTTTCGGGCATCTCATTGAACATAACGACGCTTTTGCCGCCGTTTTCGCCCACTTCGTAGACTTTTCCCTTTTGCGCCACATTGCCGAAACTGCTTGTTTGTTTACAGTCAATTTGCTTACCGTAACTAAGAGACACTTCTTGCGGACACTTGACGTAAAGCGTGCCGTCAGAGTCCTGCACCAATTCGTGCGGAATAATCGTGCCGCCCCATTGCCAAAAGTCATCGTCGCATTCGTTGTTTTTAATACAGTTCCAACCGAACATAATACGGCGCTTACCGTCGCTTGCGCTCTTTGCCGCGTAAAACGCGTGTCCGTCAAAGCTGTTGACTTTTGGAGTAATCCAAGGCCCGTTAATACTTGTACTCATACGATAGGTTGTGCAAATTCTGTCGGTAAATTCGCTGAACACGAGATACCAGTAATCGCCCATTTTAAATAAATCGGGACATTCGTGCGTGAAAAATGCCGACGGTGCATAAAACGGCTCTTTATCAACTTCCCAATTATATAAATCGTCAGAATAAGCAATGAGCGTAACTCCGCGTACATCCACAGGGTCATCGTTCTTAACTCTGCCCGCAAGCAACATACAGTACTTATTTTTTTGTTCGTCAAAAAACACGAACGGATCGCGGAAATCGTGCATTTCCAGCCATTCGGGCGCCTCAAAGACAAAATCCTTGACTTTGTGCAAATTAGTCAGCCTGTCGCCCTTTGCCATCAGAATCTTTTGTTCGGGAAGTCCCTGCCTGCGTAAGTGCGGATTGTGTCCTGTATAAAAAACGTAATACTCTCCGTTATACTTAACCGTACAACCCGTAAATACATACAAATCTTGTTCATCCTTACTTCCGCGCAATATAGTCGGACCGTTATCCGTGTAATTTACTAAGTCCTTTGTAGTAAGCAAACACCACGGACAACCCTCGCCGTCGTTTTTTATATCGCGGTAATCGCGCAAATAAAATAGTTTAAATTCGCCGTCTTCGTAAAACGGAATAACATCCGCGCAAACCGACTTTCCTTTTGATCTGTAATACACTTGTGCCACCTCTGTTTTTATTCGGTATGGAGCAATCAAACCATAACCGTATTATAGTAAAATGTTATATGTAAACGTTTACATATTTTAGAAAAAATAAATCGGCACTATACCGAAAATCATATCCAAACTGTTTTTCAACCTATTATTTATATAAAATGTATAATCGTTTACATAATTATCATAACACGTTTTTTCAACTTGTCAAGACCCAATTTTGTAAAGATTAGGTTAAAATCGACTGTTATTTGGAAATTTATAAACCTTTTCATAAATAAAACAAAACAAAAAATTAAAATGTTATAAATATGACAGTAGAAATAACCGCATATATTACGGTTATAAAAGAATATAAATATTATAGCTAAAATAAATGTAAAAACCAAATTTAATTACCGTTCAAATTGATTTTGAAAAATCAGAATTTCAAAACAACAAAATATTTATATAAGACTGACGCAAAGTGTAATATACGGATTTTACCGCTCTCTGCCGCATTTGATAAATTCAATTGTCTTTAAGTATCAGAACTTCATCGTGTTTTTGAGAGTACAGTATGTTTATTTCCTTGTCCGCATATCTATTAAAGCAACCGACATATCCCGTCATACCTCCAAATACTTTGGCGGTACTTTCTCTTTTGTAAGATTTTCCGTCTAAACAGAATTTTACTTGTATCTTTATTGCTTTGGGTTGAAAACCCAATCTTTTTTCGTCGATTTGTTTTGAATACGCACCTTTAACTTCAATTGCATCTTCAAGCCACACCGCTATTTGTTTTTTCAATCTGCTATCTTTACATTTTATAAAAACAAATACGGACAACAGAGCAACTGAAAAAATATTACCAAGTCCCATAAGGACAGATACTTGAATATCCCACTCCACTTGCGGAATACACAGCATAACAAGCGTTAGCAATGGAAAGCAACAACTTACGCCTATGCCTAAATATAAAACACACAATTGCTTTTTGTCCAAAATATTACCTAGACTTAAAGATACGTCAATATTTTCGATTTGCTTCAATCTACTCTCCCGAATATTTGTATTAGGTATCGTGAATTATTTTGGGGAACCGCAGCGGTGATTATTTGTCTACCTCTAGCAGCCTTATCCGACTATTTCATCAATCAAACTGTCTTTACAATTATTCGCTTTTTGCACGCAATACTGTAAAAATAGTTTTGAGCAATAACGGCACGTCTACAGGTTTTGCCAAGTGTTCGTCTATGCCGCTTTCTCTCGATAATTTTTTGTCGCTGTCAAAAGCGTTTGCCGACAGCGCAATGATGGGTATTGCCGCAATTTGCTTATCGGGCAAACTCCTTATTTGACGGGTTGCCGTACGTCCGTCCATACGCGGCATTTGTATATCCATAATAATCAAGGCGTAATCGCCTGCTTGCGCCGACTGCATTTTGCTAACGGCAATATCGCCATCTTCCGCCGCGTCTACGTTAAATCCCAAATCTGAAAGTATTTCCGTTTCGATTTCCATATTGATTTCGTTGTCGTCAACAACCAAAATCTTCTTTCCGCAAAACTTTCCTACAAGGTCTTCTATTGCTTCTGTCAAATTAACTTCGCGTGCGGCAATACGGCAGTTTATATTTACGGAAAATTTACTACCTTTCCCTAACGTACTTTCGACGGTAATGTTACCTCCCATTGCTTCAATATAACGTTTGGCAATGGTCAATCCCAAACCTGTACCGTAAACACCGCTGAATGTAGTGTTTTTTATACGCTCAAACGGTTCGAATATATGTTCAAGCGCATCGCCGTCTATACCGATGCCGTTATCTATAACTTCAAAACGGTACACAGAATAACCGTTATGCAAATTTTGAACTTCTGAAACGACGATTTGAGTTTTCGCCCCGAAGTTGGAATACTTTACTGCATTATTTACCAAATGCGTTAATGCTTGTTCAAGTTTATCGCCGTCGCAGACAATTTCTTGATTATTTACTTTTGACAAATCAACATTAACCGTTACTTTCTTTTCGTCGGCAAGCGTTTTTACATTGTTGACTACGCGGCACAAAATATCTCCTATATAATGTCCCGATTCGTCAAGCAAAATTTCGCCGGCTTCCAGTTGAGAAATCTGCAATACTTTGTCTATCAATTCTAACAACTGTTTGCCTGATACGTCTATTTTGTCTAAATATACTCTTGTCGCTTCGTCCACACAGTTTTTGGCTAACGCAGTATAACCGAATATGGCATTTAAAGGCGTGCGCATATCGTGCGACATATTGGACAAAAACGTATTTTTGGCAATGTTGGCACGCTTAGATGCTCTCAAAGCGTCTTCCAAAACCTGCATCTGTTTTAGATCGCGGTTTATTTCTTCTTCGATATTTCTTATTCCTATTACAACTTGCGATATACTTTTTTCCGAACCGACGTTAACCACACGCAACTGCATATGGACAATCGCGCCGTTTTCTACTATACGGTAATTTATAAAATACGTTTTAGACAACGATATTTTCTTTTTTATTCCTTTAATGCTTGTCGCTTCGCGGACCAACTCGCGGTCTTCGTGATAAACCCAAGTGTCGATATATCTCGCAATATACTTACGGTAATCGCGAGGTTGATAAATTGCCTCAAGATCGTCTTTCATTCGCGCGCTGGCACGGTACGGCAACAGTTTATTCGATATCAAATCAATATACAAAATGCTGTCGTAATTTACGCTGAGTCCCTCTATAACTTCCAGTCTGCGCAAATTTTCCTGACGTATAACATTACGTTCCTTGTCGTACTGTTCGGTTAAACTTTTTATTCTTTGTTCTTTTTCCTTTACGATAGCCGCAGTTTCTGCAAGACGGCGTTCTTTTTCCTCTGTTACGTCGGTAATAAACACATAAAAAATATCTCCGACGCTGTCGCTGTGAATAAAATGTCCGTAATCTTCTACCCAACGGATAACTCCGTCTTTACGGCGTATACGGTATTCGACATAATCCAAATTGTCTGTGTTATTCTCTATCTGCTTACGGATACTTTCTTCGACAACGTCAAGATCGTCATTCAACACTACGCCTTTGAAAGAATTGCCCGTTAGCTCGCGGAATTCTTGCAAATTGCCGCATTTAAATATTTTCATTAGCGCTTCGTTGGCATATATAATTTCTTCTTCGCCAATAGCACGGTAAATCAAGAATCCGCCGGGGATTTCGTTCATAAAACGGATAATTTCACGCGCAATTTCAATTTGCTGTTCATTCATACCGTTTTTGTCCGACCGCTCTCCGTCATTTAAATAACCTAAAACGTATTCTATTAAATTTCCGTTAACTTTAAAATAATCCATTGCCGATATTCTCCGTAACTATATGGAAAAATTTTAATATAAACTAACGCATTTTGTCAATATCTATGCGATAATTGTTTTAATTTTACAAATTTTAAATTTTACACAAAAATTAAAAATACAACCCTAATCAGTACTGCATACAGAAATACTATGTATTACTGTAATGTAATAAGACTATACTAAATAATATAATATGCTATTAGTATAGTCAAACGAACAAAAAACCTTAACGAGTATTAAACAACGTAATATCCAACGCAAATACGCTATTCGGTAAGACTACCTGAGCGCATTTATCAAATATAATTAAAACATATTAAGTACAACCGTACATTAAAGGAGACAGTCTATGCGTAAACTAGCCGAAAAAGTTGCCATTGTAGCGCAAATATGTATAACAATGGTTTTTGCAATTACAACTTTGCTTGACCTAACGATGGTAATGCCTAACGACGAAACAATTTATAACAATAACGTACTCAAAACGCTTATAATAGTTTTATTTACGGTATACTTAGGATTATCGGCATATTTAATATATGTTAACTTTTCCGAAAAGGAAAATTTAAAACGTGTATTGCTGTTTTGCGATAGCGAAAGCGCAACGACAACAACGACAAAAGTCGTAAAAAACATAGTGCTTTCCTGCGCGCGTCAAGCGCAGGGAGTAACGGTAAAAAAGACCAAAGTACGCGCCGACGACAAGAAGGGATTTACATTAACGCTTAAAGTAAACGTAAATGCAGACAACGTATCGCAAACAATAGATACTTTACGGTGCTTGCTTGCCGACAGTTTTAAAAATACGCTGGGGCTTACGTTCAATTCGATAAACTTTGAAGTAAATAAGCTCCAAACAAGATATTCTCCGAGTATTCACGAAGCGGAAGAAAAAGCAGAACAATTAACAGACCAACGCGAGATTACGACCGAAATATATAACGAACCGTTGGACAACGATGTGGACTTAAATTGCATAAAAGAAGAACAAAACGAATCTGACGGAACAAATGCTTAAAAACTAAAGGCAGCGGCTAACCGCTACCTTTTTTTTCTAAAATACTCGGTTAAAATTTCGGAACACTCTTCTTCAAGCACTCCGCCATGCAATGTCAATTCGTGATTTAAAGTGCGTCCTATCATTTCCGACAACTGTACGCACCCTTTGCCGCTCAAATCATACGCACCGAAATAGACGTTTGATATACGCGCATTGTAGCACGCGCCAAGACACATTACGCACGGTTCTAACGTAACATACAAATCGCATCCCGTAAGCCGCCAATCTTTAAGTTCTTTACAAGCGCGCTCTATTGCGACAATTTCGGCGTGTTCTACCGCGTTTTTAGACGCGTTTCTCGTATTGTGCGCATAAGCAATAATCGAGCCGTCCTTAACGATAACGGCGCCTATAGGCACTTCGTCTTGCTCGGCAGAAATTTTCGCTTGACAGAGTGCCTCCGTCATAAATTTGTCGTTTATATTCATACTTTCACCACAATATTTATCTAACAATGTTCATTCAAATTTGCAGTTTTTGCAGAATCCAACTGCCGCTGTTAAAAATTGCTTATTTTAACAAATACGACCCTTTGTTGCTCAAAGTTTTATTTTTGAGTTAATTGAACGCATCATATCGGCATCGACTTTCAAAACTTTTCGGTCATAGGTATACAAACCGTTTACCTCATCTTCGACGTCGGAAACCTGCGTATAAACTGCCGCAGACAAGCCTTTGTCTATTAAAGAAATTACATCCCTTTCGTACAGTTCGCGTATTCCGTTATTAAAATCTTCGACGGTATCGAATTTTTTATAACTGTAAGTGTGGTCGGGGTTAAAACTGTGTTGCATATCCTTGTAACTGTAACCGCCAAACTCGGTAAGACATACGGCTCTGTTTTTGTCGTGTTTTAGGCGTACGCGTTTAAAATAAACGTGCATACTGTTAATATCTCCGCCGCCCTGATCGTGCCAACCGCTGGCGTGGTCCACCGTACGCGTATTATCAATATCCTTTGTCAATTGCGCTATTCTGTTTGCATCAAACTGCCCCCACGCCTCGTTAAACGGCACCCACATTGCAATGCTTACGCAATTATATAACTGATCCAACATTTCGGTATATTCCGCAATATACGTTTCGCGACTGATTTCGCTCTTACGGGAAAACATTCCGTACTGACTATCTTTAAAACCGTTTATCCCGATATTGGGCAAAACAAGAGTAACCGACTTATGTTGTCTTGTGCCGCCGCTGGGCATATCCTGCCAAACAAGCATACCCAGTCTATCGCAGTGGTAATACCAACGCATAGGCTCTACTTTAATATGCTTTCGCAGCATATTAAAGCCCAAGTCTTTCATTTTTTGAATATCGAATATCATCGCCTCGTCGGTAGGAGCAGTATACAGCCCGTCGCTCCAATAGCCTTGATCAAGTAGTCCGTTATGAAAATACGGCTTATTGTTAAGCATCAAGCGGTTATACTTGCCGACTTTTTGACAGGAAAACTTGCGCATCCCGAAATAACTTTCAACGTAATCTCGCCGTGAAATAATTTTTAAACCGTACAAAAACGGTTCTTCGGGAGACCACAATTTAAATTTGCCGTCGGGGAAATTTAGCGTTACTATGCTCTTGCCGTCGGCTTTGCATACTTCGCCGCCGTTATCCGTTATAATTACCGTAACGGGTTCGTCAAAATTGGAAATAATTTCAACTTTTACCTGCGCCTTGTCTATATCGGGAGTTATGCGTATTGCTTGAATATATTGTGCAGGTACGCTCTCGAGCCAAACCGTTTGCCAAATTCCGCTTTGCGGCGTATACCACATTCCCTTGCGGTTTGTAGACTGTTTACCGTTAGCGTAATACTTTGTATCGGTAAAGTCTCGTACACGCAGAATAAGCTCATTATCTTGTTCCCTTAACGCCGCCGTTATATCTGCGGAAAAAGCATTATACCCGCCCTCATGATGACAAACGGAAATGCCGTTTACATATACGTCGCATATACAGTCTACAGCGCCGAAATTCAATATTACAATATCTTTAACAAAACTTTTGGTAAGTGTAAACCTTGTACGGTAATACAAATACTCGTTGGGCTTTAATATACGGTTTACACCCGATAACGTTGTTTCGGGAGAAAACGGCACCAAAATTTTTCCGTCATAGACGGTAGGAATAACGTTAGATTTAGTAATGGCGTAATCCCAATATCCGTTTAAATTTACGTAACTTTTGCGTACGAATTGCGGTCTCGGGTATTCCTGCAACGGTTTATCCGTCAGTTTTTCGCCCCAAATTGTTGTAAGATTTTTTAAAGACATAACAAAATGCTCCTTAACAGATGTATGGCAACATACCACTTACATACTGAACATTGTATCATAATTTTAGTGTAAAGTAAACAGCAAAAAAGAGTCCGCATTACGGACAGCTTTCTAATCTAAAATTTAGACGCGCTAAAAGTACTGCTCCGTTACCGAACTCTTCTTTGGTTTTTAATTATTTAGTTGTTTTCTTTGTTGTGGTTGTTTTCTTTGCTGTTGATTCTTTCGTTGCGGTCGATTTCTTTGCCGCGGTCTTTTTTGCTGTCGGTTTTTTCTCTTCTGTTTCTTTTGCCGGCGAGGCTTTCTTTGCCCCTGCAATAGTCAACATACCGATACTTATTTTATTCTGCGTTTCCTTGTCAAACAGAATAATACCGTTACCGATAATTTCGTAATTAACCATACTGTTAACAGGATAATCGACTCCGCCGAACACAACAGACGTCAACATTTCGTTTCCAACCGCAAGCTTTACCGTTGTTTCCATACCTGCAGGTAACGTTGCATATACTTCCGCAGTTAAAGCGCCTTGTTCTAAGCGCAAAAATTCGGGGCGTACACCTACAACGACTTCGCGTTCGCCGTCCATTGTAATTTCGTCGCTTTCAAATGTAAATTCCTGTCCGAGCGCCTTGACTTTGGCAGTATTGCCGTGAATTTCCGCACTGCCGTGAATAAAGTTCATTGTCGGGTTACCTACGAAATCTGCAACAAACAAGTTGTTAGGTCTATTGTATGTAACAAGCGGGGGATCGTATTGTTGCAAGTGCCCCATACTCATCAAACAAACCTTTGTTGCAAGCGTCATTGCTTCTAGCTGATCGTGCGTAACGTATACAAATGTCGAATCCGTTTCGGCGTGCAATCTCTTCAATTCCGTTCTCATTTCCAAACGCAATTTAGCGTCTAGGTTGGACAGCGGTTCGTCCATAAACAAAACTTTGGGACTTGTTGCAAGGGTACGCGCTATCGCCACACGTTGCTGCTGTCCGCCCGAAAGCTCCGCAGGATAACGTTGCATAAAAATACCGATTTTAAGTATACGCGATACTCTGCGCACTTCAAGGTCCATTTCTTCCTTGCAAAGTCTACGCACTTTTTTGACGACTTCGCCGTCCTTTACATACTCGAACTTTTCGTTAAGCGAGCATCCTTCTTTTGCGGCGGCTTCGCGCGCGGCGGTTATAGTATTGTTTAGTTCTTCCACCGCTTTTGTAATTACTTCTTGCGGATTTGCCGCAGTGTGAATGTTGTACTCGACAAGTTTCTTCGCAGTATACTTAGAAATCAAATAGGTGTCGATAAGTTCCAGTTGAAGGTTATCAACCTCCGACTTGCCTTTCTTTTCCACTTTACCGTCTTTGGAAGCGTACGATTTAATAATCTCAACCAAGCGTTGCCAATCGTCCAATATCTCTATTATTCTATGTGCAACGCGCGCTTCAAAAGCAATTTTGGGTTTTTCTTCTTTAAGGTTTTCCAATCCAAAATGAATATTTTGGTAAACGGTCATATGCGGCCACAAAGCATAGTTTTGGAACAGGAATCCGATATCGCGTCTACCCGGGGCAACATTTATACCCGATTCGCTATCGAATACTACCGTATCGCCTATTGTAATACGCCCTTCGGTAGGAGTTTCCAGTCCTGCTATCATACGCAACGTTGTCGTTTTACCGCAACCGGAAGGTCCGAGCAATGTTACAAAATCGCGGTCTTCTATTACCATATTAAGGTCTTCGACTGCAATAAATTTATCAAACTTTTTTGTTACGTGTTCTAATACGATTTTTGGCATAATTATATTCTCCTAATTGTAAATGTTGTATCAGCCGCCAACGCCCTTGTCTATGGACGCGCCTGTAAGTTTGTTGACTACGAAGTTTATTACAAGTACGGTTACTATAATGAGCAAGTTCAAAGCATTTGCTGACTGTAACCACCATTGAGTCCATTCGTCCAACAACGTTGCAAGTAATTGCGTGCCGGGTGCTACCAACAATACGAACAATGAAAGTTCTCTCATACAGGAAGTAAAAGGCAGCAAGTATCCCGACATAAATGTCGACTTTTGAATCGGGAAGATAACGCGAATCATTCGTTTCCACCAAGGAACGTTCATCATTATTGCTGCTTCTTCAATTTCGCCGGACAATTGCAACATTGCGTTAATACCGCTACGCGAAGCAAACGGCAGATACTTAACTGCGCCTACAAGCACCAAAATGATAAATGTCTTTTGTAAACCGAATGTGGTTGCCATTGTTAAGAATGCTCCGCCCAAAGCCATAGAGGGCAACAAGTACGGCAAAAACGCCATTCCGTCTACACCCCTTGCTAAAAGCGAACCACGACGTTTGGACACCGCATAACCAATGAGAATACCGCTTGTGCCCGCAATAATCGCGCACAGAACTGCTAATCCCAAACTGTTTCCAAACGCATTCCACACTTGCGGTTCGAAGAACAATCCTTTCAAACCGTTGTTTGCACTTGTGGGAGTTTTAGAAATCCAATATTCAAGCGTTAATTGACTGTAGTCGCCGGTGTGTACGCACAAAGATTCAAGCGCAAACGTTACAAGAGGTATAACGGCAAAGAACAAACTTAAGAAGCAGAAAATAATGCTTGACACCCATTTTCCCCATTTGAGATCGATGAGAGAAATCTGTCCCGATTTACCAGATACAGTGGTAAACGATTTGCGTTTGCCTGTTATATATTGATTGACCATCAATATACCGACACCGAAAATAATCATTACCAAGCCCATAATGTAACTTTGCCCGTACATACTTTGACGCATAAAACCTTTCATATAGGTAGTTAGTACGTCAAATTTGTTCATACTTAAATACTTAGGTACGGCGTAAGCGCTCATAGAACTTGAAAATACCAACAAGAAAGTTGAAACCAACGCCGGCAATACAATGGGTAACGTAATACGGTAAATTATTTTTGCACGGTTTGCTTTTAATACCGTCGCCGCTTCCTCTAAGTTAGCGTCCATATTACGCAAAATACCGCCTATTAAAATGTAAGCAAACGGAGCATAGTGAAGTCCCAACACAATTGCACTCGGAACAAGTCCGTAAACAAATCCCTCTGGAACTTTTATGCCCAACAAGTTGTACGCCATACCGCCCGTACCATTACCGATATCGGGATTTTGCCAAAAGTTTTGCCAAAACATTGCAAGAGTCCAACTCGGCATTATGTACGGAAATACGAATACCGAGGAGATAATCTTTTTTCCCTTCATATTTGTACGGGTAATAAAGAATGCGACTATTCCGCCGTAAAGTATTGCTATAATACTCGCTATTAACGACATTAATATCGAATTGCCTAACGGTCGCCAAAAGTACATTGTGGCAGTGTCGGGATTCGCCAACATTCTGTACCACCATACAGTAGTAAAGTCGCCTTCGAACTTGCCTTTGTCATAAATGGTTTCCTGTCTGTTGTTAATAACAAACGTATCCACAACCAACGTAATTAACGGATAAAAAATTAAAAACGCCAAAACGACGAAAAATACTACTAAAATAATATTTGCAGGGTTTTGGATAAATCTCTTTGTTCCGTAGCAAAATTTATTCCATTTTGTAGGGGGCGTATTACCGAAAGCGGTTTCGCCTGCCAGAGCAGGTGCTTGAATTAATTTATTAACAGGTTGACTGTCTTTTTGACCGACACCTTTTAATTTAATTCCCATTTAATCCTCCTTTACATCAAATAATATGGGGAGAGAGATATTCTCACTCCCCATACATTTTAGGTTTAGCCTGTTGTAAAATTATTTTTTAACGGTTGTATTATTGCTTGCAAGTTTTGTGTTAATCCAGTCTTGAACTTCGGCTTTAACTGACAAAATATAAGCACCGTCTTCGATAACAAGACATTTTGTCCAGAAAGATAACGGTTGATCGCTAACTCCCCCTTCTATTTTTTGCGTCTTGTTTTTGATGGATAGATCTTTATCTTTTCCGTCAACTTTAATCTGCGTTGTTTTGCCGGTTGTTTTGTCTTTATCTGTAATCGTCGCACCGCCGTCGAGATAAGTGTATGTCTTGATTGTTACGTCTTTGCCGTCGATTTTAACTTTTTCCGAATTGGTCAAAATCATTTCTTTCTTGTTGTTATCAAGATAAAGAAAACCGTCTTTAGAGCGTTCATCTGTTGTTTCAACGGGTTTTGTCAAAGAACCTTCGTAAACGGGAACATCCTTATTTGCAGAATATCCGCCGAGAGATTCCCAAGGTTTGAAGCCTTCTGCCGTCATCAAGTAGTTGATGAATAACATTGCTGTGTAAGGACGGGGTCCTTTTGCTGCAAGTTGTGCGTAAATAGAATACATAAATCCTGCGAACGGATCAATTTCAACAAAATTGTTAGCACCGTCTTTGTCCCAAGCGGAAACTTGAAGGTTATCGCCGTAAACGGAAGCGTCGCGGAGTTTGGACAATACGAACAAGCCCATCTTGCCTTTGTTGCTTTCTTTGGACAATGTGGAAGCGATTGTCGTGTCGCTCGTAATAGAGAAGTTGCAGTTTGCGATAAATTCGGCAATCCATTTGTAACCGTAGTTTTCGTAAGTTTTGCCTGCACCAACGTCGTCTGCTTCTTTACCGTTCAATGCTTTATAAGCCGTTTCGAGTTTTCCAGACCATTCGCCGTTTGTGAGCATAATCAAGAAGTTCATGTTAACTTGTTCGTCTTTGGGGTTTTTGAAGAAAATTTGTCCTTTATATTCAGCCTTTGTTAATTCCCAAACATTATTAAATTGAGCAGTATTTTCCTTGTCGGCAACATTGTACATAAACAATTTGTTGATAAATTGGTGTGCCAAAGGAAGTCTGTTGTTTGCGTCAACTTTATCTTTGAATTCTTCACTTACATAGTTTTTAACAAGAGGATCTTTTGCGCTACGTTCAAGGTCAAGGCTTGCGCTATCTTGGATAAGAACCATCGAAGCGTTGCCTGCGCTTGTTTTAGCCCTGGATTCTTCACGGAGAAGACTGTAAATTTCGGAGTCGCTCTTTTTAACTGCTACAGCGTTTTTGTCTGTAAGACCAAGCGCTTTACCCCAATCGCTTGCGATGAAATTTGTCATAGCGGTTGTGATACGGGAAGTATTACCATAAGCGATGAAGTCTCCAGATTCCTTTTTAGCCTCCGCTAACAAAGCATCCATATCCATCTTTTCCGCTGCGGCGATTACTTCGTCGGATACGGAAGGAAGAACTTTATTGCAGGCTACAAGCACGAACACTGCCGAAGCAACCAATGTAAGCGCAAGCACCAAACTAATGATTTTCTTTTTCATATTTTTTCTCCTTATAAAAATTATATATTTCTCCTCCTATACGGAAGGAAAAGTCAATTATATCATTCCGCTTTTTTTGAGTTGCGCGTCCAACTTGCTGTACGACATTTCAAGAAATTCTTCCATTGTAACTTTGCCGTAATACTTGCTTGTTTCGTTGCAGTAACTTTCAAGATTGATGCGTTCAACATTAAAATGTTTCAACCTTGCAAATACTTTATCGAAATCGATATTTCCTTCGCCCATTAAATGGTGTTGATCCTGCGGTGTGCCGTTAGGTCCTACATTGTCGTGTATATGCGTTGTAACAAGCATATTTCCGTATTTTTCTAACGGTTGTTCATCGGGAGTATAAGCATTGTTATGCCCTGTATCGTAGCAAAAACCGATATGCTCGCTCGAAAACTTTTCCAAAATAAAATCGTTATAACGCAAAAAGCGTGTGTTTTCTATCGCGATTACTACATTGTTTTTGACTGCGGCATTCAGCATTTTTTCGAAGTTTCTAATGCCGTTAATGTTAGGCTCGGGAGTTATCAACCTGCGCGTTAAGTGCAATACTAAATTTTTTACTTCCCGCTGTCCGCATTCCTGACAAGCATCGGCAAATTGATGCACATAAGTTTCGGCACGCTCATCGTCATACCACAGATAATCTGCGTGAGTAGACGGAAAATGGCACGTATTTACTTGCAACCCGAGTTTGATAGCCGTATCATACAAATTAAATCTACTACCGTCCGTATCTTCGTACTCGTCGCCCCACCAAAACATTGTTTCGTCAAAGCCTGCGTTTTTAATGGCGGCAAGTCTGTTTTCGGGCGGCACTTCGTAAAATCCAAATCTAAAATTCTGACCTTTTTTTACTCCCGAAATCATTTTTCTACCTTGATTTATTTTTGAGGTTTTATCCAAAGTAAAACTCTATTATTTCAATTATTTTAAACTTCGCCTAAAAGTATACCCCCCCCCGTGCGGTAATGTCAATATTAAACAAAAATAATGAAAAAAAATACGCTATGTTTACTAATAAACAGTGGACATTTTAAATTTTGATTTTGAAATTAAAAACAGAAACAAAAAAAGGCTTTTCCAAACAGAAAAAGCCATTTTAAAAATATATAAAAATTTATCAAATACTTTTTAGAAATAATTAAAACATTTAGATGCGTCAAATTAGCAAAGCGCAGTTTTGTCAAAAACAAATCATCTTACAAAAACAACTTTGCGCAAATTCAACGACAGCAAAAAAACTTTATTATGTTGATTTTTCAAATATATAGACAACACACAAATAATGTGTGCTCCAAAACTCAGCAACTTTTTATTTTATTATTCAGACGTCGAACCCAAACCGCCGTTTCTTAACTCCGTAACTTCATCGTCTTCGGTCAGCAGATAACGCGTAAATACTCCTTGCGCAAACGCCGAGCCGCTTGTTAGTTCCAGCGTTTTGTCGCTCTCATTGGTCATACGCACAAAAATATGTCCCTCGTTGTCCGAATCGCTGTAATCGGCGTCTATAATGCCCACCGTATTGTTAAGTTTCAAACGGAATTTAAAACCCAAACCGCTGCGCGGATAAATCATCAAGCACCAGTCGTCCGGCATAAGCGCGCGTATGCCCGTTGCAACCGTAACCGTCTCGGACGGTTTAACCGTTAGGTCTCTCGGTAGATAAAAATCGTACCCCGCGCTTTTAGACGTGGCGCGGCGCGGCAACTTTATTCCGTTGTATACCGTTTCGTCGCCGTACGGCGCAAATTGCAAATAACTTACTTTTTCAAATTTCGCTTTCGTTCTCATTGTTCGTCCTACCTTGTGTTTCCGTTACGTCATCGTTAATATGCAGATACTCATACAGCCGTTCTGCCGCGCTCCTTGTCATTCCCTTTACTGCGGCAATCTCATCAACGCTTGCCTGCTTTAAATTGTCCATAGATTTAAAATGTCTGTGCAGTTCGATACGCCGCTTTTCGCCTATACCCTCAACGTCCTGCAAAACAGACTTAATACTATTTTTGTTGTGCAGTTTGCGGAAGTATGTTATGGCAAACCTGTGCGATTCGTCGCGGATATTGATAAGCAAATTTAACGCGTAACTGTTGCGCGGCAAAAAAATCGGCTCGTTGCCGTCCAACGTATACACCAACTCTTCGCGTTTGGCAAGCGACACCATTTGTACGCTCACGCCTGCTTCGTCCATTGCCTGACGTGCATAATCGAGTTGCCCCAGTCCGCCGTCGATGACAATCAAGTCGGGCGTTTTGCCGAATATTCCGTCGTCGGCTTTCATACGCTCAAATCTGCGCGACAGTACTTCCTTCATACTTGCAAAGTCGTTTGCGCCCTGTACCGTTTTTATTTTAAAACGGCGGTATTGCGATGCGTCTTTCTGCCCGTTTGTAAACACTACCATGCTCGCAACCTTATCAACGCCCTGCACGTTAGAAATATCGTAACACTCTACGCGTTTGGGAAGCGTTTTTAAATGCAACAATTCCTGCAACTGCAGTACCGCGCCGTGAGTGGTATTAAACTTTTTGTCAATGGCGGTTTGACTCTTGGTAAGATATTCTACCGCGTTACGGTAAGACATATCTACAAGCCGCTTTTTGTCCTGCTTTTGCGGACAGACAATCTGCGTTTTTACGCCCGTTTTGTCGCCGATCAGTTTTGCAAGTTCCTCGGCATCGGATAGCGGCAAATTTGTATACAGTTCTCCGCTCAGTTTGACCATATCGCAATATTCGGCAAGAAAACTCGACAGCGTTTGCGCTTCGTCTATACCGGCGTCCGACACGGCGTTGTTTTCCGAAAAAACAACTTTACCGCCGCGTATCATCAAATGGTTGATTACGCAGTTTTTGCCGTTTGATGCCACTGCGAACATATCGTAATCGACAAATTTGTTTAGTACCACAATACGCTGCTGAGAAATTTTGTCGATAAGTTCCAGATACCGCTTATATGCAAGCGCCTGTTCGTACTGCATATTTTCCGAACAAAACAGCATTTTTTCCGTTAAAGTCTGACGCGCTTCGGTATCGTCGCCCGACAAAAACGCCACCGCGCGGTTGACTATCTTGCGGTAATCGGCTTTGCTTATCTTTCCCGCGCAAGGCGCAGGGCATCTGCCTATATGGTAATTTAAACACGGGCGGAAATTTTTGGGCAATTTGTTAAAATTGTAATTGCAGGTTACTGTCGGAAATACCGTCGACAAAATGTCCGTAAACGATTTGATTCCGCCCTGCGTAATAGGTCCGAAATACTTAAATTTGTCCTTTTGCAATTTGCGCGTAGGTATAAACTTGGGGAAGTCCGCCGACAAGTCCACCTTGATATACGGATATTGCTTGTCGTCCTTTAAAAGAATATTGTACGGCGGAGTATGCTTTTTGATAAGCGTATTCTCCAAACTCAACGCGTCGGCTTCGCTTGCAGTAATAATGTATTGAAAGTCGTGAACGTGAGAAAGCATTGCCAATACTTTTTCGCTTTTTTTTGTAGAGGCGTGAAAATACTGACGGACGCGGTTTTTCAGCACTTTGGCTTTGCCCACATACAAAATATTGCCGTTGACGTCATACATTATATATACGCCCGACTCATCCGGTAAATTTTTGAGTTTTGTTTGGAGATCTACTTGCTGTAACATATTTTAAGTATACCACAATTCTTGCGGCAAGAAAACCTTTAACAAACATTTTACCGAATACGTATTTCATAAATTCAACAGTAATTAAAATACCAACGGTAACAAACAAACTAAATGCCAAATATATTTTTGTTGTAATGCTTTTATATCAAAACGTCAAATCACACGGCTTGTTTGCAATTTAAATTTTACTTGGTTGATACAGCCATTTTAACGGAATTTTTACCTGCAAATGAGTTACGGGTCGTTTAAATGCAACATTAAATAAGAAAAACATTTACATTTTACATTTCTTCGTACACAAAAAAAGACGTTGATATTCTCCTCATTCAACGTCTTTCCGGTATAATTATTTGCAAAACTGCACAACACCAACTTAATGCAACGGTTTCTTCAAAAATTTAAATGCAGCTTTTAGTATACATATCCTAATACTCAAACACAAGACCTGTAACTACACAATCGGCTTGTTTGCCCTAGAATACGATTGAAGCAATCCGTTAAGCGCGGTATTAAGCTTACGTTGCTGAGCAACACTGCGGTTAGTATCCAAACCCTTGCTGTGAAGCAACTCCGACGCGCGCGTCAACACTGCTCCCGTAACTTCGCACTTGTTTAGTTGTTGAAGTTTTTTTACGGTTTGTTCTACTGCTTGGCTGTTGTCGGCGGTGTAATCTGCCGAACGGTTAAGTTCGGAAACGAGCCTTGCAAAAATCTGCTTTGCTTTGTACTGTTTGCGCTTGGCAATAAGTCTGTTTACAATCAAAGACAAAACAAACCCTAGCCAAAACACAATTTGAAAAATAAGATAATCGACGTGCGCCAAATTAAACGCAAACACTACCACATACAACGCGCTGACTATTGCCGCCAAACAAAACAGCGGTACAAGAATCAATCTGCGTTTTAAAGGTACAAACTCAAACGTCAACGACGGTTTTGCCGCTTTACTGTTTTTGTACGCGCGCCATTGACGGCGGTATTCGTCGGGAAGTCCTGCTATGTGCTGTTCCGTCTTGGCAGGGTACGAAGCCACCTTGCGGCAGCAAGCGGTTATTTTTTTGTTCTGTTTGCGGTATACGTTGCGCGACCAGTTGCACACGCCGAACAATACCAGCGCCAGCGCTATAAGCGGAAGTAAAATAAAATCGTATGCTTCGATAAATTGCAATGCTTTAATCAAATAGTCCATAATAATCTCCTTTGCAAAGATTATTACCTATTTTTACCCAACCTATAACGCCGACGCATTTAAAAATTATGCCAATTCGCTAAAATACTTTGCAACACGGGCAACTTCTCGGCAATAATGCCTTACGTTATCGTAAATAACCGTTATATTTGCCAGTGTCGTTTTGTCGCTTTCATTTTGCAAAACTTGCGTGTGCTTTGCTAACATTTGCGGCATATCATTGCCTATCGCATCGGTAGAACACAGAGGATCTTCCGAATATCCAAAACTTTCGGTTGCCGCCGCTTTTAACGCTGCGTTTAAGACTTCCGTGGAATAAGTTCCGTCCAATTCCAACGTTATATCCATAACGCTGCCGTTAATTACAGGCGCGCGGTAGGACATACTTTTTACCTTACTGTTAACTTCGGGAACTATCAACCCCACAGTATTGCCGAAACCCGCAACAAGAGGAGTAATATTCCACGCCGCCGCCCTGCCGAGCGCAAAATTACCGTTAGGGTTGTAACTGTCCATTGTGTTTTGAGAATTGGTATACGAACGGAACGCCTTACAATATGCGTTTTTTACTTTAAACTGTTTTAATGCGTTAAATACCTGCGCCGCAACTTGCGTTTCCATTTGCGGAATCGAGATAATTGTATCGTTTGCTTTAAGTGTGTCGTGATTGACATTATACGCAATGGTGGGCAAATCTTTTCCTGCCGATTGGCAAATTATTGCCTTGCGCGCACCTGCCGCAATAAAATCCTCTGCTTTAAATTTAGTATTATAATATCCTTCGCACTCTAACATAACATCTACTTTGAGTTCGCCAAGCGGCATATCAAGCGCATTGTCAAACTTGCACAACGGAAAGCCCCTTCCATTAACTATAATACTTTCTTCTCCCGTGCTAACCCTATCGCGCAATTCCAAACTAGGGTATAATGAGTCGAACTGCAACAAATACTTTAAATTGGCGGGAGTAATATGCGTATCGTTAATAAATGCTATTTCATACCCCTCTTTTTCAAATAACATTCTAAATAATTCGCGTCCTATGACGCCCATTCCGTTTATTGCTACTCTTACTGACATAATAATTCCTCCTAATAAATATCGTTTTTAAAAATTCCTGTACTTACAGTGCGCACTGTTGTTTCGCCCACAAATTTTGCCCACTTGTAACCTGTCTGCGGCGCAACGTCGCCGCTTGCAACGGCAAAACCTATGTAGTCCAAACCTTGATACCAATTTTCCGACGCGCCTAAATCTCGCGGAAAACTGTTGTACTTGATAAATACATTTTTGCCCAAAACGCCGTTATAGTTTGCAATTTTGTCAAGCAGTTCTTCTTTAAACGCCGCAAAAGTTTGCGCGTCAAGAGGAGTTCCCTGCTCTGTTACGCCGTCGGCAGCAATAACGTCGTAAACGTTCGGCTGCCCGTCAACCGCCTGCAATCTTATCCTGCCGGCGTGTTGCGCTTTTCTGTCTTTAAATTCCATTTTGTTCTTCTCCTTATAAAAATTTTTTATTTGAAGCGTCAGTATATTCCGCCTTTTGTCAAACTGTTATATACTGCCGCAAGCAAAATCTTCTATTCTTTCAATTTTCTTGATTGTTCTGTTTGTACAATTTTTTACCAATAAACAAGACGGCATAGGGATAGTTTGTACTATCTTCCTATGCCGTCTTTTCTGTCCGCGCTCTCGGGATCTTTTCTTGGCATATATTTATGATATTTTTTACATTGATTTTTTCTTTTTTTGGGGTAGTGTTACCAACCAATAACCATAAACACCCATCACTAATTCTGTTGAAGCAAATTTGATCCCCGAAGTTGTAACATATACTCCTAATAAATGCAATTGATCATACATATCGTACCCAAAACAGATTTCATTCAGACAGTCTGCATCTTGTGTATTCTTACCTTTTATTATAAATCTATCATTAGTGCTAGTGCCTAAAAATTCTGTATTATATGCCACAAAATGGTCATTGAAATTTTTAATATTGCCCAATGCTCTTTCTAACAACCTAATCTCGTTCTGTGAATCATATTTTATCATCCTAATCCAATATATCCTCCTTTTATTAATTGATTTATCGTTTTAGGTAAATAGTACTGCTGTCCACCACCAAGACCGCCCCATGGTTCCCATGGAGCTACAATGGATTTTTGTACATTCCTTATTGGTTTTAGAACATGTATTTCAGTGTATACTCTATTGTTCCATGGCGGTAGAGATAATTGTTCTGGTGAAGCACCATGATTTGTAATATACCTGCTTTGAGGATTAACTCCGCCATATCTTCCATAAACACCTGGCTCCAAAGTTACCATTTCTTCCGTACC